>OFCW01000018.1_pt1 | contig 77841 bp, 60 predicted proteins | sample 1520951 | NCBI WGS metagenome assembly OFCW01 (sample SAMEA4349680, study PRJEB24078) | microbial mat metagenome | biome: Terrestrial Biome; feature: Habitat; material: Microbial Mat | place: India | collected 2012-06-12 | depth 10 m | reverse complement strand
CCGCGCCAGAACTTGATCAGCAGGCAATCAGCAGCCGTCAACTGCCGGATTTAGGGTTACGAACCGCCCCGCCCGGCGCCGATGCCGCCATTCCGCCAGGAGCGCGTGGAGCAACCTCAACCGCCGCAGCCCTTGCCGGCTCCGCTGCCGCGGCGCGACATGGACGCTCCGCCGCCCGGCCGGGAGATGAACCGTGAGATGCGTGGCCAGCCCGAGCTGCGCCCGGTGCCGCCCGTGCCCCATGGCCCAGAGTTCAGGCGGGATGAGCGCGAGCGGGGCGAGCGCGGTGACGGCAAAGGCCGCCGCAACCGGGATGATGACCGCTGAGGGGGCTCAGGGGGGGCCGAAGACCGCCTGCCACAGCGTGCGGACGGCGCTGATGTGCGCCTCCACCTCTTCGCGCGGAACCGGCGCCTTGGGCGTGGCCGACAGGCGCCGGGCGTGTTGCAGGCGGCGGTATTCGCGATAGGCGTTGCCGGCCGCCTGGGCCTGTGCCGGATCGATCAGCCCCAGTTCGCCAGCCATGCGCAGCAGCGCGATGTTGCCGAGGTTTCCGGTCAGTTCGGCATATCGGTGAGCATGGCCGAGGATCAGGTACTGGACGATGAATTCGACGTCGATGATGCCGCCCGGGTCGTGCTTGAGGGCAAAGTCGGTTTCGCTGTTCAGGGCGTGGGCGGCATACATCTTCTGCCGCATGGCGACGACGTCTTCCTTCAGTCGCGCGAGGTCGCGCGGCAGGCGCAGGATTTCGGTGCGGATCGCCTCGAAACGCTGGCCAACGGCCGGGTCGCCGGCGCAGAAGCGGGCCCGGGTCAGGGCCTGGTGTTCCCAGGTCCAGGCGTTCCTGAGCTGGTAATCGCGAAAGGCATCCACCGAAACGGCGAGCAGTCCTGCGTCGCCGTTCGGGCGCAGGCGCAGGTCGGTCTCGAACAGGATCCCGGCCGGGGTCTGGTTGGACAGCCAGCTGTTCAGGCGCTGGCTGAGGCGGGTGTAGTTCTCCTCGGCGTCCATCGCGTCATCGTCGAACAGGTAGACGAGATCGAGGTCGGACGCGTAACCGAGTTCCTTGCCGCCCATCTTGCCGTAGCCGATGACGGCGAATTTCGGTGTTTCGCAATGCCGTTTCTTGATCGTGCCCCAGACCAGCGGCAGGGTTTCCTGGACCAGCGTGTCGGCCAGTTCGGTCAGGTGATCGGACAGGCGTTCGATGGTCTGCAGGCCGGCGAGGTCCTGGGCCAGCAGGCGGAAGACCTGGGCATGGTGCATTTCGCGCAGGATGTCCATCTCCCGCTCGGTGTCGCCGGCGTGTTGGGCCAGCGTGGCCCGCAGGTTCTCGCGGAAACCGGTCCAGTCGGTGGCGATTTCGTACAGGCGTGGATCGAGCAGTTCGTCGAGAAGCAGTGGGTAGCGGTTCAGGTAGTCGGCGGCCCAGTGCGAGGCGCACATCATGTCGGCGACGCGGCGCAGGGCCATCGGATACTGCTGGAGCAGGGCCAGGTAGGCGCCGCGGCGGGCGATGTGTTCGAGGAAGCCGATGCCGCGGGCCAGCGTCGTGTCCGGGTCGGGCGTGGCGCCCGCCGCCTCGATCAGGCGCGGGCCGACGGCGTCGAGGCGCGAGCGGTTGGCGGCGGGGAGTTGCTGGTAGCGGCTGGAGGCGCGCAGTTCGGCGAGGCGGGCAATGGCCTCCTTCGGGTGGCGGAAGCCGAGGTTGCCGAAGCCTTCAATGGCTGTTTCTTCGTCCAGTTGCCCCAGCCACAGGCCAGTCAGCGGGTGTTCGCCGGCTTCGGGGTCGGAAAAGACCGCCTCGAAATGGCGACTGACGATTTCCCGGTGCTGGTTGAGGACGGTGAGCATGGCCTCCCAGTCGGCGAAATCCATGCTGCGGGCGATCTTCTCCCGTTCGGCCGGGTCTTCCGGCAGCATGTGCGTCTGTTTGTCCTCGACATATTGCAGACGATGTTCCAGCCGGCGCAGGAAGACGTAGGCGGCGCGCAGTTCCTGTTCGGTTTCGGCCGGGATCAGCTTGCGTTCGGCCAGCAGGGTCAGGACGGCCAGCGTCGGGCGGATCTGCAGCGCCGGGTCGCGGCCACCGCGAATGAGCTGGAATACCTGGGCGATGAACTCGATTTCGCGGATGCCGCCGGGGCCGAGCTTGACGTGCTCGGCCATGTCCTTGCGCGCCACTTCGCGGCGAATCTGGGCATGCAGGTCGCGCATGGCGTTGATGGCGCCGAAATCGAGGTATTTGCGGAAGATGAAGGGGCGGGCGCAACGCTGCAGGGCGTCGATCCAGCCGGCCATCGCGTCGTCCGCCGCGTTCGGGCCGCTGTTCATGACCCGCGCCTTGATCCAGGCGTAACGTTCCCATTCGCGCCCCTGGGTGACGAAATAGTTTTCCAGTCCGTCGAGCGAGCAGACCAATGGGCCGGAATCGCCGTTCGGCCGCAGGCGCATGTCGACGCGGAAGACCTGGCCGTCGGCCGTGATGTCGCCAAGCGCCTGGATGACGCGCTTGCCAAGGCGGTTGAAGAAGTCGAAATTCTCGATGCGCTTTTTGGCGCCGGCGGTATCGCCGTCCTCCGGATAGATGAAGATGTAATCGACGTCGGACGAAACGTTCAGCTCGCGTCCGCCGAGCTTGCCCATGCCGACGACCATCAGGCGCTGCGGCCGGCCCTGCCTGTCGAGCGGTTCGCCGAACATCTCGACCAGCTGGCGGTGGTAATGGTCGAGCGCGAAATTGGTCGTCACGTCGGCCAGCAGGGTCATGCTTTCGACCACTTCGGCGAGCGGCGCCAGGCCGCACAGGTCGCGCAGCGCGATATGGGCCATCGCCCGCTGGCGCAGACGGCGTAATGTGCTGCGCACGGCTTCGTCATCGGCGAATTCGCCGCGCAGCGGTGTCTGCAGCAAGGCCTCGGAGAGCGGCGCCTCCCAGGTTGCGGCCAGCTCCGGGATCAGATCGGGCCGGGCGTAGAACAGGTTGCTCAGGTAGCGGCTGTGGTCGAGGGCGCGCTGCCAGCGGGGGTCGAGAGAGGGCGTCATGGGATCGGGGGCGGTGGGGTATCCGGAAAGGATAGAATGATGGTTTTCGCGTTCACCCGATTGTAGTGAGCTATTACCCCCCATGGCAAAGCGGTTTTGCCGGTGACTGAGCCGGTGCGTCACGATGCCGGCCTGACCCGGCAGGAAATTCGCCGGGCGGCCTATCGCCGTCTGTACTGGCTATGGCCCCTGCTGGCCCGGCCGGGGGTGGCGCGCGCCCTGCGCTGGGCAGGCTGGCTGTTCTTCGCTGCCTGGCTGGCCTTTGCCGGGCTGATCCTCGTCCTGCGCCATGGCGTGCTGCCGCGGGTGGCCGATTACCGGGCGGCCATCGAGCAGGCGGCGAGCCAGGCCGTTGGTCAGCCGGTGCGCATCGGTCGTATCGAGGCTCGCTGGCGCGGGCTGAATCCCGATCTCGTGCTCGATGACGTGGTGGTCGCCGATCATCAAGGCGGGGTGGCTTTTTCGCTGGCCCGCGTCGAAGGCGTGCTGTCCTGGCACAGCCTGTGGCGTGGCCGGCCGACCCTGGCGCTGCTCGCCTTTGACGGCCCGGTGCTCCATCTGCGGCGCGAAACGAACGGCAAGCTGACCATCGCCGGCATGGCTTCCGAGGGCGAGAGCGATCCTGCCTTTGCCGAGTGGGTGCTGGAGCAAAGGCGCATCCGCATCCATGATGCGACCATCGTCTGGGAGGACCGCCTGCGCCAGGCGCCGCCGCTCGTTCTCGAGGATCTCCAGCTGGCCCTGGATAACAGCGGCCGGCGCCATCGATTCGGCCTTTCCGCCGCGCCGCCGGACCACCTGGCGGCACGTCTGGACATCCGGGGCGAAATCCGCGGCGACCTGGGCGACGCGCTGGAACACCTGACCGGCAAGGTTTTCGTCGAACTGGACTACGCCGACCTGGCGGGCTGGCGGGCCTGGGTGGATTATCCGGTGGCTTTGCCGCAGGGCCGCGGGGCCCTGCGCGTCTGGGGCGATCTGGCTGACGGGGCAGGGCAGGTGACGGCCGATGTCGCGCTGGAGGCGCTGCGCATCCGCCTCGGCCAGAAGCTGCCGGAACTCGACCTGGCCAGCCTGCGGGGCCGTCTGGCCGGGCGCTACCGGGCCGACGAGTGGGCGGTTTCCGGGCACAAGGTGGAACTGCTGACGCAGGACGGCGTGCGGGTCGCGCCCACCGATTTCAAGCTGGAGTGGCGGCAGGCGTCGCCCGCTGGCACCATCCAGGGCTCCGCCAGCGCCAGTTTTCTCGATCTGGCCATTCTGGCCCGGCTCGCGGCCTACATGCCGCTCGACGCGCGCAGCCGCCAGCTGCTGGAAACCCACCAGCCGCAGGGCCACATTGTCGAATTGCGTGCCGGGTGGACCCTGACCGGCGATACGCTCAGCCGCTACAGCCTGCGCGCCGGCTTTCGCGACCTGGGCCTGCGGCCGGGCGGTTATTTTCCCGGTGCTGCCGGACTCTCCGGCCACATTGACCTGACCGAAAAAGGGGGAGACCTGATCATCGATTCCGGCGCATCCGGCCTCTCCCTGCCGGCGGTTTTCCCCGAGCCGGATATTGCGCTGACCGCCCTCAAGGCCCGGGTCGGCTGGAAGAATGGCCGCGACGGGACCGATATCCGCCTCGACAAACTCGAATTCGCCGGGCCGGACGCGGCCGGGGCGGCGCAGGGCCTCTATCGTTATACCGGCGACGGCCCTGGCGAGATCGATCTGACGGCCCGCGTCGACCGGGCCGATGCGCGGGCGGTCTGGCGCTACATGCCGCACGTCGTCAATGCCGAGGCGCGCGCCTGGTTGCGGCGCGGCCTGATCGGCGGGCGGGGCTACGACGGGCGCCTCGTACTGAAGGGCAATTTGCGCGATTTTCCGTTCCGCGACGGCAAGGGGGGCACCTTCCTGGTCACCGCCAAGGCGGCCGATGCCCGGGTCGATTACGTGCCGGGCTGGCCGGCCATCGACGGCATCGCGGCGGACATGAGTTTCGATACCGGGATGAAGATTGTCGCCAGCCAGGGGCGCATCCTGGGCGCTTCGCTCTCGAATGTCACGGTGCGCATCCCCGACTTCGAGTCGCACGAGGAAATGCTGCTGGTGCGCGGTCTGGCCCAGGGGCCAACCAGCGAATTCCTCCGCTTCATCGAGCAAAGCCCGCTGGGCGAGACGCTCAACCATTTCACCCGCGACATGAAGGCTGCCGGGAACGGCAGCCTGAACCTGGAGCTCGATATCCCGCTGCGCCACGCTCACGATACCCGGATGCGCGGCGACTACCGCTTCCAGAACAACCAGTTGCAGCCGCTGGCCGGTCTGCCGCCCATCGCCCAGGTCAATGGGCGCCTGCAGCTGACGGAAAGCACGGCGACGGCGCAGGACATCGTCGGCCGGGTATTCGGCGGGCCGCTCAAGGTGCAGGTCCGCAGCGTTGGCGGCAAGGTCGGTATCCAGGCCAGTGGCACGGCCCAGATCAAGGAGGTGAGCAGTCACTTCGGCTGGCCGCTGATCAACCATCTGACCGGGGGGGCGGCCTGGAAGGCCGACATCGGCATCCGCCAGCGGACGGCCGAGGTCGTCGTCGAGTCCGACCTCGTCGGCATCAGCTCACCGCTGCCCGAACCGCTGAACAAGACGGCCAACACGCCGCTGCCCCTGCGTATTGAACAGACCATGCCGGATGCGCTGCGCGAACAGTACCGCATCGTTCTCGGCAAGCTCGGCCAGGGTATCCTGGTCAAACGGCAGGACGCCTGGGAGCGGGGTGTCCTTGCCATTGGCGAAGGCGAGCCGCGGTTGCCCGACAAAGGGCTGGCCATTCGCATCGCGACGCCGCGTCTCGATGCCGATGCCTGGAAGAACTACCTGCCGGACAACGGCGGGGCGGTCAAGGGCGGCGATCCGGGGGGGCTGGCGCTCACTGCGCTCACCGTGAAGACGCCGTTGCTGCGCCTGTTCGAGCGCGATTTCAATCAGGTCGAAACCAGCCTGCGGCCGCGCGATGGCGGCTGGCAAATCGGGCTGAATACCCGCGAGGCAGTCGGCGACGTGTTCTGGAAAAGTGGGGGCGAAGGCTGGGTGGAGGGCAATTTCAAGCGCCTGGTCCTGCGGCCGGCTGCCGAAGTGGCCGAGGGCAGCACGACCCTGATCAATGCGCTGCCCGGCATGAGCCTGAGCGTCGATGACCTGCAGATCGGCGAACGGGCGCTGGGCAAGCTGGAATTGAAGGCGCGCAACGACAAGGGAGCCTGGAACCTGGACCTGCTCAGCCTGCAGAATCCGGACGGTGTGCTGAAGGGCAAGGGGGTCTGGTACAACACCGGCCGCCATCAGACCCGGCTTGATTTCGAGCTGACGGCGAAGGATGTCGGCAAGCTGCTCGACCGTCTGGGTTACGTCGATGCCGTGCGGCGGGGCAGCGCGAAGCTGACCGGCGACCTGCAATGGAGCGGCCCGCTGACCGGAATCCACTATCCGTCCCTGAGCGGCCAGTTGAACGTCGCCGTCGACAAAGGCCAGTTCGCCAAGCTGGAGCCCGGCGTCGGCAAGCTCCTTGGCCTGATCTCGCTGCAGTCGCTGCCGCGCCGCCTGACCCTCGATTTTCGCGACATCTTCAGCGACGGCCTGGCCTTCGACAACATCGAGGGCAAGCTGGCCATCCGCCGCGGCACCATGCGTACCACCGATCCGTTGCGCATCTCCGGGCCGGCCGCGCAAATCGAAATGACCGGCGAAACGGACCTGAAGAACGAGACGCAGGACCTGCAGGTCACGGTACGTCCCGAGCTGGGGGGGCTGGCTGCAGTCGGCACGGCGGCACTGGTCAATCCAGTGGTTGGCGCCGCAGCGCTGGTGGCCAACACGGTGCTGCAGAAACCGCTCAACCGGCTGTTCAGCTACCGCTATCATGTCACCGGCACCTGGGCCGACCCGCAGGTCGACAAGACCGGCAGCGCGCCGGCAGGGGGCCAACCCCATTCCGATGAGGACAAAAAACCGTGAGCAAGCAAAATGGCCGCATCGCCGGCATCCAGATGGTGTCCGGGCCGCGGGTGGGCGACAACCTGGCGGTGGCCGGCCGCCTGATCGCAGACGCCGTGGCGCAGGGCGCCCGGTTGGTCGTGTTGCCCGAGTACTTCCCGATCATCGGTGCCGTCGACGCGGACCGCGTGCGGGCCAGCGAGCCTCCCGGCGACGGGCCGATCCAGGCGTGGCTGGCGGAAACCGCGCAGCGGCACGGCATCTGGCTGTTCGCCGGGTCCCTGCCGCTGCTGGCCTCGGTGCCAAACAAGATGCGTAACAGCAGCCTGGTTTATAACCCGGCCGGCGAATGCGTGGCACGGTATGACAAGATTCACCTGTTCGGTTTTCGCAAGGGCGACGAAGCCTACGACGAAGCCGCCTTCATCGAAGCCGGCGAACACCCGACTGCCGTCGAGACGCCCTACGGCCGGGTGGCCCTGTCGATTTGCTATGACCTGCGTTTTCCCGAGTTGTACCGCTCACTGGGACCGGTCGATCTGATCCTGGTGCCGGCCGCCTTCACCGAAACCACCGGCCGGGCGCACTGGGAAATCCTGCTCCGGGCGCGGGCAATCGAGAACCAGTGCTATCTGCTGGCGGTCGGACAGGGCGGCCGGCACGAAAGCGGCCGCCTGACTCACGGCAACAGCATGATTGTCGACCCTTGGGGTGAAATCCTCGACCGCAAGCTGAAGGGGCCGGGCGTCGTCATTGCCGACCTCGACCACCAGCGCATCGCCGAAACCCGCGAGAGCCTGCCGGCTCTCGCCCATCGCAAACTGTAAGGAAGTTCCATGACCCAACCGAGCGCTCTGGCGCAAGCCGAATCCCTGCTGCTGACCCCCTTTTCGCTGAGCGAAGCGGACCTGTCGCGCACCTTTGGCCAGATTCTCAAAAACCAGGTCGATTACGCCGACCTCTATTTCCAGTATTCCCGTTCCGAGGCCTGGAGCCTGGATGAAGGCATCGTCAAGTCGGGTAGTTTCAACATCGACCAGGGCGTCGGCGTACGGGCCATTTCCGGCGAAAAGACCGCCTTTGCCTACTCCGACGACATCAGCGCCCGGGCCCTGGGCGACGCAGCCCAGGCCGTGCGCGCCATCGCCTCGGCCGGGCAGGCGGGCAGCCTGCCGGCCCTGCAGTCCGCCAAGGCGGCGCATTCGCTGTACGTGCCGAACGACCCCATCGCATCGCTGCCGGCCGACGCCAAGGTCCGGCTGCTCGAACGTCTGGAAGGCTATGCCCGGGCCATCGATCCGCGCGTCGTCCAGGTCATGGCCTCGCTGGCCGGCGAATACGAGGTGGTCCTCGTCGCTGGTTCCGATGGCCGCCTGGCGGCCGATATCCGGCCGCTGGTGCGCTGCTCGGTATCGGTCATCGTCGAGGAAAACGGCAAGCGGGAGCAGGGGGGTGCGGGCGGTGGCGGCCGTTTCGACTTCGGCTATTTCGACGATGCCGTCCTGCAACGCTATGCCCGGGAAGCCGTCCACCAGGCGGTGGTCAACCTGCATGCCGAGCCGGCCCCGGCCGGGCAGATGACCGTCGTCCTGGGTTCGGGGTGGCCCGGCATCCTGCTTCACGAAGCCGTCGGCCACGGCCTGGAGGGGGATTTCAACCGCAAGGGCAGCTCCGCCTTCAGTGGCCGCATCGGCCAGCGTGTCGCGGCCAAGGGCGTCACCGTCATCGACGATGGCACCATCGCCGACCGCCGCGGCTCGCTGAACATCGACGACGAGGGCAACCCGACGCAGCGTACCGTCCTGATCGAGGATGGCATCCTCAAGGGCTACATGCAGGACAGCCTGAATGCCCGCCTGATGGGTGTCGGTCCGACCGGCAACGGCCGCCGTGAATCCTTCGCCCACCTGCCGCTGCCCCGCATGACCAACACCATGATGCTGGCCGGCGAGCACGATCCGCAGGAAATCATCGCCTCGGTCAAGAAGGGCATCTACGCGGCCAATTTCGGCGGCGGCCAGGTCGATATCACCAGCGGCAAGTTTGTCTTTTCGATGAGCGAGGCCTACCTGATCGAGGACGGCAAGGTGACGCGGCCGATCAAGGGGGCGACGCTGATCGGCAACGGCCCGGATGCGCTGACCCGCGTCAGCATGATCGGCAACGATCTCCGGCTCGACCCCGGCGTCGGTACGTGCGGCAAGGACGGTCAAAGCGTGCCGGTTGGCGTCGGTCAGCCGACCTTGCGAATCGATGGACTGACCGTGGGGGGTACTGCATAATGACTAGTTATTTGGTTGGAGGTGACCTGTGCGGACGCTGTTCTGGGCAATCGGTTTTCTGGTAGCAAGTGTTTCGGCCTCGGCGCAGCCCTCTGCCGTCGAGCGATTGAACGCCGTGCAGGGGGATCCGGTTGCGCTGAAGGCCGCCATCGAGGCCGGACGCAAGGCATCCTCCTTCTGCGCCAATTGTCACGGCGAAGCAGGAATCAGCAAAACCCCGGAAGTGCCGAATCTGGCGGCGCAGCATCCCACCTACCTGCTCGAGCAGATCCGCAAGTTCGGCAGCGGCGAACGCCAGGACGCCTTCATGCAGGGGTTGATCAAAGTGTTGAAGGACGAAGAGCGCGTCCAGATCGCCTTGTTCTACGCCGCGCAGCCCGCCCGGCCGGCCAGGGCCAATGCGACGCAGGCTGCCCGCGGCAAGGAGCTGTACGTCAAATTGTGTTCACGCTGTCACGGTGAACAGGCGCACGGCAATGATCTTTACCCGCGCCTCGCCGGGCAGAATGCCGCCTACCTGCAGACCTCGGTGGCACGCTACCGGGATGGCACAGGCATCCGCAACAACCAGCTGATGGCCATCGCAACCGCCCCGCTGAAGAACGACGACATCGCGGCGATTGCCCAGTACCTGACGCAAATGCCGTGATGCTTCGCGGGTTTGTGTCACATTGTTGATACAAATCATGGCCGCTCCGCCGCGTGGACAAATAATGCTTGGCTTCGACATGGCGTTGAGCGGAGGCCTTCGTGAAGACCATTCTGGGTGTTTGTCTTGTCTTCATCCTCGGTTGGGGTGGCGGCAGCGCCCTGGCCCAGATCAACGACATCCATTCGGCGATCAACAAGGCCGGTCGCGAGCGGATGCTGTCCCAGCGCATGGCCAAGGCCTATTTCCAGATCGCTCAGGGGGTCGATGTCGAGCGCAGCAAGAAGGTGCTCGATGCGTCCGTCACCGCTTTTGACCGCCAGTTGGTCGAGTTGAAGAACTACGCGTCGACGCCGGAGATCCGGGCGACCTACGTCAATCTGGAAAAATCCTGGCTCGACTACAAGGACTATCTGATCGGCAAGTCGCCTTCGCCCGAAAACGGCCGCCAGGTGCTGGCGCTCTCCGAGGAAGTCCTCGCCCTTGCCCAGCAGGGAACGCAGCAGCTCGAGCGGCAGGCGGCCTCATCGGCCGGCCGCCTGGTTAACCTGGCGGGGCGCCAGCGGATGTTGTCGCAACGGATGGCCAAGTTCTACCAGGCGGCCGCCTGGGGTGTTGGCGATGCCAGCGGGGCAACGCATCTCGAGACGGCGCGCCAGGAATTCAACCAGGCCCTCCAGGAGCTCGGCGCGGCGCCCGCCAATACGCCCAGGATCAAGGATGGCCTGGCGCTGGTCAGACAGCAGTGGTTCTTCCTTGAGAACGCTCTCCGCCAGAAAGTCGGCGCCGACAAGCGTGCGCAGCTGGCCGTGGCAACAACCAGTGAGCGCATTCTGGAAGAGATGGAGGTCGTCGTCGGTCTGTACGAGGCGCTGCCAAAATAAAAACCGGACGCACCGGCAATTGTCGGCGGCGGCTGGGCGGATGGCCGACCTCGAATCGCCCGGATTGATCCGGTAGAATGCCAGGTTTTCTGCACTTCCTGAATGGGTCTGGCCATGACGCCGCACAGCACGCAAACGAGTAAACCGAATACCGACGACGTCCGCATCCGCGAGATCAAGGAGCTGGTTCCGCCGGCCCACGTCTTCCGCGAGTATCCGTTGTCCAATCGTGCGGCGCAAACCACCTACAATGCCCGGCAGGCCATCCACCGCGTGTTGCACGGCGCGGACGACCGCCTGCTCGTCGTCATCGGTCCCTGCTCGATCCACGATTACGACGTGGCGATGGACTATGCGAAGAAACTGGCGAAGGAGGCCGAGAAATACCGGGACGACCTGATTGTCGTCATGCGGGTCTATTTCGAAAAGCCGCGCACCACGGTCGGCTGGAAGGGCCTGATCAATGATCCGCGCCTCGACAACACCTTCCGCATCAACGAGGGCCTGCGCCTGGCCCGGCGCATCCTGCTCGAAATCAACGAACTCGACCTGCCGTGTGCGACCGAGTTTCTCGATACCATCACGCCGCAATACACCGCCGACCTGATCGCCTGGGGCGCCATCGGGGCGCGCACCACCGAATCGCAGGTGCACCGTGAACTGGCTTCCGGCCTCTCGTGTCCGGTCGGCTTCAAGAACGGTACCGACGGCAACATGCGCATTGCAGTCGACGCCATCCGTGCCGCCAATTCGCCGCACCATTTCCTGTCGGTAACCAAGTCCGGTCATACCGCCATCGTGTCGACCATGGGCAACGAGGACTGCCACGTCATCCTGCGCGGTGGCAAGGAGCCCAATTTCGATGCGGCCAGCGTCGAGGCAGCCAGCCAGGAAATCGCCAGGGCCGGCCTCGCCGCCCGTCTGATGGTGGACTTCTCGCATGGCAACAGCCGCAAGCAGTACAAGCTGCAGATGGAAGTGTGCAACAGCATTGCGGAGCAGCTGGCGGCGGGTGATGAGCGCATCGTCGGCGTCATGGTCGAATCGCATCTGATCGAGGGGCGTCAGGATCTGTCGCCGGGCATGCCGCTGACGTACGGGCAGAGCATTACCGATGCCTGCATTGGCTGGGAGGACAGCCTGGTGGTTCTCGACCGCCTGGCTGCCGCCGTGCGGGCACGGCGTGTTGCCGAAGCCGCCGAGTGAGCCGGGCTGGCATCCGGTTCGCGGGGTTGATCAAACTAAATTCCCGCTTTTCCCCTTGCCGGGGCAAGGGCTGTGCTAGAATTCGCCGCGGCGGGTCTCCCCGCATTGCAGGGTGGTGAACCTGGTCAGGTCCGGAAGGAAGCAGCCACAGCCATTGACTGCAAGTGCCGGGGGTTAGGCTCGCCATTTTCATTTTCTTTTCGTGGGTATGGGGCGCATGAGTTATCAGGTTCTTGCGCGAAAGTGGCGGCCGCGCAATTTTTCGACGCTGGTTGGGCAGGAGCATGTCGTGCGGGCCCTGTCGCACGCCCTGGCCGAACAGCGGCTGCATCATGCCTACCTGTTCACCGGCACCCGCGGCGTCGGCAAGACGACCCTTGCGCGCATCCTGGCCAAGTCGCTGAACTGCGAGACCGGCATCACCGCCACGCCCTGCGGCCAATGTTCCGCCTGCCAGGAAATCGATAGCGGTCGCTTCGTCGATCTGCTCGAAGTCGATGCGGCAACCAACACCCGTGTCGACGAAATGCGGCAGTTGCTCGAAAACGCCGTCTATGCACCGACCCGTGGCCGCTTCAAGGTCTATGTGATCGACGAAGTGCACATGTTGTCCAATTCGGCCTTCAACGCCATGTTGAAGACGCTGGAGGAGCCGCCCGAACACGTCAAGTTCATCCTGGCGACGACGGATCCGCAGAAGATTCCGGTTACCGTCCTGTCGCGCTGCCTGCAGTTCAATCTGAAGCAGATGCCGGCCGTGGCCATCACCGGCCACCTGGCGCATATTCTCGACGCCGAAGGAGTGCCCTACGACATGCCGGCCCTGGCACTCATTGCCCGCTCGGCGGCCGGCAGCATGCGCGATGCCCTGTCGCTGCTGGATCAGGCCATCGCTCATGGCGCCGGCAAGGTCGACGAGGCGCAGGTGCGCGGCATGCTGGGCACGGTCGACCAGGATTTCCTGCTCACCATCCTCGAGTCGTTACAGGACGGCGATGCGGCTGCATTGCTGCAGGTCGCGGCCGACATGGGGGTGCGCAGCCTGTCGTTTTCTGCCGCGTTGCAGGAACTCGGCGCCCTGTTGACCCGCCTGCAAATCATCCAGTGCGTTCCGTCCGCCGTCGATGATGACGAGCCGGAGAAGGAGCGTCTGGCCGCCCTGGCACGCGCGTTTTCACCGGAATTCGTCCAGCTGGCTTATCAGATCGTCAATGTCGGACGTGTGGAGTTGGCCAGCGCGCCGGACGAGTATTCCGGTTTCGTGATGACCCTGCTGCGTCTGCACACCTTCCGCCCGAGCAGCGTCGCCGATGTGGTGGGCGCGGTGGCGCCGCGCCGGGCCGGGGCGGGCGCCGCCGGAGTACCGCCGGCAAGGCTGGCCCCGGCGCCCGCTTCGGCTTCGGTTGCGGCACCGCCGGTGGTTGCGGAGTCGCCGGCCGCCCGTCCGGAGGGGGCGTCGGCAACGCCTGCGGCCCCCGCCCCGGCACAGGGGTATGACTGGCACCAGATCGTCGCGGCCTTGCCGGTCAGCGGGCTCGCCAGGGAGCTGGCCCAGAATTGCGAACTGCGCCAACTGGAAGACGGGCTGTGTCTGTTGCGTCTCCCCCCGAAGCAGGGGCACCTGCAGATGAAGCCGAGTCCCGAGCGCCTGCAGCAGGCGCTGGCGGACTATCTCGGCCGGCCGGTGCAGTTGCGCATCGAGGTCGGTGACATCGCAGTCGATACCCCCGCCGCGACCGCCAGCCGCCAGCGCCAGGCCATGCAGGAGCGGGCGGCAGCAGCGATTGCCCAGGATGGTTTCGTGCGCGACATGATCGATACGCTCGATGCATCCATTGTCGAATCCTCAATCAAACCCATCGCCTAACGGAGAAGCGAATATGATGAAAGGTGGCTTGGCTGGCCTGATGAAGCAGGCCCAGGCAATGCAGGAGAACATGAAAAAGGCCCAGGAGCAGCTCGCCCAGATGGAAGTCGAGGGGCAGGCCGGGGCCGGCATGGTCAAGATCGTGATGACCTGCGCGCACGAGGTGCGTCGTGTCAGCATCGATCCGTCGGTCATGGATGACCGGGAAATGCTGGAAGACCTGGTTGCGGCAGCCATGAATGATGCCGTACGCCGTGGCGAGGATCTGAGCAAGGAGAAGATGTCTGGTTTCACGGCCGGGCTCAATCTGCCGCCGGGTTTCAAGCTCCCCTTCTGAGATCGTGAATCCGTCGGGTCTCGAAGCCCTGATCGAGGCGTTGCGTTGTTTGCCCGGCGTAGGACCCAAGTCGGCGCAGCGCATGGCCTATCACCTGCTGCAGCGCGACCGCGCCGGGGCCCGGCGTCTGGGGGAGGCTGTCCTGCATGCGCTGCAGGCGGTGCGTCATTGCCAACGCTGCAATACCTTTTCCGAAAGCGACATTTGCGAGCGCTGCCTGTCGCCACGCCGCGATCCCACCCTGCTCTGCGTGGTCGAGACGCCGGTCGACATGAACATGATGGAGCAGACCCTGAGCTATCAGGGGCTCTACTATGTTTTGATGGGGCGCATTTCGCCGCTTGACGGTGTCGGGCCGCGCGAACTGGGGCTGGAGCGCTTGATGGCGCGGGCGCTCGACGGCGAGGTGAAGGAGGTCATCCTGGCGACCAACTATACCAATGAAGGCGAAGCGACGGCGCATTACATCACCGCGATGCTCAAGGCGAAGGGTGTCAGCGTGACGCGCATTGCGCGCGGTGTGCCGGTCGGTGGCGAACTGGAATATGTCGATAGCGGCACGCTGGCGCAGGCCTTGCGTGAGCGCAGGTCCTGTTCTGACTAATCTGCGGCTATGACCGACGGGGCTGCTTGTCGTATAATTTAGTGTTTGTTTCTAAACCCATCCAATACCTTTAGGGGTCAGCGTTATGAGCAATCAAGGAAAAGTGGACTGCGGACGGCGGCGTCTGGTCGTTGCGACCGCAGCCGTGGGCGGGGTGGGCGCGGTCGCCGCGCTTGTGCCGTTCGTCTCCAGCTTGCTTCCCTCCGAGCGCGCCAAGGCAGCAGGTGCTCCGGTCGAAGTCGATATCAGCAAACTCGAACCCGGTCAGATGATGACGGTCGAGTGGCGGGGCAAGCCGGTGTGGATCATCAATCGCACGAAGGACATGCTGGACACGTTGCCCAAGCTGGCCGATGCGGTGGCTGATCCCAAATCGGAAAAGAACCAGCAGCCGGCATACGCCAAGAACGAGACCCGTTCGATCAAGCCGGAAATCCTGGTCGTGGTCGGCATCTGCACCCACCTGGGCTGCTCGCCGTCCTCCAAGTTCAAGAAGGGCGCCGAAGAAGGCATGGCGGCCGACTGGCTGGGCGGTTTCCTGTGCCCGTGCCATGGTTCCACCTTCGACTTCGCGGGTCGTGTCTTCAAGGCCAAACCGGCCCCGACCAATCTCGAAGTGCCGCCGCACTACTACATGGCCGATACCCGCATCCTGATCGGCGAAGACAAGAAGGGAGCATAAGAAATGGCTGCTGGCAATTTCGAGAAATACAAGTCTGACGGTTCACTCGCTGGAAACCTGCTGGAATGGGTGGACGCCCGTTTCCCGGCGACCGCCATGTGGCGGGGCCATCTGTCGGAATATTACGCACCGAAGAATTTCAACTTCTGGTATTTCTTCGGTTCCCTGGCCCTCTTGGTTCTGGTCATCCAGATCGTGACCGGCATCTTCCTGGTCATGCACTACAAGCCGGATGCCGCGCTGAACGCGAACGGCGTACCGGTCGCCTTTGCCTCTGTCGAATACATCATGCGCGACGTGCCGGGAGGCTGGCTGATCCGCTACATGCACTCGACCGGCGCCTCGGCCTTCTTTATCGTGGTTTATCTGCACATGTTCCGTGGCCTGCTCTACGGTTCCTACCGCAAGCCGCGTGAACTGACCTGGCTGTTCGGGGTCGGCATTTTCCTGTGCCTGATGGGCGAAGCCTTCTTTGGCTACCTGCTGCCGTGGGGCCAGATGTCCTTCTGGGGTGCCCAGGTGATCGTCAACCTGTTCTCCGCCATTCCGGTCGTCGGTCCGGATCTGTCGATCATCATCCGGGGTGACTTCGTCGTCGGTGATGCGACGTTGAACCGTTTCTTCTCCTTCCACGTCATCGCTTTCCCGCTGGTTCTGATCGGCCTGGTTGCCGCGCACGTGCTGGCCCTGCACGAAACCGGTTCGAACAACCCGGACGGTATCGAGATCAAGGCCAACAAGGATGAAAACGGCATTCCGCGCGACGGCATCCCGTTCCATCCGTATTACACGGTCAAGGACATCGTCGGCGTTGTCGTCTTCCTGATGGTTTTCTCCGCTGTGCTGTTCTGGGCGCCCGAGGGCGGTGGCTACTTCCTGGAAACGCCGAACTTCTACCCGGCCGACCCGCTGAAGACCCCGCCGCACATCGCGCCGGTCTGGTACTTCACGCCGTTCTACTCCATCCTGCGTGCCATGGTCTGGAACTTCTTCGGCCTTGACGCCAAGTTCTGGGGGGTGGTGGCGATGGGCGCCTCGGTTGTCATCTTCGCCTTCCTGCCCTGGCTGGATCGCAGCCCGGTCAAGTCGATCCGCTATCGCGGGCCGATTACCAAGGTGATGCTCACCATTTTCGTGATTTGCTTCTTCGTCCTGGGTTATCTGGGCACCTTGTCCCCGTCTCCGATGGGCGAACTGATTTCCCAGGTGTGCACGGTCTTCTACTTCGGCTTCTTCCTCGGCATGCCGTGGTGGTCCCGCATGGACAAGTTCAAGCCGGTCCCTGACCGCGTGACGATGAAGTGAGAGGTTGCCTAAAATGAAAAAATTCCTGATCGCATTGCTCTTCGCCCCGATGCTGGCCCTGGCCAGCGGCGGCAACGTGCACCTCGACAAATGGCCGGGTTCGGTGAGCGACAAGGCAGCCTTGCAGAATGGCGCCAAGCTGTTCGTCAATTACTGCCTGAACTGCCACGGTGCGTCCTACATGCGCTACAAGAACCTGATGGATCTCGGCTTGACCGAGCAGCAGGTCAAGGACAACCTGATGTTCACCTCGGACAAGATCGGGGGGCTGATGGCGGTTGCCGCACGTTCCGACGAGCAGAAGCAGTGGTTCGGCGCCACCCCGCCGGATCTGACCATCATCGCCCGCGCCCGTGGCGAGGCCGGCAATGCCGGCGCCGGTGCCGACTGGCTGTACACCTATCTGCGTTCCTTCTATCGCGACCCCAACCGTCCGACCGGCTGGAACAACGTGGTGTTCGAAAACGTCGGCATGCCGCACGTCCTGTATGGTCTGCAGGGCCAGCAAGTGCTGAATCACGAAACGCACAAGCTGGAACTGGCGGTTCCTGGCCAACTCGCTCCGGCAGAATTCGACAAGGCGGTTTCCGACCTGGTCGGTTTCATGGTCTGGATGGCCGAGCCCCAGCAGGAGTTCCGCCGCACCTTGGGCTTCTATGTTCTGGCCTTCCTGGCTGTCCTCTTCGTCGTGTCCTACGCGCTGAAGAAGGAATACTGGAAAGACGTTCACTAAGCCGTCGCGGCTTGGCCAACGGCATCGCGGGTCTGGCTTCGGCCAACCCCCGATGCCGAATCTCATTTTGAGGGTAACCACAAATGATGAATCTTTACTCGGGCACGACTTGCCCCTTCAGCCATCGTTGCCGCATCGTCCTCTTCGAGAAGGGCATGGACTTCCAGGTCATCGATGTCGACATGTTCAACAAGCCGGAAGAAATGGCGGCGGTCAATCCCCACAACCGTGTGCCGGTGCTGGTCGAACGTGATCTCGTATTGTTCGAGCCGAACATCATCAACGAGTACATCGACGAACGCTTCCCGCATCCGCAATTGATGCCGGCCGATCCGATCATGCGCGCCCGCGCCCGCCAGTTGCTGGTCGGGATGGAGCGTGAAATCTTTTCGTTCATGGAAATGATCGAAAAGAACGGCAAGACGGCCGACAAGGCACGGCAGGAGATCAAGGCCCGCCTGACCGAGATCGTGCCGATCTTCAACAAGCAGAAGTTCATGCTGGGTGATGAGTTCTCGATGCTCGATGTGGCCATCGCGCCGTTGCTCTGGCGTCTCGATCACTATGGCATCGACCTGGGCAAGGCCGCGGCGCCGCTGATGAAGTACGCTGAGCGCATCTTCAGCCGCCAGGGCTTCATCGACGCGCTGACGCCGTCGGAAAAGGCGATGCGCAAGTAAGCATGGAGCTGCCGTCCACCAAGCCTTACCTGCTGCGTGCCCTTTGGGAGTGGTGCTGCGATAACGGCTTCACGCCGCATATCGCGGTCGAGGTCGACGAGCGTACCCGGGTGCCGCGCGAATATGTGCGCGGTGGCCAGATCGTGCTCAATCTCGGGCCGGCGGCAACCAACAAGTTGCAGATGGGCAATGAGTTCATCGAGTTTCAAGCCCGCTTCAATGGGGTCGCCCGTGATTTGTCAGTGCCGGTCGGTCGCGTGACAGCGATCTATGCCCGCGAAAACGGTGCCGGCATGGCCTTCGAGGTGGAGGACGGGCATCCGGCAACCGGCGGAGAGGCCACCGGGCAGGAGGCGCCGGCAGCGCCGGCCGATGAACCGCCGCCCGAGCCACCCCGCCCCAAATTGCAACGCATCAAATAGGGCTGGCCGCACCGGCGGATGCACCAAAGAAGGGAAATTTCCTCCGGGAATTTCCCTTTTTTCATGCCAAGTCCTTGATTTTCCTGGGTGGCATAGCTGTTGCTCGGTAACGGGCCGAAAGGAAAATCATGCAGAGCGAAGTCAAATCCACGTGCTGTTATTGCGGTGTCGGTTGCGGCGTCCTGATCCGCACCGAGGGGGGGCGTATTGTCGGCGTGCGAGGGGATCCGGCGCATCCGGCCAATCAGGGGCGGCTGTGCACCAAGGGCGCGACGCTGGATCAGACCCTTCTTCCCGCTAGCCGGCTGCATTACCCCGAGTGGCGCGCGGTCCGCGGACAGCCCGGCCGGTGTGTCAGTTGGGATGAGGCTCTGGATCAGGCAGCCGAGCAGTTCGCGGCGACGATCCGGGCGCATGGTCCGGACTCGGTGGCATTTTATGTTTCGGGCCAGTTGTTGACGGAGGATTACTACGTCTTCAACAAACTGGCCAAGGGGCTGATCGGCACCAACAACATCGATACCAATTCGCGGCTCTGCATGTCTTCGGCTGTCGCCGGCTACAAGCTGACGCTCGGCGCGGACGCACCACCGTGCAGCTATGCGGATATCGGACATGCCGGGATGATTCTGATCGCCGGCGCGAACCCGGCCGTGGCCCACCCGATCGTTTTCCGCGCCATCGAGGATGCCCGGGCTGCCAATCCCGCCTTGAAGATCGTGGTGGTCGACCCGCGGCGCAGCGAGAGTGCGGCCATCGCCGATCTGCACCTGCCGATCCGGCCGGGCAGCGATATTGCCTTGTTCAATGGCATGTTGCATGTACTGATCCGCGATGGCCTGGTCGACCAGGCCTACATCGCCCGTCATACGGAGGGATTCGATGAACTCGCGGGGATCGTGGCTGACTACACGCCGGCGGCCGTCGCCGAGCGCTGCGGCGTGCCGGCGGCGGACATCGAACGGGCGGCCCACTGGTTTGCCCGGCGGGGGCCTGCCCTGTCGCTGTATTGCCAGGGCCTCAATCAGTCGGCGCACGGCACCCACAACAATGCGGCGCTGATCCACCTGCATCTGGCGACGGCCCAGATCGGCCGGCCGGGCGCCGGGCCGTTCTCGCTGACCGGCCAGCCGAATGCGATGGGCGGACGCGAGGTGGGCGGCTTGTCCAACCTGCTGTCGGCCCACCGCGATTTGGCCAATCCGGTGCATCGGGCGGAAGTGGCTGCCCTGTGGGGCATCCCCGCCGTACCGGAGAAACCGGGTAAATCGGCCATCGAACTGTTCAAGGCGGTGAAGCGGGGCGAGATCAAGGCGGTGTGGATCGCTTGTACCAATCCGGCGCACTCCCTGCCCCATCAGGCGGTGGTGCGCGAAGCCCTGCAGACGGCAGCGTACGTGGTCTTGCAGGAGGCTTACGGCAATACCGATACGGCGGCCTATGCCGACCTGCTGCTGCCGGCCAGCGCGTGGGGTGAAAAGCAGGGCACGGTCACCAATTCCGAGCGGCGCATCACGCATGTAAAGGGCGCGGTGCCGCCGCCGGGCGAGGCGCGCCCGGATTGGGCGATCGTCGTCGATTTCGCTCGTCGCTTGGGGCGCCGTTTGGGGGTCGATGGCGAGCGCCTGTTCCCCTATGCCGATGTCGAGGCGATATTCAACGAGCACCGCGAGAGCACGCGCGGTCGCGATCTGGACATTACGGGCCTGAGTTATGCGCTGCTCGATGCCGCTGGACCGCAGCAATGGCCGTATCCGGAGGGCGCGCCCGGCGGTCAGGCGCGTCTCTACGGCGACGGGGTTTTTCCGACGGCCGACGGCAAGGCCCGCTTCGTTCCGGTGCGGGACGTGCAGACGGCCGACCTCGCGGATGCCGACCATCCGCTCAGCCTGATTTCCGGCCGCATGCGCGATCACTGGCATGGCATGAGCCGGACCGGAACGGTGCCGCGCCTCTTCAATCTGGAAGATGAGCCCGTGCTGGCTATGCATCCCTGCGACATGCGCCATCGCGGCCTGCGCAGCGGTGATCTGGCCCGGGTCAGCAACGACCGGGGGTTTGCCATGGTGCGTGTCGAGGAGCGGGCAGGGCTGAAGAAGGGCGTGGTCTGGATGCCGATGCACTGGGGCAGCCAGTTCATGAATACGCCCGGGGCCAATGCCGTGGCCTGTGACGCTATTGATCCGTATTCGAAACAACCGGAGCTCAAGCATGCGGCCGTGCAGGTCGCCAAGGCCGATCTGCCTTATCCGGTTGCCGTCGTGCGCCGTTGCGCCAGCCAGTCCGAGGCCCTGGCACTGCTGCAGTCGGTGCGCCCGTTGCTGGGGGACTACCCGTATGCGGCGCTGGCCCTTCATGGCCGCACGACACCGCTCGTGGTATGGCGGGCGGCGATGGCCGACGCCATGAGTGAGGCCGCCATCGCACGGCTGGATCAGTTGTTCGGCCTGGATCAGGCGGACGATGCAATGGTTTATGTCGATGCGGCGAAGCGCATTGCCAAGAAGGCGGTGGCGCGTGACGGGCGTCTGCTGGCCGTACGCCTGTGTGGCGAGACGGTGGCCCAAGGCTGGTTGAGGCAGGCGATGGCCGAGGACGAACTCGATGCCGGTTTGCTGCGCATGGCCCTGGCGCCGATCCGCCAGGCCCCGGTCAGCGTGGTGCCGCGCCATATCATCTGCAAGTGCGCTGACGTGAGCGATGTGCAGATACGCCAGGAACTGGATGCCGGCGCCGATTTTTCAATGCTGCAGGAAAAGCTGCGTTGTGGCACATTCTGCGGTTCCTGTGTGCCGGACATCCGCCGCATGGTGGCCGAACATCGCCCAGCAGAGGCGGTTGCTGCCTGACAAGACAAAGGAGACAAGGTGAGCTACGGACATTACATCAAGGAGATCGGGCGGGGTGCCCAGGGGGCCAGCGATCTTTCCCAGGAAGACGCCCGCCAGCTCTATGCGGCGATGCTCGATGGTGGCGTACCGGATCTCGAATTGGGCGCGATCATCGTCGCCCTGCGTGTCAAGGGCGAGTCGCTCGACGAAATGCTCGGCTTTCTGGCGGCGACCGACGAACGTCTGCATCCGCTCGAAATGCCCCCCGGGCGCGGCCGGCCGGTTGTTTTGCCGACCTATAACGGCGCGCGCAAGGAAGCCAACCTGACGCCATTACTCGCCCTGCTGCTGCAGCGCTTTGGCGTGCCCGTCCTGGTGCATGGCCTGATCGAGGGCTACGGCCGGGTGACTTCGGCGCATATTTTTCGCGAACTGGGTGTTCTTCCTGCGGCATCGCCCCATCAGGCGCAGGCAGCGCTCGACGACAAGGGGCTGGCCTTCATGCCCCTGAGCGCCCTTTGCCCCGGCATCCACAATCTGCTCTCGCTGCGCGCCCGGATGGGCATTCGTAACAGCGCACACAGCCTGGTCAAACTGCTCGACCCCTTCCGGGGCGATGCCATTCTGGTTGCCGCGGCAACGCATCCGGACTTCATCGACCTGATGCGCAACATCATGCTGGCGCGTGGCCAGCACGGCCTGCTGTTGCGCGGCACCGAGGGCGAGCCCTACGCCAATGCCAAGCGCCGGCCGCGCCTTGAACATGTGCATGACGGGGTTGCCGAAATCCTGTTCGAAGCCGAGCACGAAAGCCTGCGCACCCTGCCCAACCTGCCGGAAGCGGCCGATGCCGCGAGCACCGCACGCTGGATTCGCCGAGTTCTCGACAAGCAGATTCCCCTGCCCAAGCCGATTGCCAACCAGTTGGCCTGCCTGCTCTTTGCCTCGGGCTATGCGGCTGACCTGAACCAGGCGAAGGCCATCGTGGCAGTCGAGGCGACCGGCCTGCTGGTCGGCGGCAACTGAGCCTCCCGTCGCGCCGGTTGCCCGGCGCAACCCTGCACCCGGCTGGTTCGGCATGCACCGCACTGGTGCGGCAATCTCCGGGAAAGTCCCGGAAAGTGGGATTGAAATCCCGGTAAATCAGGGATTTGACAGGCTGGCACGCAGATTGCAAAACGTTCGCCGAGGCAGCGAATCAACCGTCAACGGGGGCGGTCCGATGGCAACGACGCCATGCGCTGGAAACAGTTTGCACCGCAAGGTGCGCGCAACGTTGGAGCCCCATCATGAACAAATCCCCCGTCAAGCCCCGGTTGGTTCTGATCGGTAACGGCATGGCCGGTGTCCGGACCATCGAAGAACTGCTGAAGATCAAGCCGGATCATTACGACATCACCATCTTCGGCGCCGAACCTCACCCCAACTACAACCGCATCCTGCTCTCGCCGGTGCTCGCCGGCGAAATGCAGGTCAAGGACATCATCCTCAACGAACTGGAGTGGTACAAGGAAAACCGTATCACCTTGCACACCGGCAAGCAGGTCACGCAGATCGACCGCGTCAAGCGCAAGGTCATTGCCGACGACGGCACCGAGGAACACTACGATCGCCTGCTGATCGCCACCGGCTCGACGCCCTTCATGCTGCCGATTCCCGGCAACGACCTGCCCGGCGTCATCGGCTACCGCGACATCAAGGACACCGACGAGATGATCGATTCGGCGACCAAATACAGGCACGCGGTGGTCATCGGCGGCGGCCTGCTTGGTCTGGAGGCAGCCAATGGCCTCAAGCTGCGCGGCATGGATGTGACGGTGGTGCATATCGGCCCCTGGCTGCTGGAGCGCCAGCTCGACGAAGTGGCCGGCAGAATGCTGCAGAAGTCGCTGGAGGACAAGGGCCTCAAGTTCCTGCTGCAAACCCAGACCGAAGCACTGATTCAGGGTGAAAGCGGGCGCGTTGCCGCGGTCCGTTTCAAGGGCGGTATGCAGATTCCGGCCGACCTCGTCGTGATGGCCGCCGGTATTCGCCCCAACTACGCGCTGGCCGAAAAGTCCGGTATTTACTGCAACCGCGGTATTGTGGTGAATGACACGATGCAGACCTACGACCCGAAAATCTACGCCGTCGGCGAATGCGTCAGCCACCGCGGCATCGCCTATGGCCTGGTTGCGCCGCTGTTCGAGCAGGCCAAGGTTGCCGCCAACCATCTGGCCGGCTACGGCATCGGCCGCTACACCGGCTCGGTGACCTCGACCAAGCTCAAGGTCACCGGCATTGATCTCTTCTCGGCCGGCGACTTCATGGGGGGCGAGGGGACCGAGGAAATCATCCTCAACGACCCCTACGGCGGCGTGTACAAGAAGCTGGTGCTCAAGGACAACAAGCTGGTCGGCGGCGTCCTGTATGGTGACACGGCGGATGGCCCGTGGTACTTCCAGCTGATCAAGGACGGCCGGGACATTCACGACATGCGCGATTCGCTGATCTTCGGCCAGAGCCTGGTTGGCGACGCCGGCCATGCTGGCAACAGCAAGGCCGCCGAAATGGCGGATAGCGCCGAAGTCTGCGGCTGCAACGGGGTGACCAAGGGCAGTATCGTCAAGGCGATCAAGGAGAAGGGCCTGTTTACCCTCGATGAGGTCAAGAAGCATACCAAGGCGGCTTCGTCCTGCGGCTCCTGCGCCGGCTTGGTCGAGCAAATCCTGGCGTCTACCATCGGTGGCGCCTACACCCCGGCCAAGGGCGACAGCAAGCCGATCTGTGGCTGTACTGACCATTCGCACAAGGCGGTCCGCGAGGCAATTTACAACCAGCATCTGACCAGCAAGGAAGCCGTCTTCAAGGCGCTGGCGTGGAAGAACCCGAACGGTTGCGAAAAGTGCCGCCCGGCCATCAACTACTACCTGATCTCCTCCTGGCCGCACGAAGCCAGGGACGATCCACAATCGCGCTTCATCAACGAGCGTGCCCATGCCAACATCCAGAAGGATGGCACCTACTCCGTCGTGCCGCGCATGTGGGGCGGCCTGACTACGCCGGCCGAGTTGCGCGCCATCGCCGATGCGGCCGAAAAGTACAACGTGCCCACCGTCAAGGTCACCGGCGGCCAGCGGATTGACCTGCTCGGCATCCGGAAGGAAGACCTGCCCAAGATCTGGGCCGACCTCAACGCTGCCGGCATGGTTTCGGGCCACGCCTACGGCAAGTCGATCCGTACCGTGAAAACCTGCGTCGGCGCCGAGCACTGCCGCTTCGGCACCCAGCTGGCCATGGACATGGGCGTCAAGCTGGAAAAAATGCTGTTCGACATGTACGCCCCGCACAAGGTCAAGCTCGCCGTCTCCGGCTGCCCGCGCAACTGCGCCGAAGCCGGCATCAAGGATGTGGGTGTGATCGGCGTCGATTCCGGCTACGAGCTCTACATCGGCGGCAACGGTGGCATCAAGACCGAGGTTGCGCAGTTCCTGTGCAAGGTGAAGACCGACGAGGAAGTCATGGAATATGCCGGCGCCTTCCTGCAGCTTTACCGCGAGGAGGGCTGGTATCTGGAGCGTACCTGCCACTATCTCGAGCGCGTCGGCCTCGACTACATCAAGGGCAAGATTCTTGAAGACGAGGAAGGACGCAAGGCCTACTACCAGCGCCTGCTCGATGCGCTGAAGGACGCCAAGGACCCATGGGCCACCTCGCGCGAGGAACAGCCGATCAAGCAATTCATCCCGATCAAGCTCGAAGCCTGATTTCAACGATTACGAGAGAACAACCATGAGCAACTGGAAACTGATCTGCAAGCTGGATGACATCCCGCCCCTCGGTGCCCGCGTCGTGCAACGCGCCACGGGGGGCGACATCGCCGTCTTCCGTACCGCGGACGACGAAGTGTTTGCCCTGCACGACAAGTGCCCGCACAAGGGCGGGCCGCTATCGCAGGGCATCGTCCATGGCCGCCGCGTCGCCTGCCCGCTGCACGGCTGGAACATCGGCCTCGACGATGGTCATGCCGTCGCGCCGGATGTCGGCCGCTGCGACACCTTTCAGGTCAAGGTCGAACACGGCGACGTTTACCTGGCGGTTTGACGCCGGGCGGGCTTCGCGGAGCGCTGCGGGCTCAGCCCCGGACACCCTGCGCCAGGCATTGCCGCAGGGTGTCAAAAAGCATTTCCGGGTTGACCGGCTTGGCGATATGGCCGTTCATGCCGGCGGCCAGGCAGGCTGTGCGATCGTCGTCGAAAGCGCTGGCTGTCAGCGCAATGATCGGCGTGGTCTTGTTGGGTGAGTCGCGGCGAATGGCCCGGGTTGCTTCCAGGCCATCCATCAGGGGCATGTGCATGTCCATCAGGATGAGGTCGTAGGGAGCTTGCCGGGCCATCGCGACGGCCTGGGCGCCGTCGGCCGCCACGGTGACGAGCAGCCCGGCGTGTTCGAGCAGGCTGCGTGAAATTTCCTGATTGACCGGCTCGTCTTCGGCCAGCAGGATGTGCTTGCCGGCAAACGCCTGCCGCAGGCGTTCTTCGGCGGATATCTCCGGGCTGCTGGCGGCTGCGGCAGGCTGCGCGGCAGGCTGGCATTTCTTCAGCGGCAGGACGAACCAGAGGGTGCTGCCCTGGCCGGGCTGGCTGTCGACGCCGATGTGGCCACCCATCAGGTGTACCAGGCGCTTGCAGATCGCCAGGCCGAGGCCGGTGCCGCCGTATCGCCGGGTCATGCTGTTGTCTGCCTGTTCAAAGTCGGAGAACAGGCGCTCTTGGGCTTCGGGGGAAATGCCGATGCCGGTGTCGCTGACTTCGAAGCGCACCTGCACGTGGGTCGGGGTTTCGGCGACGGCGACGAGGCGCAGGGTCACGGTCCCGCGTTCGGTGAACTTGATGGCGTTGCCGATCAGGTTGAGGAGGATTTGGCCGAGGCGCAACGGGTCGCCGCTTAACGGGGTGGCGAGGAGTGCCGTCGGTATGTCGCGCTCAAGGTGCAGGCCCTTCTCGGCGGCACCGGGGCCCAGCGTGCTGAGCACGTGTTCGACCGATTGCTGGAGATCGAACGGGATGTCTTCGAGCGCCATCCGTTCGGCTTCGATCTTGGAGAGGTCCAGGATGTCGTTGATCAGGCTGAGCAGGCGGGTGGCCGAGCGTTGCGCCTTGTCGAGCTGATCCAGTCCCGTTGGGTCGGTCATGCGGCGCTTGGCCAGTTCGATCATGCCCATCACGCCATTCATCGGTGTGCGCAGTTCGTGGCTCATGTTGGCCAGGAACGCGCTTTTGGCGCGGCTGCCGGCTTCGGCGGCGTCCCGGGCCGCTGCCAGTTCGGCGGTTCGGGCTGCGACGCGTTCTTCCAGGCTGGCGTTGAGCTCCTTCAGGGCCAGTTGCATCGCCTTTTCTTCGCTGATGTCCAGGCAGGAGCCGATGTAGCCGATGAATTGGCCGTCGGCGTCATAGCGCGGCAGGCCACGGTCGAGCAGCCAGCGGAAGGTGCCATCACGGTGGCGCAGCCGATATTCCATCGAAAACGGCTGACGGGCGTCGAAGGCGCGCACGTAGGTGGCCAGACAGCGATCGTAGTCGTCAGGGTGTACGCCTTCCGCCCAGCCGTTGCCCAGTTCCTGTTCCATGGTGCGCCCGGTGAATTCCAGCCAGCGCTGGTTGAACCAGTCGCAGCCCTTGTCGAGGCCGGCGGTCCAGAAGAGGGCCGGTGAGGCGTTGGCGACGGTATTCAGGCGGGCCAGCAGTTGTCGCTGCGTCTCCTCCTTGTCGCGCAGCGAGCGGGTGAGCGCCGAGAGCGCCTGGTTGCGCCGGATGACCAGCGCCAGCAGCAGCACGATCAGGCCGAGTGCCGTGCCGCCGCTGATGATGGAGAGGCGGTAGTGATGCCAGACATCGGTCAGGGTGAATTGCGGCGCGACATCGTAGGGGGGCAGGCGCAGGCGGCGGGCCAGGTTGTCCACGGCCGCATAGTCGGCGGGAGGTGCGAATCCTCCAATGTGGGCAGCGCGGGCGACCGGGTGTTCGGCATCGAGCGAGAGCAGGGCGGTGCTGACCCGGCGCAGGGTTGCGCGGTCGACCGCGGGGAGCGCGACGAAGGGCCATTCGGGGTAGAGGCGGGTCGAGATACGGTAGGGAAAGCCGGCCAGCTTCTGTGGGTGGATGACCTTGAGTCGCGCCGGATCGAGCCGGCCTTCGTCTTCCAGGCTCTCGATGATGCCGGTACGCACGAAACCGGCATCGACCTGGCCGGCCAACACGGCGTCGATCACCTTGTCGTGATGCTCGAGGATGCGCAGATTGTCGCCGGTCGGCAGGGAAATTCCGGCTTCCACCATTTCCAGGGCCTGGGTTTGGTAGCCGCCCAGGAAGCGGGTGCCCGGTACACCGATGCGCTTGCCTTGCAAATCCTGGAGTGTGTTGATGTCTTCGCGTTGCGCTGCGGTGATGATGACGCCGCCCAGACTGCTCACTTCGCGGCCATCTTCACGGCTGATGAGGGTGGCAATGATGCTGGTTAACTGACTGCGGCTGCGCACAATCAGGTAGTGCGACGGATTGGTCATCAGAAAATCGAGGCGGTTTTCGGCCAGGGCCGCCTCGAGCTCCGCTTGCTCGAGGACCTGCAGCTCGACGGGCTGGCCACCCAGCGCCTGGCTGAGGTAATCCGCCAGGGGCTGAAAACGCTCCACCATGAGGGGTTGGGGGCGGTAGGCAAAAATGCCGATGCGCAAGGGCTCTGCGGCGGAGGCCAGTCCGCCGGCCAAGGCCAGTAGCAGCAAGAGCAGCAGGTGAAGCAGGGGGCGGCGGGGCAGCATGGGGTCAATCCGCTCGCGGGAGATAAGCGGCGCTGACCAGACCGGCCAGGGTGTCTGGCGCGGTGAGCAGGCCATGGGTGTGCATCAACTGGCTCAAATGGCGTGCTGCCGCAATCAGGTCGCCGTCGGCCATCAGCAAGCGGCGGTTGTCGCTGAGTGCGGGGAGGTGTAATCCGCGATAAGCGGCTTCGGCCTCCTCAAAGTGCTGGTCACGACGGGCCGCGATGCGGCGCAGGGCGTCCTCGCGGCTGGTCCGCAGGTGTTCGAGGGCGCGCAGGTGGCCATTGATCAGTGCTTGCAAGGCGGAATCCAGTTGCGCCATCTGGTCACTGCGCACGGCGAGCGTGTCGAAGACGGTGTGCGGAAACTGCCGGCTGTCGAAGATGCGGACTGCCCCCGCCTCGATCAGTTGCGCGGCAAATGGCGGATAGCTGATCGCGACGTCGATTTTTCCCGCTTGCCACAGGGCGCGTTGGGCGTTGGGCGGCGCGTCGACGAGTTCAATGTCGGCTGGCGTCACGCCAGCCGCGGACAACAGTTTTTGAAGCACGAGGCTTCCCAGGGCCCCTTGTTCGACGGCGATCCGCTTGCCCCTTACCTCGGCCGGCGTACGGATATTCGGCTTGGCCAGTACGACATCGGCACCGACCGATTCATCCGTCACCAGGATGACCGTCAGCGGCACCCCGCTGCCGCGGACGCTGAGCACTTCGTCCAGTGTCAGGCAGGCGGCGTTCAGCTTGCCGTCCTTCAGGCCGGCGATGGAGTCTCCGGCATTGCTGCCCTCATGCAGAACGACCGCCTCGCCCAGCCATCCGAAATCGCGGGCCAAGAGCAGCGGTTCGTAACCTGGCCAGGGGTGGATGCCGACATTGACCGGGCTGCTGCAGGCACAGCCGGAAAGGCCCAGGTTGCTGCCAGCGAGGGCAAGGAGTGCTTGAATGAGCTGTCGGCGGTTCATTGCTCCCGATTATGCCGAACAGCCCTTCCGCTGAGAACAGCGGACTTGTTGATTTTTGCACTTTATCTGCAAAGGTGTGCACATTTTGCTGTCTACCCGCGTAAGGCGTCATACGCCGCCCCTTTGCCCTGCCCGCCAGTCCGTGGTGTGCAATCTGGGATAATGGGGTGACATCCACGAGGTCCGCATCATGAAAACCGCACTCATCCTTTTTGCCCACGGCGCCCGCGACCCGGAGTGGGCCAATCCCCTGCGCCGCGTCAAGGCGGCTGTTCAGGCGCGCCGGCCCGGCGTACCTGTCGAGCTGGCTTTTCTCGAGTTCATGTCCCCGACCTTGCCCGAATCGATCGCCGGCCTGCTGGCTACCGGGGTGAGCAGGATCGTCGTGATGCCGATGTTCGTCGCACGCGGCGGCCACCTCAAGCGGGATTTGCCGGAAATGCTGGCGGCGTTGCGGGACGCGCATCCGGATGTCGAATTCATTCAGGGCGATGCCATCGGCGAACATGAAACCGTGATCCAGGCGATGGCTGCGGCGGCATTGCAGGAAGCTGGCCTGTAATTTGCTCGGTAAGCGTCATGCTTACCGTACTTGTCATTGATGAATCCAGGACGCGCGCCGGCGAAATCTGCGCCGGGCTCGCCCTTGCCGGCTATCAGGTGGCCGCCATCCTGGCCGGTGCCGACAACCTGACGGCCGAGGTCGAGAGGCGCCAGCCGGACGTGATCCTGATCGATACCGATTCGCCCAGCCGAGACACACTGGAAAACCTGGCGGCGATGAACAAGAACATGCCGCGCCCGGTTGTCCTCTTCACCCAGGAGGATGGCCGCGAAACCATCCGCGATGCCGTCCGGGCGGGAGTTTCCGCCTACGTGGTCGATGGTCTTGATCCGAAGCGCATCAAGCCGATCGTCGAGGTGGCGCGCGCCCGCTTCGAGGACACCCAGGCCCTGCGCCGGGAACTGGATGAGGTGTCGCAAAAATTGTCCGACCGCAAGCTGGTCGACAAGGCCAAGGGCCTGCTGATGAAGGCGCGTGGCCTCGACGAGGAGGCGGCCTACCACACCATGCGCAAGCTGGCGATGGAGCGTGGCCAGACCTTGGCCAAGGTGGCGCGCGACGTCATCGACATGGCTCGCGTGCTGCTCTAAGCAGGTGCGGCGCCCGCCTTGGCTGCACTGCGATAGTGCATCGTCCGGGCGGGCTTTTTTTTGCCGGTGTGGGATTCAAGTGCTTGAAAAATAGACGGTTATTTCGATTTTGAGCGAAATGGCCGGGCCTGGCATGGCCATTGCGATAGTTCCGACAAAGCGCACGGTCAATGGCGGCCGGGCGGGAGCCGGAAGATCCGGCCCAGGGACAAGGGCGTCCATCCACGCTGCTGACAAGGGGCGAGGATGCGGCGCCCGTTTTGTTTTTCGATTTTGTTAATCAAGGAGCAAGCAATGGAACCGAAAAAGACTGGCGATGCCTGCACACCGGACGTTTCACGTCGTGATTTTTTTTCAACCGCGTTGGGAGTGTCACTGATGGCCATGGTTCCCCCCGGCGTTCGCAGCGGTGCTTGGGCCGCTGGTTCGGACGCCCCCGAAAAGAAGGAAGTCAGGATCGGCTTCATTCCGCTCACCGATTGTGCTTCCGTCGTGATGGCCTCGGTGATGAAGTTCGATGAAAAGTACGGCATCAAGATCATCCCGTCCAAGGAAGCCTCCTGGGCTTCGGTGCGTGACAAGCTGGTCAATGGCGAGCTCGACGCGGCGCATGTGTTGTACGGGCTGATCTATGGCGTGCAGCTTGGCGTCGGCGGGCCGAAGAAGGACATGAACGTCTTGATCACGCTCAATACCAATGGTCAGGCGATCACGCTTTCCAACCAGATGAAGGACAAGGGGGCCATCGACGGTCCGAGCCTGGCCAAGCTGGTAGCCAAAAAGGAGAAGGAATACACCTTTGCCCAGACCTTTCCGACCGGCACGCATGCCATGTGGCTGTATTACTGGCTGGCGGCCCAGGGGATCAACCCGCTGAAGGACGTCAAGACCATCACCGTGCCCCCGCCGCAAATGGTCGCCAACATGCGCGTTGGCAACATGGATGGCTACTGCGTTGGCGAGCCGTGGAACAACCGCGCCATCATGGACAACATCGGCTTCACGGCCGTGACGACGCAGGACATCTGGACCGACCATCCGGAAAAGGTGCTCGGCACTACCGCGGAGTGGGTGCAGAAGCATCCGAACACGGCGCGCGCCCTGGTTGCTGCCATTCTCGATGCCGGCAAGTGGATCGACGCCTCGCTGGCCAACAAGCAGAAGACGGCCGAGACCATCGCCAGCAAGTCCTATGTGAATACCGACACCGAAGTCATCGTCGCCCGCATGCTCGGCCGCTATCAGAACGGCTTGGGCAAGAGCTGGGACGACAAGAACCACATGAAGTTCTTCAACGACGGCGCGGTGAACTTCCCCTACCTCAGCGACGGCATGTGGTTCATGACTCAGCACAAGCGCTGGGGCCTGTTGAAGGATCACCCGAACTATCTCGAGATCGCCAGGAAGGTCAATCGGATCGACATCTACAAGCAGGGGGCTGCTGCCGCCGGCGTCGCGCTGCCCAAGAGCGACATGCGCAGCAGCAAGCTGATCGACGGCACGGTTTGGGATGGCAAGGATCCGGCCAAATACGCCGATGGTTTCAAGGTCAAGGCCTGACAACCCGAGATGGGTCATTCCCGGTTCGGCCGGGAATGACGGTGAGCCAAGGAGAGCCCCATGAGCGCAATGACGATGAACGATGCGTACGGCACGGAAAAATCCGCCGAAGCCGCTACCCACAACACGCCGGCCGCGACACCTGCTGCCGTGCCGGCCAAGGAAACCCCAATGGAAACCACTGCAATCCAGCCGGCCGGCGTGCCGTTCGGCGAACGACTCGGCGCTTTCTTCCGTGCGGCCCTGCCGCCGGTCCTCGGCCTGCTGGTGCTCATTGGCATCTGGCACGTCGCCACCCACAAGGGGGGTGGCATTCCCGGTCCGGCCCAGGTCTGGGACGCTGCCGTCGCGCTGTTCAGTGATCCTTTCTACCGCAACGGCCCGAACGACCAGGGGATCGGCTGGAACGTGCTGTCCTCGCTGCAGCGCGTCGCCATCGGCTTCGGCTTCGCGGCGCTCGTCGGCATTCCGCTCGGCTTCATCCTCGGTCGCTCGGCCTTCCTGTCGGCCATGGTCAATCCCATCATCAGCCTGCTGCGTCCGGTGTCGCCGCTGGCCTGGCTGCCGATCGGCCTGCTCGTCTTCAAGAAAGCCGATCCGGCCGCGACCTACACCATCTTCATCTGCTCGATCTGGCCGATGATCATGAACACCGCCCAGGGTGTGCAGCGGGTGCCGCAGGACTACCTCAACGTCGCCCGCGTACTCGCCCTCTCGGAGTGGAAGGTCGTCACCAAGATCCTTTTCCCGGCCGTGCTGCCCTACATGCTGACCGGTATCCGCCTCTCCATCGGCACCGCCTGGCTGGTCATCGTCGCCGCAGAAATGCTCACCGGCGGCGTCGGCATCGGCTTCTGGGTATGGGACGAATGGAACAACCTGAAGGTCGAGCACATCATCATCGCCATCTTCGTGATCGGCATCGTCGGCCTGATTCTCGAGCAGGCGCTGATCCTGCTGGCCAAAAAGCTGACCAAAGAATCGTCGTAAGGAGCCACCATCATGGAAAAGTTCGTCAGCATCGAAAACGTCGGCCAGACCTTCGACACCAAGAAAGGCAAGTTCGTCGCCCTGCGCGATATCCATCTCAATATCGCCAAGGGCGAGTTCGTGGCGCTGATCGGCCACTCCGGTTGCGGCAAATCGACCCTGCTCAACCTGATCGCCGGCCTGACCAAGCCGACATCCGGTGCGCTGCTCTGCGACGGTCGCGAAATCGCCGGCCCCGGCCCGGAGCGTGCCGTGGTCTTCCAGAACCACAGCCTGCTGCCCTGGCTGACCTGCTTCGAGAATATCTACCTGGCCGTCGAGCGCGTGTTCGGCACCAAGGAAGGCAAGCCGAAGCTGAAGGCACGCACGCAGGCCGCTATCGAGCTGGTTGGCCTGGCGCATGCGGCGCACAAGTATCCGCATGAAATCTCAGGCGGCATGAAGCAGCGCGTCGGCATCGCCCGGGCTCTGTCCATGGAGCCGAAGGTGCTGCTGATGGACGAGCCCTTCGGCGCGCTGGATGCGCTGACCCGCGCCAAGCTGCAGGATGAGTTGATGAAGATCTGCGAAAAGACGCAGGCCACCGTCGTCATGGTCACCCACGACGTCGACGAGGCCGTGTTGCTCTCCGACAAGATCGTCATGATGACCAACGGCCCGGCTGCCACTATCGGCGAAGTGCTCGACGTCAAGCTGCCGCGCCCGCGCGATCGCCTGACCCTGGCGCACGATCCGGCCTACATCGGGTATCGCGCCGCGGTGCTGGAGTTTCTGTACGAAAAGCAGGCCCACGTCGAGAAAGAAGCCGCCTGATCCGTTTGCCGCTTCGTCGTCGCTGCGCGCTCTCCTCAGCGACCTTCGCCCGCCGGCCAGCCCGGCGGGCATTTTTCTTGATGCAGGTTCTTTGCATTTCCCCGGGCGGGCGCTATGGTTCTTTCATTCATGGAAGAAAGACGCGGAATGCACGACACCCCGGGCAAGCTGTCACGCAAGATCGTCGGCATGCTGGTGGTTTTATTTATCATCGCGACCGTGGCGATCGGTACGACCCTGCTCCTCTCCTGGCAACTGGAGGGCGTCGCGGCGGCGATCAACGATGCCGGCAGCCAGCGGATGCGAGCCTATCGCATCGGCCACCTGATGGCGCGCGCCCTGGAAGCCCACGGGCCGGAGACGGAAAGATCCCTGGCGGAGGAGATGCAGCGTTTCGACAAGATGCTGCGCGATCTGGAACAGGGCGACCCCGTGCGCCCGCTGTCGTCGGCGCGCAGCAGCGAGGTGCTGCAATGCCTGCAGGCGGTTGAACAGACCTGGCAGGGTACCGTGCGGCCGCTGGTCGTCGCGTATCTCGGCAGTGCGGGTGCCGAGCGGGAAGCCATCGTCGAGCGTTTCGACGGCGAACTCGAACCCTTCGTGAACACTATCAACGACCTCGTGGTCGCCATGGAGCACAGTTATGCCCGCGACACCGGCCTGCTGCGCAGTGTGCAGGCGGCGCACATCCTGCTGGCTTTTGCTGGCTTGGCGCTCCTGATCAGCTTTCTGCTGCGTCTGGTCATCCGGCCGGTCAATGTGCTGCATGCCGGCATGCAGCGCATGACCGGCAACGATCTGACCGTCCGCCTGCCGGTGTCGAGCGACGATGAACTCGGCGGCTTGGCCTCTGGCTTCAACCAGATGGCCGAACACCTGCAATCGGTGTATGCCACGCTGGAAGAGCGGGTCGAGGCCGAGACCCGCCGACTGGCGCTGCGCAACCGGGAACTCGGCATCCTGTATGACGTGACCTCCTTCCTCAGCGAGCCGGCCCCGCTGGAAACCCTGTGCGAGGGATTCCTCGCGCGCATCAAGTCCGCCCTTGGGGCGGATGGCGGTGCCGTGCGGCTCTACATGCCGCAGTCCGACAACCTTTACCTGATGACACACGACGGCCTGTCCGAAGCATTCGTCGCCAGCGAAAGCCAGATGAACTGTGCCGACTGCCTGTGCGGGCAGGCTTTTCAGACGGCCAGCCCGGTTGCTTTCGATACCGCCCGCCCGCCGCCCGGCATGCGCTTGCGAACCTGTGTGCGCGAAGGCTTCGCCACGGCAACGGCATTCAGCATCCTCTACGACAAGCAGCGCCTGGGTGTGTACAACATCTATTTTCGCCGGCCGCAGGCGCTTTCCGCGCAGGAGGTGCAGCTGCTCGAAACCCTCGGCCAGCATCTCGGCGTGGCGATCGAGAACCAGCGTCTCAAATCGCGCGAGAAAGAGCTGGCGGTTTCGGAAGAGCGCAACCTGCTGGCCCAGGAGCTGCATGATTCCATCGCCCAGGGTTTGGCTTTCCTGAATATCCAGGTCCAGTTGCTGCAGGATTCGCTGAAGAAGGGGCGGGTCGACGAAGCCTTGCAGACGGCAGGCCAGCTGCGCGAGGGGGTGCAGGAAAGCTACGACGACGTGCGGGAATTGCTCGTGCATTTCCGAACCCGGGTGCACCAGTCCGATCTCGATTCGGCGATCCATGCCGCGCTGGAGAAATTCGAGGGGCAGACCGGGATTCAGACCGATTTCGAGCGCAACGGCTCGCCCGTGCCGATGCCGCCGACCGACGAAATCCAGATCATGCACATCGTGCAGGAGTCGCTCTCCAATATCCGCAAGCATGCCAAGGCCGGCCATGTGCAGGTGGTGGTTGAGCAGGACATGACGAACAGCCGGGTGAGGATCGTCGATGACGGTGTTGGCTTCGACCCGCAAACCGATCCCAATTGCCAGTCGGATCGCCACGTCGGCCTGAAGATCATGCGCGAACGCGCCCACCGTATCGGCGGTGAATGTCGGATAACATCGCAACCGGGGCAGGGCACCTGCGTGACCCTCACCCTGCCCAAAGAACACAGGGAGGCTGTCTGAAATGGCTGAAAAAATACGTGTGCTGCTGGTCGATGACCACACCCTGTTCCGCAGCGGCATCAAGTCGCTGTTGCAGCGGACCGACGATTTCGAAGTAGTCGGCGAAGCGGGTGATGGCCTTGAGGGGATCAAGCGTGTCCGTTCGCTGAAACCGGATGTCGCCTTGCTTGACCTGCACATGCCGGGGATTTCCGGCCTGGAGGCGGTCAAGGTGATCAACGAGGAAATGCCGGAGGTGAACGTCCTGATGCTGACCGTTTCGGAAGACGCCCAGGACCTGATGGAAGCCTTGCGTGCCGGCGCCTGCGGCTACCTGCTCAAGAATATCGAAACCGACACCCTGGTCGATGCCATCCGCAAGGCGGCCCAAGGGGAGTCGGTTGTCTCGCAGCAGATGACGGCCAAGCTGATCCAGGGGGTGCGCAATCCGCCCCGGAGCGATGCTGCCGCCATCGAGCGCGACCGCTTCTCCCCACGCGAGCGCGACATCCTGGCCTCGCTGGCGCATGGCGAAAGCAACAAGGAAATCGCCCGCCGGCTCGATCTGGCCGAGAGCACGGTCAAGATCCATGTCCAGAACATTTTCAAGAAGCTCAACATGAGCAGCCGCGTCCAGGTTGCCCTCTATGCCGTCGAGAACGGCTACGGACAGGGGCGCTGACCGCACCGCACGGGCTACTCCGGCCGCATCCCGCGCCGGACCGCGACCGGACGAACGAAAACGACGGCCTCCGCCGTCGCTCGATGGTCAGCGGAACTCAGCGCGTACCCATGCTCGGCAACGGATGGGTGCGTTGCAGGTGCTGGTAGGCCGCCGCCAGCTCATTCACATGCTCGAAATTGCCGCTGTTGAAAGCATGCTGCATGTTTTCCAGAAACATCACATGCAGTTTGCAGACGCCTTCCGGCGAACAAAGCAGGGCTTCGCTCATTTCCGCGGCCAGCGTGATGGGAATATGCTCGTGCTCGGCAATTGCCTCGATTTCGCCGCGATCGAGATCGCAGTAATCCAGCACATCCTGAATAGACAACATCGGCGCCTCCTTTGACGAGGGAACAAGAAGTTAGTCGGGTCATAAACCCCTGCTTGTAGTTGTGATGAGCCGCCTTGTCGTTGTTTTCGGTGGAGAGCTTACTTTCTTTGTAGCCCACCAATCTTCAAAATCAAGAAAAAGAGCAAATCAGATGCGCAAATGCCCGTCTGGCAAGGGATTGGCGCGTTCCAGCCGGAGCAGGGTCGGCAGCAGGTCGAGGCGTGTGGACTGCTTCAATGCCGTTGCCCGGTCCCGCATCACGTCGAGCGCCACATCGACCGGCTTGCTGCCGGTTGCGAATGCGATGGTGTTGCCGCTGTCGCAGGCGGGCAGCACGGCGACCCGTCCGTCGAAGGCCTGGTTCAGTCGTTCGAGGCTGGCCGGGAAGTTCCGGTCGCGGCCGAGCAGGTTGATGCCGAACAGGCCATCATCGCTCAGGCGTGCCCGGCAGCCCTGATAGAAGGGGAGGGTGTCGAGCGGTCCGGTACGCCCCTGGGGGTCGAAGCCGTCGACCAGAATCAGGTCGAAACCACGCCCGCCGCCCAGTACGTAGTCAGCGCCACACCCAATGACGACCTCGAGCCGCTGCGGGTCGTCCGGTAGCTTGAAGAACTGGCGGGCGATGAATTCAACCTGCGGGTTGATCTCGACGACGGTGGTCCGGCACGCCGGCAGGTGGCGGTAGATGAACTTGCCCAGCGAGCCGGCACCCAGGCCGATGAGCAGGGCGGAACGCGGCCATTCGGCAGGCGGACGCAGCAGCAGGCCGGCCATCATCTCGCGGGTATAGGCCAGTTCCAGCGACCAAGGCCGGGCGATGCGCATGGCCCCTTGCACCCAGTCCGAGCCGAAATGCAGGTAGCGGACACCAGCCTCTTCGCTGATGTCGACGGGATGGCGGGGGGATTTTCGGGTGTTTCGCACGGGGGTTCCGGAAGCGTGGCGCCCCCAGGTGGAATCGAACCACCAATTCGCCCTTAGGAGGGGCGTGTTATATCCATTTAACTATGGAGGCGCAGCGGAGGTGCGCATTGTACCGGGCCTGTGGGCGATGTGATAGATTGGCCGGCAGCATAATAACGAAAGTCAAGGAGGGGTGATGTTTGCCAATTTCGTCCGACGCCCGATTGCCCAGCAGTTGATCCTGGCGGTCATGTCCGCCTTTGTGGTCGTGTTTGCAGCGCTGATCGTGGTCATGCAGCAAAAGGCGGAGAGCGCCGCCATCGCCGTCAGCGAGCGCAATCTGGAGCACGAGGCCAAGCTGATGGCCGGCATGCTCGACTCCATTTACGAATCGGTCAGGATTCGGGGTGAAAACGAAGCCCAGTTTTTCCGCAAATACCTGGGGGGAGAGCCGGAGGTGGGCGCTGGCATGGTGAAGACCGGTGACGTCGAACTGCCCGTCGTCCGGCTCGGCAACGAGATCATCAATGGCAATGACCGCCACCTCAAGGCATTCCGCGACCTGACCGGGAGCGACACCGCCTTTCTGATGGTGCGCGACAACAAGGTCTATCGCCTCGCCACCCTGCTCAAGGACAAGGAAGGCAAGCCGTTGAACGGTGTGCCGCTGCCGGATGGCGATCCGGTCGCCAAGGCGTTGCTCGCCGGCCAGGATTATCAGGGGCTGGCGATTCGGGGCGGCAAGTACAACTTCAGCACCGTCAAGTTCCTGCGCGGCGCCGAGGGCAAGCCATCCCTGGCCTTTTCGGTCCGCATTTCCCTGGAAAACGAGTTGAAGCGTATCCGCGAGCAGTTCGGCTCGCTCGTCTCCGGCAAGACCGGCTATGCCTACATCACCCGCCCGACGGACGAAAAGGGGATCGGCGAGTTTGTCATGCACCCGAAGTTCCAGGACAAGCAGATTGGCGAACTGGATGTCCCGGCCCAGACCAAGGAGGTCCTGCGCCAGGTGTTGCAGCAGAAGAACGGCATTTTCCGCTATCCCTTCGCCGATGCTTCGGGCGTCATGCGCGACAAGATCGTCGTCGCCGCGACGGCGTCGACCTGGGGCTGGACGGTGGCGACCGGCAGCTGGCTCGATGAGTACCTCGAGGACAGCCGGGAGATGCGCAACATGCTCATCCTGGCCTGTGTGGTGGCCGGGCTGCTGCTGGCAACCATCGTCTACGGGCTGATCAGTTCGCGCCTGCGGGCGTTGAAGCAGATGGTGGCCGATGTCGAGCGCATTGCCGCCGGTGATCTGCGAACCGTGATCCAGGGCGCGGAAGCCGATAGCCGTAACGAGGTGCATGTCATCGGCAACGCCTTCAATCACATGGCGCAGAGCATGCGCAATCTGGTGCAGGGGGTGGCCGCGACCTCCTGCCAGGTCGGCTCGGCGGCTGACGAGTTGCAGGCAGCGGCCCAGGCCGCCCGGGAATCCTCCGGCCAGGCCTCGGCTTCGGCCTCCGGCATCGCCGCCTCGGTCGAGGAGTTGTCGGTCAGCATCACCCATGTTGCCGACCATGCCAACCAGGCTGCCGAGATTTCGGAAGAGGCCAAGCAGGTGACCAGCACCGGGCGCGACGTGGTCTATCGGGCGATGCACGAACTGGAGCGCGTGGCGCAGGACATTACCGAATCGGCCAGCCTGATCGAATCGCTGGGCGAGCGCTCGAAGCAGATTTCCAGCGTCGTCGGCGTCATCCGCGAGATTGCCGACCAGACCAATCTGCTCGCCCTCAATGCCGCCATCGAGGCGGCGCGCGCCGGCGAGCAGGGGCGCGGCTTTGCCGTGGTGGCCGACGAGGTGCGCAAGCTGGCCGAGCGGACATCGCTGTCCACGCAGGAGATCGCCCGCACCGTTTCGGCCATCCTCGACGAAACCGGCCGGGCGGTTTCCCGCATGCAGGATCTCAGCACCAACATGAGTGGCAGCGTGGATATGGCCCGGCAGGCCGGCGAGTCGCTGGAAACCATCGATCAGCGGGCGCAACAGACGGTCGACGTGGTGCACGGGATTGCCGACAGCACCCGCGAACAGAGCAGTGCCAGCCAGGAGATCGCCCGCCTCGTCGAGAACATCGCGCAGGCTGCCGAAGGCAGCAACAGCCGGGCCGTTCGCAACAGCGAACGGGCGCAGGAATTGCAGCGGCTGGCGGCCGAACTGCGGGCACAGCTGGCGCGCTTTACCACCTGATTGCCGAGCTGGCGGTAAAATCAGCCCCTCCCCAACGCGGCGCCCTGCGGGGCGCCGTTTTCATTGCCGACCATGCCCTATCTCAAGCTCAACGATGCCTGCCTGGCCTATGGCCACGTTCCCCTGCTCGACCATGCCGATTTCCAGCTCGATCCCGGTGAACGGGTTGCCCTGATCGGCCGCAACGGCACCGGCAAATCCTCCCTGCTCGCCGCCCTGGCGGCCGGCACCGGCAAGGGGCGGCTGGATGATGGCGAAGTCTGGGTGCAGCCCGGCATCCGGGTTGGCTACGTGCCGCAGGAGCCGCCCTTCGACCCGGCGATGACTGTCTTTCAGGCGGTGGTTTCCGGCATGGGGGAAACCTCGGCCTTGCTCGCCGAATACCACGCGATTTCGCATCGCCTGGCCGAAGGACGGGGGGACCACGATGCGCTGCTCAGCCGCATGGATACCTTGCAGCACGAACTGGAATCGCGCGGTGCCTGGGCCTACGAGGCACAGGCCGAGCGGGTGATCGACCGTTTCGGGCTCGATCCGGAAGCCTGCGTCGGCGCCTTGTCCGGCGGTCAGAAGAAGCGCCTGGCGCTGGCACAGGCCCTCGCCGTGGCGCCCGAGGTGCTGCTTCTCGACGAACCGACCAACCATCTCGACATTGCCGCCATCGAGTGGCTGGAAAACCTGCTGATCGAAACCGGCGTCACGCTGTTTTTCATCACCCACGACCGCTCCTTCCTCGATCGCGTATGCACCCGCATCGTCGAACTGGATCGCGGCAAGCTGGCCAGTTTTCCGGGCAGCTTTGCCAAATACCAGGCGCGCAAGGAGGCCATGCTGCACGAGGAGTCGCTGGCCAACGCCCGCGCCGACAAGTTGCTCAAAGAAGAGGAAGCGTGGATCCGCAAGGGGGTCGAGGCTCGCCGGACACGCGCCGTCTTCCGCGTCCAGCGTCTCGACCGGCTGCGCGCCGAGCGCCAGGCCCGGCGCGAGCGGCTGGGCAAGGTCAATCTGCAACTCGATGCCGGTGACAAGAGCGGCCAGCTGGTCGCCGAACTGGTGCATGTCAACAAGGCATTCGGCAGCCGCCAAGTGGTGCGCGACTTTTCGGCCCGTATCCAGCGTGGCGACAAGATCGGCCTGATCGGCCCCAACGGCGCCGGCAAGACGACGCTGCTCCGCCTCATCCTCGGTGAACTGCCGCCGGACAGCGGTCAGGTGCGCCAGGGGACGAAGATGGAAATCGCCTATTTCGACCAGTTCCGGACCCAGCTCAATCCGGCGTCAACCCTGGCCGACGTGATTTCGCCGGGTTCGAATTATGTCGAGATCGGCGGCGCCCGCAAGCATGTCATCGGCTACCTGGAAGACTTCCTGTTCGCGCCGGAGCGGGCCCGTTCGCCGGTCAGTTCGCTGTCCGGCGGCGAGCGCAACCGGCTGCTGCTGGCCCGCCTGTTTGCCAGGCCGGCCAACGTGCTGGTGCTCGACGAGCCGACCAACGATCTCGATATCGAAACCCTGGAACTCCTCGAAGAGCTGCTGCAGAACTACGACGGCACGCTGTTTCTGGTCAGCCACGACCGGACTTTCCTCAATAACGTGGTGACGCAGACCATCGCCGCCGAGGGCGATGGCGTGTGGAAGGAGTATGCCGGCGGCTACAGCGACTGGGCGGCCTATCACGCCGCGTTACCCAAGGAGCCGGCCAGCCGCGTCAAGGCCGAGGCCAAACCGGCGGCCAAGCCAGCCGAGGCGGCCAGACCGAAAAGCGACAAGCTCTCATGGAAGGAACAGCGGGAACTGGAAGCGCTGCCCGGCAAGATCGCCGATCTCGAAGCGGAACAGGCCCAACTCACGCAGCGCCTCGAAGATCCGGCCCTCTACCTGGACGATCCGGCCGCCGCGCAGAAGGCGGCCGAGCGGCTGTCGGCGATTGATGACGAACTGATGGCGCTGCTTGAGCGCTGGGAAGCGCTGGAGGCCCGCGCCGGCTGATCAGGTTTCCTGGCCGTCGGCCTCGCGGGCCGGCATGGGGGCCAGGCCGAGGCGCTGGCGCACCGCTTCCGGCGTAATGTGCAGTAGTTCGCCGATCTCGGCGTAGTCATCGGGCAGGGCCGGATCGTTCCAGTCGTGGGACGAATGGCGGGCCAGGCGGACGGCCAGCGTGACGTTCTTGACGCGCGGCTGATCGGCGTTGTCATCGTCGATCAGGGTGCGCAGCAGTTCGGGCAGGTGCCAGACGCGGCAGAGTTCGCGCTGGATGTCGAGGAAGGTGAAGCCGAGCAGCTGCCGCTGGGCGTCGGCGCTGCGCATGCCCGGATGGGTCCGGAGGGTTTCCTGCAGGGCCAGGCCGAGCTTGGGCGCCGAGCACCAGACGAGGATTTCCGCCAGGTCGTGGAGCAGCGCGGCGATGCGCACTTCCTCCATGTTGATGTCGTGCCGCCAGATGGCCCATTCCTGGGCATAGTCGGCTGCCCGCTGCGCCCGCCGGATGACCTGCAGGACGCCAAGCAGGGCCTGCGGACCGGCTTCCCTGACCTGGTCCTCAATGGTGAACAGTTCGGAAAAGCGGTGGAAGAAAGGCTCGATGCCAGCCATCATCACCGCGCTGGCGATGGTCGTGATGTCGCGTTGCAGCGCCCGGCCGCGCAGGGGCTGGATGTAGGCCAGCACACGCACTGTCATGATCGGATCCTGCAGGATCAGGTGAGCCAGTTCGCGGGCATCGACCCGGTCGAGATCGGCCCGCATCTCGTCAAGCCGGCGTTTGGTGATGCGCAGCACGGGCAGCCCGTTGTTGCTGAATAGCAGGGTCCAGGAATCGATATCGGGCAGGGCGTGGTCGAGCATGATCCGGCGGCCTTCGGGCAGGATGGGTTGATGCGGCAGAGTGTAAGGGGGCCGGCAACAGCGGGCAAGCAGGGTAGCGTGCGATAATCGCCGCTGCCTCAACCATTTCCGTTTTGCCATGCGCTACCAGATCGTTCCGGTTACTCCCTTCGAGCAAAACTGCACCGTCCTCTGGTGCGAAAAAACCCGTCAGGCGGCGGTGATCGACCCCGGCGGCGACATCGAGCGCATCCTGCGTTTGCTGCAGGATGAACAGCTGACCCTGACCCGGATACTCGTCACCCATGGCCACATCGACCACGCCGGCGGTGTCGCCGCCCTGGCCGAGCGAAGCGGCGTGCCGATCGAGGGGCCGCACGCGGAAGATCGCTTCTGGATCGAGGGTATGTCGCAGCAGAGCAAGATGTTCGGCTTCCCCAATAAGCGCAGCTTCGAGCCCGACCGCTGGTTACAGGACGGCGACACGGTGTGCTTTGGTGAGGTCGAACTCGATGTGCTGCATTGTCCGGGCCATACGCCGGGGCATGTCGTGTTTTTTCATGCCCCGAGCCGCCTGGCCCAAGTGGGCGATGTGCTGTTCCAGGGTTCGATCGGCCGCACCGATTTCCCGCGCGGCGATCATGCGACGCTGATCCGCTCGATCAAGGAACGGCTCTTTCCGCTTGGCGACGATGTGGCCTTCATCCCCGGCCATGGCCCGATGTCGACCTTCGGCGAAGAGCGCCGCTACAACCCCTTCCTGTCGGGCCGCTTCGGCTGATCAGCCGGCGGTGCAGATCCTGGCGGCCCAACTGAGCGCCACCAGTTGGGCGTCGAGATAATTTGCCGGCGCGATACCCAGCTTGCCGAGCTGGCTGGCGGCGGCAGGGAGGTCGCGCTTGTCGGCCGCTTCGATCGCCGCCAAGGCGGGTCCGAACGGGCCGGTGCGCGTGCCGAGAGCCTGTTGCGCGATTTCCGGCAGGGGTAACTGGTGCAGGATGTCCGGCATCGGCATGTTGAGCAGCGTGTCGAGCAGCGAGAACGTGCCGATCATGAAAGCCAGGTCGCCGACGTTTTCCCAGGCCGGGTCGAGAGACAGCTCGGGCGCGAGCAGTTCAAGCAGGCGGCCGCGTACGGCAGCTTTTTGCAGCAAGGGCGTCGGATGCTGGCCGTTGTTCGGGTCGGAATAAACCAGCAGTTGCAGCCAGCGTTGCAGTTGCCGGCGGCCAAGCAGGTTGATCGCCTGGCCGAAGCTGGTGATCGGGCTGCGCGGCGCCATCGCGGCCGAATTGACGAGGCGCAGCAGGCTGTATGACAGCTTCGACTCCTCGCGGAAAATTTCCTCCAGTTCGTCGGTGCTGGCATCCCCCTCGATCAGGCCCAGTAGTTTGAGCAGCTTGAGGCGGGTCATGTCGGCCTTCTGCTGGCCGGGCGTGCGGGCCAGCAGGTATTCCCCGGTGGTCAGCGTGCAGGCATTGGAGAGCGCCCAGTCCCGGTCGCTCTGGGTGTGGGGGGCGGTGAGGGCGACAATGGTGCGGCTGGCCATGCCGAGCAGCGTAAAGGGCGGCAGGCTACGGGCGTGGCTGGCGGTCAGCATCAGGTAATCCCAGGTGCCGCTGGCCGGCAGCTTGGCGCCCGGGCTGCTGGCCAGGGCAAGCTTCTGCCGGGCCTGACGCAGGCTGCCTTCGAGGGCGGCCAGCGCTTCCTTTTCGTCTGCCGGCGCATCGTCCGGGAAAACGATGACGGCGCGCTCTCCGAGGCGCTGCAGGGAAGGGACGTAGCTACCGGCGGGCAGGAACCAGATCAGGCGGTGATCGAAGGTGTCGATTTGCGGCGAACCGGCCAGATGCGCCAGTTGCTCCGGGCTGCGGGTGCCGGTCGGCAATTCGACAGTGAAGGCTGACCAGGCGTCATCCGGTCCCAGCATGGGGTGGATGAAGGCGTAGGCAGTGTCGGTCATGGCGTCATCTCGGGGTAAGTTGTTTTTTTGGCAATATTATCAAGCTTGGATGCCGTCGTCTTCGTGCGGAGGGCGAAATGTTTCCCGCGCGTGGTTGGGAGGGTGGCTTTGGCAGCCCCGTATAATGCCGCCATGGTTCCATATTACTGGCCGCAGGCCGCCGAGGCCCTGGCCAATTGCGATCCGCAAATGGCTGAACTGGTCGCCCGGTATCCCGGCGTTTCGCTGGTGTCGCGGGGCGACCCCTTCGGGACGCTGGCCCGTTCCATCGTCGGCCAGCAGATTTCAGTCAAGGCCGCCGATGCCGTCTGGGCGCGTCTCGCCGCAGCGCTGGGCGAGGTGACACCGGAGCGCGTTGCCGAACTCGGGGTGACGGGGCTGGCCGGGTGCGGGCTCTCGCAACGCAAGATCGAATACCTGCATGATCTGGCCCGGCATTTCCTGAATGGCCAGTTGCAGCCGGCAGCCTGGTCGCAGCTCGACGATGCGGCGATCGTCGCCGAACTGGTCGCCGTGCGCGGCATCGGCCGCTGGACGGCGGAAATGTTCCTGATCTTCAACCTGATGCGGCCGGATGTCTTTCCGCTCGACGACATCGGCCTGCAGCGCGCCATCTTCCTGCGCTATTTCAACGGCGAGAAGCAGTCGCGCCGGGTACTGGCCGAAATCGGCGAGCGCTGGCGCCCCTGGCGCTCGGTGGCGACGTGGTATTTGTGGCGCAGCCTCGATCCGGTGCCGGTCGCGTATTGACCGGATGGCGTTATGGCCTTTGGGGTAAAATGCGCCCCAACTTTGCAAACGAGCAGTCCATGAAAACAAGTTTCCTCGACTTCGAGCAATCCATTGCCGACCTTGAAGCCAAGATCGAAGAGCTGCGCTTCGTGCAGGATGATTCCGCCGTCGATATCTCGGAAGAGATCGAGCGTCTGGAAAAGAAAAGCGGCCAGCTGACCAAGGATATTTACGCCAAGCTGACGCCGTGGCAGATCTCGCAGGTCGCTCGCCATCCGCAGCGCCCCTATACGCTGGATTACGTGCAGCACATCTTCACCGATTTCGAAGAACTGCACGGTGACCGCGCCTTTGCCGACGACCACGCCATCGTCGGTGGCCTAGCCCGCTTCAACGGCCAGCCGGTGATGGTCATTGGCCATCAGAAGGGGCGCGATACCAAGGAAAAGATCTACCGCAACTTCGGCATGCCGCGTCCCGAGGGGTATCGCAAGGCGCTGCGCCTGATGAAGCTGGCCGAGAAATTCGGCATTCCGGTGATGACCTTTGTCGATACGCCGGGCGCCTATCCCGGCATCGATGCCGAGGAGCGCGGCCAGTCCGAGGCCATCGGTCGCAACCTGTATGTGATGGCCGAGCTGAAGGTGCCGGTGATCGTCACCATCATCGGCGAGGGCGGCTCCGGCGGCGCGCTGGCCATTGCCGTCGGCGACATCGTACAGATGCTGCAATATTCGACCTATTCGGTCATCTCGCCGGAAGGGTGCGCCTCCATTCTCTGGAAGAGCGCCGAAAAGGCGCCGGAGGCCGCCGAAACGATGGGCATCACCGCGCAGCGCCTGAAAACCCTGGGCCTGATCGACAAGGTGGTCAGTGAGCCGCTCGGCGGCGCCCATCGCGATCATGCCGCCATGGCCCAAAATCTCAAAAAGGCCCTGCAGGAGGCCCTCAAGCAGCTTTCCGGGCTGTCCACGAGCGAACTGCTGGCGGCCCGCTACGAGCGGCTGATGAGCTATGGCCGCTACAAGGAACAGCCGGTCAAGTGACCTGCTGGCACGGGCCGGCGCCTGGCTCGCCGCCCGCCTTGGGCCCTCGGATGCCCTGTCCGTCGGTCTTTCCGGCGGCTGCGATTCCGTCGTTCTGCTCCATGTCCTTTGCGCCCTCGGTCTGACCGGGCGTTTGCAGGCGATCCATGTCCATCACGGCCTATCCCCCAATGCCGACGCGTGGGCTGCCTTTTGTGCCGATTACTGTCACCGTCTCGGCGTGCCGCTCGTCCTGCGGCGGGTCGTTGTCGAAAACGATAGTCGCTGTGGTCTGGAGGCGGCTGCCCGCGCGGCGCGTTACCGGGTTTTTGCTGACGTGGCGGGTGACGTCCTGTTGCTGGCCCATCACCGCGGCGATCAGGCCGAGACGGTGCTCTTCAACCTGCTGCGCGGCGCCGGTGTCACCGGGGCAGCCGGCATGCCAGCCGAGCGGCGTTTCGGCGAAAGGCGGCTGCTGCGGCCGCTGCTTGGTGTGGCGCGGGGCGAGATCGAAACCTATGCCCGTCAGGCCGGGCTGGCCTGGATCGAAGATGAAAGCAACCGGGATACCGGCCTGACGCGCAATTACCTGCGTCACGAAGCGCTGGTGGCGCTGGCGCAGCGCTTTCCGGCTGCTGAGGCGGCGCTTGCCCAGGCGGCCGGCCATTTTGCCGAGGCCGGCGCCTTGCTCGACGAACTGGCGGTGCTTGACTGGCAACGGGTGAGCGATGGCGATGCCGCCGCCCTGTCGGCGCTGCGCCAGCTTTCCCTGCCTCGTCTGAAGAATCTGCTGCGCTACCGCCTGCGCACGCTTGGCTGGCAGGTTCCGGTTGCCCGCCGCTTGGAGGCGTTTGCCCACCAGTTGCTGACTGCCGCGCCCGACCGGCACCCGGAATTGCAGTTGCCGGATGGCCGGATGGTCGTTGCGCGGCGTGCCCTGCACTGGTGTCCGGGAAAATAACAATCTGTTACCAAGCGCCTTTCCGGCGCGAATCCCCATCAGTTACAATCAAGAAATTACTTTTTTCATATACAGGCCATGATTACCGGATCCATTGTCGCCATCGTCACGCCCATGCAGGAAGATGGCAGCCTCGACCTGAATTCCTTCCGCAAGCTGCTTGACTGGCACGTGCAGGAAGGCACCGACGCGGTCGTCGTCGTCGGCACGACCGGCGAATCGCCGACGGTCAATGTCGAGGAGCATTGCGAACTGATCAAGGTCGCCGTCGAGCACGTCGCCGGCCGTATTCCGGTGATCGCCGGCACCGGCGGCAACTCCACCGCCGAAGCCATCGAGCTCACCGAATTCGCCCAGAAGGCCGGTGCCGACATGTCGCTGTCCGTCGTGCCGTACTACAATCGGCCGACCCAGGAGGGCATGTATCGCCACTTCAAGGCCATTGCCGAAGCGGTCGATCTGCCCATTCTGCTCTATAACGTACCGGGCCGCACCGTGGCCGATATGTCCAACGACACCATCCTCCGCCTGGCCCAGGTGCCGGGCATTGTCGGTGTCAAGGATGCGACCGGCAACCTGGATCGTGCCTGCGACCTGATCGCCCGGGCACCGAAGGGTTTCGGCCTGTACACCGGGGACGACATGACGGCCGTGGCGACCATCGCCCTTGGCTACCATGGCGATATTTCGGTAACGGCCAACGTGGCGCCCCGCCTGATGCACGAGATGTGCGTCGCCGCCCGTCAGGGCGACATGGCCAAGGCCCGCGAAATCCACTTCAAGCTGGTGGGTCTGCATCGCGACCTGTTCTGCGAAGCCAATCCGATCCCGGTCAAGTGGGCCGTGCATCAGCTCGGCCTGATGCCGAACGGCATCCGCCTGCCGCTGACCTCCCTGTCCGAGGCCAGCCAGCCTCGCGTCCTGGCCGCCCTGCGCCAGGCCGGCCTGCTTGCTTGATGCGGAGTACCTGCAACATGAACCGTCGGCTTTCCGGCCTCACCCTTGCCCTGCTTGCCATCGCGCTCGCCGGGTGCAGCATCCTCCCCGACTCGCGCAAGATCGAATACAAATCGGCCGGCAAGGTGCCGACCCTGGAAATCCCGCCCGACCTGTCGCAAATCACCCGGGACGACAAGTATCTGGTCCCCGACGCCGCCGGCAAGGGAACCGCAACCTTCTCGGCCTACAGTGCCGACCGCACCCCGCAAGCCCAGGCGCAGAACACGGCCGTCCTGCCGCAGGTCGACAAGGTGCGTGTCGAGCGTTCCGGTAACCAGCGCTGGCTGGTCGTTGCCGCGCCGGCCGACAAACTGTGGGATACGGTCAAGGATTTCTGGCAGGAAACCGGCTTCATCATCAACGTCGAGCGTCCCGAGGCCGGCGTGATGGAAACCGACTGGGCGGAGAACCGCGCCAAGATCGGCCAGGACTTCATTCGCAACACGCTCGGCCGCTTGCTCGATTCGCTGTATTCGACCGGCGAGCGCGACAAGTTCCGTACCCGTTTCGAACCGGGCGCGACGCCGGGCACGACCGATATCTTCATCAGCCATCGCGGCATGGAGGAGGTTTATACCTCGTCAGCCAAGGATGACACCCGCTGGCAGCCACGTCCGGCCGACCCGGAGCTGGAAGCCGAAATGCTGCGCCGCCTGATGGTGCGCCTGGGCTCCGAGGAAAAGCGGGCCGAAGCCTCGCTTGCCGCGGCCAAGGCAGAACCCCGTGCCAAGCTCGCCAAGTCGGACGACGGTGCGGGCACCCTGGAGGTCTTCGAGCGTTTCGACCGCGCCTGGCGTCGGGTGGGTCTGGCCCTCGACCGCGTCGGCTTTACCGTCGAGGACCGCGATCGCTCGCGTGGCCTGTATTTCGTCCGCTATGTCGACCCGGATGCCGACAATCGTAGCAAGAAGGATACCGGCCTGTTGTCCAAGCTGGCATTCTGGAAGAGTGAGGCGCCGGTCAACACCAATGCCCAGTACCGCATCCATGTCAGCGAGGATGGGCAGCAGAGCGTCGTCAAGGTGCTCTCGGCTGAAGGCGGTACCGACAAGTCGGAAACCGCGAAGAAAATCCTCGGACTGCTCCTCCAGCAGTTGCAGTGATGCGTTTCGCCTCGCTCGGCAGCGGTAGCGCGGGGAATGCGCTGCTTGTCGAAGCCGGGGCGACCTGTCTGATGCTCGATTGCGGCTTCGGGTTGCGGGAAACCGTGACCCGGCTGCAACGCCTTGGCCGGCAAGCAGCTGATCTCGCTGGCATCGTCGTGACCCACGAGCATGGTGACCATGTCGGCGGCGTGTTCCGCGTGGCGCGCCGGTTCGGCCTTCCCGTCTGGCTGACGCACGGCACCTGGGCGGCCTGTGCGGCCGATGATGCGGGGCTCGACCTGCGCATCATCGACAGCCATCGCTCGTTCTCCATTGGTGAGCTGGAAGTCGCCCCTTTCCCGGTGCCGCACGATGCCCGTGAACCTGTCCAGTATGTCTTTGCCGCCCACGGCAAGCGACTGGGGGTGCTGACGGACGCCGGCCAGGCGACACCGCATATATGCGACATGCTGTCGGGCTGCGACGGGATGGTCCTCGAATTCAACCACGATGCCGGGATGCTTGCCTGCTCGACTTATCCGGTGTCGCTCAAGCGGCGCATCGCAGGGCGCCTCGGGCATCTTGAAAACAATGTCGCGGCTTCTTTGCTGCGGCAGATTGATTGCCGCGGTTTGCAGCATTTGGTGGCGGCCCATCTCAGTGCGCGCAACAATGCGCCGGAAATGGTGCGCGACCTGCTGGGCGACGTCTTTGCTGGGTCGGCGGTGGCATTCGGGGTGGCAACCCAGGAAAGCGGATTCGACTGGCGCTGCCTGGCCTGATACAAGATTTCGGGCAATAAAAAACGGGGCCGCAGCCCCGTTTCTTATGAAAGAAAGAAGGATTACTTCTTTTCTTCGGCCGGCTTGGCGGCTTCCATGCCAGCCATACCAGCTTGCTCGGCCGGCTTGGCTTCCTGAGCCGGGGCAGCAGCCGGAGCGGGAGCAGCAGCCGGAGCGGCAGCAGCCGGCTCTTCCTTCTTGCCACAGGCAGTCAGGGCAACAGCCAGCAGGGCGGCGACGAGAATAGACTTATTCATGGGATTTCCTTATCGACAAGAGCCAAAAAATTCTGAATTTTGGGAGATCAGGAGCTACCTGATCAGCATGCGATTATAGCAACAAATTTGCCGGGATGGCGCGTCATTTGTTGCAATGCGGAATGGCGGAGGAATAGCGAAGCCGATGGTGCAGCGGACGATCGGCTGGCATCGTGATTCCGGATGAGGCGGACGCCAGGTTTCCGATGTCGCATTGCGACATGGCGCAGTCGCGCGCGGACAATCTTACAGGCCGACGACGGTGTGGGTGATGCGTTCGCCGCCTTCAGCCCAGATGTCTTCAAACCGGGTGAGGTAAGGGCGCAATTCGTCGGCTTCGTCGATCAGCAATTTACTGCGTGGCAGATCGCGCTCAAAACGGATCAGGGCGTGCTTGCCGTCGACGATCAGCATGCTGTCCCGCAGATGAGCGATTTGGGGCGGCGTTTCCTGTGCGCTGGCAAGGTGGCCGTAGGTGGTCAGCAGGTTTTGCAGTTGCGGATGGGCCTGGCGGAGTGGATTGCCGTTTCGCACGGCGATGCGCAGGACGGGGGCGGGCTGGCCGGTCAGTAGGCGCTTGAGGTGCGCAAGGCGGGCGGACGATTCCAGTTTCAGATTGCTCAGGTCCTCGTCGTAGATGGAAATGCAGTGGCAGGCAATCGCCAGTATTCGGTCGATTGCGGTCTGGTATTCCGCCCAGGTGGTGATCAGTTCGCGAGCCATGGCGCTTAGTGTAACCGATTGATAAAATTCGCGCTTTTTTGCGGAGTAGACCGTGCCGATCGGGACTATCGTATCGCTGGACCATGAAGCGCGGGGCATCGCCCGTCAGGAGGGGAAGACCATCTTCGTCGATGGTGCGCTACCGGGTGAAACGGTCGAATATGCCAGCTTCCGGCGCAAGCCGAATTACGAACTGGCGCATCTGGTCAGTGTCCTGAAGCCGTCGGCGGCGCGCGTCCAGCCCCGCTGCCCGCATTTCGGCATTTGTGGCGGCTGCGCCATGCAGCATATCGAGCCGAGCGCCCAGGTCGCCGCCAAGCAGCGCGTGCTCGAAGACAGCCTATGGCACATCGGTCGTGTGCGGCCGGAGAGCATCCTGCCGCCCATTCATGGCGATGCCTGGGGCTATCGCCACCGGGCGCGTCTCTCGGTGCGCAAGGTGGAGCGCAAGGGAGGGATGCTGATCGGCTTCCACGAGAAGCGCAGCAGCTACATTGCCGACATGGCAAGCTGCGCCATCCTGCCGCCCCATGTTTCCGCCCTGTTGATGCCTCTGCGCGAACTGATCGGTTCACTGTCCATTGCCGACCGCATACCGCAACTGGAGCTGGCGGTTGGTGAGCATTGCACGGTTTTTGTCCTGCGCATCCTCGAGCCGCTGACGCCGGTGGACGAACAGCGACTGCGCGATTTCGCCGACTGCCACGGGATCATTTTTTACCTGCAGCCGAAGGGGCCGGATTCGGCCTACCGTTTCCATCCGGTCGACGGGCCGCGCCTTTCCTACACCCTGCCGGAATTCGGGCTGGAGCTCGACTTCAAGCCCACCGACTTTACCCAGGTCAATCATGCGGTGAACCGTATCTTGGTTCGCCGGGCGCTCGGGCTGCTCGATCCGCAGCCGGGCGAGCGGATCGCCGACATGTTCTGCGGCCTGGGCAACTTCACCTTGCCGATTGCCCGCTCCGGCGCCCGCGTGGTCGGCATCGAAGGCAGCCCCGCGCTGGTCAGGCGTGGCCAGGAAAGTGCCGTCGCCAACGGCTTGGGCCAGCGTGTGGAATTCGGTGTTGCCAACCTGTTCGAATGCACGGAGGATTCACTGGCCAAGCTCGGGCATTTCGACAAGATGCTGATCGACCCGCCACGCGAGGGCGCCATCGAGCTGGTCAAGGCGCTGGGTGCGGATGCGCCGCGGCGCATCGTCTATGTCTCGTGCAATCCGGCGACGCTGGCCCGCGACGCGGCGGTGCTGGTCTCGGTCAAGGGCTATCGTTTCATCTCGGCGGGGGTCATGAACATGTTCCCGCATACGGCGCACGTCGAATCGATCGCCGTTTTCGAACGGCCCTGAGGGGCGATCATCGGGCAAGAAAAAGGGCAGCCCCGGGCTGCCCTTGACGTCTCCGGAGCAGTGCCGGCTCAGTCGCGCTCGCCGGTGAAGGCCATGATCAGCTGCAGCAGGCTGACGAAGACGTTGTAGAGATCGAGATAGACGGCCAGCGTGGCGCTGACGTAGTTGGTTTCGCCGCCCTGCACGATGCGGCTGATGTCGTACAGGATGTAGGCCGAGAAGATGCCGACGGCGGCGACGGCGATGGTCAGCGAGAGGGCCGGAATCTGGAAGAAGATGTTGGCGACGGCGGCGAGCAGGATCAGGATCATGCCGGCGAACAGGAATTTGCCCATGCCGCTGAAGTCGCGCTTGCTGACGGCAGCGATCGACGACAGCGTGAAGAAGATGGCACCCGTGCCGCCTGCGGCCAGCGCGATCATCGACCCGCCATTGGCAAAGCCGAGCGCCAGCTGCAGGATGCGCGACAGCATGAGCCCCATGAAGAAGGTGAAACCGAGCAGCAACGCGACGCCGAGGCCGCTGTTCTTGTTCTTCTCGATGCCCCACATGAAGCCCCAGGCAATGCCGAGGAAAAGCACGAAGGAAATCAGCGGGCTACCGGCGAAGAAGCTGAACCCCATCTGGATGCCGGCCAGGGCGCCGAGCACTGTCGGGATCATCGACAGGCCGAGCAACAGGTAGGTGTTGCGCAGGACGCGATGCTGACCGAGGGCGACATCGGCAGGGGTCTGGCGGGCAAATTCGTATTGGGTGGTCATTCGGACATACTCCTTCGGTTGTTTCGTCAAAGGCTAAGACTAGCCGAGCGGGCTGGAAGTTTCAACGAAGCGCCGGTGCCGGGCGCGTCGGCGCGACTGTGTTATCATACCGGGCTCAGGCAGCCAAGGCAGAATGGCGCGCTGACCGATTACCGGGGGTTTGGGTGAGTGGTTTAAACCAGCAGTCTTGAAAACTGCCGACGTGCAAGCGTCCGTGAGTTCGAATCTCACAGCCCCCGCCAGACCTGGCAAGCGAAACGGCCCCGTGATCGGGGCCGTTTCCTTTTAGTCCCGCGCGCCGCGGAGCGGCAGCCAGAGGCGGAAGGTGGTGCCTTCGCCGGGTGTGCTGCTGACGTCGAAGCGGCCGTGGTGTTTCTTGACGATGATGTCGTACGAGATCGACAGGCCGAGGCCGGTGCCCTGGCCGACCGGCTTGGTCGTGAAGAAGGGTTCGAAGACGCGCTTGCAGACTTCGGGCGACATGCCCTTGCCGGTATCGGCGACTTCGAACCAGACATGGCCGTTTTCCGTTCCGGAGCGGACGGTGATGCGGCCGCGCGTTTCGATGGCCTGGGCGGCATTGACCAAAAGGTTCATGAAGACCTGGTTGATCTGCGCCGGGATGCATTCGACTTCCGGGATGTCGCCCAGTTCGCGGACGACATCCGCCTTGTATTTGAGTTCGTTCCAGACGACGTTGAGCGTGCTTTCCAGGGCGCGATTGAGGTCGGCCAGCTGGTACTCTGCCTGGTCCACACGCGAGAAATCCTTGAGGTCCTGCACGATCTTGGTGACGCGCCCGAGGCCTTCCTGCGATTCGGCGAGCAGCGAAGGCAGGTCTTCGCGCAGGAAGTCGAGATCGGCTTTCTGGCGGGCGGCCGCGATCTGGCCCGGGTCACCGCCGTTGGCGGCGCTTTCGTAGGCGTCGATGACGGCGAACAACTGACCGATGTAGGTTTTCAGGGTGCCGAGGTTGGAGTTGACGAAACCCACCGGGTTGTTGATCTCGTGCGCGACACCGGCGGCCAGCTGGCCGATGGCGGCCATTTTTTCGGATTGCAGCAATTGTTGCTGGGCTTCCTCGACGCGGGAGAGCAGTTCCTCCAGCGCCTTGCGGTCGGCTTCCAGCTCACTGTTGGCCTTGGCCAGTTCCGAAGTGCGTTCCGCAACGATTTGTTCGAGCTGGTTCTGGTGTGCCCGCAGACGTTCTTCAGCGAGGTGGCGGTCCGTGACGTCCTGGAGGGTTTCAATGGCGCCGATCAGCTGTCCCTGTTCGTTGACCAGCGGGGCGGCCGTAAAGTAAAGCCAGCGGCCCTGGCCCATGTGGGGGAAAAACGCCTCGCTTTCAAAAGCGTCCTTGATGGTTGGCGAACGCCGGAAGTTTTTGTGATAGAACTGATCAAACTGCTCTTCCAGACTGCCGTTCAGGATGAGGTCAGCCATCACGGGGCGGACATTCGGCGGGTAGAAGACCTTTTGGTGATTGCGGGTGCCCACCATGTCGTCCGCCTTGAACCCGGTAATCTTTTCGCAGGCTTTGTTCCAGTGCGTCAGATGGTGCTGGGCATCAATGACGAAAGTGGGCACCGGGTCGTTGTCGATGATTTGGGCGAGCATGCTTTCCATGTTGCGACGGGTGGCCGCCGCGCGCCGGTGTTCGGACTCGAGCAGCTTGCGCTGGGTGATTTCCAGTTGCTGCATGGCGAGGCGCAGGCGGTCTTGTTCAACCTTGAGTTGCTCGTTGCTGGCGGTCAGTTCCTGGGTGCGGAACTTCACCTGTTCTTCCAGGCTGGAATTGGCCTGCTCCAGGGCTTCATTACGGCTGGCGATCAGGCGGTAGAGGGCGCCCATGGCTTCGAGCAGGCTGTCGGTCGAGGGGTCGTGCGGCCGCTGCAATTCCTCTTCATAGGCTTGGGCCGGGGGGATGCCGGCGCGGATGCGCTGCAACTGGCGTGCCATCGACTGGTCCATGCCGAGGATGTGATGCGCCAGCCAGCCGCTCAGGAAGCGCAACAGCTGTTCGATGTCGTCCTCGCCGACCCGCGCCTCGCGCAGCTTGATGATCTTTTCCGCGAAGTCTTGATGTACGGCGACGTGGGCTTGCAGAAAGCGGGGGTCGCAGCCGCTGGCGACCATCAGTTGGGTTTCATGGGCGAAATGATTGGCCGCGTAATCGACCAGCTCGTCGAGAATCCTGCCCATTTCCTGTTTTTCGGCAGCCGATTTGCGATGGCCGATGATCCAGTTGATGATGCGGACCAGTTCCTGATGCTCGGCATCGACCTGGGCTTCGCCGGTCATGTAGCGTTCGTTCCAGACAAAGGTTTCCATGGGCTTCACTCCTCCCCGGCCTGCGGGCCGAGGACGCGCAGGATTTCTTCAAGACTGGTGGCGCCGGCCTTGACCCGCTCGGCGGCATGATGGGCGATGCTATTGAGTCCCTTCTGGCGCACGGCGCGGCGGATTTCGAGGATGCTGGCGCCGCCGCCGATGCGGTCGCGCAGGTCGTCATCCAGCGTCAGCACTTCGTAGAGGCCGACCCGCCCCTTGTAGCCGTTGCCGTGACAGGCCGGGCAGCCCTTGCCGCGATGGATGCGGGTGATGTCGGCGAACACCGGGCCGAGCCGGTCGCGCAACGCCGGGTCAACGGGCGCTTCCTCGCGGCAGACGGGGCAGACCTGGCGGACGAGGCGCTGGGCGATGATGCCTTCCAGCGCAGTGGCGACGACATAGGGCTTGAGGCCGAGGTCGAACAGGCGGGCAATGGTGGCGATGGCCGAGTTGGTGTGCAGGGTCGAATAGACCAGGTGGCCGGTCAAGGCGGCGTGGAAGGCGACCTCGGCGGTTTCGAAATCGCGGATTTCGCCGAGCAGGATGACGTCCGGGTCTTGCCGCAGCAGCGCGCGCAACACGGTGGGAAAAGTCAGGCCGATCTTTTCCCGGATCAGCACCTGGCCGGCCATGTCGAGGTAGTACTCGACCGGGTCTTCGATGGTGACGTAGTTTTTGTCCGGCGTGGCGTCGTGCTGGAGCAGGGAATAGAGCGTCGTCGTCTTGCCGCTGCCGGTCGGGCCGGTGGCCAGGATGATGCCTTGCGGTTTGGCAACCATGTCGGCGACGCGCGGCAGGTCGGCGGTCGAGAAGCCGAGGCGGTCAAGGGAATGCACCGTCGAGTTGCGGTCGAGGATGCGCATCACCACCTTTTCGCCATTGATCGTCGGCAGGGTGGAAATGCGCAGGTCAACCAGCCGCATCGGCGTTTTGACGGTGATCCGGCCATCCTGCGGCCGGCGGCGCTCGGAAATGTCGAGTTCGGACATGATCTTCAGGCGCGATACCAGCGACTGGTGCAGGTGGTGCGGAATGTGGATCTTGTCGGTCAGCACGCCGTCGATGCGGTAGCGCACGACGACGCTTTTGACGCGCGGCTGGATGTGGATGTCGGAGGCGCCGAGGCGGATGGCTTCGAGGATGATGGCATTGGCCAGGCGGATGGCCGGTGGCGCTTCGGTCTGGCGTAGCAGGTCTTCGAGCTGGGCGGCATCCTCGTCCTCGATGACGATCTCGATCCCTTCGTAGGGATCCGGGCCGCTGACCAGGGTTTCCAGTTCCTTGAAATCGACGCCGCCATCGCCGTACAGCTCGGCGATCTTCTGCCGGATGGCCTCGGCATCGGCGGTGACGATCTTCAGGTCGAGGCCGGCGGTGAAGCGGACTTCGTCGATCAGGCCCTCGTCAAGCGGATCGGCCACGGCCAAGAGCAGCCGGCGGCCTTCCAGGCGGAGCGGGACGACCAGCTGGCGCAAACAGAAACTGTGCGGGATGAGTTCGGCCAGGGCCGGGTCGATGCGGAATTCCGGCAACTGCACTTCGTCGATCAGCATTTCCGACTTGAGCAGGTCGCGGATCTGCCGTTCGCTGACCCAGTCCTTTTCGAGCAGGATGCTGATCAGCGGTTCCTTGCGCCGTTCCTGCAGCAGGGTCAGTTCCTGCAGTTGCGCCGCGTTGAGCAGATTTTTTTTGTGCAGCATGATGCCCAGACGGCTGCGGTGGGTGACGGCCAGCCGGCTGAGGGCGGAGATTTCCTTGGCTTTCTTCTCGTTTTCCGTTTTCAGGGCCCGGTTGCGGGCGATCAGGTCGAATTGCTCAAGGGCAAGCGCGACGGTGACGCGCAGGTCGTCGTCGTTCCATGGCTTGAGGATGAACTTGTAGACCGCGCCCTCGTTGATGGCCCCCATCACGGCATCGGTATTCGCGTGGCCGGTGAGCATGATGCGGATGGTGTCCGGCGAGCGCTGCTTTACCTCGCGCAGGAACTGGGCGCCGTTCATGCCGGGCATCATGAAGTCGCTGATGACCAGATGGAAAGGGCCCTCGGCCAGGCGCTGCAAGCCTTCGCTGGCGCTGCCGGCGGTCACCACGTCGTAGTTTTCCTGGCGGAAAACGCGGGTCAGCGCCTTGAGGATGCCCACTTCGTCATCGACGATGAGCAGGCGGTATCTGGCGGGCGTCAGGTGCGTGGCCGGCGCTTGCGGCGTACTGCTCTGGCCAGTGAAGAGTGCCGAATAGTCGGTCATGGTGCAATCGGAAAGCTGAGGTGGATGGTCGTGCCGCGGCCCGGTTCGCTGTCGATGGCAATCCGGCCGCCATGGGCGAGAACGATGTTACGGGCCGTGCTCAGGCCCAGCCCGGCGCCCTGGCCAACCGGACGGGTGGTGAAGAAGGGCTCGAAGGCGCGTTCGCGCTGTTCGGGGGCCATGCCGACGCCGTCGTCGGCGATGCAGACGCTGATCCCTTCCGGCCCGGCCTGGCTGGTGATGTGCACGACGCCGGGGCGGCCGGCATCCTGGATGGCTTGCACCGCATTGCGGATCAGGCTGTGGAAGAGCTGGTTGAGATGGCCCGGCAGGCAGACGAGGCGGGGCAGATCGCCCAGTTCCAGGCGCAGGCTGATCTGGGGCGGCAACTGCCGTTCGATGATGCTGGCGGCCTGGCGGATGCTGTCGTTCAGGTCGGCCAGTTCCTCGGCGGCACGATCGACATTGGAAAAACTCTTGAGGTCGGCGACGATGCGGGCGATGCGTTCGAGGCCGACGGCCGTTTCGCCGAGCAGGTCGAGGCCGTCTTCGAGTACGAAATCCATGTCCAGCTCCTGCCAGGCGGCTTGGGCATCCGCCAGGCGGGTTTTCAGCGTGGCCAGCTTTTGCAGGTAAGCGCCGAAGGTGCTCAGGTTGCTGCGCGCAAAACCCAGCGGATTGTTGATTTCGTGTGCCATGCCGGCTGCCAGTTGGCCGACGGAGGCGAGTTTCTCGGCCTGGAAGAGCATTTGCTGGCGTTCTTCCAGTTGTGCCACTTGCGCCTGGACGCGGCTTTCCAGTTCACGGGCCAGTTGTTTGTAGCGGTTTTCCGATTCGACCAGGCGGGCGTGTTCGCGCTTGAGGGTTTCGAAATCTTCCGCGACGGCTTCCAGGTGCAGGCTGGAGGCCATCCGGTAGCGGGCCTGGCTGCGCAGCAACTGGGTCAGCAAGCGGGCGCCGGCCGCCAGGCCGGGCTCGTTGCTGCTGTTGCTGGCCAGATAGCCGAGGGGTTCGAGTTCGAGGACCAGCGCCTGGCGCCGGGCATCGCTGGCGAGCAGGCCCCACAGGGTATGTCCGTCGGCGTCGAGGAGGGCCGCGTCGCCACCGAGCAGCTGGCGGAGCGGCGGGCCGATGCGTTCGCACAGGGCCGGGTCGAGCAACTCGGCCAGACGCCATTCGCGATCGAAGCCGGCGTTGCTCATGCCCGCCCCAGGCCACCGGCAATGAAGGCCGCTTCGTCGAGGCCGTGTTCTGTGGCCAGGCCGAGATCGTCGGCGTGGCGGCGATAGACGCTGGCCAGCAAGGCGCGGAAGGTTTCCTCGACGCCGCGCCCGTACAGGGCGACGGAAAAGACCAGCGGCCAGGGGGCAGCGCCCCAGCGCTGGCGGATTTCCGCTTCCGGCACGGCGCCCGGCAGGTCGCACTTGTTGAATTGGACGACCAGCGGCAGGTGCTCGAAATCAAGGCCGACCCGGTGGCAGTTTTCGGTCATGCTTTTGAAGGATTCGGCATTGTTGGTTTCCTGCGCCCGGTCGGCATCGGCGACGAAGACGACGCCATCGGCCCGTGACAGGACGGCCTTGCGGGTGCCGTCGTGGGCGACCTGACCGGGCACCGTGAATAGCCGGAATTTGATGAGCAGCCCGGACGGCGCGCGAAAGCCAAGGGGCAGCAGGTCGAAGAACAGCGTCCGGTCGTCCTTGGTCTCCATGGTCATGATTTCGCCTTTCAACTCGGGCGAAATCAGGTCGTGCAGGCGCAGCAGATTGGTCGTCTTGCCGCTTTGCGCCGGGCCGTAGTAGACCAGTTTGAAAGTCAGGCTGTTGTCCTGCCGCTCGGTCATGGCCGCTCAGTCCTTGACGCGGAATTCGGGGTCGAGGATGACCGAGCCGTCCGGTCCCCAGTTGACGCGGGTAATGCCGGGCTCGATCGCTTCCAGGCGTTCGGCCTCCATCTTTTCCGGCGTTGTGTCGCCCATCTCCATCCGCACCAGGTTGGCGAGCTGGCGGTTTTCGAGGAGCAGCTCGCGATGGGCGAGCGCCTGGCCGATGGCCGACAGGAGGTCGTAGTCGTTCCACGGCTTGCCGATGAAGCGATCGATGCCGACCTCATTCACCGCTCGTACCAGGGCGTTGAGATCGGCGTAGCCGGAGAGGATCAGGCGGGCTGCGTCGGGCTGGATTTCCTTGGTCGCCTTGAGGAACTCGATGCCGTCCATGACCGGCATCCGGTAGTCGCTGATGATCAGGTCATAATCGTCGCGCCGGGCGGCGGCAAGCGCCTCCAGCGGCGATGTGTAGGTTTCGACGTCGAGGGTGAAGGTCTTGCCGCCAAAGGTGCAGGGCGCCAGACGCAGGATACGTTTGAGTGACTTGAGGATGGCTTCCTCATCGTCGACGAGCATGACGCGGCTCATTTTTCCTCCGAACGGATGTAGAGGGTCAGGTTGTGCTGCTCCGCCTGTTCCAGGCGGATCAGCTGGCTGATGATGTCGGCCGTCAACACGCTGCCTTTGGCGAGCAGCAGGTAGCCGTCGCGGTGGGCCAGTTCGCGGGCCAGCACCATGCCCGGCTTGAGGTGCATGGTGCGCAGCGGCAGCTCGACCGGGCCGCTCTTGCGGGTTTCGGCCATCAGTTTGACAAAGGTGTCCACCACCGTCGGGTCGTAGCGCTTGCCGCGATTGTCGATCAGGAAGGTGAGCGCTTCTTCCGGCCGCAAGGGTCGCTGGACCAGGGTGCCGATCTGCAGCGCATCGTAGTCGTTGGCCACACTCAGGATGCGGGCGCCGAGCGGGATCGCCATGCCGGCCAGACGGTCCGGGTAGCCGCTGCCATCGAAGCATTCGTGGTGGTGGCGGACCAGCGTGGCAACATCCTTGAAGCGTTCGACGGCCATCAGGAGGTTTTGGCCGATCTGCGGGTGCTTCATGACTTGGGCGCGCTGGTCGGCGGTCAGCATGTTGAAGGGCTTGCCGAGCACCTCGTCCGGGAGGCCGAGCTTGCCGATGTCGTGCAGCAGGCCGGCCAGCATCACGTTCTGCACCTCGGCGTCGCCCACTGCCAGGCGCTGCGCGAGGTTGCGCGCCCAGTCGGCGACGCGGCGGCCATGACCGGCCTGCGCGCTGCCGTTCTGGCCGCTGCGCAGTTCGCTCAGGCCGGCGAAGACCTGCACGCTGGTCAGGAAGGATTTTTTCAGCTCGGCGTGGGCCTTCTCGACCATGGCCAGCATCTGGCGGACTTCCGCCGTGCGTTCGGCGACCTTTTGCTCCAGGCTGGCGTTGAGGGCTTTGAGCTCCTCGTTCTGGGCCTGGGTGAGGGCGGTCAGGCGGCGGTTTTCGGCTTCCAGGCGGCCGCGCTCGAGGGCTTCGCGGACGGTATTGACGATTTCGTTGTCGTCCCACGGCTTGGCGATGTAGCGGTAGATCTCGCCTTCGTTGATGGCGGCGACGGTGGAAGTCACGTCGGCATAGCCGGTGAGCAGGATGCGCAGCGTGTTCGGCCAGCGCTGGCGTACCGCTTTGAGGAAGGTGGCGCCATCCATTTCCGGCATGCGCATGTCGGAGATGACCAGGTCAACAGGCTCCTGTTCGAGCAGCGCAAGGCCCGCGGCGCCGCTTTCGGCGATCAGGATGCGGTAGCCATGCGGCCGGAACAGGCGGCGCAGCGACGACAGGATGCTGGGTTCGTCGTCGACGAAGAGCAGGGTGGCGGGGGCGGCGGTTTCGCTCATCGCGAAGTCTCCGGTGAATGGTCGGGCGGGTTGATGGGAAGAATGACGCGGAAGGTGGTGCCGACGCCGAGTTCGCTATCGACCTCGATCCGGCCGTGATGGCGGTTGATGATGCCATAGGACAGCGACAGACCAAGCCCCGTCCCCTTGCCGACCGGTTTGGTGGTGAAAAAGGGCTCGAAAATGCGGGTCAGATGCTCGGGGGCGATGCCCTTGCCGGTATCGGCGATTTCGATGCAGACCGCATCGTTGCCCTCGCGGCGGGTACGGATGGTGATCGTTCCCTTGCTTTCGATGGCGTGGCTGGCATTGACCAGCAAATTCATGAAAACCTGGTTGAGCTGCGAGATCAGACAGTACACCGGGGGCAGGTCGCCGTATTCCTTGACCACCTGGCATTTATATTTCAGTTCGTTCCAGACGATGTTCAGTGTCGAGTCGAGCCCCTGGTGCAGGTCGGCCCATTGCCATTCCTGCTCGCTGACGTGGGAGAAAGTTTTCAGGTCCTGGACGATTTTGCGCACCCGGGTCAGGCCGTCCTTCGATTCGCTCAGCAACTGGACGATGTCGTGGCGCAGGTAGTCGAAATCGCGCTCCTCGCGCAGGCGGGCGATCGCGGCCTGGCGGGCAGCCAGATCACCTTCCCCGCTCAGGCTCTGATCGTAGGCATCGATGATCTCCATCACGTCGCGCAGGTAGCTTTCCAGCGTGCCGAGGTTGGAATGGACAAAGCCGATCGGGTTGTTCAGTTCGTGGGCGATACCCGCCGCCAGCTGGCCGATGGAGGCCATCTTTTCCGATTGCAGCAGCTGGTTATGGGCCTCTTCCAGACGTTTGTTCAACTGGCGCTGGGCGGCCAGCATGGCGGTCAGTTCTTCGGTCTGGGCGCGCCGTTCGGTGATGTCGGTCAGCACGCCGTCGTAGAATTCGACCTCGCCGCTGGCGTTGCGCCCGACCTGGGTGCGGTCGGAAACCCAGATGAACCGGCCGTCGCCGGTCAGCAGGCGGTATTCCTGCAGGTAGTCATTGCGCCCTTCGGCCGTGTAGCGGGCGACTTCATCGACGACACGCGCCAGATCGTCGGGGTGCACCATGTCGCTGAAGGGCGGCTGGCCGGCCATCAGTCCGGCGACGGTGTAGCCCCAGCGGGTGACATTGTCGGACACAAAAATCACCGGCCAGCCTGGCGCGGCCCGCCAGCGGAAGCAGACCACGGGGCTGGCGTTCACCACCTGCAAGGCGACATGCAGGGCCTGGTCGATGCGATGCTGGCTGGCAATGCGCCAGCTGGTGTTGGCCATCAGCTGGATGGTTTCGATGTCCTGCAGCGTATAGGGCTCGGGCTTGTCGGCGACGCAGGCCAGTAGCTGGATGCCATCCTCGCCGAAAACCGGAACGCCCGCCAGGCGGCGGGGCGCCGTGCCCGGCGGCAGGCAGGCGTCCTGTTCGGCGCTTGGGTAGGCGTCGATCAGGATCGGCTGGCGCAGGCGCAGTGCATCGGCCCATGCGCCGGCCTCGCCAAGCCGGCAGGCGCGGGGGGCGGTGCCATCCGGCCGGGCGGGCCAGCAGGCTGCCAGTTGCAGCCGCTCGCCCCCGTCGCTAACGGTATACGCGAAACCAGCGCGGCTGCCGGTCAATTCCGCCATGCTGCCCAGCACCTGGCCGAGGAATTCCGTCTCGTCCGTCTGCTTGCGCAGCCAGGGCAGTTCGAGCAGGGCATGGGCCCGGCGGGTTTGCTGGTCGAGCAGGGCCTCCGCTTCGCGGCGTGCGGTGATGTCAGCGGCGACGCCGTCCCACTCGCTTTGGCCATCGGGCAAGCGGCGCGGGCGGGAGCGCACCTGCAGCCAGCGCCAGGTGCCATCCGGCCGGCGGATGCGCACTTCCTGCTGAAAGTCCGATTGCGCGCGCGCGCTGTCGGCAAGGGCCTGCCGCAGGCCGGGCAGGTGGGCGGGATCCACCAGGTCGAACAGTGACGCGGTGCCGGCCAGCATGTCTTCGGCCGAGATGCCAAGCACTTGCGTGACACCGGAGCTGAGATAGGTGAACTGCAGATGGCCCTCCGGCCCGGCGCGGCATTGGAACAGGTAGCTGTCGGGCAGGTTGTCGCCCAGCCGCCGCAGCCGTTCTTCGCTGGTGCGAACGGCTTTTTCCGCGGCGACGCGCGCGCTGATGTCTTCGACGATGGTGAGGAGGGCATCGATGTTGCCGTCGGGGCGGCGGATGGCCTGGGCCGCAACGCGCGTCTCGACGGGCTGGCCATCGGCGCGCAGGTAGCGTTTCTCCAGTTCGAAGCCGTCGCGCTCGCCGCGCAGGACTTGCGCGAAGGCGGCGCGGCTGGCCGGCAGATCGTCGGGGTGGGTCAGTTCTTCCCAGCTCTTGTGGCGCAGCACCTCGGGCGGATAACCGAGAATGCGGCTCATGGCCGGGTTGACTTCCAGCCAGCGCTTGTCGGGCCCGCTGATCGACATGCCGACCATGGCGCGCTCGAAATAGGCCCGAAAGCGTCGCTCCGTCGCATCCCGCTGCAGCTTGCCCCGGGCCAGGGCAGCCGACCCCGCCGCGGCCAGGGCAAGGAGGAAACCGGCCAAGGGGGCGATTTGCCGGTTGTCGAAGAGGCCGGGCAGGGCGCTGGCCGGCAGCAGGGTAACGACCTTCCAGGCAGGTCCGTCGGCTGCGCCGGGGGCGGTCTGCTCGGGCTGTTCCAGCAGGCCGCGCGCCGCGTGGGTGGTGGCGACGGTCCACAAGCCGGCGCTGTCGGCAAACTGTCCGGCTTCCATGTCCCGGATGCGGGGCCAGCTGGCCGGGTAGCGTTGGGCCAAGCTGAGCTCGGGTTTGCCGAGCCTGAAGCCCCATTCATCGTCGCGCTGCGGGGCGAGCAGGAAATGGCCTTCCGGGTTTACCACCATCAGGTGGTCGGCGGCCTGGGCGGTGACGTCGGCGACGTAGCCCAACATTTCGCCGGCGCGATAGCGGAGGGCGAGGAGGCCGCGCGTCCGGCCCCGGCTGTCGGCCAGCGGCAAGGCGAGACGCAGGGTCGGGCGGAGGGGGAGGGCGACCTGGCCGTTTTCGACGTTGAGATCGAGCGGCGAGACAGCGATACGGCCAGCAGGCAGGCCGATGCTGTCACGGAAATCATCGCGCTCGGCCATGTTCTGCAATGCCGCCGCCGGGCGGATGCGGGCCTGCTGGCCATCGTGCTCGATCTGGACGAGCTCCTGGCCGGCCGGATCGAGCAGGCGAATCTGGTCGTAGGCGGCGCGGGCCTCGGCAAAAGCGAGGAAATCCTCGGCGATGCGGCCGAGTTCCGCCGTGTCGCCGTGTTCGAGGTAGCGTTTGAGCGCCTGGCTGGAGGCGAGCAGGCGCAGATCGCGACCGACGATGAGCAGGCGGCGATCCAGCATGCCGGCACCGAGGCGGACGTTGAGCTGCTCGGCCGCTTCGTGGTGGCTACGTTCCACCGCACGCTGGCTGTCGGCATAGAAATAGCTGACGAGCACGATGATGCCGGTCAGGGGCAGGAAATACCGCAGGAACGCGAGGATGTGCTTACGGTTCACCGGAGCTCCCGCGGAAGCTTTGCTCCTCGTTGAGGTGCGCCATGCGGAAGGCTTCGCGGATCTGTTCGCGCAGCTGGTCGTCATCCCACGGCTTGGTCAGGAATTTGTAGATGGCGCCCCGGTTGATCGCGTCGGTGACCGATTGCAGGTCGGTATAGCCGGTCAGCACCAGGCGGATGGTGGCCGGGTGGATCTGGCGGACGCGGGCGAGGAATTCGGTGCCCGACATGTCCGGCATGCGCTGGTCGGAGATCACCACCTGGATCGGTTGCCGGGCGAGCAGCTCGAAGGCCTCGGTCGGCGAGGTGGCGGTCAGGATGGTGTAGCCCTCGCGGCGCAGGAGGCGGGTCAGCGCGCTCAGGATGTGCGGCTCGTCATCGACCAGCAGCAGGGTCTTTTCCTGCGGTGCCGGCGGCACGGCGAGCGGCAGCAGCTTGTTGTTGCGGAGCAGCGGAGCGAATTCGTCAGCCGGCAGCGGGCGGCTGAACAGATAGCCTTGAATGGCGTCGCACCGCCGGCTGCGCAGGAAGCTGGCCTGGGCTTCGTTTTCGACACCTTCGGCGAGGACCGACAGGTTGAGGCTGCGGCCCATGACGATGGCGGCCGAGGCAATGGCGGCATTGACCGGGTTGTTGACGATGTCGCGCACGAAAGCCTGGTCGATCTTGATCTTGTCGAAGGGGAAGCGCGACAGATAGGCGAGCGACGAGTAGCCGGTTCCGAAATCGTCGAGCGACAGCTTGATGCCGAGTGCCTTCAGCTTGCGACACATGGCGACGGCTTCGGTGACATCGTCGATGAAAGCGCTTTCGGTGATTTCCAGTTCGAGCGCCGAGGCCGGCAGCCCGCTCTCGGCCAGTGCGGCAGCGACCTGGGCAGGCAGGTCGGCCTGGCGGAACTGGCGCGGCGACAGGTTGACGGCGACATGCAGCGGCAGCAGGCCGAGATCGAGCCAGGCCTTGGTCTGCCGGCAGGCGGCGCGCAACACCCAGTCGCCGATCTGGACGATCAGGCCGGTTTCCTCGGCGATCGGGATGAATTCGACCGGGGAAACCGGGCCGAGCTGGGCCGAATTCCAGCGTAGCAGGGCCTCCATGCCGATCATGTGGCCACTTTCCAGACTGACCTGCGGCTGGTAATGCACGCTGAATTCGTCTTGGGTCAGGGCCGTGCGCAGCGCCGTTTCGATCGACAGGCGACGGGCGGCGTCGGCGTCCATTTCCGGCGAATAAAAGCGGAAGGTGTTGCGCCCGGCCTGCTTGGCGCGCAGCAGGGCCGCATCGGCCGAACGGAGCATGGCCTCGACGGTTTCGCCATCCTTCGGGAAAACGCTGATGCCGATGCTGGCGGTGATCGCCACCGATTGCCCGGCCACCATGAAGGGCACCGAGATGGCGTCCAGCATGCGCTGGGCGAGGGCCAGGGCGTCCCGCTCGTGGCTCAGGTTGGCCATCACGAAGCCGAATTCGTTGCTGGCCCGGCGCCCCACGGTGTCTCCTTCGCGTACCTGCAGCTTGAGACGGCGGGTGACCTCGACCAGGATTTCGTCGCCGGCCGGCGCGCCGAGCGTGTCATTGACCAGACGGAAGCGGTTGAGGTCGAGCAGGATCAGTGCCGTTCCCCGCTCGAAGCGGCGGGCGGTGAGCAGGGCCTGTTGCAGGCGGTCGTCGAACAGGCTGCGGTTGGGCAGTTCGGTCAGTGTGTCGTAGCTCGACAGGAAGTTGATCCGCTCGGCAGCTGCCTGGCGTTCCGACAGGTCGCTGAAGATGCCGACATAGTGCGAGGCGCCGCCGCCGTCCTGACGCAGGCTGCTGATCGACAGCCATGCAGTGACCAGGGAGCCGTCCTTGTGGCGATTGGTGATTTCGCCCTGCCAGTTGCCATACTGGCGGATGGCGCGCCACATCTCGGCATAGAAGGCGGCGCCATGGACGCCGGACTTGAGCAGGCGCGGCGTCTGGCCGATGGCCTCGGCGGCGCTGTAGCCGGTGATCCGGCTGAATGCCTCGTTGACCCGCAGGATGCGGCCCTCGGCATCGGTGATGCAGATGCCCTGGCCGATGCCGGTGAAGACGAGGTCGGCCAGGCGGTGTTCGGCTTCGGCCTGCTTGCGCTCGGTAATGTCGAGCAGGGTGCCGATCATCAGTGCCGGCTGGCCGCTGGCATCGCACTCGACGGTGCGGCCCCGCGATTCGACCCAGCGCCAGTCGCCATCGTGATGGCGGATGCGGAACTGGGCCACCTGGGCCTCGTCGCGGTGCGGGTGGGTGATGAGTGCCTCGATGACCGGCCGATCCTCCGGGTGAACCAGATTCATGAATTCAGCCGTGCCTTGCGGTTCCCGGGCATAGCCGAGCATCTGGCACAGGCCCTCGCTCCAGTGGTTGCGGTCATGGGCATGGTCGTGCTCCCAGATGCCGAAGCCGGTCCGCTCCAGGGCCAGGGTCAGGTGGCGCTCGAGTTGGGTGTTCTCGGCGACCCGCCGATCCACTTCCTTTTCCAGCCAGGCTTTCTGGTTGGCGAGCAGCCACTGGGCGCGGCGTGCTTCCAGATGGGCCCGGATGCGGGCAATCAGCACCGGCATCTTGACCGGCTTGGTCAGGTAGTCGGCCGCACCTTCGCGAATGCCGCGTTCCTCTTCCAATTCGTCGGTCAGGGCGGTGACGAAGATGACCGGGATGTCGCGGGTTTCCGGCATCTTGCGCAATTCGGCGAGGACGGCGTGGCCATCCATGTCGGGCATCATGATGTCGAGCAGGATGAGGTCCGGCCGCGGTTCAAGACGGGCGAAGCGGAGCGCCGTCTGGCCGCAGTTGGCAACCCGGGCGTTGGCACCGGCGCTGCGTACCATTTCGGCCAGTGCTTCCAGATTGAACGGCGTGTCGTCGACGACGAGGATCAGCGGCTTTTCGTTTTGGGCGCCGGCCAGGGTCAGATCGGAAATAGGGGAGGCGTTATCCGGGCTCACGATGTCTCAGTGTGTTGCGCTTTTCCGCTTGATTCTAGCCCCGTGCCGCCTGCCTGTCCGCTGCCGGGTTGGCTTTGCCAGTGCTCGATCAGGCGGAGCGCATCGTCGTAGGCATAGCCAGCCATGCTTTCGTCGAGGGCGAGCAGGTCGCCCGCCGGCATGGCCTGCCGGAGGACCGGACGAAGCGCCAGGTAGAGATGGCTGGCGGCAATGTCGCCCGTGCGCAGCGCCTGACACAAGCGGTCGAGTTGCCCGGCCAGTTCGGCCGGGGTGGGCGTGATGCCGGGCGGCGTCTCGGCAACGGCCGGCGAAGCCGGCGCCGCTGGCAGCCAGCGGAGCAGCGCAGCGAACAGCATGGCCGGCTCGACCGGCTTGGCCACGAAATCGTTCATGCCGGCCTGGCGGGTCTCCTGGCGTACCTGATCGAAGGCATTGGCGGTCAGCGCGATGATCGGCACCTGCTGGTTCGGGCCGCTCCGACGGATGCGCCGGGTGGCTTCCAGACCGTCCATTTCAGGCATCTGGAGGTCCATCAGGATCAGGTCGTAGGCTGTCTGGCTGGCCTTGGCCACGGCCAGTCCGCCGTCTTCGGCCGTGTCGACGGTGACGCCGACGTCGCCCAGGATCTCGGCAATGATGTCGCGGTTGATCTCGCTGTCCTCGGCCAGCAGGACGCGCCATGGCGGTTCGCGGCGCAGTGCTTCGCCGTCCAGTTCGGCGGTGTCGACCGGTTGGCGGGCCGTGCTGGTTCGGCCGACGCGCAGGGTGAGCCAGAAGGTGCTGCCCTGTCCGGGGCGGCTGTCCACGCCGGCATCGCCGCCCATCAGGCGCGCCAGGTGGCGGGAGATGGCGAGGCCGAGGCCAGTGCCGCCCAGGCGGCGGGTCGAACTGGTGTCGGCCTGTTCGAAGGCCGAGAACAGGCGGGACTGAAGGTCCGGTGCGATGCCGTGGCCGGTATCGGTGACGGCAAAGCGCAGCAGGTAGCTGTCGGGCTGCCGGTCGACGATGTGGCCGTGCAGCCGGATGCTGCCCTGCTCGGTGAATTTGACGGCATTGCCGGCGAAATTGATCAGCGCCTGGCGCAGGCGGGCCGGGTCGCCGTTGACGAAGGGGGGCAAGTCGTCGGTTTCGCAGATCACGGCCAGGCCCTTGCGCCGGGCTTCCTCTTCAATCAGCGAGGCGACGGCGGTGAGTTCCTCGGCCGGGCTGAACACCGATTGGTCGAGGGTCATCTTGCCGGCTTCGATCTTCGACAGGTCCAGGACGTTGTTCAGGATGCTGAGCAGGTGTTTGGCGGCGACGTGGATCTTGCGCACCTTGTCCTGCTGGTCGTCATTGAGCGGCGACTGGCCGAGCAGGAAGCCAAGCCCCATGATGGCGTTCATCGGTGTGCGGATTTCGTGGCTCATGTTGGCCAGGAAGGTACTCTTTGCCCGGCTGGCTGCTTCCGCCGCCTCCTTGGCCAGGGCCAGTTCCTCCGTGCGTTGTGCGACCAAGCGTTCGAGGCCGGCCCGGTATTCTTCCAGTTCCTGTTCGTGCCGGCGCTGTTCGGTGATGTCGGTCTTGACCGCCATGTAATGGCTGATCGTGCCATCCGGCTGGCGGATGGGCGAAATGATCGCCTGTTCGAGGAACTCGCTGCCGTCCTTGCGCCGGTTGATCAGCTCGCCCCGCCAGGTTTCGCCGGCCTGCAGTGCCGACCACAGGGCGGCGTAACGTTCGCGCGGTGTTTTGCCGGATTGCAGCAGGCGGGGATTCCGGCCGAGCACTTCCTCGCGGGTGTAGCCGGTGACGGCGAGGAAGGCATCGTTGACATACTCGATCTTGCCGTCGAGGTCGGTGAAGATGATGCTCTGGGCGCTCTGCTCGACGGCGCGGGAGAGCTTGACGAGCGCCTCCTCGGCCAGGCGGCTCTGCGTGATGTCGATGGAAATGCCGCACAATCCCCAGGGGGTCTTGCCATCGTCCTTCCAGAGCGGCGATTTGATCTCGTGGTAGAAGACCCGTTGCCCCCGGGCATCGTTGGCCGCGATGATTTCGTCGGTATGCTCGCCGGCCAGCACACGCTGGTCAACCGCATGCAGGGCGGCGACGGTGGCGGGCGGGAAGAAGGCTTCATCCGTCTTGCCTTTCAGCGATTCGGCATCGGTCCCGAACAGCCGGTGCGTGGCCTGGTTGGCGTAACGGTAACGGCCGGCGGCATCCTTCAGGTAAATGAAGGCCGGGACGTTGTCGAGTGCCTTTTTCAGACGGGTCATTTCAGCCAGCGCGGCGCCGAACTTGCGATCGACCATTTCGTGCAGCAGCAGGCGGGCGGCACCGGCCGAGAGCAAGGTGATCAGCAGCAGGACGGCCAGGCGATGGTGGAACTGCGCTTCGACCAGACCGAGCGATTGGGCCGTTGGCACACTGACGGCCAGCAACAGGTCGCCGTTGGCGACCTGCATCGGCGTCATCACGAAGAGGCGTTCGACACCGTCGACATCCCGCATGACGAGCTTGCTCTGGTGGTCGGCCAGCGCCGCGAGAAACTGCTGGCGGCTGGCCGGGTCCAGTTCTCCGGCGCCGGATGGCTCGGGATGCAAGTGCGGTGTTACCGACTTGCCGTCACGGGTCAGGATATGGGACGTCCAGCCAGCCGGCAGCGTGGCAAGGCCGGTAAAGCGGTTGAACCAGGTGCTGCTGGTCGAAGCAAACAGCGCGGCATTCGGCAGGGCATAGCCAAAGACGATGGCGGGTTGGCCCGAGATGCGGCCGACCACGAAATGGCCGGTGGTCAGACCGGGCGTCTGGGCGGCTTCGACGAACCAGCCACGGTCGGCAACGTTGAGCGGCTTGTCGGAAGGCAGGGCGCTGCAGAAAAGGTCGCCGTTCCGGTAGGCCGCGCCGAGGTTGTGCAGTTCGCCATGAGCCTTCATCAGGCGGCGCGCCAGCCCCTCGCATGCCGCGGGATCGAGTCCGGCCATGTCATCGGCGTTGGCCATTGTCCGGAGGATCATCCCGATTTCGCGAATGCTGGCCTCCTCGGCGAATTTGGCCGCCTTCAGGGCGAGGCGGGCCTCGAACTCGACGCGGGCCAGGGCGGCGTCATGCTCTTGGCGATACTCGCTGAGCGTGAAGAGGATCAGCGGCAGAATGGTCAGTGCGACGACCAGCCAGAGACGCGTGCTGCGGGAAATCCGGTCGAACTTCATGTTTTCGTCGTGCCGTTGGCCTCGTTCAAAAAAGCGTGCTCAGGCTACCTGCCATCCGGCCGATTCCGGGTGTCGGCAGCGAGCGCACCGGGTCCGCATCGGAGTGGATGGGCGGTGCACGCCAGTCCGTTCAGACGAGAAGGGCGGCGCGTGTCATCGAAACCGTGCCGGAAGGGCGTTGTTTTGACTTTATTACAGATTCCGCCGGCTTGGTGTGGATTTTGTCAAAATCTTGCGCCGGAAGATGGCGGCCGGCCCGGGGATCGTCCTGGTCCGTCCCTGCCCCAATGAAAAAGCCGCCCGAAGGGGCGGCTCCGTGACGGGCTGCGGGCGGCTAGAGGCCCAGTAGGGTTTGTGCGTGGTGCGCCATCATCCACTCCTCGTTGGTCGGGATGACCAGCACGTCGACGCTGCTGTTGCCGGCCGAGATGCGCAGTTCGTGGCGGGCATTGGCTTCCGGATTGAGGCGGATGCCCAGCCACTCCGATTGCAGGCAGACGCGGCGCCGCACTTCTGCGGCGTGCTCGCCGATGCCGCCGGTGAATACCAGGGCATCGAGGCCACCAGCAGCGGCGGCGAGCGAGCCGAGTTCGCGGGCGATACGGTAGCAGAAGAGGTTGACCGCTTCGCCGGCTTCCGGCTTGTCACTGGCGAGCAGGGTGCGCATGTCCTGGCTGAGGCCGGACACGCCGAGCAGGCCGGATTCCTTGTAGAGCATCCGGGTCATGTCCTTGACCGACAGGTTCTTGGTTTCCATCAGATGCAGGATGACCCCGGGGTCGAGATTGCCGCAGCGGGTGCCCATGACCAGGCCGTCGATGGTCGAGAAGCCAAGGGTCGTGGCGACGCATTTGCGGTCGACCATGGCTGCCATGCTGGCGCCGTTACCCAGGTGGGCGACGACGACGCGGCCCGTGGCGCGGCCGGAGTGTTGCGGCAGGGCGCGGGCGATGTACTCGTAGGACAGGCCGTGGAAGCCGTAGCGCTTGATCCCCTCGGCGGTAATCTGGCGCGGCAGGCCGAAGGTCTGGGCGACTTCCGGCTGGCTGCGGTGAAAGGCGGTGTCGAAGCAGGCAATCTGTGGCACGGTGGGCAGCAGGGCCTGCAGCGCGATGATGCCGGCGACATTGTGCGGCTCATGCAGCGGGGCAAGCGGAATGAAGCTCTGCAGATGGCCAAGCACGACATCGTCGATCAGCGTCGGCTTGGAGTAGCGCTCGCCACCATGCACCACCCGGTGGCCGACGGCGACGATCTGCCAGTTGGCATGGCTGGCGGTGAACCATTTGAGCAGGGCATCGAAGGACTGGGCGTGGCTGACCTTGCCGCCTTCCAGCACCTGATCGGCAATGCGCTCGCCGGCCCGGTTTTTGGCGACCATTTGGGTCGTTTCGGCGCCGATGCCGTCGATCTGGCCGGAAACTTCGGCCGCCGGAGAAATGGGGTGGTCGAGCGGGAAGAGGGCGAACTTGATGGACGACGATCCGGCATTGATCGTCAGGATTCCTTGCTTCATGGTCAGGTAGTTCCGTTCTTGCGGTTGGCGTGGGCGATCAGTGCGGCGATGACGCACGACGCGGTTCGGGTTTCGGCGCTGTCGGCGCGGCTGGTCAGCACGATGGGCACCTTGGTGCCGAGCACGATGCCGGCCGTCAGGGCGTTGGCCAGGTATTCGAGCTGCTTGGCCACCATGTTGCCGGATTCGAGATCGGGCACGACGAGGATTTCGGCGTGGCCGGCCACGGCCGAATGGATTCCCTTGGTCTTGGCAGCGACGATGGACACCGCGTTGTCGAATGCCAGCGGGCCATCGAGCAGGCCCCCCTTGATCTGGCCACGGTCGGCCATTTTGCACAGTGCGGCGGCGTCGAGCGTCGACTGGATTTTCGGGTTGATCGTTTCGACAGCCGACAAAATGGCCACCTTGGGCTCCGGGATGCCGATGATGTGGGCGAGGTCGATGGCATTACGGATGATGTCGGCCTTCTCTTCCAGGGTCGGGGCAATGTTGATCGCCGCATCGGTAATGAGGAGCGGCCGGTGATAGGTCGGCACGTCCATCACGAAAACGTGGCTGATGCGGCGCGAGGTGCGCAGGCCATTGGCCCGGGCGACGACTTCGCTCATCAGTTCGTCGGTGTGCAGGCTGCCTTTCATCAGCGCTTCGGCATCACCCGTGCGCACCAGCGACACGGCCAGCGCGGCGGCATCGTGGCTGTGTGCCGCATTCACCAGCCGGATGCCGTGCAGGTCGATGCCGAATTCCTCGGCCACGGCGCGGATCCGGTTTTCCGGGCCCACCAGGATAGGCTCGATGATGCCCGCCTGGAAGGCCATGACCGGGCCTTTCAAGGATTCCTCGTCGCAGGGATGGGCAACGGCGGTGGGGATCGGCTCCAGCCCCTTCACCCGCTCCAGCAGGTGGGTGTAGCGCTCGTGCTTGTCGTCGATGCGGATCTCCGGCATATGCACTTCTTGCCGGCGGGAAACTTTCTCTTGCGGGGCAAGAATCTCCGCCGTGCCGCGCACGACAGGCAACCCCTCCTGATTGGTGCAGACGCAGTCGAAGATGACGTGCTGGTTGTGGTCGAATTTCTGCCGCGCGGTGACGGTGATGGTGATCGTGTCGCCGATGGTGACCGGCCGGGCAAAGTGCAGGCTCTGGTCGACCAGGATGGTGCCCGGGCCGGGGAACTGCGTGCCGAGCACGGTGGAAATCAACGAACCACTCCACATGCCGTGCGCGATCACTTCGCGGAACATCCCGCTCTGCGAGTAGTGGGGGTCGACGACCGCCGGGTTGAAGTCGCCAGTCAGGATGGCGAACAACTTGACATCTTCCGGCTTCAGCGTGCGGGTCAGGCTGGCCGAATCGCCGATGGCGATTTCATCATAAGTTTTGTTCACCAGATCGTGTTGCTCGTTGCTCACTTGCATCTCGGACTCCTGGAAGGACGCAGACGGCAAAGCGCCGGATGTCAGGCAGTATAGTATGCTGCGCTGCAGCAAACAACGGCGCGTCAAACGCAGCCGGCGTGTCGCACGGGCAACCAGCGAAGGCTGGCTGAGCGAGAGGATGGGCGCTCGGCTATGGGGCGTTGCCGGTGCTGCTTTGATGCAAGTGATGTTGGACTGAAGCAGCGAGAGTGCCGCTTCAGTCATTCCCCTTGAATACGGTGCGGAACTTGGTCATTCCCAAGCCATTGAGCGCGTACTCGTTGATGCCCGTTTCGATGAAACCAGCCATCGAATCATGGATGTATTTGTCAAAGAAGGTTTCCATTTCCGGCGTGACAGCGCGGGTGTCGATCCGCTTGGCGACGGCGATGGCGTGCTGATCGTGCAGGCTGGTTGGCAAGCCGGCGGCTTTCAGCATCTTTTCGTGGAGTTCGGCCGATTTGGCTGGATCAAAGCCAGGTTCCATCGCAATGCGTCCGCGCTGGGTGCGGGGTCGGGTTGGATCGATATGAGGTGTCAGGCTGCTCAGGCGGGCGATGAAGCTTTCCTGCGTTGTCCGCAGGTAATCCTGGTGCTTGGCCGGTGCCGTCGTGAAGGGCGGGCGCTGATAAAAGGCATGGCGATGCTTGAAACGATAGCTGAAGTAATAGGCCATGTGCTTGCGGCCCAGCTCCTCGACCGGGCCGGCGGAAACCTTGGCGGCCTTGAGGTAGGCGTTGAAGTCCTGGATGGCGGATTGTGAGGGGGTGAGGTCGCGCTGAAAGCGTTCTTCAAGCTGTTCGAATTGGATCAGCGGCACCCCGGCGTTCACCGCCTCGTGATACATGTTCCGTCCGGGAATGATGGACATGAAGGAATCGGCTGCCGGCGATACGCCGAGATCGTTGCGGGCATAGCCACCACCGACATCGGAGTGCGATCCCGGATACATGACCTCCATCGCATTGGCCGGGTAGGTCGTCTTCACGCGCACCGAATCCAGCGGAAAGCAGGCGCGGACCTCGTGGCCGGCGACGTAATGGACGCAGTGCTCGACGGCGGGGTGAATCTCCAGCGTGTTGTCCGCCCAGCCCTGATGCCCGGCGAGCGTTCCGGTGTCGGTAAGATTGGCGAGGCCGACGGAGGCGACGGTATCGAAGATACCGAGGAACTGCAGACGGATGGGAATGCCGGCCAAGGTCCAGCCGCCATTCTCCTGTTTGCAGACCTCGAACAGCCAGTTGACGAAAACCCGTGCCTCGGCTGCGCCGCGCGAGAAACCGAAGACCGACACATTGATCTGTTCGACCCTCGGCTTGCGGTCTTTCAGGGCGGCAGCCAATTTGTCCTGCCAGGTTTTGAGGACGAGGCGGCGTTGTGCATCGAGCGAACCGGGACCGGCCAGGGTGTTGCAGATGGTTTTGGCTGTAGCATCGGTGATCAACTGTTCGAGGTTGCGCGCATACTGATGTGGTGCATTCAGCAATTGGAGTAGTCCCCAGATAATCCGATGGCCACCTTTTTCCCCGGCGGCTGCCCCGCGATTAGCAAAAAGGTAGCGGTTGTCATCACCAATTTCCGGGAAGGGTGTGCCGACCCCCGGAATGTAGAAGGGAAAATAGCCTTGACGAGGTCTGTTCTGGAATGTGTGAAAAAGGCGAACAACATTGCTGTGCTTGCGCTGCTCGACCGGCGGTTTTTCGTAGTCGTCCGTCCGATTATTGCCGGTGCCATCGAAGAAGAGGCCGACAAAGACTTGGCCCGAGCACGTCGGGGTATTGTCTTTGGGCAGGGTGCAGGCGACCGCTTTGGCGCGCTGCATGGTTTCCCGGGCAGAGAGTGTGCGACTACCAGACTCCGGAAATGGGCTGGGGGAGGTTGTGGGCATCGGATTATCTCCCTTGGTTTTCGTCTTCAGGATGTTTGAACGGATGAGTTGGGTGTCCGGGGCCACCCAGGCTGACCAAAACCTTTACTTCGTCTTTGGGGAAAAAATGAATAAAAAACATACCCATTTCCGGTCCGTACCTCGGCACCTCCACGGTGCGCTCTTTCCAGGGAGACTCCTTGGCAGCAGGAACGCCGTCGATCACCATGCGCGTGCCGTCCGGGTTGAAGATCGGAATATCATCTTCTTGCCACTTGATGGTCGCCATCAAGCCAGGCCGCCATTTCTTGGGTAGCACCACGCAACAGACGCCTCCACCTTCACCATGGGCTCGGGCATTCAGTATCCCACCCTGATTATTGATAGCGATGGCGACGATGTGTTGATCCGTATGGTTGTAGGCGTGATAACTGAGGCCCACCTTCTCCTCTTCCAGGCAGCCGGCGAGGAGCAGGCTGGCCAGAATGGCCAGGGCAAGCTTGAGTGACGATGGGCGGAAGATCACGGTGTTGCCTCCATTGTTTCGAGGTAGTCTCCCAAGGCGGCTTCGAGCGAGCTATGCAACCAGGGTTTCTGTTGCATCCAGGGTTCGAACTGTGGGTCGTCCAGCAGTTTTCCGTCGCTATATAACAGCGCAACGCTCAACGCCAGCTGATCGGGGAACGCCTCGATCCCATGCCTGCCGGCCAGTTTGCAGCCGCGGTGCAAGAGTCGGAAATTGGCGCTGCCACAGCGTCTGGCGAGCAGGTCGGGGAAGTGTTCGTTCAGCCGGTCAGCCAGCGCATCGGGCAGGCCCGATGCCAGCAGGCAAGCGAATTCCCGTTCGTTGAGCCTGAACTTGCCGCTTTCTCCTTGCGCTTTTAGCAGGGGTAATGCGGCGAGTTCTCCGGAACGATTGATGATCCACCACGCAGTGACGACATGCGCGAGCCGCTGCCATAAGGGCGCGACGCAAGCGCACAGCTCCGGCAATACCCGTGTATCGGCAAAACGTAACAGGAAGGCTTGTCCATCCGCTGTTTCGACTTCCAGCAGGTCTTGCCACGCGTCGACGAGTTCGTTTCCGCTGTGCCCGGATTGGACGAAACTCAGCATGGGACGGCCACGGCAATGCAGCAGCAGCCGGCCGAGAAACTTTCGGAGTTGGGCTTGAGACTCCGTCGGCAGTTCAATCAGGTAAGGTGAAACGGTCGCCAGTGCTTGCAAGTGCCCTGTGTGATACACCGGGTAGTCATTGGCCGGACTGGCAGAAAATCGTTTTCCCCCGTGATCGAAGGCGCGGTCGATCAAGGCGTACCAATGCCCTTCGGATGCAGCGCCGATTTGCTGCGTGATGTTATCGCGCAGCAGGAGATGATCGTATGGATCGACAGCGTGGTAGTCGTTCATGGGATCAGACGGCGGCCAGTGCCGACCCGCTCTTCATGGCTTTGAGCAAACACGCCACACAAACATTCTGCGGAAACTGCGGCAGTGCGTAGTTCTGGCTCACTG
>OFCW01000017.1_pt1 | contig 79013 bp, 73 predicted proteins | sample 1520951 | NCBI WGS metagenome assembly OFCW01 (sample SAMEA4349680, study PRJEB24078) | microbial mat metagenome | biome: Terrestrial Biome; feature: Habitat; material: Microbial Mat | place: India | collected 2012-06-12 | depth 10 m | reverse complement strand
TCTCCTTGAATTGGATTTCACCCGCTACCGCAAGGCTAGCGGGTTTTTTTTCGCCTGGAGAGCGCCTGGAAGCGTTCCGCCCCGGTCAGGTGCCGCTCAGGATAGCGTGCACGACGCGCCTGGCGCTGGGCAGGAAGCGGGCGATCGTGGACAGCAATTCATCTTCGCCCACCGGCTTGCCGAGATAAGCGTCGCAGCCCGCCCAACTGCCGCGGAATTTGTCGAACGGCGAGGATTTGCTGCTCAACATGACCACGGCGGTGTCACGGGTTGCCGGATCGGACTTGATGCGCTTGCAGACCTGGTATCCGTCGATACCGGGCATGACGATGTCGAGAAAGATGCAGGTGTAATGCTTGGCGCGCGCCATGCCGACAGCCTCCTCGCCATTCTCCGCGTAGTCGATGTCGAAGCGGAACGGCGCCAGGCGGGAACGCATGAAGGCGCGCACGGTGGCGCTGTCGTCGACGACCAGCACCGACTCGGCCGGTGCAGGCACGATGAATTGCGGCGGCGGCAGATGGCGGTCGGCTGCGCGGCGGAAAGTCTTGCCGTCCCAGGACGCGGCTTCCGGCGGCATGCGCCGGGCACGCTCGTGCAGCGCCGCCTGCATGGTCGCGTCGAGTTGCTCGAACAGCTTCATCCAGCGGATCGGTTTTTCGATGAAGGTCCACCGCAGGGAGGCCGGGGCGCGCCCGACCAGCACCGCCGGGGCAAACGGGGAGGGCGCGCGTTCCTGCAACTGTTGCAGACCGGCGGGATTGTCGGCATTGACCAGATAGACATCGCTGCGCTCGGCCGGACCGGATGGTTCGGCGTAACAAAATGCGCGCCTGCCGGTCAGACGGAAGGTAGACGCCAGCAACTCCTTTTCCGTTTCTGAAAAGCCCAGCATTTCGAGAATGAAACGCCTGGCGGCGGCCGTGGTTTCCTGTGGCGGGAGAGGCAGGTTCATGGGCAGTCTTGTCCGAAAAGGCCTTGGCTGGAGAGAGCATTATTGAAATGATAACAGAGCAAAATTCCACAAGGAACTGCTCGGTACCGCGAGGATAGAAATATTGCTTCTGAGCATAGGGATTGCGGCATGTTGCATGCACATCAAGTACAATCCGCTCGGCTGCCGGAGGCGGGAAACCACGCAGGGTATCCGCCTGCCTAAACCGGAGCCCCGGCGTTCTGTCACGTAGGCGGCGGGCGAGCCGACCTTCCAATAACAAATCGACAAGGTGTCCTGTGTCTTCAGACCATACCAAAGACAGTCTCAGAACCCTCACGCTGGCGGCCATCGGGATCGTCTACGGCGATATCGGCACCAGCCCGCTGTACACGATGAAGGAGGTATTTTCGGCCGAGCATGGCGTGGCGCTGACGCCGGCCAATCTGCTGGGCGTGGTTTCGCTGATCCTGTGGGGCCTGACCATCATCGTATCGCTCAAGTATGTGTCGCTGATCCTGCGCGCGGACAACCGCGGCGAGGGCGGCATCATGGCCCTGATGGCGCTGGCGCTGTCGTCGGTCACGCCGCAATCGCGCTGGTATCAGCCGGTGCTGTTCGCCGGCCTGGTCGGCGCGGCGCTCTTTTTCGGCGATGGCGTGATCACGCCGGCCATTTCGGTGCTGTCGGCGATAGAGGGCCTCGAAGTGGCGACGCCGGTCATGCAACCCTACGTGGTGCCGGTCACGGTCGCGGTGCTGGTCGCGCTCTACATGACGCAGCATCACGGCACCGGCGGCATCGGCAAATGGTTCGGTCCCATCCTGCTGGTCTGGTTCGCGGCGCTGGCGGCGATGGGCGTGGTCAACATCGTGCACAATCCGGCCATCCTGGCGGCGATCAACCCCTTGCATGCGGTGCGCTTTTTGGTCGACAACAGCTGGCTGGCGTTCGTCGCGCTCGGCGCGGTGGTGCTGTCGCTCACCGGCGCCGAGGCGCTGTACGCGGACATGGGGCATTTTGGCAAGCGGCCGATCCGCGTCGCCTGGTTCACCGTGATTTTTCCCGCGCTGGTGCTGAACTACCTGGGGCAGGGCGCGCTGCTGCTGTCCAATCCGGCCGCCGTCGTCAACCCGTTTTTCCACCAGCTCGGCAGCTGGAGCATCTATCCGCTGGTGGCGCTGGCCACTGTGGCGACCGTCATCGCCTCGCAGGCAACCATTTCCGGCACCTTCTCGATGACGCACCAGGCAATCGCGCTCGGCTTCCTGCCGCGCATGCGCATCCTGTACACCTCGGAACGCGAGATCGGACAGATCTACATTCCGCTGGTGAACTGGCTGCAACTGGGCGCGGTGGTGCTGGCGGTGATCGGCTTCGGCTCATCGTCCAAGCTGGCTTCGGCGTATGGCATCGCGGTGACGCTGACCATGCTGATCACGACGGTGCTGACCTTCTACGTGATCCGCTACCGCTGGCATTACAACCTGCTGCTGTGCGTGCTCGCGACCGGCTTCTTTTTCCTCATCGACCTGGCGTTCGTTTCGGCCAACTCGCTCAAGATCGTGCATGGCGGCTGGTTCCCGATCCTGCTGGGGCTGGTGATGATCACGATCATGCTGACCTGGCGCGACGGGCGGCAGCTGGTGTACGCCAACCTGAAAAAACACATGATCCCGCTGGAGGAGTTCCTGAATTCCTTGTTCGTCAACCCGCCGACGCGCGTGGAAGGAACGGCGATCTTCTTCCGCGCCGAAGGCGACGGCGTGCCGCATGCGATGCTGCACAACCTGCTGCACAACAAGGTGCTGCATGAACGTACGATCTTCCTGACCGTCACCAATGCCGACATCCCGACCGTGCCTCCGGACGAGCGCATCCAGATCGAACCGCTCGGCCACGAGTGCTATCAGGTCAATGTGCGCTACGGCTTCAAGGATGAACGCGATATTCCGCAGGCGCTGGAACTGTGCCGCAAGAAAGGGCTGGAGCTCGACATGATGAACACCTCGTTCTTCATCGCGCGCCAGACCGTGATCCCGAGCGTTGGGGCGGGCATGGCGATGTGGCGGGAAGCGCTGTACGCCACCATGTCACGCAATGCGCGCGATGCGGCCGACTACTACCGGGTGCCGAGCAACCGGGTGATCGAGCTGGGAACGCAGGTGGAGATTTAACGCGGTTGCCGGATTTCTGGGAAAGCATATAGATTTTTCGCAAATACTGTTTATTCATACAGTATTTGTGATAAAGTAATGACTCGTTCGATGCTTTTCCAGAAAGGAGCACTGCGATGGCTTATCTCAACCATTCCATGAGCAGCCGGTTCGGCGTGGAGTACGCGCCGATGTCGTTCCTGCTGCGTTTCGGCAGGCGCGAGATGTATGTCTGCCGCGATTTCCGCAAGCGCTATTACAAGGTCAATCCGCTGCTCGACTGCAGCACCGGCATCGAGCCGGGCCATCTGGAACTGCTGTTGCTGCGCAAGTGGCTGGTGATCTTTTCCAAGGCAAGATAGTCCTGTCATGAATTGCATCAAATGCCCGGCAGCGGGCGGATTTATTCCTCGCACATGGAGGCGATGCTGTCTATATTGGTAGTCTCTCCTCGCATGGCGCGCCGCGCCATGCATGAGGTGTTACAGCAGATTCATTGGATGGAGTCATGCCATGAAGAGACTATCGTTCATACTCGCGCTCTTGTTGTTGGCGGGGTGCTCGGGCATGCGGGCAGGAAGCAATGCCAGCGACACCAGCGGAACCAGCGGAGCAAGCGGGACCCGCGAATCCGGAAGCAGCATCACGCGGCCGGGCGACTTGTACCGTCCGGGCGGCTGATGCCGGCACATGGCGGATGCGGCGGCGGCCGGGAATAGTCCTCAGCACTTTCAAGTCTTCAGTACTCTCTGCACTACTCTCAGCAGTGCTCTCAGCATTACTATCAGGCCGGCAGGATGCCAGCAAGCAGCGCCCGCATGCGCGCCCAGTGGCTTCCTTCCCAAAATACCCGCCCGCAGGCGTCGCAGGTGCTAAAGCAGTCGTAATGCTCGAACACACGTTGCGGCACCTTGTGCTGCGCTTGGCTCTTGCCGAGAGTGCGCAGCGGCGCATTGCAGTGCAGGCATAGCGTAAACGGCCGCGCGCTGCGGCCGAGGTCGAGACGTTCGAAAATCTCGCGCAACTGCTGCGCCGGTTTCAAGGCGCGCACATAGCAGCCGTGCGCGACTTCGCGCCGCATCAGCAGGCCGCGATCGCGGGTGAGCACGATGCGGCCTTCGCTTGCGGCGATCGCAGCGATCCGCTCGTCGCGATAGCCATTGTCGTAGAGCGTGTCGAACCCCGCCATGCGCAGCAGGCGGGCCAGGCCGCCGAGGTGGGTGTCCGCGATGAAGCGCGTCACGCGCAGCGGCGTGTCGCGCACCCGCAGCAGCGGCGTGATGTCGAGCGCCTCGCATTTCGGATAGACCGCGACGCGGTCGCCGTCCTTGAGCACGCGGTCGAATCCGGCCGATTCGCCGTTGACCAGCACCAGTTCGACTTCGGTGTGCGGCACGCCGAGCGCTTCGATCATGTGCTTGGTGGTGGCCGCCCGCGCGCATACGCAGGTGAAATCGCGCTTGCGCCGGTCGGGCGCGAGGAAATCGTTCAGCTCCTCGTAAAAGCGGAATGTCGCCGTGACCATGGCTCCATTATGGCACTGCGCCGCCGCGCACGGGAGCGCTGACCGCGCTCAGCGCGGCGCGAGGCGCCACAGCGAGGTCAGCTCGGCGGCGCGCGCCGCATGCAGCGGAGCGGACGCATCGGCCGCTTTCGGGTGGCGCGGACGCATGTCGAGCCGCCCCAGCACTTCCAGGCCGGCCGCGCCGATCAGCGCCAGCAGTTCCTCGCGCGTGCGCAGGCCCAGGTGCTCGGCGAAATCGGACAGGATCAGCCAGCCTTCGCCGCCCGGTTCCAGATGAGACGCGAGCCCGCCGAGAAAACCGCGCAGCATGCGGCTGTCGGGGTCGTATACCGCATACTCGACCGGCGAGCTGGGACGCGCCGGCAGCCACGGCGGATTGCAGACCACCAGCGGCGCCCGCCCCGGCGGAAACAGGTCGGCCTGTACCACTTCCACCTGCGCCGTCAGCCCGAGGCGTTCGATGTTCTCGCGTGCGCAGGCCAATGCCCGCGCGTCCTGGTCGGTCGCCACCACGCGGGCGACGCCGCGCCGCGCCAAGAGCGCCGCCAGCACGCCGGTGCCGGTGCCGATATCGAAGGCAAGCGAGGTCGCCGGCAGCGGCGCTTGCGCCACCAGGTCGACGTATTCGCCGCGCACCGGCGAGAACACGCCGTACCATGGATGGATGCGGGCGCCCAGCGCGGGGATGTGCACGCCTTTCTTGCGCCATTCATGCGCGCCGATCAGTCCCTGCAATTCGCGCAGCGACACGAGCGACGGCGCGCCGCCGGCCCCCCATGCCTCGCTGCAGGCCAGCCGCACGTCCGGCGCGCGCCGCAGCGCAATGCCGTAATCGGCGTCCAGCGGGACCAGCAGCATGCCAAGGATGCGTGCGCGCCGCGCCTGCGCCTGGCGGTGCAGGTGGAAGGCCTCGGCAGGCGAGGCGGGCTGCCGCGGCGGCGCCGCCCGGCGCGGCCTGCGCTCGACGCGGCGCGCCAGCGCGGCGAGCAGCTGGCGCGCATTCTGGAAGTCGCCGCGCCATAGCAGCGCGGTTCCTTCGCAGGCCAGCCGATACGCCGTATCGGCATTCATGCCGTCGTCGGCAAGCGCGATGCGGCGGGGCGCCGGCGCGCCGCTTTCCGACCGCCAGCGCGCCGAACATTGCCGGCCCGCTTCGGTCCAGGTCACGATCGTCTCGGCCGGCGCGCCCGCCGGGGAATTCTGTTGCATGGGATTACGCTCGCAGGTTGGTGAACGGGACTGCCGCTCGGGAGGTGCATTTAAACACATCCGCGCGCCCTCATAATACCCTCTGGCTGGGCGCCGATCGGATAGAATCGCACTCCCGGCTTCCAGCCGCCGGCACGCACATGAGGAATTCCAGCCATGAACAATGTCCCCGAAATCAGGCCAGGCCAGTCGATCGAGCTGCTCAAGGAGCTGCACATCCTGACGCGCGACGGCAAGATGAACCAGGACAGCAGGCGCAAGCTGAAACAGGTGTACCACCTCTATCAGTTCATCGAACCGCTGCTCGACGAAATCCGCCAGGATCATCCGGACATCACCCTGGTCGACCACGGGGCGGGGAAGTCGTATCTCGGCTTCATCCTGTACGACTTGTTTTTCAAGTCGCTCGGCGACAAGTCGCATATCTACGGCATCGAGACGCGCGACGAGCTGGTGGCCAAGTCGCGCGAGCTGGCGCAGCGCCTGAATTTTCCCGGCATGTCCTTCCTCAATCTGTCGGTGGCCGAGTCGATCGAGTCGCCGCTGCTGCCGGAGAAGGTCGACATCGTCACCGCGCTGCACGCCTGCAATACCGCCACCGACGACGCGATCCGCTTCGCGCTGGCCAAGCAGGCGAAGTTCATCGTGCTGGTGCCGTGCTGCCAGGCCGAGGTGGCGGCGGTGCTGCGCAAGAACAAGGGCAGGGCGCTCGGCAAGAGCGCGCTGACCGAAATCTGGCGTCATCCGATCCACACGCGCGAATTCGGCAGTCAGCTCACCAATGTGCTGCGTTGCTTGCAGCTGGAGGCGCACGGCTACCAGGTGACGGTGACCGAGCTGGTCGGCTGGGAACATTCGATGAAAAACGAGCTCATCATCGCCAGCTACAAGAACCTGCCGCGCCGGCGCCCGGCCGAACGCCTGCAGGAAGTGTTGCGCGAGCTGGGGCTGGAGGAGATGCGCGAGCGCTTCTTTACGCCGGCCTAGCTTCCATCCTCATCTCCGGCAATCAGGGACGCCGCGCCGGTTCGCCGGCGTCGAACCGCTTGTTGTACAACAGGTCCAGCCCGCCGATGGTGCCGCCGCGCACCACCACCGACCAGTGGCGCGACCAGTCGTAGGTCAGCTTCAGCACGCCGGCCGCCCCCGCCAGGCTTTGCTCATATCCGATGTACAGCCGGTTCGAGATTTCCTTGCCGAGGCTGACCACCTGTTGCGCGCCCAGGCCGAACTCGCTGCTGCCGATCGTCAATTGATCGAACCCGAAGCCTTTCGCGATACGCGCGCCGCCCAGCCGGTTGAACAATCCCAGCGCGGCCTCTTTCGCCGCGGCCTGCGCCGCCGCAGGCCCGGCATCGCCGCTGCTGCCGGCACGGCCGAACACCAGCCAGGACAGCTTTTCTTCTTCCGGCACATCGGGTTCGGACACCAGCTGCACGCGCGGCTGGCGCACGGTGCCGGTGACCTGCACGCCGGCGGCGACCTCCTTGTCGCGCCGCATGGCCAGGATGTTCAGATCCGGATTGGAAAACGCGCGATGGAAATTGAGCGTGCCGCGCTCGATCTGCAGCCGGGTGCCGAACGCCTCGTAGCTGCCCTCGGTCACCTGCACCGTGCCGGTCGCCTGCGGTATCTCGCCGGGCATGCTGGCGATCGCCAGCGTGCCGCCGAGGAGCACATCCGCGCCCGCACCCGCGAAGCGGAAGTCGTCGCCGAGGTCGAAATCGATGGCGATCCGGGGCGTCAACGGCCCGGCCGGCTTTTCGCCCGGGGGCGGCGCGGCCGCATGTGCGGCGGGCGCGGCGCCGCGTTCCTTGCCACGGATAAGGACCACATCCTCATCCAGCGCCGGCGCGCTCTTTTCCGGCAGCCGGAAGCGCGCGCTGTCGGCGCGTACCCGGCCCCGGAGTTCAAGCCGGCCGCCGGCTTCGGCGGCTTCGGCACGGCCGGAGAGCGTCAGTTGGGCGGACGGTTTGGACAATAGTTGCAGGCGGTCGGCGACGATGCTGGCGCTTGGCTGCGCGTCGCCGGCGAGCGGAATGCGGCCGGTGACGCGCAACGTGCCGTCTCCGCCGCGCAGGTCGAGTTGCCGCACTTCCAGAATGCCGTCGTCGAGCCGGATACGGGCGCTGCCGTCGTGCAGGCGTATGCCCTGGTCATAATAGGTGAGCGCCAGATTGTTGCCGGCGAGGTCGCCGGAAATCCTTGGCGACATCAGGATGCCGCCGGCCGCGAGGTCCACGTCGACATTGCCGTCGAGGTCGATCCGGGGACCGGCCAGCGCTGCGATGGCCTGCAGGCGCGGGATGCGGGCCTTGAGGCTGCCGCTCAAGGGCGAGTCAGGCGCGGGCCACAGGCGGCCGGCAAGGCGCAGCAAGCCGATCTCGGCCTGTCCGTCCACGCTGCCGATGCGGTTCGCGGCGCCTTGCAGCGCAAGCCTGAGCGTGCGGCCCTGCATATCCGCGCGCAGCTGCAATGCCCTGATGCCGAGTGCGGTCTCGCGCGCGCCGCTCGATACCCGCACATCGCCGCCGCGGCGGTCGAGCTGGAGGAAACCCTCGGCGGTTTCGGCCAGCGACAGTTTCCAGCGGCCGTCGAGCACCAGGTCTGTGTTGAACGGCACGGTCTTGCCGGTGAACTCTCGCTGCCATGCAAGCAGGCGACCGAGATCGATGCCGGAGAACGCGCCTTCGGCGGCGAGCGCGGCATCGTCGACGCGCAGATTCTTCAGGTCGATTTGCGCCTGTTCCAGCGTCAGTTGCGCCGCGCCCAGCGCAAGCCGACGCGGAGCCAGGCTAAGCGGCACGGGGCGCGCCAGCGCCAGGCGGGCCGTGCCGCGGCTGTCGAGCCGGTCGAGCGTGCCGTCCCAGGCATAGCCGTCCGGCCTTTCCTGCAGCCTGCCGTGCGCGGAGAGGTCCAGCGCCTGCGGCCGGCCGAGCAACCGGCCATCCGCTGCCAGGGTCATGCTGTGGCTGGCATAGCTGCCGTCGATGGCGGCGCGCAGGCGGGACAGGCCGAACTCGCCACTGTGCAGGTCGCGCGCCTCCAGATTCAGCGCGATGCGGGCATCTGGATTACGGCCGGGAACGCCCTGCGTGCTTACGCTGCCCGACAGTTGGCCCAGGCGATGCTCCATGTAAGCCAGCTGTTCGGCGCGCACGCGGGCATCGATGGTCGGGCGTTGCACGCTCCCGCCCAGTTCGCCGGCAGCCTGCAGCAAACCCGACAGCCCGAAGCCGAGGCGTTGCAGCGCCGGCGCGTCGATATCGAATTGCAGGCGTTGCGGCGGCGCGCCGAAGCCGCCATTCAGCCGCAAGCGGTTGCCGGCGACCGCCAGCTGTGCGTCGCCGGCAAGCATGCGGGGGCCGGTGAATGCGATCCGGCCCGCGCCGCTCATCGGCCGGCCGGCATAGGTGCTGCGGTCGAGCGCAAATTGCAGCCGGGCGCTGGTTTCCGGCTTCAGTGCGCCTTGCGCACTGAAGCCGGCGTTGATGCGTGCCTGCGGAATCGCGAAGGCCCGCGCCGATCCGGTGCCGCGCTGCGCAGCGAAGAAGAGCGCCGGATTGAAGTCGGACAGCCGGCCGCTGATGGAAAAAGCGCGCCGTTCGTCGCGCGTCAGCGTGCCGCCGATGGTCAGACTGGCAGAGCCGGCCGCCAGGCGGGCCTGTTCCAGCGTGATGCGTTGCGCGTCGATGCGGGCATCGGCGGCGACCGCGAGCGAGGCTTGCGCCAGATCGAGCGCAATGCGTTGCACCTGATGTTCTGTCTCGGCCCGCAGGACGCCGTCCAGCCGCGTCGGCTTGAGCCGGGTATGCAGGGCATGCAGATCGAGTGCGCCGGCCCGCAGGTCGAGGCGCGCCTTGCCCGCAGCGTCCATTGTGGCGCCGCCGCGCAGCGTGCCGCCGGTCAGCTTGACCAGGAGTTCGCTCAGCTGCTGGCGCTGCCCGTCCATCCTGAGATTGGCCGTTGCGGAAAGCAGCGGCAGCAAATCGCGATCGAGCGGGCCGGGCAGCGCGTTGACGAGCGAAACCGGCCCTGCGACGGCGAGCGGCGCGCCGTGTCCTGCCGAAGCGGCTGCGCCCTGAAGCGGCGCGAGATCGGCGGACAGTTCAAGGTCGGCGCGCGGCGCGGCGGCGCTGAACAAGCGCGGATTCAGGTGGCGCAGCGCGATCTGCGCGCGGCGAAGGGGCACCGCGGCGAACGGCGTCGCCTCGATGCGGGCGTGGCCGTCAAGACGGTCGCCGCTCGCCGCCAGTTGCAGCTCCAGGCTTGGCAGCGTCCCGCCGATCCGCAAGTCGGCGCGGAAGCGCTCCTCCTGCCAGCGTCCGGCCAGGCTGGCATTGCCGTTTATGGCGTAGGGCTGCCTGCCGTCCAGCCGCAGCTCGACGTGCGCGCCGCCATACGGCGTGTTGGCGCGCTCCAGCGTCAGCACATGCCGAAGCCGGTCCGAGCTGGCACGAAGGCGGATATCGTCCACCGTCACCGCCGATCCGTTCTGCCGGAATATGAAACGGTCCAGCGCGATGCCGCGCGCCTCGATTGCCAGGGGCAGCGTCAGCTGTGCGGGTAGCGTCGGCGGCGAGGACGGCGTGGCCGGCTGGGTCAGGTCGAGCGTGCCGATGCGCAGCTCGTGCATGGTCAGTTTCAGCGGCGCGCGCGACCAGTCCCAGCTGGCTGCCAGCGCATCGATGCGCACGATGCGGCCGCCGTCGCGGTAGTCGAGGTTACGCAGCCGTATGCCGCCGCTCAGCGTGCCGCCTGCGAATTCTCCCGACAGGGCGCCGGGCGCGAGCCGCATCGACAGCTGCCACAATGCGCGCGCGCCGGGTTCGGTGCAAAGCGCGCCGTAGGCAAGAGCGGCAATAGCCGCAAGCGGAACCAGCAGGAGTGGAATCAGGCGCCGCAGTAGGCGCGCCGCGGCGGTAAAAAGGGGGACGAGCTTGTTCTTCATGTTCAAAAGACGATCCCGAGCGACAGGTGCGGCCGGATATTGCCGCCCTGGAATCCATAGGCGAGATCGCCGTTGACCGGGCCGACCGGGCTGCGCCAGCGCGCGCCGATGCCCAGCGCATGGAAGAAGTTCTTGCCGCTCCAGCGGTCGGTGGCCGCGCCGATATCGTAGAACACGGCCGCGCCCCATTTTTCCGAGAACCAGCGCTGGTATTCCGTACCGCCGGTGACGAGATAGCGCGTCGGATAGACGATGCCGTTGCGTTCGTTGCCGATGCTCTGGTAGCTGTAGCCGCGCACCGAGTCGGCGCCGCCGGCGCGAAACAGCAGCGAGGCGGGTATTTCGGCGTTGCCGCCCTTGGTGATGACTGCGCCGAGTTCGCCGCGCAGCACCAGCAGATCGCGCCGGCCCACCGGAAAGTACTGGCGCATGCGGCCGTAGAAGCGGAAGAAGGACTGGTCCGTCAGCACGCCTTGCAGCGCGCCGCCGGCCTCGATCGAGCCGATATAGCCGCGCCGCGGGAACAGCGGATTGTCGACGTGCCTGCGTGTCACCGCGATGCCGGCCACCAGCGCGCGGTGGACGCCGGGTTCGACCACCGTGTCGGGCGGCAGCGCGGCGCCGCTCAATTGCTGCAACCGGTCGCTGTAGTACTCGGCGGTATACGCGAAATCGGTCTGGTCGGTATGCCGCGTGCGGCGCAGGCCGAGGCGCTTGCTGCGCAGGTCGATGCCCTCCAGCGTGGTGCGCTCGCTCGACCCGTGGCCGCTGTTGACCCAGCCGCCGGCGGCGGGCGGCATCGCCAGTTCCAGCGCGCCCGACTGGCGGCGCTGTTCCAGCCGGGTCTGCGCATCCAGCACCCAGGCGCGGTCGAACAGGTTGTAGCGGGAATAGCGTCCTTCCAGGCGCGCGCCCGTATCGGTGGCATAGCCGGCGCCGGCGCGCACCCGTTGCGCCGGGAATTCCGTCACCTTCACCTCGACCGGGGCTTGCGCGGCATGCGCCGGATCCTTGTCGATGTCCACCACCACATTGCTGAAGTAGGGCGTGCGCTGAATCTGGTGCTGCAGCTGCAGCAGGCGGTCGGCGCTGTAATCTTCTCCGGGCCGCAGGGGATTGACGTTGTCGATGATGCTGTTCGGATAGCGGCCGGTGCCGCTGATGCGCAGCGGTCCGAAGAAGAATGGCGGGCCGCTGTCGTATTCGACCGCGAGCTCGGCCTGGTGCAGGTCGGGGTAGACGCGCGCCTGCGAGGCGGCGATGCGCGCGGCCGGATAGCGGCGCTGCTGCAGGAACTGCAGTCCCTCCTGTTTGGCATCGGCCCAGTCTTGCTGGCGGAACGGCGCGCCGGGCGCAAGCGGCCAGTTGCGGCGCACCTGTTCCGTGTCTGCCGGCGCGTGTTCGCCTGCGTTGCCGCTGACGGTGATGTCCGCGCTGACGACAGTCGTGCGCATCCCGGCGTCCACCTTGATGTGAACGAGGGTGGCCCCGGCATCATCCGAGACCCTGACTTCGGTCCGCGGCGAAAAATAGCCTTCGGTCGCGGCCAGGTCGGCGACCTGTTTGTCCGCCGTGTCGAGCATGAAGCTGAGCTGGTCTTCGTTGAGGTCGTCCCGGTTCTGGTAGCGGATCAGGTCGAGATGGGCGGAGAGCAGTTCGCGCAAGGGCTCCGGCGCCTCCAGCTGCACGCGGTAGGCGGCATGAGCGGGGCCGGAGAGCAGGCAGGCCAGGATGGAAAGAGCAAGGCGCGAACCCGAAGTTGGAAACCGCAAAAACCGAAATGCGCTCAATTCTTTCCCTGTATCTATTTGCCTCATGCCGCTCAATCCGGCTGCCAGGCGCCACCAGGTGCCACCAGGTGCCACCAGATGCCGCCCCCGTATGCAGGCGAGGTGCCATTGTGCAACAGCAGGACGCCATACGCAAACCGGTGGCAAAGGGAGCAAAGAGTGCCCGCATGCCAGCCAAGCGCGGCGGCATTCGGCAGGCGGCGGCCCCATGCAACTTGTCATTGCCCTGCCGGTCCCATCTTTGGTGTGATGCAAGCGTTTTCCGCAATCAGAGCCGCGAGCACGACATGAACCCGAAGGAAATCCGTTACCCGCCGATTGCCGATTACGCGCTGATCAGCAATTGCCGCAGTGCGGCCCTGGTATCGGCCAGCGGCGCCATCGACTGGTGCTGCATGCCGCGTTTCGATTCCGACAGTTGCTTCGGCCGCCTGCTGGACTGGGATCATGGCGGCTACTACACGATCTTTCCGTCCGGCGAACAGGTCGGCGTCACCCGCCGCTACCTGCGCGAGACCATGGTGCTGGAAACCTGTTTCACCACTCCCGGCGGGCAGGCTCGCCTGTACGACTTCTTTGTCATGGATGACGGCGACGGTCTCCGTTCCCAGGTCGAACTGGTGCGCCTGGTGGAGGGGGTATCCGGTTCGGTCGAATTGCGCGTCGAGATCGCGCCCCGCTTCGATTACGGCGAAATCGTGCCGCGTGTGCGGTGCAAGGCGCAGGACATCTACACGGCAATCGGCAGCAACATGGGATTGGTGATTCAGTCGGATGTCCCGCTCGACGTGATCCGGCATCACGAACTGGCCGCGAACTTCCGCGTCGCTGCCGGCCAGCGCCTCAGCCTGTCGGTCCGCTTCGAGTATCCGGAGCTGATCGATGCCGCGCCGGCGCCTTCGCCGGTTCCGGAGCGCCGCTGCGATGCCGGTTTCGAGCGTACCTGCAACTGGTGGCGCCATTGGGCGCGGCGCATCCGGCTGCCATACCAGCTCGACGAGCAGAGCCTGCGCTCGGCCATCGTGCTGAAATCGCTCAGCTTCGAGCGCACCGGAGCGATCGTGGCGGCGCCCACCACTTCGCTGCCGGAATGGATAGGCGGAACGCGCAACTGGGATTACCGCTTCAGCTGGGTGCGCGATTCGGTGTTTACGGTGCGCGCGCTGTACCAGCTCGGCTGCGAGCGGGAGGCCGACCGCTTCCTGCAGTTCGTGCAGCGCAGCTCGGCCGGCAGCGCGGCAGAGCTGCAGATCATGTACGGGGTGGACGGCAAGCGCCGCCTGACCGAAGTCGAGGTCGCGGAGTTGGAAGGCTACCGCGGCTCGCGTCCGGTCCGGATCGGCAACCTCGCTTCGCGCCAGAACCAGCACGACATCTATGGCGAGATCCTGGAACTGGCATGGCGCTGGCATGCGACAGGCGGCGATATCGAATTGCAGTACTGGGATTTCCTGGTCGACGTGGTCGACGCAGCCTGCGAGCGCTGGCTGGAAAAGGATTACGGCATCTGGGAGTTTCGCGACGGGCCGCGCCATCACGTCCATTCCAAGGCGATGTGCTGGGGAGCGCTGGAATACGGCATCCGGCTGGCGCAGGAGCGGCAGCTGCGGGCGCCGCTCCTGCACTGGATCGATATCCGCGGCCGCATCCGCGAAGCGATCGAAAGCGAAGGCTACGATGCGCGGCGCGGCATCTTCGTACAGGCATTCGGCGACAACCATCTCGATGCAGCATTGCTGCGCCTGCCGCGCATCGGCTTCATCGCCTACGACGATGAGCGCATGATACGCACCACCGACGCCATCCGTGCCGAACTCGACAGCGGCGGCTTGCTGCTGCGTTATAACTCGCCGGATGGCCTGGCGGACCCGGAAGGCGTCTTTGTGCCGTGCACCTTCTGGCTGGTCGACTGTTTGGCGCAGCAGGGCAGGCAGGAGCTGGCATGGCGCTATTACCAGCGCGCCATGAGCTGCGCCAATGCGCTTGGCCTGTTTTCCGAGGAGTTCGACCTCGGCAGCGGACAAATGCTCGGCAATTTCCCGCAGGCCTTGACGCATGTGTCGCAGCTCATGGCGCGCCTCGCACTGGCTAAGGCGGCGCAGAAGAATGCGCCGCCGGCCTGAAGCGATGCATCAGCCGTGGTTGATTTGTGTCAACGGCGCACGTAAGAGGGTTGATCTCTATTCTTTCTATCCTTGACTTGAGTCAATGGGAGCGGGTGACTCGGCCAGGCGTATGGAATACATTTTGTATGAGAGGCCGATGCAACGGCCGGGCGCCGCGAACCGGATGACCGGCCATCAATGTGGAGCAAATCATGATATCACTCGTTTGGTCGCCGCAGATGGAACTGGGCGTTCCCGCCATGGACACTGCGCACAAGGCGTTTTTCGAAGAACTGGCACAAATCGCGGCGGCGCCCGACGATCAGTTCGGCGCCGTCTTCTTCATGCTGGTCGCAAAGCTGGAACGCGATTTCGAGGCGGAAGAGGAATTGATGGAACAGATCAATTTCCCGGCCTTGAACAGCCACCGCGAACAGCATGCCAGGATATTGAGCGGCTTGCATCACGTGGTGCCGCAGGTAATGAACGGCGAGATCGCTGCGGGGCGCCGTGCCATCGAACTTCTGGCGGAATGGTTCATGATGCACCTGACGACCATGGATCTGGCGCTGGCCGTGGCGCTCGATCTCGGCGCTATGCAGGGCATGGCCGGGGCCGACGCAGGGGGAAATGCAATCTCAGTTCGGCCGGAGAGGGCCTTGGTCCGGCATGGGCTTTGAATGAGCTTTGAATGAGCTTTGATGGTTGCCGGCAGGCGTCTCTACCGGTTCGCCGTGCGCCAGGTACCATCGGCCTGGCGGCATGCGGTTCCGTAGATTTTTTCCTTCCTGCCGCCGACCGTTCCGTCCACGACGTATTCCCGGCATGGCGTACCCGCCGTTTCGTAGGTGCGTGTCGGCGTGACGGTGTACTGGTTGCCGCTGTCGGGATTGCGCCAGTGCGCCGAGCTGCCGGTGCGCTCCGTTTCCAGCGTGCGCGCGACCTTCAGCCGGTCGGTTTCGTCCATGGAGCGGCCGATCGCGCCGCCGATGAATGCGCCGGCCAGCGAACCGGCGATGGTCGCGGCCGTTCGGCCGTCGCCGCCGCCGACCTGCGATCCGAGCACCCCGCCCAGCACGCCGCCGACCACCGTGCCGGTCTGTTCCTGGGTGGGCGGCGTCGCGCATGCCGTAACGCCCAGGGCGCAGCACAGTACGGTGCAACGAATGTAGTGAGATTTCATCGCCAATAGCCCTCGCCGGAATGCATGGATGTCCAAGCATATCCATGTCGTGACAGCGCGCCTTGACTGCTGTCAAGGGCACTGGGCGGATCGTCCGCGGATCGCCCGCATCAAGAGCGGGCAGGCGAGCGCGGTGCCGGCCGCGCCGCGACGGTTGGCGGCTGCAAGGTCAGGAAGGTGTGTACTGAAACGAACAGCAGCATGAGCCACAGCCCCGGCTCGCGCCTGCGGTCGATCGCCAGCAGGCTGAATGCCGCGAAAGCGAGCGGGAACAGTAATTGCAGGTCGACCGTGTTGTTGGTGGCGCGCTTGATTTTCAGGTTGATCGCCTTGATGCCGTCGACCAGCGCGGCCGCGACACGTGAACGCCTGGCAAGCATTATCAGATCCGATTCAACATAGCGCGCGATCTCGGTGGCGTCTTCCAGCTTCGGAAATGCCATGGAAAGCAATTTGTTTTCTTCCTGAAACGCCTTTTGCAGGCGCTCCTCGATTTGCCGGTCGTTCTTGTTATAGCGCACGACAACGGAACCGGTCACCGGATTGGTTTCGACCTGATGCACCCCATCCATATCGGAAACGAAATCGCGTATCTGATGGAAGAATGCCCGATCGCCCTTCGCTGCCGGCACCGTGAAACGCAGACGCCCAGGCAGGCGATGGACGACATGGCATTCGTGCGGCATCGGCATGCTGTGGCAATGGAAGTGAAATGATATGCCGGTTTGACCATGTTGTTCTTCGGGCGTTCCTCGAAGAACAGGCCGGCTGGCGCAAGGTGCGGCAATCAGGTGATGAAGCGCAGACAAGCCGGCAGGAGGGATACCGGCGGCTTGTCGCGCGGGGAGGGAAGGGATTGCGCGGCAGACGCCGCGCCGCAAGCATGAAGCTGCGATCAATGCAAGGTGTGATATGCCTTGCGGATCATGTCGAGTGCGACGGGCAACGATGCGTGGCTTTGCAGATCGGCAGGTTGATTCACCTTGGGGACATATCCCCAGCGGGATGAACGGACCATGCGGATATATTTCAGGTCCAGGTCGCCCGCCTGTTCCAGTGTCCGCAATGCTTCCTTTTCGATTTCATGAACCAGGCGCCACGTCAAGACGCGCCCCGCGGTTCGATGACGTTCCACGATCGCATCAACGGCGAGCGCCAGTCTCGCTTGAACTGCATGCAATTTATGGCCTTCAAAGAATTTCATCCGACGTCACTTACTTCCATGGTTAAACACTGTATGCGCATACAGTATAAATCAAAACGGACAGCCGTTCCATGAGGCTTCGCAAACCTCTTTTGCAGCTGATGTAGAGCTTGTTTTTTAAAATTGAAAGATTGCCGAAGGTATCCCGCGTCACGCGCGACGGGAGCCTTATCAGCTTGTCCATCAGCTTGTCCGGCAGCGGGATTGCTTCCCTATATGCAATTTAATGCTATTGGGAAAGAGCAAGTATTGGACGCCGGCAGCGAAGACAAGTTCGCGGGTTGCCGGGAGAAATAGCGCATGCCATGCGCTCATGCGTTATAGGTTGCCGGAGGCGCAAGGGACGGCTTGAAAATGCTGCAATGCGCACTCCATGATCGTATGCTTCATCAATTCCGCCGAGGTGGAAAGCTTGCGGCTTTTCAGCCAGACGATCGCGAAATGGGTTTGCAGCTGCGGCGGCAACGGCAGCGGCAGCCTGACCAGCTCGCGCCGCGCGAGCTGATCGCGCACCGCGCTGGGCGGCGAGAAGAACACCACGTCGGTCAGCACCGCGCTGGCGCGCAGCAGGCCGAAATCGTTGCTGGCGACGGCGCTGGCTGACAGCATGCCGGGCGGGAGTTCCGGATAGGCCGCCAGGATTCTTTCCAGTTCCTTCGGAATTTTCGTCAGGCCGGTAAACGGATATTTCTGCAGTTCGGAAAGTGCCGGCTTTTTCTTCCTGAGCAATGCATGCCCGCGGCGCACGTATGCGCATATCGGCTCGGCCGGCAGTTGCACCAGGTCGAACTCGATGATGTCCTCCAGTTCGCGCGAATCGGCCACGAAGAAATCGATTTCTCCGTTGAGCAGCATGTGTTTCTGGTGATCCCAATAGCCGGATTCGACCACCACCCGCACATTGGCGGCGACCTCGCGCAGGCGCGCCAGCGCGATCGGCATCAGGGAGGTGCACAGCACGGTGCCGGCGGCCAGCCGGACCGAGCCGTTGGCCTGGCGCTTGATCAGGTCGATCTCGGTGTGCAACTGCTGCACGTCCGCCAGCAGGGAGCTGCAGCGCGACAGCAGCCATTGCCCGGTCGGCGTCAGGCGCACGCCGCGCGCCAGGCGCTCGAACAGCACCACGTCCAGTTCGTCCTCCAGCGTGCGTATGCTTTTCGAGAGCGCCGGCTGGGAGATGTTCAGCCGGACGCTGGCGCGGTGCACGTTGCCCGAGTCGGCCAGCGTCACGAAATGCTGCAGCTGCTTCAGGTTCATCCGATAACTCCGGGATATCAATCGCCATAAAAAAACTCATTGGACACCGCAATGAGCCCTGCAAGATACTAAGCCATACCGGCCCCATGCCGTAAGGGGCTGCCGCACAAGAACGACAACGGGAAGAGGAGGGCGCCATGCGTGAGTATCGAAGCGATGTCGCCGTGATCGGCGGCGGCCTGGCCGGCGTCGTCGCGGCGCAGGAACTGCTTGCGGCCGGCAAGAGCGTGACCCTGCTCGACCGCGACCGCGAGGAGAATTTCGGCGGGCTGGCGAAGGAAAGCTTCGGCGGCATCCTGATGGTCGGCACGCCCGAGCAGCGCCGCAGCGGGATCCGCGACACGCCCGAACTGGCGCTGCGCGACTGGCTGTCGTTCGGCGCGTTCGGCCGCGAGCCGGCGGCGGAACGCTGGCCGCGCCGCTGGGCGGAGGCCTATGTGCATGACAGTTACGGCGAAATCTATTGCTGGCTCAGGGAGCGCGGCATCCGTTTCCTGCCGTTGCCGCTATGGGTCGAGCGCGGCCAGTACGGCGGCGGCAACTCGGTGCCGCGCTGGCATGTGACCTGGGGCACCGGCCATGGCCTGGCGGCCGGGCTGATCCGCACGCTCGATGCGCATCCGCGCCGCGGCGCGCTCACGCTTGCCTTCCGCCACCGGGTCGAAGAGCTGACCATGACGGCCGGGCGCATCGACGGCTGCCGCGGCGTCACCGAAGATACGGAAGAGGACTTTGCGGTGCGCGCGGACGTGGTGCTGGTGGCGGCCGGCGGCATCAACGGCAGCATGGAAAGGGTGCGCAAGCACTGGCATGCGGAGTGGAACGCGCCGCCGAAGACCATCCTGAACGGCTCGCACAGGTTCGCCGACGGCATGCTGCACGATGCGGTGGCGGCCGCCGGCGGCCATGTCACCCATCTCGACCGCATGTGGAACTATGCGGCGGGCGTGCATCACTGGCGCCCGCGCAAGCCCGGCCATGGCCTGTCGCTGGTGCCGCCGAAGTCCGCGCTGTGGCTGAACTGGCGCGGCGAACGGATCGGCCCGCAGCCGCTGGTCAGCGGCTTCGACACGCGCGAGCTGGTCACGCAGATCTGCAAGCAGGAAAAGCAGTATTCGTGGCAGCTGCTCAACCGCAAGATCGCGCTCAAGGAGCTTGCCGTATCCGGCGCCGAATTCAATCCGTCGATCCGCGAAAAGAGCATTGCCGGCTTTTTGCGCGACACGCTGTTCGGCAACCGCTGGCTGGTGGACCAGATGACGCGCAACTGCGTCGACTTCGTCACCGCGTCGTCGTTGCCGGAGCTGGTGGAAAAAATGAATGCGCTGCAGGGCGACGACGCGGTCGACCTGGCCGCCGTGCGCGCGGCGGCCGCACATTACGACGCCGAGATCGAGCGCGGTCCGGCCCTGCACAATGACGAGCAGCTGCGCCGCATCGCGCATCTGCGGCAATGGCGCGGCGACCGCATCCGCACCTGCAAGTTCCAGAAAATCCTGGACCCGGGCGCGCTGCCGCTGATTGCGATCCGCGAATTCATCATCAGCCGCAAGAGCCTGGGCGGCATCCAGACCGACCTCGACAGCCGCGTGCTGGACAGGGCCGGCAAGCCGATCCCCGGCCTGTATGCGGCGGGCGAAGCGGCCGGCTTCGGCGGCGGCGGGATGAACGGCCTGCGCGGGCTGGAAGGCACCTTCCTCGGCGGCTGCATCTACAGCGCGCGGCGGGCGGCGAAATCGATTGCGGGATAATTTTTCAAGGAGACAAGGCATGAAGAAAACCGCGGCATGGCTGGCCGTTTACGCGATGGAGCAGCTCGGCATCCGCTTCACCTTCGGCATTCCGGGCGTGCACAACACCGAGCTGTACGACGAACTGAACAATTCGGAAGCGGTCACGCCGATCCTGGTCACGCATGAGGGCGGCGCGGCCTTCATGGCCGATGGCGTAAGCCGGGCGGCCGGCGACACGATCGGCGCGCTGGCGATCGTGCCGGCAGCCGGCTTGACCCATGCCGCCAGCGGCATCGGCGAAGCGCTGCTGGACGGCATTCCGATGCTGATCTTTTCCGGCGGCATACGCACCGATACCGGCAAGCGCTACCAGCTGCACGACATCGACCAGATGGCGCTGGCCAAGCCGCTGACCAAGGCGGCATTCCGGGTGCTGCGCCACGAGGACGTCGTGCCGACCATCTTCGAGGCCTACCGCATCGCCACCGGCGGCGAGCCAGGGCCGGTGCTGATCGAGATTCCCGTCAACCTGCAACTGTTCCCCGGCGAAGTCGGGGAGCTGCCGAAGTGGAGCGTGCCCGCCGCGGCACAGGAGCCGGACCGCTCGCTGATCCGGCAGGCCGCCGACCTGCTGCTGGGGGCGAAACAGCCGGGCCTGTTCGTCGGCTGGGGCGCGCGCGCGGCGACCGACGAGCTGGTCGCCATCGCCGAGCTGTTGCAGGCGCCGGTCAGCACCACGCTGCAGGGCTTGTCGACTTTCCCGGGCGACCATCCGCTGCATGCCGGCTTCGGCTTCAGCCCGTCGGCGGTGCCGGCGGCGCGCCATGCGTTCGCCGGCTGCGACGCGATGCTCGCGGTCGGCGCCCGTTTCGGCGAGATCCCGACCGGCAGCTTCAGCGCGGCCGTGCCGGACAAGCTGGTCCACATCGATATCAACCCGCAGGTATTCGATGCCAATTACCCGGGGCGCATCAACATCGCCGGCGACGCCAAGACCATGCTGGCGGCCTTGCTGGCGGAGCTGCGCGCGCGCGGCCCGCGCGCCGTCAACAATGCGCTGCGCGAGCAGATCGCGCGGGACAAGCGCGCCTACCGCGAGGAATGGTATGCGCACGACAGCAAGGGGCGCGTGAATCCGGCGCGGTTCTTCGACGAGCTGCGGCGCCAGATGCCGGACGATGCGGTGACCGTGCTGGACGACGGCAATCACACCTTCCTGACGGCGGAGCTGTTCACCCTGCGGCGCGGCGGCAGGCTGCTGACGCCGACCGATTTCAACGCGATGGGCTATGCGGTGCCGGCGGCGATCGGCGCCAAGCTGGCCCAGCCCGACCTGGAAGTGTTCGCGATCGTCGGCGACGGCTGTTTCATGATGACCTGCATGGAGATCGTCACGGCGGCGGCCAACCGCCTCGGCGTGATCTATTTCGTGTTTCACGACGGCGAACTGTCGCAAATCGCGCAAGCCCAGCAGATTCCGTACAACCGCAAGCCGTGCACCGTGCTGGCCGGGCCGAATATCGAAGGCATCGCGCTGGCCACCGGCGCCGCCTATGTCCCGATGCAGAGCGGGGAGCGGATAGCCGAGGCGATCGCGCAAGCCAGGCGCGCGGCAAGCGGCGGGCGGCCGGTGATTGTCGACGTCGCGATCGATTACTCGAAGCGCACGGCGTTTACCAGCGGCACGGCGAAATCGACCTTCAAGCGTTTCCCGTTATCGCAAAGAGTCCGCTTCGCCGGGCGGGCGCTGATGCGCAAGGTGACCGGCTGAGCGGGTTTGCCGGGGGCGGGGGATTTCTTAAGCCGGTTTTAAGTCTGCCTCCTTAATATCGACGATGGATATCGATTGACAGGAGCGATCATGAATACGCAGGAAAAGCAGTTACTGGAAAATTTTCTGTCGCAGCTTGTGCAGGCGCGCGTGGAGGCAAAAGACCCGCAGGCCGCGGCATTGATCGGCGACGCCATCGCGAAACAGCCGGATGCGGCCTATCTGCTGGTGCAGCGCGCCTTGCTGCTGGATCAGGCGCTGGCATCGGCAAAGGCGCACATCGCATCGCTGGAGAATGAATTGCAGGCATTGCGCTCATCCGGTTCGGCAGGCTTTCTGGATTCCGCCAATGCGTGGGGTAACAGCGCGGCCTCCCGCGCCACGGCGGTGCCCGCGCCTGCCGCAACGCAGACGCCGTCCGCGCAGTCTCCCGCCATGCCGCGCCCGGGCTTTCTCGGCGGGCTGGGCGGAACGCTCGGCAGCATCGCCACCACGGCGGCAGGCGTTGCCGGCGGCGCGCTCCTGTTCCAAGGAATAGAAAGCCTGTTCCACCATAACGGCGGCAGCGGGTTCCTTGCGCAGCAGGGATGGGCCCCGGCGTCCGGCGAAACGACCGTCATCAACAACTATTACGATCGGGAAGTTCCTCCTGCCGATCCGGGCAACGCGGCGGCGGACAGCAACTTCCTGGATGCCGACTGGAGCGGTCCGAGCGCCGCGGACGACGATTCCTCGTTCATATAGCACCGGGCTGCGGGCTGCCTGCCATGCCCCCGTCAGCGGGGGCGCTTGCGCTGGAAGACCAGCGGGCTGTAGGGCACGGCCGACGGCGGCGGAGAGTTCAGAATGCCCGGCTTGATTGCGCCGATGACGTGCATTTCGCATGGCTTGCAATCGAAACGCAGCGTGTAGCGCTCGTTGCCGCTGACCAGCGTCATCGGTTCGGCGCGCACCTGGCCCTGGACGCCTTGCACGCCCTTGGCCTGCTTGGGGCAAAGATTGAACGAGAAACGCAGGCAGTGCTTGGTGATCATCAACGACACCTCGCCCGCTTCCTCGTGCGCTTCGTAGGCGGCATCGATCAGCTGCACGCCGTGCTTGTGGTAGAACGCGCGCGCCTTTTCGTTGTAGACGTTGGCCAGGTAGCTCAACTGCGTATCCGGATAGGTCGGGCGCGGTTCGGCAGGGGCCTTGCGCGGCGGGCGCCGCCAGGCCGCCAGGCGCGCCGCCTCGTGCGCGGCAATCGCATCGCGGCGCAGCGCATTGATCGCCGCCGCCGGCACGAACCAGGGCTGAGACAGGGACAATTCGATCCGTCCGGCCTCGAACATCGTGTTGCCGAGCTTGCCGAGGCTGGCGCGCAGCGCGCTTTCCGCCTGCTCCGGCTGCTGCGCGGGCTGCAGCGCGACCGCCGCGTCGCTGACGCTGGCGATGCCGTCCTCGTCGCGAATCGCCAGGCGCAGGCCGCCTTCATGGTCCGATAGCGTCATGTCCAGCATCACCTTGCGTTCCGCCGACTTCTTCTGCAGCGCGGCTTCCCACTGGCGGTCGCGGTTGCGATGGATGACGCTGCCGGCTTTCAGGCCGGGCAGGGCGCTCATGGCTTCGTTCGGGAACACGCGCCAGCGCTGGCCTTCGGCATCCTCGCCCAGCTTTTCCACGCGGTTGGCCAGGATGCCGACCGTGTCGCGTTTATGCATGTAATTCAGGCCGTCGCCATTGGCCATGGCCGCATTCGCCAGCAGGTCGAAATGATCGGCGCCGATGCGGCTGACCGTGCCGAGCTGCACGCCGACATATTTCGGCGAATCGAAGGCGCCGATGTCCGGCAGGCGTCCGTTGGCGAAGTAATCGGTGTGGCCGCGGTGGAAGTTCTTGTCCACGTCCGGCGCGAACAGCAGGCGCGTGCGGCCGCTGGAGGCGCGCGCGAATTCGGGCCGGCGCTCCATGATCTCGTCGAGCAGCAGCCGATAATGGCCGGTGACGTTCTTCACATAGCCCATGTCCTTGTAGCGTCCCTCGATCTTGAACGAGCGGATGCCGGCGTCGATCAGTGCTTCCAGGTTGCGGCTCTGGTCATTGTCCTTCATCGACAGCAGGTGTTTTTCGTAGGCCACCACGCGGCCCTGGCCGTCGGTCAGCGTATACGGCAGGCGGCAGGCCTGCGAGCAGTCGCCGCGGTTGGCGCTGCGCCCGGTGTCGGCATGGGAGATGTAGCATTGCCCGGAAAAGGCGACGCACAGCGCGCCGTGAATGAAGTATTCGAGCGGCGTATCGACGGCCGCGCGGATCTCGCGGATCTGCGCCAGGCTCAGCTCGCGCGCCAGCACCAGCTGGGAAAAGCCGACCGCGCCCAGGAAGCGCGCCTTGTCCACGGTGCGGATGTCGCACTGGGTGCTGGCATGCAGCTGGATCGGCGGCAGGTCCATTTCCAGCAGGCCCATGTCCTGCACGATAAGCGCATCGACGCCGGCATCGTACAGCTGCCAGATCTGCTTGCGCGCGGCTTCCAGCTCGGCATCGTGCAGGATGGTGTTCAGGGTGACGAAAATCCTGGCATGGTAGCGATGTGCGAATTGCACCAGGCCGGCAATATCCTCGATCGAATTGCTGGCGTTGTGGCGCGCGCCGAACGCCGGGCCGCCGATGTAGACCGCGTCGGCGCCATGCAGGATGGCTTCGCGGCCGATCTCGGCGGTCTTGGCGGGCGCAAGCAGTTCTAGCTGGTGGTCGAGCAGCGACATGGGACGGGATCCAGGGAAACGAAGGCGGAAATTATAGCCAAATCAAGGCCGCTGGCAGTGGCGTGATCAGTGACGTGATTCTTGGACGATATACAGTCTTGCAAGTTTCGGTGCGCTTGGCTGGTCCAGCGTCATCGGCGGCGTGGCGGCCGTCATTGTCAGCGAAAAGGGCGCGGCTCAGTAATCATGAACATGACCTTTGTCGATGTCCTGATGCTGCTGAGCAGTACCGGCGTGCTGGGGATCGGCATTGGCATTTTCAAATGGGCGTTCAGCGTTGAAAAACGCTTGACGGTGATCGAAACCAAACAGGAGGTGATGCCATGAAAAAGTGTCCACGCGACAGCAAGGGCCGTTTCTGCAAGCGCAAGAAGCGGAAATGACAAAGCCCCGGAATGGAGCTTTTTTCATGGCGTGGCGGCCGCGCTATAATGCAGCCATCGACCAGGAGGCATCCATGAGCACCATTACCGTCACGAAATCACCGGATACCGCGCCCAGCGCCGCGCCGGGCGCAAAGCCGGTCATGGTCGAAGTCGGAACCGGCGATTACCTTGTCATGCGGCGCGCCGGCACCAACGACCCGGAACGCAGGAAGGCGGCGCTGCGCCGGATCATCGACGACATGCGCACGCGTGTCTGCGATCCGCGCGTGGAAACCGCCTCCGACGCCATCAAGGCCATGCGCGACGCCCGTGGCTAACATCGTCATCGACACCAACATCGCCGCCGCCTGGTATCTCGAAGAGAGCCCGGAGGCGATCCAGTATTCCAGCCGCGTGATGCAGACCGTCCTGGAACAAGGGCTGACGATCTGCGTGCCTCCGCAATTCGAAATCGAACTGGGCGCCGTGCTGCTGCGCTATTACCGCAACCCGGCCAGCCGCTTCAAGGCCGCAGAATGGCAGCGCGCCATCAACGATCTGTACGTGCTGGACATCCAGATCCACAGCTTCCTCAACAATTTCTTCGAAGTGTTCCAGGCCGGGCTGGAATACAACTTATCCGGCTACGACGCGGTATTTTTCCACGTCGCCCGCATGCTGCGCTGTCCGATCGCCACGCGCGATCGCGCCGTCATCGGCGCCTGCGAGCGGTTCGGCGTCGAGTGGTTTAACCCGGCCTGACTGCGGGAACGCGATCACATCGCCGCTCACCAGGCCGAGCCGCAGGCGCACCGGCTGCGTGTTCATCTGGCGCATGCGCTCGGCGTGCTCCATGTGTTGCAGCCGCAGGATCTCGGGAACCCACCAGGGCAGCTTTTCACGTTCGGTGAGCCAATTTCGGATGGTGCGTTCGGATCGGCGCAGCTGCCTGGCCAATTGCTTCAGCGGGATGAATTGAGCGTAGTGCCGGAACTCATTGGGATTGCCGTAACGGAGGTTAGGAAAGCGCATTATTATTTCTCCCCAGAAAGAAAAAAGGCCGGGTATCGTGACCCGGCCTTTGGTTTGTTTACATCCCACATTCATGGGATATTTAGGAGGTTTCTGGCTGACTGAACTTCGTATAATTTATATTATGTCAAATAGGCGGCGAAAATTAACGACACAGCTGATAGCAAAATTTGCATGGCTTGAACGGATATTTATGCGCGCTGCATTGATGCCGGCAGCATCTTAAAAAGTCCAGAATTTCACGCTTATCAACGCCTGCCAATTGCAGGCGTTTTTTTTGAACAGCCACACGCCGATAGTGCCGACGCATCGCCGCCTGACTAAAGCGACCTCCCCGCAGATTCCTGATGTGCCAGTACCCGCGCCGGATCTCGTCATAAATACGGGCCTTTTCAGCCGCCGTCAATTCATCGAATGGAAAAAGCTCGAGTTGCACAGCGATGCATTATATTTCTCGCAAGAAATGCCGCCTTCCCATGAACATGGGAATTGTTTTTTGTTGCGCGTCACGGTTTTGCCAGCAAGGGCGCAACCCCTCACCGTCAGATCAGCGGGGAGCATGGTCTACAAGAACGAGGGGTTATGCAGAGACGCCAGCGGGATCAGGCAGCGCAGTCAGAGTGCCCGCCTGAAAGTCCGGTCCGACGCGGGTCAGCCGCGACGACCGGGAGAGCTTCAAATACGGGGCGAACCAACCCCTTCGCTCTCCGGAACTACTCCCGGACATTTCACCCCTTCGGGGCCGGCTCTACGTCCTCTAGAGGGGCAACGATCACGCGGAGGCGACCGTGCTGACGACGCGAGCGAAGATATCAGCCGGCATCGCCTTCTTTTTCACACGGTACTCAATCAGCAGCTCGGCGCAGGCGCGCAAAATATCGGAACGGCCCTGCTCCGCAATGAGCTGATCCACCGGCACCAGCATTTCGCTATCGTTTTTCGTGACGACTTTGTTTTTCGTGACGCCCTGCGCACGCAGGGCGCGTTGCTTGTCACGGTAACGCTTGGCGCGCTGCGCCGGAGTCAGCGCGTTTTCCTTGCGCGGACGGCCACGACCGCGCTTGAACGGCTCCAGGAGATCAATCGTTTTCGTATCTTCAGGTTGACGCATCATCACCTCCGAATTTTCGTTACGCATCACATTTAATCCACATCTTCATTTTATGTGACGAATCACGAAAAATCAAGTATTTTCGTGACGCGTCACATATATTATCTGCATATGAGATGCACCGTTAACCATTTTCAGTAATTTGCGTGACACATCACATTATTTGCAACATCGCAATTCCCTACACAATGCCCGGTATAAAGCGCCACCGAACGCGCTGCATATAGGCCGCATAACCCGTATCTATGCGCAGCATATGCCACTCCTCAGTAATCGCACGCATGACATACAAAGACGTCCAACCAGCGAGACTGAACACTGCATAAATGCCGACCGTCACGGAATCACGAAAAAGCACAACAAACACAGGTAATGCGGCAAGCCACCACGCCAGATTTTTTAAGGCATATGCCGGATGGCGAATCACAGCATACATACCCGTATCCACCACGCCCCGATTCGTCAGGTTCGAACACTTCACGCCGAGCGAAACGCTTGCAAACGCATACAGCAAGAACAACACCACCAACACCGCATTTAGCCCGTAATAAACGAAATACGAACCAGCCATCATTAAATCAACGTGATCGCGCGACCCCCACGCGAAGAACTGCCCGACCGCACCATTAAACGGCGGATAACACAGCAAACAAGCGACCCATCCAGCAAGGCTAGAATCCACACTCACGATTTCGTTTTTCAACCACCGCCCCTCGACGAGATAGCCGAGCACAAACGGCACGAAATCGACAACGAAAATCAGATTGAGCAACAGCGCCACATAATCGACCAGCTCACCACGATAAAACGCCAACAATTGATTATTCAAGAGCGCCGCATGCGCAAGCACCCCATTGAGCACGAACGGCACGAAGAAGAACTTCAGCAGGAGACAGAGCGCCGCCTGCTTTTCTTCGAAAGTCATGCGCGGAGCCGAGAAAGGCGATTGAATCGATAACACATAACCGAGCAACACCGATGCCTTACTGCGAACATTCGGTTGCATGGCATAGAAAGGCACCAAGACGACCGCATACACCCACGCCAGCCACCGGAACAAGTCCGACGCATGGATTAATACGCCGGATTGCCAGAAGCCCAAATGCGGCCTCCAATTGGCACTATAGAAGTTGATATGATAGCTAGACAGCTTTGTATAAAAAACATACCCAAGCCAGATCACAAACATACTCGAAAGGTAATTCGTGATCACCCTGGCAACCGCCGTCTGATTGACCGCCGCCGATTGCATCACCGCACTCATTTAACGCCCCCTTTTGCATCTCCCACCCTACGCACACCCTCAAACGGCAACACCAAAACCGCAGGTTCATTGCTCGCCACGCGGATCGGCACCGCATCGGGCCTTACAACGTCCTCGCTTTCCCCATCACGTTTTTTCGGCTTCCCTCCCCCGTCATCAAAATCGAGGAAGAACCCACGCGCCACAATGTCACGGCATGTACCGTCAGGCACATACATAACCGTGCCCTGTTGAGAAAAACACGAACACCGGTTCGCACTGGCGACACAGGCGACCGGCACCGGCGCGGTAACAGGCTTGGTAATCTCGTCATAACGCGGCGCCGTATGCGGCAAGCCATCAATACGCGGCGTAGACTCGAATGCATATTGCTTCATATCCTCAGCAGCATTTTTGTACGAGACACGCAGCTTGTCAGACTGAGCGGCGGACGCCTGCGCAGCTGGACCCGGATGCACAGCCGAGGCCTCAGCTGCTGGCTTTTCTTCAGGCTTGATCTTCGAGCGCATGGACTTATAGATGTAACCGCAAAGCGCAATCAACAGCAAGATCAGCAGGAGCAGGCCCCAAACCTTGCCCGGTATATTGCGCTTGACCGTATGAACTTCCGCCGACTTGTACCAATTAAAAACATCCTTCGGATACTTCCATGCATGCTTGATAGAGTCCTTACGCCCTGCCGGTTTTTCACACTGGACTTCAGCTTGCGGCCACTCGTGAATGGTCGCAGTTTGTGTACCGAACCGGCGAACCACATGCAGATGCCGACCAGTCAACCGACGCACGGCTGTATCCGCGAGCAGCGGATGTTGCGTGATCAGATAGAGATCATGACCATGATGACGATGCGTTTCAAGCCGCGCCACATGCTCAGGCGGAGTCTGACCGTTCGGACGAGGCCGAAACACCGCCTGGCATTCGTCAATGACGATGATTGCTCCGTCTGGACACTCGAACCACTTTTCCGGATCGATTTCATGCCAGCCGAGATCAGGCGACAGCCCCTTGATACCAGCATAAAACACAGGCCGATTTTCCTTCTGCGCGATCGCCTGAACGGACCACAGCGCATAGAGCGTCTTGCCATTACCCGGCAAGCCGGTAATCAGGGTAATCATTTTTTAATAACCATCTTAGTCAACGACGAACCACCGGCCAGCTTGACCGCGGTAGCGGCAGCATAGGCTGAAAACAACGTGCCGATTGCGCGATCAACCCACAGATAACCGAGCAGTGAAACTACATCAGAACCCAGACCGGACATCGAATCCCGGATCTGCTGGTATATCCAGTCCACCCCTGTATTAAACCCCTTGTACGTCACGTAGCCGATGCCAAGCGCCAGCAGAACACGACCAACCAGCGACCCCATTGCACTAGCAAGGCCGCCGAGCAACGACCCGACGAACATCAACACGATAGGCATATTCATTCCCTCAAGATGACACCGGATAACATGCGAAAAGACGCCAACAACGCAATAAGCATGATCACCGCACGGAGCGGCAAGATATAACCGCAGATCTTCGACAGCGGCACGGTAATACTTGCACCCATCACCGTCATAGATCGGTCAGAAACACACGACCCGCCACCGAGAAAACCGTTCGTATTCATCTGTACCGCGCCGAGATCAATTTCCGATGCATTCGACGGCGACGGTAAATCAGACTTCGGATCATTACCCGCCATGAGCTGCGATCCGAGCTTGCTTTGCTCAGTATCCTTCAGGTTGTCGCAGTACTCTTTAGCCTGCTGCCGATATATCGCGCACTGGATCGCATCGCCATCGCATGTGATGTTTTCGCACGACCCGGAAACGGCACTGTTATGGCAGATATTAAGATCAGGATGCAGCTTGCACAGATCGTTTTCTGGCTTGTCTTGTGTCGGCGTGCCGCCGGATGTCGTGCCGCCGGATGTCGTGCCGCCGGATGTCGTACCGCCGGATGTCGTACCGCCGGATGTCGTACCGCCCGATGTCGTACCGCCCGATGTCGTACCGCCAGATGTCGTACCGCCCGATGTCGTACCGCCCGATGTCGTGCCGCCGCTGGTTGTCGTTGTTGTCGTTGTTGTCGTGCTCGTACTACTACCATCGCCACTGGTCGTGCCGCTGGTCGTGCCACTGGTCGTGCCACTGGTCGTGCCACTGGTCGTGCCGCTGGTCGTGCCGCTGGTCGTGCCACTCGTCGTGCCGCTGGTCGTGCCACTCGTCGTGCCGCTAGTAGAACCGCTAGTGCTACCCGATGTTGAAGTCGTCGACGGCGGAGGAATACACAAACCGTCAGCTGGACTATACATATCGCCATTAGTACAGGTTACGGAACAAGCAACACCACCCACGACCACATCCGCACCGCCATAAGCCTGGGGGCGCTTGCAGTCATAAAACACTGATGCACCAGACTGGCTCAAAACAGATCCGTGCGGATTAACCGCATAAGCCTGATCGCCATACAACCCTTGACAGGCAGCGCCGGGCGAAGGAATTAGGCCGCTATTCCCGCAGCCAAAAACCGTCCCGCCGAAAGCATGGATCGAAACCAGCCCGAGAAAGAAACCGAAAAATAAGCGGACCATACTCGTTAAGCGGTAAAGATAATCCATGCGGCACCACAGACGGCAACAATCACCCATAGACCCATAAATCACCAATGTAAAAAAAAGGGCGAGTCAAAACCCGCCCCGGTTTCAACGCAGGCGCAAATTACAGAGCGCGACGAACCCACTTGAAAACCTTGATGCCGACGATGAGCGTGAACACGGCACCGCCGACAGCGGCAACGTCAGTACCCGCGCCGGTAATCGCGGACACGTCCACAGCCGCATGCGCTGCCGAAGCAGTCAAACCGGCCACGCCAGCCGCAAGAGCGGCAACCTTACGATTCAGTTTCAACATCTTCATTTCCTTTCAACGTAGAGATGATTGCTTTAAAGGCATAGGCGATTGCCCACAATCCGATGATTGCATAACTCACCTGAAGCCCATCTTCGGCACTGAGATTAAAGGGCGAATTGCCGATTTCCGCCCCACTTTGCACGACGTAAGAACACGCCGTCAAATTCGTTTGTGACGGATCGAGTCCGAGAAGAAACGACCCGTCCGGTTGCTGGATTGCGCGAGCACAGACCGCCATCACCGCACCCTATCCACACACGCGCAGCACAAAGAAACCCTCATCGCAATGCAAGGCCGCCGTGTCCTCAGCCTCATCCAGTGAATCAAAGCGGCCCGCCTCATGCGCCCATTGAGTAAAGCCGACATCGCCATCTACCGGAGTGAGAAACAAAGCAGATTCCTTGTCTTGAACGATGAACTTGATTTCGTACTTAAGCACCCGCCGCACGTGCCGGCGCCGCACCCTTGGCGACTTCGACCGGAGTCAGCGAATGCACGACCATCTTTTGCGTCTTGCCATTCGTGACCATCTCAACTTCCGCAATTGCCTCGAACGGAAACGGCAGGTGCTTGTACTTGCCGAACTCCTCGGACGTGCCGAGCGTGTATTCCGCGACCGCAAAACCCTTCGCTGTGCCCTTAGAATCGTCCAGGCTGGTTTCGACATAAACCTTGGTGCTGTCGAAGGCTTGACCGTTGTCCATCGACCCCTTAGACGATTTCATGCCGAGCACCTTAAATTGAGTTTTCATGCGCATTTGGATTCACTCCTATTGATAAGCGGCCTTCGGAAAACCGTTACTCCCATTGAGGCCATACGATGGGACGGCTTTAACAAAATCGATCCACGGCAGCACTTTGATTTTTTCCTGCCGATGAATCGGAGTTGGAGAGGTTGCAGCACTATCTGTTAGCGGCTTCATGCGCTTAGGCCATGCATCCTTATCGGGATGACAGACCATATCGAGCGTGGCCTTGTCCCCGTAGAGATCACGGAAAACACGCAGGTATTTGCCGAACTGGTGTTTCGTCACTTCGATACAGGCGTCGATCACCGTGACAGCGGTCTTTTGCTTCACCGCGATCCGCTGCGGTGTATCGACATGCACGAACTCATCGAAGCATGGATAGGTAGCCGCGAAATAGCTGCTAGGGTCTAGCAGGACATTGAACGGGATGACGCGATCACAGGCTTTATATTCAACCTCGCAACGCAGCCAGTTAGAGAGCTTGTCGCCCTCTTTCTTTCCCTTTTCGTAAAACCGAGTGAACTTGCCGGAAGATCTGCGACCAATCGTGAGAGTTCGGCCCTTACCTGAGGGGCGATGCCAATTTCCAATGCGTTCGATAGAAGGCGGTTCACCTCCAGTCGATGCGGTATAGCCGCCCTTGTGCCATTGCGCTTCAGCCCAATCAACAGACAGATAGCTACCGTCAAAATCATCATGAGCCAGATCGACGCGGGAAATAACTGGGCGAATAGCTGTATTTGTGAGGAAGTCATGCAGTCGTTTCTCCCATCCTTCAATCGCATTGGCGCAGCCATGACCGTTCAAGGTAATAAGCATCGTCTGACGCTGTCCACCGAAACACACGAAGCCGAAATCATCACCGAGCACCCATGAATCGCGGTAGAAATTCATGCCGCGCTCACGATGTGCAGTCACGCCGAAGCCGAAAATCTTTTCCAGGTGACGGCTCGCCTCAGTGACGATCTGTTCATCATCGATCAGCGTTTCACGCGCCGTCCTGAACCATGTATCTTCAAGCACCGTAAAATTGATCCAGTCGATCACCGCGCATTGCCCCTCTACCGGCTTACGAACCATCACTTGCTTGATTTCGCCCGTGTCCGACATGACCAGATCAATCAATTCGGTCTTGGCGACCGTAGTCGTTACCCCCATGTTATTAATGGGGGGTTCATCGGCTGCCGCCACCCCCGCAAAACCTGTGGGGTGCGCCCCTTGGGCGGACGCCGCCGCGCCGCTACGCGAACCGCTGGCGGCATCCGCCTTGCCAGCACCGTACAACTGAGACTTCACCAAACGGGCCGCAGAGCCGTTTTCACCCTGAGATGACGAAACTGCCGGACCACGCCCGTTTTTCGCGCCTATGCAGCTTTGCGCTTGACTGTCGAGGTGTTTAGACATAGAGTTGGCTGAAATTGACATCTGCAAACGTTGACAGATGCAAACATAGTTGACAACCGCAAACCTTGTCAAGAGGAAAACGATGCGAAGCGTGAAATTTTTAGAGCAAGTGAAAGAAAGGTACGGCCTGAAATCAGATGCAGCCCTTGCGGCTCACCTGAATCTGTCCAAATCGACAGTCAGCCTTTACATGAGCGGGAAGCGCGTAATGGACGAGGAAACTTGTCTCGCAATCGCCCTGGCGCTTGAGATTGATCCTGCTCGCGTGCTTATGGCGGCAGGCATCGACCGAGCAGAAAAGACCGGCCAAAAATCGCTATGGGAAGTTTTTTCACAGAGGATGGCAGCACCGGCAGCAGTCATCCTCGGGATCGCTAGTGTCACAAATTTTTTGACACCGCCCGACGCGCAAGCCGCGCCCCGCCTCAATTCGCAGGTTGAGTCAATTTATATTATGTAAAATCATATCGACAAGCAGATTCCCTTCTGGCACATAGTCGCCGGCATTTAAGTCTGAAAATCCGCAAGCTCGCAGCACTTCAGCAACCGCGCCTTTCACTAAAACCTCTATCGGGAATGCCCGTTGCCGAAAAGCGCTCTACGGGCCACGCGCTTACGCCCGGAGCCAATCGAGGTGTTTGCGCATGCGGGCGGCCATCATTTCCCGCAATTCATCAGTCAGTGCTTGCGCGGCCGTACCGAAGCTGTGCTCGATCCTGAGCAGCAGGTTGTCCAGGAAAACGGCCGCCGTTGCGCGGTCGCCGAAACCGAAGCGCACCGCGTCCGCCAGGATCGCTTCGCGCGTGATCTCGGTGCGCCCCAGCGCCACCTGCATCGACAGCGCCGGCGCCATGTCCATGTCGGGATTCGGTACCACGTCGAAGGCGGGCGACAGGCGCCAGCGATTCTCCTGCGGCTGGAAAATGACGGCATGGTTGCGCGGATGGTCATCGTCGTTGCCGCACACGGCATTGAAGACCATGCGGCTGAACAGCTCGATCCGGTCCTCCGGCGGCGCGCCGATCATGCGCAATTCCTCGGCGAGCCGCGGGTAGCTCCACTGCGCGGCGGCCGTGTGCCCCGGGTATTCGGTCTGCAGGAGCGTGGCGCCGCTGAGCGCCATCAGCCGGCGCTCGCCCTGCCGGTCGAAGCGCCGCACCCGTACCGCGCCCAGGCCGCTGCCAATCGGATGGTAGACGGTGTGCGCGCAGTCGAGCCCAGCCAGGCGCCCCCATGTCTGCGCGAAATGCTCAAGCAACGGGATGTTGGCAAGGTCGGATGGCAGATACGGCTTCACCAGCCAGTAGTCCTGGCCGTCGCGAATCGTTGCCTTGGGGCGCGCGCCTCCCATGCTCGGTGTCGCCACCAGTCGCTGGCGCAACCTGGCGTCGACGGGCGGCGCATGCTGGGACAGCGCGACCAGTTCCCGCGCCAGCACGTCGAGCTGCGGCAACCTGGGGCTGGCGATATGGGCGACGGATGCCTTGGGTGTGCGGCCGACCGCCAGCGCGCCCCAGCGCTCCGCATTGCTGCTCGCTTCCAGGTAGCGCCAGTCCGGCGCGTCTTCGGGAATGCGATGCTGCCGGCGCAGCAATGCCCGTCCCCAGGCGTCCGGGCAGGTGTCGCGCAGCGCGTCATGCAAGCCGCGATAGCGCGGGGCCGCCCAGTCGTGGCCGGCCCGGAACGGCAGGTTCACGGGATCGATGCTCCACGCCAGGCCCGCATCTACATAGCTGGGCGCATAGCGAAAGAATCCGGTTTGCCGGGCGTCGTCGAACAGATAGCGGCCGACGGTGACCCACTCGCCATTGTCTGGCCGCTGCAGGTAGACGAAAAGCGGTTTAGAAGTAGCCATCCGTGTGTTCTTTCGCAGGCAATCTGACACGCTGTTTGCTGCCGTCGCCCTGCCACAGCGGAGCGGGCGGGGTTGGAGCCACGTCGTCGAGCAGGCCGAGGATGTGGAAGGCAATCAGGTACAGGCCGGCACCGGCACCGGCGTCACCCTGCTCCAGCCGGCGCAAGGTCGCCTCGGAAATTCCCATCCGGCTGCACAGGTCGGCGACGCGAAGTTGCTGAGCGTGGCGCTGTGTGCGAATGGCCATGCCCCAGACGCGCAGCCGCTCCTGGATCAAGGTCGGCACGGCTGCGGCGGGAAGATTCTTTTTCGGCATTCTACTGACCAATCATAGATGATGGATTAATGCGATTAAGTAGCAGTCTATGACGGTTTAATCTTGGAGGCAAGCGCTTATAGATGGCGAGTTATCCAAATTAATTCGATATCTATGATGGCGGTGGCGAGCGTTCCCTGCCCTCGGCCGTGGCACTTCGCTTGTTCATGAACGTGGGGCTGGAACGCAGAGATCGGTTGCACGGCGAATGCGCTTACAGCCCTGGCCGCTTCCCTGGCTGGTTTTCCGGGTAAAGGATCGAGCCATGCTCGATCAAGTAAACGCGGGCGACAAAATCGCGTTCATCGCCGAAAAGGTCAACGGCGCCCTCTCGGTAACGAAACTTGAGCCGGCCAGGTGAGTGCGGGCTGGGATGGTCTCCAGCCGCCGCGCCCAGGCCGGGCCCGGCAGCGTCACTGGCGCGGCAGCGAAACGCCATCGACCAGATGGATCACGCCGTTGTCGGCCTCCATGTCGCTCTGGATCACGGTGGCATGCTCGAACCTGACCAGGCCGTTGTCGGATTCCATCTCGACGGTGTTGCCGTCGATGGTTTGCGTCTTGCCCGGCTTGATTTCGGCAACCAGCAGCCTGCCGGGAATGACATGGTCGCCGACCACCCTCGCCGCCATTTTCGGATCCTTCAGCAGCGCTTCCTTCTGCTCGGCGGGCAGCTGGTTGAAGGCCGAATCGACCGGAACGAACACGGTATAGGGCCCCGTCTGCCTGAGCTTGTCCGCCATGCCCGAGGTTTTCAGGAGATGCGCGAAGGTGCTGGTTTCGACCGACCAGCGGACGGTTCCGACCAGGTCGGCGGCATTTGCCTGGGAGGTCAGCAATACGCAGCTTGCGAGTAACAGGCGTGCGGACTTCATCGATCATTCCTCCTTCATTTGCCTTTTGCGCCGGGAAATGCCCGCGCGGGAGAATGCGTTCCCTGCGCGTTCCCTGCACGATCTTGTCTTAACGATAAGATTTATTCGACAGGGGCCTTGCGTTCAAGTTTCGCGGCAAATGAAATGCGGGAGGCGGCCGGGAAAACGACCGTGGCGCCGGCAGGCAGGCATTGCGTGCCGGCGCTCGCTGTTTAGTGACGTGAGGAAAACTTCTCGGCCAGCTGCTGCAGTTTCTCGGCGCGCCGGCGTTCGGCGCGCGCGGCTTGTTCCTGCGCTTTTCTGCGTTCGATCGATTTCTTGAAGCGCTCGCGCAGGATTTCCGAGGCACGGGCACGATGGGCTTCGTCGATCTCGCCGGCCGGAGAGCCATCCAGGTTGGTGCGGTGCGCGGCCTTTTCCACCGACTTCAGATATGGCGTGGTGTTGGTGTGCAGGCTCAATGCGATGCGCAGGGTTTTCTTGTCCACATCCTGCAATTGCGCGCGCAGCTGCTTGTCGATGCCGAGCGCGAGCGCCTTGTGCTCGCGGATCACGGGAAACTGTTCCTCCAGCTGTTTCAGCAACGCGCGCGCGGCGTCGAGGGAGGTTTGCGGTGCGGTTTGGGTATTCATCGAGAAAGAGGAAAATTGCTTGAACCGGTGTGCGAGCATATCACGAGCGGGCATGCGGGCGTTTTGCGTAATTACACTGATTACACCGATGCCGTTCCGCCCAAGCAGCAAGGACGTGCGCGCATGGCAGCCGCGCCCTGCTCCATCTCATCTCTGGCAATCTGCGGAAATTTTGATCCAGGCATGTTCTTGGGGCGGAAACGCCTTGATGTGCCGCAGCGCGAAGCCTATAGTTGTGTTCTTGGTTGATTTCATGGCTGGGTGGCTATCATGGCTACCGGAGAACTTCCGCGAACGCTCGACAAAGTTCCAACGGGCATTAAGGGATTGGATGCGATCACCTGCGGAGGCTTGCCGCAAGGACGCGCGACGCTTGTCTGCGGCGGTCCCGGCTGCGGCAAGACCTTGCTCGGGATGGAATTCCTCGTGCGCGGGGCGCTCGAATTCGGCGAACCTGGCGTCTTCATAGCCTTCGAGGAAAACGCGGACGAACTTCGCGCGAACTTTGCCTCACTTGGCTTCGATCTCGATGCCCTGGCCGGCATGCGCCAGCTCGTGATCGATACCGTTCAAATCGACCGCAGCCAGATCGAGGAAGCCGGCTCCTACGACCTCGACGGCCTGTTCATTCGCCTCGGCGCGGCAATCGATGCCGTCGGCGCAAAGCGCGTCGTGCTCGACACCCTCGAAGTGCTGTTTGCCAACCTGTCCGACGCCGCCATCCTGCGCTGCGAGATGCGCCGCCTGTTCGCATGGCTCAAGAGCAAGGGCGTGACCACGATCGCCACGGCCGAGCGCGGCGACAAGAACCTGTCGCGCTATGGCCTCGAGGAGTATGTCGCCGACTGCGTGATCGCGCTCGATCTTTGCGTCGAGGGGCAATTGGCGACGCGCCGGCTGCGCATCGTCAAGTATCGCGGCTCCTTGCACGAAACCAGGGAATTCCCCTTCCTGATCGACGCCGCGGGCATGTCGCTGCTGCCGGTGACGTCGCTGCGCCTGGCCCACGAGGCAAGCGCCGAGCGCGTTTCATCGGGCGTCGCCGGTCTGGATGCCATGATGGGCGGCCAGGCTTTCTTCCGCGGCAGCAGCATCCTGGTCTCCGGCACGGCCGGCGCCGGCAAGACCAGCATCGCGGCGCATTTCATCGATGCCGGCTGGCGGCGCGGCGAGCGGAGCCTGTGGCTGGCGTACGAGGAATCGCCGGCTCAGGTCATCCGCAACATGCGCTCCATCGGCATCGACCTGGATGCGGCGCAGCGGCAGGGACTGCTGCGCTTCCATGCCGAGCGCCCGACCTTCTGCGGGCTGGAGATGCATCTGCTGGCGGCGCACAAGCTCGTGAACGAATTCCGGCCGCAGCTTGTCGTCGTCGATCCGATGACCGGTTTCGGCCCGCTCGGCTCGCGCAACGATGTCAAGGCGATGCTGATCGCGCTCATCGACCTCTTCAAGACGCGCGGCATCACGGCGCTGTTTACCAGCCTGACCGCCGGCGGCGCGCCCCTGGAAGCGACCGATGCCGGCATTGCCTCGCTGATGGACACCTGGCTGCTGCTGCGCGACGTTGAATTCGGCGCCGAACGCAATCGCGTCTTGCATGTCCTGAAGGCGCGTGGCATTCCCCACTCGAACCAGGTCCGCGAATTCCTGCTGACCGCGCACGGGATCGTCCTCAAGGAGGTCTACACCGGCTCCTCGGGTTCGTTGTTGACCGGCACGATGCGCACGCTCCAGGAAAACCGTGAGCGCACGCATGCAGTCTCGCGCGAGCAAGAACGTGGCGCCAGGCAGCGCCTGCTCGAACGCCGGCAGGCCGCTGCACAAGCGCGCATTGCCGCGCTGCAGGCCGAATTGGCGGTGCGGCAGGCCGAAGCGGAAACCCTGATCGCGCAGACTATCGCCGCGCAGGATATCGCGCATGGCATCGCCATGGAAGACAAACGAGTGGAAGGTACAGGCCAAGGCAGTGACGCGGCCACGCAAACCGCGAGAAGACGACCATGAACATCCAGCAAGGCAGCCGCGCCCCCCAAGACGATGCAGCGTACTGGACGCTGCGGCTATACGTCGCCGGCCTGACACCGAAGTCGATCACGGCATTCGCCAACCTCAAGCGCCTGTGTGAAACTTACCTGCAGGGCAAGTACACGATCGAGATCATCGATCTGGTCGAGCACCCGGAACTGGCGCGCGACGACCAGATTCTCGCGATCCCGACCCTGGTGCGCAAGTTGCCCGAGCCGGTGCGCAAGATCATCGGCGATCTGACCAACACCGAGCGCGTGCTCGTCGGCCTGGACCTGATACCGGAGCGCCATCAGGACGTTTCTTTCGCGGGCGGAGGCCAGCCGTGACTGAGCGCAAGCCAGGTGCGACGGCGGCGTTCGAGGAGGCCCTCCGCCAGCGCGACACGGCGCACTATGTGCTGCGCCTGTACGTCACCAGGCTGACGCCGCGCAGCACCCGCGCCATCGACAACATCCGCACGATCTGCGAACGCCATCTGGCCGGGCGCTACGAACTCGAAGTCATCGACATCCGCCAGCGCCCCGAACTGGCGCGCGCGGAGCAGATCGTGGCGGTGCCGACGCTCATCAAGGAACTGCCGCCGCCCCTGCGCCGGCTCGTCGGCGACTTGTCGGATACCGAGCGCGTTCTGGTGCATCTGGACGTGCTGCCGTCCCCGGCGCCCCGAGGCCCTGAATGAGGCGCGCGGCATCGAAGTCCAAACTGCTGGCCGAGAGGGACGCCTTGCGCAGGCGGCTTGCCGAGGCGGATGAAGTGCTCGACGCGATCCGCAGCGGAGGAGTCGATGCCGTCGTGGTGCACGGCGAGCGTGGCCCCCAGGTCTACACGATCGAAGGCGCCGACCGCGTCTACCGCCAGCTGATCGAATCCATGAGCGAAGGCGCGGTCACGCTGTCGCCTGCCGGGGTGGTCCTGTATTGCAACAAGCAGTTCGCCCACATGCTCGGGCACCCGATCGAACAGATCGTCGGCAACCTGCTGCGCGATCACGTGTTCGCGCAATACCGCACGGCGATCGAGTCTGCCATCAAGCAGGCAAGCATCGAACCATCCCACGTCGACGTCGATCTGCTCGGCATCGGCGGGCGCGCGCTGCCGGCCCGCATTTCCGCCGCGCGCCTGTTCGGCGAGCAGGAGGAAGCGATCTTCTGCGTCATCGTCACGGACATCAGCGAGCAAAGAAAACGTCTGGCGGAAGTTGCCGCGGCCGAGCGCCTGGCACGCTCGATCCTGCGCCAGGCGGCGGAGGCCATCATCGTCTGCGATGCCGATGGCACGGTCGAACGCATCAGCGATTCCGCCCAGGCGCTATGCAATGGCGACCCCTGCGGCCGCGCATTCGGCAACGCGTTTCCCTTGCGCATAGATGCCGCCGCCAGGTTCGACCTCGGTCCCGCGCTCCGGGGTGGAGTGCTGCGGCATGTCGATGTCACGCTCGATACGGCCGGGCACTCCCGCAATTTCATCCTCAACGCCGCGCCCCTGCTCGAGGAGGCGCGCCTGATCGGATGCGTCGTGAGCCTGACCGACATCACCGAGCGTATGGAGGCCGCGCGCCAGATCCGCTACCTGAATCGCGCCTATGCGATGCAAAGCAGCATCAACATGCTGATCGTGCACGCGCACGACCGCGACCATCTGTACCACGAAGCCAGCCGCATCGCCTGCGAGGTCGGCGATTTCCGCGCCGCGCTGGTCTGCAGCCGGGATCCTGTTCTCGGCAAGCTTGCGCCACAGGCGGTCGCGGGCAAGGACGAGGAATTCCTGTCCGCACTGCGCGCCCAGGTGAGCGGCAGCGATGCCGGGCTTGCCGCGCTGTGCGCGCGCGCTGCAGCGGATGGGAAAATCGTCGCAGTCGACGATCTCGCGCGGTCGACCTCGCCGCAATTCGCACTGCTGTGCGCCTGTGCCGGCATCGCCGCCATGGCGCTTCTGCCCTTCGTCGTGAATGCGCAATGTGTCGGTATCGCGTTGCTCTTCGCAGATGACCGCGACGCTTTCGCGCAGTTCGAAGAGATCAAGGTGCTCGAAGAAATCGCCAACGACGTCGGATTTTCGCTCGACCATATCGAGAAAGAGCAACGTCTCAGCTACCTGGCCTATTACGACGAGTTGACGGGACTGGCGAACCGGACGCTGTTCCTCGAACGGGTGGCGCAATTTCTGCGCTCGGCGGAGAAGTCCCAGGGCAAGGTGGCAGTCTGCGCGATCAACCTGGAGCGTTTCAAGCACCTGAACGACAGCTACGGATGGAAGGCCGGCGACACCCTGCTGCGGCAAGTGGCCGGCTGGCTGGAGGCCGAAGTGGGGGACGCCAGCCTGCTGGCGCGGTTCGGAAGCGACCGCTTTGCCGTGGTCCTGCCCCAGGCCGGCCACGGCGAAGCCGCCGCGCGCTTTGCCGAACACATGACGGGAGCCTTCTCGCAGTACGCGTTCCGCATCGACTGCACGCCGGTCCGGCTCGGCGCCAAGGTCGGCGTCGCGCTGTACCCGGACGACGGGGCCGATGCCGAGACGCTGTTCCGCCATGCCGAGGCGGCGCTCAAGCAGGCCAAGGCCGGCAGCGCCCGCTATCTTTTCTACACGCAGAGGATGACCGAGGAAATCGCTTCCGAGATGGCGCTCGAAAACCAGTTGCGCACCGCGTACGGCCACGAGGAATTCGTCCTGTACTACCAGCCGAAGCTCGACATCGCCAGCGGCAGGACCGACAGCGCCGAGGCGCTCCTGCGCTGGCGCAGCCCGGATCTGGGAATCGTGCCGCCGGCGCGCTTTATCCCCATGCTGGAGGAATCGAGCCTGATCCACGAAGTCGGCCGCTGGGTGATGCAGCAGGTCATCGTCGACCAGGAGCGCTGGCGGGCGGCGGGCCTGCGGCCGATGCGCGTGTCAGCCAACCTGTCGACGCTGCAATTGCAGCATCCGCGCTTCATGGAAAATTTCCGGGACGATGTCAGCGCGATGCGCGCGGCCGGCGCCATGGAAATCGAGGTCACCGAAAGCGCCATCATGGCCAATCCCGCCGAGGCCATCGAAAACCTGCGCGCGATCCGCGCCATGGGCGTGCGCATCGCGATCGACGACTTCGGCACCGGCTATTCCTCGCTCAATTATCTGCTCAAGCTGCCGGCGGACACGCTCAAGATCGACCGCTCCTTCATCGTCGACATGACGACCAGGCCGGAAAGCCTCGCGCTTGTCTCGACCATCATCGGCCTGGCGCATTCGCTGAACCTGAAGGTGGTGGCCGAAGGCGTGGAGACGGGCGAACAACTGAACCTGCTGCGGCTGCTCAGATGCGACGAAATCCAGGGCTATTACCTGAGCGAGCCGATGCCGCGCGAGGCATTCGAAAAATCCTTCCTGGCGCCACTGGCGGCCAGAGGCGACCTTGTTACCGGCGATGAGTCGTAGCTCGGCATCTTCCGTCGCCCGATATTGCTCTTTGGAAAAAAACAACAATTCAGGCCATATTCAGGCCATAATAAGCGCCGGTTTCCTTCCGCGGAGAACGCATGAGTTTTGGCACATCGAGCATTGCATCCTACGTATCGCATGTCGCGCGCAGCCTGGAGCAGCTGGACTCCCATCGCAAGCAGCAGGTGCAGGTGGAGGTACAGGCCGGCGAATCGGTGATCCGCGCCCGCCAGAATGCGGTGGAACAGAGCATGCAGGATTCCGCGTCCCAAGCCGAGCGCGTCAATGAGATCAAGTCGGCCGGGCTGAAGGCGCGCGGCGCCGGCGGCATCGACGTCTGGGCCTGAGCGGCGCGCGCCCTTCCTCCCGCCGGATTCAGGCGCCGAAATTCTCCGGCATCTGCACCGCCACCACCTCGCCGGTCGCGGTCGCGACACCACCGGCATACACGGTCGACTCGACCACCACCTTGCGCCCCCTGATTTCCTTCACCCTGCCCCGGATTTCCAGCTCGCCGCCGAGCGGCGTCGGCTTCAGATAGTTCACATGCAGCGAGCCGGTGACGAAACGGAAGGCCGGCAGGCTGTCCATGTCCCGTCCCTCGGCGCGGTACATGGCGGCGGCGGCCGTGCCGGTGCTATGGCAGTCGATCAGGGAGGCGATCAGGCCGCCGTAGACGAAGCCGGGGATGGCGGTGTGATACGGTTCGGGCGTGAAGCGCGTGACCGATTCCTCGCCTTCCCAGCGGGTCTTGATGCGGTGGCCGTGTTCATTCTGCGCGCCGCAGCCATAGCAATGGGCGACATTCTCGGGGTAGTAATCCTGAAAGGCTTTCATGGGTGTCTCGTTTCTGTGTTGTTGGGAATGCACGACCATTTTCCCGACAATGCTTCTTTCAGGCAATCATTTCCATGAATATACCGAGATATACTGCCAATGTCCTGTCCCATTGCCTGAGCGAATGCCATCATGAAGAATCTGCTGCGCCGCTTCCTCGGACGCCCCGCATCCCCGGCCGCCCTGTCCTCCCTCGCGGATGCGCCCATGACGGTGCTGGCGGTGGAACCGCCGCCACGCCACACCGAATCCATCATCAATATCGACACCCTGTTCTATCCCTGGCTGCTGGGGACGGGGGAAGCCGCCGTGCGCGACCTGAACGAGGCGGAAAGCCGGCGCCTGCGCGCCCTCAAGCGGGTGGCCGACAGCGCCAGCCCGGCCACCGCCGACCTCGTGCCGCGCCTGCCGTCGGTGGTGCCCATGCTGCTCAGGAGCCTGCGCGAGCGCAACGTCTCCAACAGCCAGCTGGCCGAGCAGATCGCGCAGGATGCGGTGCTGGTGGCCGCCGTGCTCAAGCAGGTCAACAGCTCCTATTTCCGGCGCGCGACGCCGGTCAAGGGCATCGAGGAAGCGCTCGCCGTGATCGGGCTGAACGGCTTGCGCATGCTGGTGGCGAGCGTCGCCTTCAAGCCCCTGTTCAACGTCGGGCTGGGCTACTTCACCAACCTGGCGGCGCCGCGCATCTGGGAGTTGTCGGATTCCTGCGGCATCGCCTGCCGCCATTTCGCGCGCCGGCGCCAGCTCGACGCCTTCGAGGCGTTTCTCGCCGGCCTGCTGCAGTATGTCGGCCTGATCGTCGCGCTGCGGGTGCTGGACCAGCTGGAGGCGCCGCGCCAGGGCGAGCTCGGTTCGCTGGCGTTCTATGCCTCGCTGGCGCATTATGCGCGCCGGCTGGCCTGCATCGTCGGCCGGCACTGGGAGTTCCCGGCGCAGGTGGTGGCCGCGGTCGAGCACGGCGCGACCGCCGACGCCGGCAGCACCGCGCTGTCCGAAGTCCTGCGCCTGTCCGACACGACGGCCAGGATCCGCCAGCTCGTCAAGCTCGGCCTGCTGCAGGAAGACGATGTCGAAGCCTGCCTGGACGGCGACGATGTCGCGGCCTGCCTGGCCTGTTACCGCGAGATGGCCGCCAGCGAGGCGGAGGAAGGCGAATAGCCGGCACGCTGAAACGGCAGCCGCACCGGCCGATATGCCAACGGGATGAAGGTCGAATGGATATTCTCAAGGACAATGACCTGTTCGCCGGGTTGAAGGCGCTGGCCGAGAGCGCCTTTCCCAAGCGCTGCAAGAACTGCGGCCGGGTGTACGAAACCGCCGAGCAATTCCTGCGCGAAACCAAACAGCTTGACCAGTCGCGTTCCGGGCTGAAGCAAGGCTGGGACGACAATGACATGACGGTGGTGGAGGTGTACCGCAATTGTTCCTGCGGCTCTACCCTGATGGACTTTTTCTCGGATCGGCGCGATCTCTCGCATGCCGGTCAAGCGCGCCGCGAAAAATTCGGAAAGCTGCTGGACCAGCTGGTGGCGCGCGGCTGGAGCCGCCAGCTGGCCAGGGCCGAGCTGATGAAGATTTTGCGCGGCGAAGGCAGCGAATTGATCGAACGATTGAAATCTGCAGGCAACAAGAGCGAACGATCGTGAGCGGGCCGTCGCGTTCGGTGGCCGCGCTCACTTCGTCCCGCGCCTTGCGCCTGGAGCGCGCCCTGGGACAGGGTGCCGTGGCCGGCTGCCGCCGCTTGACGCAGGCGGCATCGACGACATCGGCCAGGACAATTCCCGTATTGCCGACCGAGGCGGATCGATCGCGCCGCCGCGCGGCGCGGCGACACGGCTGAAGTTTTTACCACGCTTCCGGTACTTTTTTCCGCAGCTTCCTTGCACCGCAGAACGCCATGCGGCGTTCGCCCGCCTTGCTCCGCACCCCGCGCTTACATTTGCCCAAATTTATTGGCACGCTGTTTGCGCGCATCCGGAGCAAACCCTCATTACGGAGTGCACCATGGAAGCGACAGTCGGCGATTTTCTCCTGCAACGCCTGCATGAATGGGGCATCGGGCGCATCTTCGGTTATCCCGGCGACGGCATCAACGGCATCATCGGCGCGTTCGGCCGCACCGACGCCATCGAATTCGTGCAGGCGCGCCACGAGGAGATGGCGGCCTTCATGGCCACCGCGCACGCCAAGTTCACCGGCCAGGTCGGCGTCTGCCTCGCCACTTCCGGCCCCGGCGCGATCCACCTGCTCAACGGCTTGTACGACGCCAAGATGGACCATCAGCCGGTGGTGGCCATCGTCGGCCAGCAAAAGCGCATGGGCCTGGGCGGCGATTACCAGCAGGAAGTGGATTTGCTCTCGCTGTTCAAGGATGTGGCGCATGAATACGTGCACATGGCGACCACGCCGGAGCAGGTGCGCCACCTGGTGGACCGGGCGGTGCGCATCGCGCGCGACCAGCGCACCGTGACCTGCATCATCTTTCCGAACGATGTGCAGGAAATGAAGGCGGTCGGGACGCCGCCGCGCGTGCACGGCAGCGTGCATTCCGGCATCGGCCATACCGGCCGGCGCATCGTGCCCGGCCAGGCCGACCTGCTGGCGGCGGCCGACATCCTGAACGCCGGCAAGAAGGTGGCGCTGCTGGTCGGCGCCGGCGCGCTCGACGCCACCGACGAAGTGATCCAGGCCGCCGAGCTGCTCGGCGCCGGCGTGGCCAAGGCGCTGCTGGGCAAGGCGGCGGTGCCGGACGACCTGCCCTTCGTGACCGGGGCGATCGGCCTGCTCGGCACCAAGCCGAGCTGGGACATGATGAACGAGTGCGACACGCTGCTGATGATCGGCTCGGCCTTCCCCTATTCCGAATTCCTGCCCAGGGAAGGCCAGGCGCGCGGCGTGCAGATCGACATCGACGGGCGCATGCTGAACCTGCGCTATCCGATGGAGCTCGGCCTGGTCGGCGACAGCCGCGAGACCCTGCGCGCGCTGATCCCGAACCTGCAGCGCAAGGCCGACCGCGGCTGGCGCGAGCAGATCGAAAAGAACGTCGACCGCTGGTGGCGCGTGCTGGAAGGCCGGGCCATGAACGAGGCCAATCCGATCAATCCGCAGCGCGTGTTCTGGGAACTGTCGCCGCGCCTGCCGGACAACTGCATCCTGACCTGCGATTCCGGCTCGGCGGCCAACTGGTATGCGCGCGACCTGAAGATCCGGCGCGGCATGATGGCCTCGCTGTCGGGCGGGCTGGCGAGCATGGGGCCGGGCGTGCCGTATGCGATCGGCGCCAAGTACGCGCATCCGCACCGGCATGTGATCGCGCTGGTGGGCGACGGCGCGATGCAGATGAACGGCATCAACGGCCTGATCACGATTTCCAAGGTATGGAAGGATTGGGGCAACGGCCGCTTGACCGTCATGGTGCTCAACAACAGCGACCTCAACCAGGTGACCTGGGAGCAGCGCGCGATGGCGGGCGATCCCAAGCTCCAGGCCTCGCAGGCGCTGCCGAAGTTCCCGTACGCCGCCTATGCCGACCTGCTCGGCCTGGGCGGCATCCGGGTCGAGCGGCCGCAGGACATCGGGCCGGCCTGGGACCGCGCGCTGTCGGCCAATGTGCCGACCGTGGTCGAGATGGTGACCGATCCCGACGTGCCGCCGCTGCCGCCGCATATCACCGCCCAGCAGGCGACGCACTACCTGAAGGCGCTGTGGCATGGCGATCCGGATGCGATCGACATCATCCAGGCCTCGTTCAAGGAAAGCTGGGACACCCTGTTCCCGCCAGGCAAATAGGTCCGCCATGACAGCGCAGACGCCGCCGGAACCGATCGTGCATGTCGGCGTGTCGGCCTACCGGATTCCGACCGACGCGCCGGAATCGGACGGCACGCTGGCCTGGGATGCCACCACGCTGGTGCTGGTGCGCGTCAACGCCGGCGGCGCGTCCGGCATCGGCTACACCTATGCCGACACCGCCACCGCCGCGCTGATCCGCGACCGGCTGGCGCCGCTGCTGCACGGGCGCGACGCGCTGGCGATCAATCAGCGCTGGCAGGACATGGTGCGCGAAATCCGCAACCTGGGCCGGCCCGGCATCTGCTCGATGGCGATCTCGGCGGTCGACGTCGCGCTGTGGGATCTCAAGGCGAAGCTGCTCAACGTGTCGCTGGCGGCGCTGCTGGGCCCGGCGCGCGCTGCGATCCCGGTGTACGGCAGCGGCGGCTTCACCAGCTACGCCGAGGAACGCCTGCAGCGGCAGCTCGCGGGCTGGGTCGAAAGCGGCATGCGGTACGTGAAGATGAAGATCGGCCGCGAGCCGCAGCACGACCTGGCGCGGGTGCGCGCCGCGCGCGAGGCGATCGGCGTGGAGGCGCAGCTGTTCGTCGACGCCAACGGCGCCTACGCGCGCAAGCAGGCGCTGGGCTTCGCGCACGAGTTCGCGCGGCACGGCGTGAGCTGGTTCGAGGAGCCGGTATCGTCGGACGACCTGGCGGGCCTGCGCCAGCTGCGCGACGGCGGGCCGCCCGGCATGGCGATCTCGGCTGGCGAATACGGCTACGACCTGCCCTACTTCCGGCGCATGCTGCAGGCGCGGGCGGTCGACGTGCTGCAGGCGGATGCGACGCGCTGCGGCGGCGTCACCGGCTTTCTCGGCGTGGCCGCGCTGTGCGAGGCGCACTGCGTGCCGTTGTCGAGCCACTGCGCGCCGGCGCTGCACCTGCCGCTGGCGTGCGCGGCGCGCCCGGCCATCCATCTCGAATATTTTCACGACCACGCGCGCATCGAGCAGATGCTGTTCGAGGGCGCGGCCGTCCCGGACAACGGCAGGCTGACGCCCGACATGAGCCGGCCGGGGCTGGGCATCGAATTCAGGCGCCAGGAGGCGAGATGTTACGAGGTTTAGTCCCGAGCGGATCGAGCGCGCCGCCGCTGGCCGCCGGTTTCGGCGACATGAAGCGGCTGGAAGCCGAACTGGCGCGCGCCATCGCGGGCGAAGTGCGCTTCGACGCCGGCAGCCGCGCGCTGTATGCGACGGACGGCTCGAATTACCGGCAGGTTCCGATCGGCGTGGTCATCCCGCGCACGGTGGAGGACGTGATCGCGACCGTGCGGCTGTGCTACCGGTACGGCGCGCCGGTGCTGTCGCGCGGCGGCGGCACCAGCCTGTGCGGCCAGTGCTGCAACGTGGCCGTGGTGATCGACTTCTCGAAGCACCTGAACCGGGTGCTGGAAATCGACAAGGAAAACAAGACCGCGCGCGTGCAGCCCGGCTGCGTGCTGGACGACCTGCGCCAAGCAGCCGAGCGCCAGGGCCTGACCTTCGCGCCCGATCCGGCCACGCACAACCACAACACGCTGGGCGGCATGATCGGCAACAATTCCTGCGGCCCGCATTCGGTGATGGGCGGCGAAACGGTGCACAACATCATCGAGCTCGACATCCTCACCTACGACGGCACCCGCATGACGGTCGGCGCGACGTCGGATGCACAGCTGCAGGAAATCCTGTCGCGTCCCGGCCGGCGCGGCGACATCTACGCGCGGCTGCGGAAACTGCGCGACAAGTATGCGAGCCAGATCCGCGGCCGCTTTCCGCAGATTCCGCGCCGCGTGTCCGGCTACAACCTGGAGGCGCTGCTGCCGGAGCACGGTTTCAACGTCGCCCGCGCGCTGGTCGGCTCCGAAGGCACCTGCGTGGTGATACTGGAGGCCAAGGTGAGGCTGCTGGACAACCCGGCGGCGCGCTCGCTGCTGGTGCTCGGTTACCGCGATGTGTACGAAGCGGCCGACCATGTTCCGCAAGTCCTGCGGCACGAGCCGATCGCGCTGGAAGGCATGGACGACCGGCTGATCTCCGACATGATGGCGGTGCGCCTGCACCCGGACAATGTCAAGCTGCTGCCGGACGGCGGCGGCTGGCTGCTGGTCGAGTTCGGCGGCGCCGGCAAGGAGGAGTCCGACGCCAGGGCGAAACGCCTGATGGAAGAACTGCAGCAGGCGGAACATCCGCCGTCGATGAAACTGTTCGACGATCCTCCGCTGGAAAAGATGATCTGGAAGGTGCGCGAATCCGGCCTGGGCGCGACCGCGCATGTGCCGGACAAGCCGATCACCTGGGAAGGCTGGGAGGACTCCGCGGTGCCGCCCGCCCAGCTCGGCCAATACCTGCGCCGGCTGCGCGCGCTGTTCGACAAGTACGGCTACGCATGCGACCTGTACGGCCATTTCGGCCAGGGCTGCGTGCATACCCGCATCGACTTCGACCTGGAGACCGCCGACGGCATCCGCACATTCCGCGACTTCCTGCATGAAGCGGCGCGCCTGGTGGTGAGCCTGGGCGGCTCGATCTCGGGCGAGCACGGCGACGGCCAGTCGAAGGCCGAGCTGCTGCCGATCATGTTCGGCGAAGAGCTGATGCAGGCCTTCCGCGAATTCAAGGGCATCTGGGACCCGCACTGGAAGATGAATCCGGGCAAGGTCATCGGCGCTTACCGCGCCGACCAGAACCTGCGCCTCGGCACCGGATACAACCCGCCGGAGCTGCCGGTGCGCTTCCATTACCCGGCCGACAACGGCGATTTTTCCAAGGCGCTGCTGCGCTGCGTCGGCGTCGGCGAGTGCCGCAAGAAGGAAGGCACGATGTGCCCGAGCTACATGGCGACCATGGAGGAACGGCACTGCACGCGCGGGCGGGCGCATCTGTTATTCGAAATGGTGCGCGGCGACGTGCTTACCGAAGGCTGGAAGAGCGAGCCGGTGCGCGAGGCGCTCGACCTGTGCCTGTCGTGCAAGGGCTGCAAGGGCGAGTGCCCGGTGAATGTCGACATGGCGACCTGGAAGGCGGAGTTCATGTCGCACTACTACGACGGGCGCCTGCGCCCGCTCCATGCCTATGCGTTCGGCCTGATCGACCGCTGGGCGAAGCTCGGTTCGCATGCGCCGGGGCTGGCCAATTTCCTGACCGGGCGCGCGCCGTTTTCCGCCATCGCCAAGAAAATCGTCGGCATCGCGCCGCAGCGCCGCATCACCCGGCTGGCGCAAGAGCCATTCACGGATTGGTTCCGCAAGCGAAGCGGACGCGCCCGGGGCGGGCGCAAGATCATCCTGTGGCCGGACACCTTCAACAACTACTTTCATCCCGATACCGCCAAAGCCGCGGTCGAGGTGCTGGAACATGCCGGCTTCGAAGTCGCCGTACCACGCACGCACCTGTGCTGCGGGCGGCCGCTGTACGAATTCGGCATGCTCGACCGCGCGAAAAGCTACCTGGAACGGACGCTCGCCGTGCTCGGCGACGAGATCCGCGCCGGCACGCCCATCGTCGGCCTGGAGCCGGCCTGCGTGTCGGTGTTCCGCGACGAGATGCCGGAGCTGCTGACCTTCAACGAGCAGGCGAAGCGGCTGAAGGAGAAGGTGTTCCTGCTGAGCGAATTCCTGGAACGGGAAGCCGGCGGCTTTCCGTTTCCGCAGCTGCGGCGCCAGGCGCTGGTGCACGGGCACTGCCACCACAAGGCGGTGCTGAAGATGGACGCCGAGGCGGCCGTGCTGCACCGGCTGGGGCTCGATTTCCGGTTGCTCGATTCCGGCTGCTGCGGCATGGCCGGCTCCTTCGGCTTCATGAAGGAAAAATACGACGTCTCGATGCAGTGCGGCGAGCGCGTGCTGCTGCCGGCAGTGCGCAATGCCGGCGACGGCACGCTGATCGTGGCCGACGGCTTCAGCTGCCGCGAGCAGATACTGCAGGCCACCGATGCGCGGCCGCTGCACCTGGCGCAGGTGCTGCGGATGGCGCTGCATCAGAACGATTGAAGGATCGGCAGTTGGACGCTATCGGACCGCTGGGCTATCGAAGGCTAACGCCCGGACGCCTGCGGCTTGACGCGCAGATTGTTGATCACCTTGTCCACGCCGGCGACCTGCTTCGCCACCTTGGCGGCATCGCTGGCCTGCTTCTCGTTGTCGACGAAACCGCTGAGCGACACCACGCCGCGATACGTATCGACATTGATGGCGGCGGCCTGGCCGAGGCTTTCCTGTTGCGCCAGTTCGGTCTTCACGCGCGCGGTGATGGACGCATCATCGAGCGCCTGGCCGGTCGAGCGCGAAGTGGCGCTTCCCGCACAGGCGGCGAGCAGGACGGAAAACACGAGCGCGAGCAGATACCTGAAATGTTTCATGATTATTCCTTTCTTTTCGAACACATTGGTTTGCAAGGCCAGATAGCGGCCCTCGCCCATGCATCGCTTGCATATTTCATACCAGCTCGCGGAGAGAGGTTGCCGGGCATTCACGCCGGTGTCGGTGATGGCTGTTGCAGGCAGGAAGAGGATGTGGCGAAAGAAATGACAAACAAATTACAACCGCCTTGTAATTTGTATTGGTCGATGTTTCCTGTGTTCACGCAAACCGGCCCGAGCGCGGGCGCGGGGATCATCCGGGCACGACTGGTACGCAGCTTGCTGCGCCGGACGGACGCCGCGCCGCGCGGCGCGTCTATCATTGGAGCAAACCATGGCGCATATAAACCCCATTCAACTCCAGAAATTCCTCAAGGGCGTCAACTATCCGGCGTCCAAGAACACCCTGATCGAGAATGCGAAGAAGATGGGGGCCGACGAGAATATCTGCAGTTCGCTGCAACAGCTGCCCGATGAAGAGTTCGAGGCGCCGGTCGACGTCAGCCAGGCGCTGTCGAAAGAGCAGAAGAAGCAGCAGCACTGACCCGGGCTCGCCAATATTCAAAAGTCCTGTCCCCGGAACAGCATCAGCGCGCTGTCCACCACGATGGTGGTGCCCTGGATGTAGGATGATCGGCACGCCCAGTGTGCCCTTGACATCCCGGAGCAGCTGCACGACATTTTTCGACTCGCGCAAGTCCTGCTGGTAGACGGCTGCGTCGACCTGCTGCGCGGTGTAACCAGTTTCAAAAAGATTCGCATCGCCCCCAGGCCACCTCTGGTGTCAGGCCGAAATTCGCCGCGATTTCATGATCGCAGCAAATTTCCTCAGCCTGCAAACCGGGGGCGCAAACCCTCCCGCAAGAACATCCCTCGGGCGATTGATTCGATCACTTTGCGGAGTTCAGTTCTTTCAGATCATGCAAGGCCTGCTCCCGGCTTCTCGGCTGAATCGATGAACCCACAAAGAATACGTTCGCAAGCGGTCCTGTCACGAAGTCGTATTGGTAGAAAGATACTGTACCGGGTTCGAGCTGAATTTGGAGATCGGATGTTTTCGCCATGCCGCCAGGAGAAACCTTAAGCATGTATTTTCCGGGGGCGAGCCGCAGGTGAAGATAAGAGGCGTTGAAGAGGTCGCCTGCCTTTTTGCCGTCGAGCGCTACCTCGAACGATTGGCCGGACGCGAATATGGCGCTGGTGCGGTAGAGATAGACGTCGCTTTGATCCTTTCCAGGATCCGTAAGTCCGGCGAACTTCGGCCCTGGTGCAGTTGCACAAGCGCTGAGTACAACGGCCATTGCTGCAACAAATATGCGTTTAATCGACTGAATCATAGATCCTCCCATCTGAGTGGCTTATAGAAAATTAATTTGCTCGCTTAAGTCCGTACAGCACGGATAACGAGAGCAAGCCCCGTTGCTCTGAATTGCATGAATAAACTCCGCTGCCGGATGGGCCTTTAGTTTATTTTTGAGTAAGACAACGAATAGCTGGTGAACTTGCTGTCGGTTCCCTGAACGAACTTGGAAAAGTTTGAATAAAAGCCGGCGGTATAAGGCTGAGTTGCGCTCGACCCGGTCACGGACATCAAGAATTGGTCCGCCGAGCCGGCCATGGTCGCGGGTGAATCGCTAGTGACCGTGATGCTCTTCTGATAGATCAGTGTAATTGGCGTGGGGATGTCGATACTCGAACCCGATGCCTGGTGCGAGCAGAGAATATCGGAGTAATAACGGATTGTGAGCTTGCCGGTAATCGCGTTCCCGTTGACTGCCGAGAACTCGAAGAAGTTGATTTGGTACTTCGCGTCGGTGCTGCTGTTAAGAAGATTACTGGCGCTGATTCCGCAGTCCGATCTCCAATTACCGAGATACTTACTCAGGTCGCCGTTGGAAGTGGCTAATGTCGTCACCGTCACTTGCGGTGCTGTCGTTGCGACGCTCACTGAACCTCCGCCGCCGCATCCGGCAAGCATGGCGCCGGTTATCAGAGCGAATAATGCGGTTTTCTTCATCATGCTTTCTCCCTTTTATCGTTCATTGGCCTGATTCGGCTTGATGTCGCCTATGCGGAGCGTACCGAAGCTCCGCCGTGGCTACGCTTTGGACGCCCTGCTTCCCTTTTTCCGGGAGGACATTCAATCCTGGCGGTTCGTATCCGGGTCGTCGCTTTCTGTTGCATTCTTCTCCATGCACTTATGCCGTGATACTTCAGGCCGGAAGCGCGTTGTTTTTTTGCAAAATGTACGCGGATACTATTAATTTGCTTGATTTATCGCAATACCTATTTCGTGGGATATCCCTGTTCTTGAAAAATGCCTCTAGCGTGCTAATTGCATTTTGGAATTAATTCCAATAGTGCAACTAAAGCTCATGTCAGCAACCCCAGCAGCAGAATGATCAACAGCGCGCCGAGTGTCGCCAGCCAACGATGGGTGGCCAGCCACAACTGGGGACTTGAATCCACCGCCTGGCTGTTGAAGCGGCCGTGCGTGCCGTGGTCGCCCGGCACCGGCTGGTACAGGTTGTCGCGCCGGCCGGGCGGGATGGGCTGCTTGCCTTCCTGGCCCTCGTACGCCTGGTGCGCCAGCAGATGGTCGAGGATGCCCGGAATGACGCGCGTGCCGAGGATGGCCTGCGCCGCCGGCCAGCCCACCCACAGTTCGCGCCGCCGGTGGGTGGCTGCCCAGTAGATGCCGCGCGCCGCCACTTCCGGCTGAAAGATCTTCCCCAGCGGCCTGGGCCGCAGCGGCAGGCAGGTGCGGCCCCAGTCGAATTGCGGCGTATTGAACGCCGACAGGTGGACCATCGTGAGGTGGACCTCGCTCCTGTCGTGGATCAGTTCCGAGCGCAGCGAATCGGTGAAGCCGCGGATCGCGCTCTTGGCGCCGCAATAGGCCGCCTGCAGCGGGATCGAGCGATAGGCGAGCGCCGAGCCGACCTGCACGATGGCGCCGCGGTTGCGCGCCTTCATGCGCCGCAACGCGGCCATGGTGCCCCATACCGTGCCGAGATAAGTGACTTCGGTGGCGCGCCGGAAGTCCTCCGGCGAGGTGGCGGCCACTTCGCAGAAGATGGTCGACATGGCGTTGTTGATCCAGACGTCGATCGCGCCCCATTCGCGCTCCACATGGTCGGCCGCGGCTTCCACCTGGGCCTGGTCGGCGACGTCGGCGGGCACGACCAGCGCCTGGCCGCCCGCCTCCTCCACCTCTGCGCGCGCGCCTTCCAGCCCGTCGGCGCCGCGCGCCAGCAGCGCCACGCGCCAGCCGCGGCGGGCGAATTCGATAGCGGTGGCGCGCCCGATACCGGCCGACGAACCGGTGATGAGGACCACTTGTCCGTGCATGTGCTGCCTCCTCAATGTGGCCAATGTTGCGATGGCGGCGGCTGCCACGGCGCGCGCTGCACCGCGCGTGTCGCGTAATCGGCATGCGACAGGCCGAACAGCAGCGCGAGCGTGAGCAAGGCGGCCGCCGCCGCGATGCGCGGCGCGGCGCCCGCGCATCGCAGCCGCATGAAGAAAACGGCGACTAGCGCCGCCTTGGCCGCCGCGATGGCGAGATTGATCACGCCGTTCCAGGCCCCCAGCTTCAGCCAAGCGCTGCCGAAGGTCAGCAGCAGCAGGATCATCAGCGCCACCCAGACCAGGATGCTGCGCCGGTATTCATGCCGGGTTTCCTCGGTCGTCATGCGCCGCTCCTTCCCGCCAGGTAGAGGAGCGGATACAGGAAGATCCAGATCACGTCGACGAAATGCCAGTACAGGCCGAGCGCCTCGATGCGCTCGCCGGCCGCGAAGCGATATGCGCCGCGCGACAGCGCCAGCGCGAAGATCGACACCGCGGCGATGCCGATGGTCAGGTGCAGCGCGTGCAGCCCGGTCAGCGCGAAATAGAGGAAATAGAAGATTTCCGCCGCCGGCGCATGCTGCTGCTCCGGGAACGCAAAGCCAGCCCCTGGGAACAGGTGTTCCTGCCATGCATGCCGGTATTCGGCGGCCTTGATCGCGAGGAAGGCGATGCCGAGCGCGGCCGTCAGCAGCAGCATGCGCTGCGCGAGCTTCCTCGCATCGGCCTTGCGCGCCTGCACCGCGATCGCCATGCACAGGCTGCTGGTCAGCAGGATCGCGGTATTGGCGGTGCCTAGCAGGACTTCGGTATGGCGGCTGGCGGCCGCCATACCTTGCGGGAAATGGGTGCGCCCGTAGTAATAGCCGAAGAACAGCGGCCCGAAGAACATCAGCTCGGTCGCCAGGAAAACCCACATGCCGAAGCTCGCAGCCAGCTCCTGCCGCGCGGCGTCGTCGAACTGCCCGGCGTGACTGTTCATTGCGGCGTCTCCGATCCGGTCGCCGGGTCGTACCCGTAGGGTCCGCGCCCCACCGCCGGCGTGCGTTCGAAATTGTGCTTGGGCGGCGGCGACGCGGTCTGCCATTCGAGGCCGGTGGCGCGCCAGGGATTGGGACCGGCGCGCCGCCCGTAGAACAGCGACCACAGCAGATAGGCCAGCGGCAGCAGATAGCCGGCGGCGAGAATCGCGGCGCCGGCCGAGGACAGGATATTCAGCGCCTGGAACTCCGGCGGATAGCTGTGCGAGCGGCGCGGCATCCCTTCATAGCCGAGCAGATATTGCGGGAAGAAGGTCAGGTTGAAACCGAAGAAGATCATCAGCGCCGCCGCCCTGCCCCACATTTCCGGATACATGCGGCCGGTCATCTTCGGCCACCAGAAATGGAGGCCGCCGAAATAGGCCATCACCGCGCCGCCGACCATGATGTAGTGGAAATGCGCGATCACGAAATAGGTGTCGGTCAGGTGCACGTCCAGCGCCAGCGACGCCAGCATCAATCCGGTCAGCCCGCCGATGGTGAACAGGCCGACGAAGCCGAGCGCGTACAGCATCGGCGCGGAGAACGTGATGCGGCCCTTGTACAGGGTCGCGGTCCAGTTGAACACCTTGATCGCGGACGGGATCGCGACCATGAACGAGAGCACGGAAAACACCATGCTGGCGTACATCGACTGCCCCGACACGAACATGTGGTGGCCCCACACCAGAAAGCCGATCGAGGCGATGCCGAGGATGGCATAGGCCATGAAGCGGTAGCCGAACACCTGCTTGCGCGCGAAGCAGGGAATGATCTCGCTGGCCACGCCCATGGCCGGCAGGATCATGATGTACACCGCCGGATGCGAGTAGAACCAGAACAGATGCTGGAACAGCAGCGGATCGCCGCCCAGCGCCGGATCGAAGATGCCCACCTGCAGCAGGCGCTCGGCGGCCAGCAGCGCCAGCGTCATCGCCAGCACCGGCGTGGCCAGCAGCAGGATGATGGCGGTCGCGTAGTTGGCCCAGACGAACAGCGGCAGGCGGAACCAGGTCAGGCCGGGCGCGCGCAGGGTGTGCACCGTGACGACGAAGTTCAGTCCGGTCAGGATGGAGGAAAAGCCGACGACGAACACGCCGGCCAGCGCCAGGACCACGTGGCTTTTCGAGAACAGCGTCGAGAACGGCGTGTAGAAGGTCCAGCCGGTGTCGACGCCGCCGGCAATCAGCGCCGCCAGGATGAGCACGCCGCCGGCCACGTAGATGTACCAGCTCAGCAGGTTCAGGCGCGGAAAAGCCAGGTCGCGCGCGCCGATCATCATCGGCAGCAGGAAGTTGCCGAGCGCGGAAGGAATCGACGGAATCAGGAACAGCCAGACCATGATCACGCCGTGCGCGGTGAACAGCCGGTTGTAGGTGTCGGCCGGCACCAGGTCGCCCTGGGGCGTGGCCAGCTCCAGGCGGATCAGGGTGGCCGCCATCCCGCCGACGAAGAAAAAGGCCGTGATCGACACCAGGTAGAGCCAGGCGATGCGCTTGTGGTCGCGGGTGGTGAGCCACGACTTCAGCGAATAGTCCTCGCTCAGGTAATCCGGCGCCGGCTGTTCATTGACCCGCGCGTGCATCGCTGCCCTCCGTGGAACGGATGTATTCGATGATGGCCAGCAGATCCTCCTCGCCGATCTGGCCGGCGAACGACGGCATGATCGGCGCGTAGCCGGCGACGACGTCCTTCTTCGGCAGCAGCACCGAATCGCGGATGTAGTTCTCGTCCGCGACCAGCGTGCGGCCGTCCTGCAGATGCACCCGCCGCCCCAGCAGGCCGCGCAGGTCGGGCGCATGCACCGAGGAGCGCGCCTCGTGGCAGCCGCTGCAGCCGTAGCGGCGGTACAGCCCGAAGCCGCGCGCGGCCATGCCCGGCTCGCCGCTTCCGCCCTGCAGCCAGGCGGCGAAGCGGTCGGGCGGCATCACCACCACGCGCCCGCGCATCGCCGAGTGGTCGGTGCCGCAATACTCGGCGCAGAACAGGTGGAACTCGCCGGTCCGCGTCGGGGTGAACCAGATCGTGGTGTAGCGGCCCGGCACCACATCCTGCTTGATGCGGAAAGCCGGCACGAAAAAGCTGTGGATCACGTCCTGCGAGGCCATTACCATGCGCACCGGCTGGCCCAGCGGCACATGCAGCTCGTTGATCTCGCGCCGGCCGTTCCGGTGCTCCAGCTTCCACATCCACTGCCTGGCCACCACGAACACCGGCATCGCGTCCGGCGGCGCGCGGTACAGCTGAACGTAGTCGTAGGCGCCCCAGGCGAAGGCGCACAGGAACAGCAGCAGCGGGATCGCCGTCCAGGCGATTTCGAGCCTGCGGCCGCGCGCCGGGGCGGCGCTGCGGTCGGCGCGCGAGTTGCGGCGGTAGCGGACGCAGAAATAGAGGATCAGCGCGCCCACGCCGAGCGCGACGAAGCCGCTCAGCAGGAACTCGGCCAGCATCAGCGCATCGAAGCGCCCGGCCGCGCTCGACGCCGCCGGCGGCAGCAGGTGGAACGAGGAGTTCATGCGCCCGCCCTCCCCTTTCCCTCCGCGCCATGCGCGGCCTTGCCGCGTGCGCGCCATATCCACAGCGCCAACGCCGCCAGCACCGACAGGCTGACCGTGCGCGCCAGCGCCATGACCGCCGTGTCATAGCGCCCGGTGGCCGGGTCGTAGTGCGAACACAGCAGCAGCAGGCGCTCCGCCGGCGAACCGATGCGGCCGGAGGATGCATCCACCAGCGCCAGCCGCAGGTCGCGCGGCGCGAAGCGCACTCCCATGAAGTAATGCGAGATGCGTCCGTCCGGCGTGGCGACCAGGAAGCCGGCCGGATGCGCGTACTGGCGCGACGCCGCGTCGTAGCCGTATGCGAAGCCGGCGCTCCTTGCCAGCGCCGCGATCTGCGGCCCTTGCCCGGTCAGCAGGTGCAGGTCGCCGCCGGCGCGCGCCAGCAGCGCCGCGTACGACGCCTTCTTGCGGGCGGCCAGCGCCGCATCCTCGCCCGGATCGATGGACACGCCGACCACGCGGTACGCATCCGGCGGCAGGCCGGCGCCGGCCAGCGCTTCCAGCACGCCGTCCATCAGCGTGCCGCACAGGTTCGGGCAATGGTAGTAGCCGAGCACCAGCACCACCGGCGACCGGCCGAAAAAGGCGCCCAGCCGCACCGCGCGCCCGCTGTCGTCGGTGAAGGCGCCGGCCAGCGGCAGCTGCGCGTCGAGCCGCTGCCGGAACCCGGCTTGCGGCGGCGCGGGATAGCCTGCGCGCACCGGCAACGCGGCCAGCAGGCAGGCCACGGCCAGCACATGCCGCAGCGCTATCCGCCAGGCGTCAACGGATGCCCGGCGGATAGCGCTGCGCTCATCCGCCCTGCGGTCCTGTCGCTCCGCCAGCCAGCGCTTCATTCTTGCTCCCTCCGTGCCGGATCCGCATCGCCGCCTTGCGCGGCCATCGCGCGCATCGCCTGCTCGATCGGAATGCGGGCGATGCCCTTCTGCCGGTCTATCCATTCCCAGGATTCGAGCAGCTTGCGCTTTTCGGCGAAGTACTGCGCGCGCCGCTCCTGCGGGGCGGCGTCGAGCTGCGGGGGCGCGAACGCCGGCGTCCGGCCGGCGTCCGGCGCGCTCCACCAGCGCCACAGCAGGTAGGAGGCGGCCGCCGCCAGCAGGATGCCGGCCACGACGGCGATGCCCGCCCACAGCACGGCGCGCGCGTTGATGCCGGACGGCTGGCGTTTTTCCGTTTCAGCCATGGCCTTCCTCCCGCAGCATGCCGAGCGCCGCCCACGCGGCCGCGGCGAACGCCGCGCCGGCCAGCGGCGCCGTCCACAGCCACTGCCGCCAGCCGACCGCCAGCGACGGCAGCGTCATCCACCAGGCGTCCAGCAGATGAAAGGCGAGCAGCGCCGCCGCCAGCCAGCCGAGCAGGCGCGGCGCTTCCTTGACGTTGCGAAACAGCAGGATCAGCAGCGGCGCGAAGAAATGGAACAGCGCCAGCAGCCAGGCCACCGCCAGCCAGCCGGGCTCGCGGCGCGCGATGTACCAGACGGTCTCGTGCGGCAGGTCTTCCGCCCAGATGATCAGGAACTGGGTGAACGCCAGATAGGCCCACACCAGCACGTACATCAGCAGCAGGTTGCCGAGGTCGCGCCACACGCCCGGCGCCGGCCGCGCGCCGCCTTGCGCGGCCAGCAGCACCGCCAGCGCCATCCCGCCCAGCATCTGCCCGGCGCCGGCCAGCAGGCCGAACGTGCTGGAGTACCAGAGCGGCATGAGCGACATGATCCAGTCCACCGAGGCCAGGCCGACGCTGACGCCCCAGGCGATCAGGGCGGCGGCCGAAAAATGCGCGGAACGCCGCAACGCCGGGCGCCGGCTCAGCCAGGCCAGCAGCGACCAGATGCCGAGATAGCACAGGCTGCGCAGCGCGAAGAACCAGGGCGTGAGCCAGACGCTCTTGAACCGGGCATGTTCCGGTTTCAGCTCGCCGGCCCAGCGCAGCGGCCCGGCATCGGCATGCGGCGCCCACGGGAACAGCTCGCGCATGCCAAAGAGCAGCGGCAGGAACAGCAGCGCCAGCAGCCACATGCCGGGCGCCAGGCCGAGCAGGTAGCCGCGGATCGCCTCGCCCCAGCGGCCGCCGGTCAGGTTGTGCACCCAGACGTTGGCCAGCCCGCCCATCACCAGCCCGCAGCAGAACCACCAGGCGGCAAGCCAGGCGGCCAGGAAGGCGGTGGCGGCGGTGCGCCAGGCGGCGACGCAGGCAAGCGCCAGCACAATCAGAAGAACCGTCTTCGCGGGCCGGCTGCTCATTCGTCTGCTCCTTGCGCGGCCAGCCGCTGCCGCATCGCCGGCGGCAGGTTCTTCACCTGCGCATTCTGGCTCAGCTGCAGCGCGCGGATATACGCGACGATCGCCCAGCGGTCCGGCGGCGACACGCGGTCGGCGTACGGATACATGATCCCGTAGCCCTTGCTGATCACGTCGAAGAAATGCCGGTCCGGGGCCTGCCGCAGGCGCTCGATATGGTAGGACGGCGGATGCGGAAAGCCGCGCCGCGCCACCAGGCCGTCGCCGTCGCCGGCCGGGCTGTGGCATGGCAGGCAGTAGATGGCGTAGCGGTTCTGGCCGCGCCGCAGCAGCTGCATCGTGATCGGATACGGAATCGCCCGCGCATTCAGGGCGGCGATGTCCTCGTCGATGTTTTCCGTGCCCATCCGCCCGCTCGACGTCCCGGAAAACGGCCCGTTCGAATACGGCACGCTGTTGTCCGGCAGCGGCCGCGCCGAATTGCCGTCGGCGAACAGCTCGCTGCGCTCGAACGGCTTGAAGCGCGGCTGGTCGTACATGTCCTGCCTGGCCTTCTCGCATCCGGTCAGGAAAGCGAGAAGGCAGCAGATGCACGTCAGCAGCGGCGCCCGCCTCATTCCGGCACCTCCGATACGCAAAGCGGCCGGAGCCCGAGCAGGAATTCCCGGCTGCGCTGGCCGTCGTAATGCGGGTCGCGCGCCGGCAGGCAAAGGAAGAAGCGGTTGCGCGTGACCTGTTCGAAATCGGGCGCGTTGAACACCGGATGGCGCAGCTGCGGCAGCCCGTTCAGGGCCAGCATGCCGAACACCGCCGCCAGCGCCGCGCCGAGGATGCTCAGTTCGAAGGTCGGGACGATGAACGACGGCCAGCTGTGCAAGGGGCGCCCGCCGACATTGATCGAATAGTCGATCACCGCCGCATACCATTGCATGAAATAGCCGCCGATGCCGCCCGCCAGCCCGCCCAGCAGCGCCATCAGCGGCACCCGGTTGCGCCTGAATCCGACCGCCTCGGCGATGCCTTCCACCGGATACGGCGCATACGCTTCCACTTCGCGATAGCCGTCCTCGCGCGCACGCCTGGCGGCCTCCAGCAGCGCTTCGCCGGTACGGAATTCGGCCATCAGGCCGTAGATCCCGGCCTTGTCCGCTTTGGCGCTCATGCTTTTTCCTCCGCGCTTTCGTGCACCAGCTCGCGCATCTCGGCGATCGAGATCGCCGGCAGCACGCGGATGAACAGCAGGAACAGCCAGGCGAAGAAGGCGATCGAGCCGAGCAGATGGGTCCAGTCCCAGCCGGTCGGGTAGAACATGCCCCAGGCCGACGGCAGAAAATCGCGGTGCAGGCTGGAGACCACGATCAGGAAGCGCTCCATCCACATGCCGAGGTTGACCGCCAGGCTGATGGCGAACAGCATCCGGACGCTGTGCCGCACGCGGCGCAACCACAGCAGCTGCGGCAGCGCGACGTTACAGAACAGCATAGCCCGGTAGACCGGCGCGTACGGCCCGGTCCAGCGGTTGACCGTCATGTATTGCTCGAACTCGCCGCCGCTGTAGAACGCGGTGAAGATCTCGGCCGCATAGCCGTAGGCGACGATCAGGGAAGTCACCAGCATCATCTTCGCCGCGTTCGCCAGGTGGCGCTCGGTGATGAAGTCCTCCAGCCCGAAGAAGCGGCGCAGCGGAATGGCCAGCGTCAGCACCATCGCGAAGCCGGAGAACAAGGCGCCGGCCACGAAGTACGGCGGGAAGATGGTCGAGTGGTAGCCCGGCGTGTTGCCGATCGCGAAATCGAGCGACACCACCGAATGCACCGAGATCACCAGCGGCGTGGCCAGCCCGGCCAGCAGCAGGTAGGCGCTCTCGTAGCGCGCCCAGTGGCGCGCCTCGCCGCGCCAGCCGAGCGCCAGCAGGCCGTAGGCGAACTGCCTGAAGCGCGCGCCTTGCGCGCAGGCGCGGTCGCGCAGCGTGCCGAGGTCGGGGATCAGGCCGACGTACCAGAACAGCAGCGACACGATCAGGTAGGTGCCGATGGCGAAGATGTCCCACACCAGCGGGCTGCGCCATTGCGGCCATAGGTTCATCACGTCCGGATACGGGATCAGCCAGTAGAAGAACCACGGCCGTCCCAGGTGCAGGATCGGGAACAGGCCGGCGATGCCGGCGGCGAACAGCGTCATCGCCTCGGCGAAGCGGTTGATCGAGGTGCGCCACTTCTGGCGCAGGAGCAGCAGGAAGGCGGAGATGAAGGTGCCGGCGTGGCCGATCCCGATCCACCAGACGAAATTGCCGATCGCAAAACCCCATGCCACCGGGATGTTGACGCCCCAGATGCCGACGCCGGCCGCGAACAGGTACGCGATCGCGCCGAAGAAGACCAGCGTGCCGAGGAAGGTGGCGAGGAAGGCGCTCAGCCACGGCCAGCGCAGCGGGCGCTGCAGCACCAGGTTGGCGATCTTGTCCGACACGCTCGCATAGCCCCAGCCGGCGCGCAGCACGCCGATGTCCTGCGAGACCGGAGGCTGGGGAGGCTGTCGTGTCGTTTCGTTCATGATCCTAGCTCCACATCCGGATTCACCACCAGCGCCGCATACGAGGTGCGCGGCCGCGTGTTCAGTTCCGCCAGCAATCCGTAATCCAGCGGCGACGCCTTCGCCTTGTTCACGCGGCTGCCGGGATCGTTGAGGTCGCCGAACACGATCGCCTCGGTCGGGCAGGCCGCCTGGCAGGCGGTCACCACTTCGCCGTCCTTGAGGCGCCGCCCGAGCTTTTCCGCCTCGATCCGGCCGCGCGTGATGCGCTGCACGCAGTAGGTGCACTTCTCCATCACCCCGCGCCGGCGCACCGTGACTTCTGGGTTGTAGGCCGGTGGCGTGCGGTCGATCGGGGTGGCGGTGTACTGCAGGAAGTTGAAGCGGCGCACCTTGTACGGGCAGTTGTTGGCGCAGAAGCGGGTCCCCACGCAGCGGTTGTAGACCTGCAGGTTCAGGCCCTCGCTGTCGTGCACCGCCGCCTCCACCGGGCACACCAGCTCGCAGGGCGCGGCCTCGCAATGCATGCACGGCACCGGCTGGAAGACGCTGCGCGCATGCGCGTCCGGACCGGCGTCGTAGCGGTCGACCCGGATCCAGTGCATCTCGCGCCCGCGCGCGACCTCTTCCCGGCCGACCGGCGGGATGTTGTTTTCCGCCTGACAGGCGATGGTGCAGGCGCGGCAGCCGATGCAGGCATTCAGGTCGATCGCCATGCCCCACTTGTAATCCTTGTACTCCCACGCCGGGTAGAGCGATTGGCCGGGCGTGCGCAGGCGCGGCTCGTCGTTGGCGAAATGCGGACGGCGCCGGAACTCGTCGCGCGTCGCCATGCGCACGATGTCGCGCCCTTCCATCCGCTGGTGGTTCTGGGTGGTGGCGAAGGCGAGATGGCGTCCCGTCTTTTCCGCCCGCAGCGCGTGCGGCCCGCGCAGCGTGCGCAGGCGGTAGGCATCGAAGCCGACGCCGTCGCCCACGCGGCCGGCGGCGCGCCGGCCGTAGCCGAGGTGCAGCGTCACGGCGCCGTCGGCATGCCCGGGCCATACCCACACCGGCGCCTCCACCCATGCTTGCGGACGGTCCGCCAGCGACAGGCGCAGCACGTCGCCGGTGCGCACGCCGAGCGACCGTGCCGTGTTCGCGCCGATCAGCGCCGCGTTGTCCCAGGTGAGCGTGCTGAGCGGGCGCGGCAGCTCCTGCAGCCAGGCATTGTTCGCATGCTCGCCGGCGCCCACCGAGGGATCGGCCGCGAACAGCGCGCGCAAGGCCGGCCCCTCGAAGTCGGGCGGCGCGATCGTCCGCGCCGGCCGCAGCGGCAGCGGCTCGCTCGCGCTGCCGGCGATCGCGCCGCGCCGCAGCGCATCCTGCCAGAACGGCTCGAACTCCCCGCCGCGCCTGCCCTGCCAGTAGCCGCGCACCAGCTCGTAGCCGGAACGCTCGGCGCCGCCCAGCCAGGCCAGCACCTCATGCGCGGAGCGGCCGCCATACAGCGGCGCGATCACCGGCTGCACGATGGTGGCGGTGCCGTCGAAGGCGCGCGCGTCGCTCCACTGCTCGTAGGCATGGGCGGCGGGAAGGTGCCAGGTCGCGGCGTGCGCGGTCTCGTCGCGGTATAGCCCGAGATGCACCGAGAACGGCACCTTGCGCAGCGCCTCCTCGAAGCCGGCGTCGGCCGGCGCGTCGTAGGCCGGGTTGGTCTCCAGCATGAAGAGCGCGTCGACCGCCCCGGCCCGCATGTCCTCGGCCAGCGCCGCCAGCGATTGCGCATGGTTCTGCGGCCTGGCCTCCACCGGCGCGATCGGGAGCGCCGTCCTGCCGAGGTTGCCGAGATGCGCATTCATCAGGTGCACCAGCGCCCGCGTGCGCGGCGAGACGCTGCCGCCGGCGACGATCAGCGCCGCGCCGCGCTGCGCGTCCAGGCGGGCGGCCAGCACTGCTTCCCATTTGGCGGCGCGCCCGTCCGCCGCCCGCGGCAGGTCCGCCGGCATGCCGGGCAGGCCGAGCCGCGCGGCGATGCGCCATACCGTGCGCTCGATATCGTGCGGCGGCAGCGCCAGCCGGTTGTCGGCCATCATCCCCAGCAGGCCGGGGCCGGCCTCCAGCGCATACAGGCGCTTGTCGAAACGCGGCGCGGCGGCGCGCCGGCCCTGCACGAAATCGCGCGCATGGCGGATGTGCCCCGGCCAGTCGCCGAAGGGGTCGGCGTCGACGCCGAGAATGACGGCGGCGCGGTCGAAGCGGTACAGCATGTCGGCGCTGCGGCCGAACGCCAGGCTGGCCGCCTCCAGCGCGCCATCGTCGTGCAGCGGATCGTAGCTGTGCCAGCGCGCCTTCGGATAGCGCCGCAGCAGCGCGTCGAGCTGGGCGGCCAGGGTGGGCGAGGTCACGGTCCCGGTCAGGATGCGCAGCCCGGCGCCGCCGTCCGCGTCCCAGCCGGCGCGCCGCGCCGACAGCGCATTCCTGAACGCCCCCCAGGTGGACAGGGTTTCGCCCTGGCGCACCGTCTGCGAGCGGTCCGGGTCCCACAATTGCAGCACCGAAGCCTGCGCGAACACGCTGGTCGCGCCCAGGCTGGCCGGGTGCTGCGGATTGCCCTCCACCTTGGTCGGCCGGCCCATGTTGCTTTCGACCAGGACGCCCTGCGCATAGCCGCGATGCACGAAGGCGGTCGCGTAGTAAAGCGGCCGGCCGGGCACCATCCGCTCCGGCATGTCGACATAGGGCACGATGACCTCCTGCGGCGGCCCGCTGCAACCGGCCCCGGCCAGCGCCATCGACGCCGCCAGCAGCTTCATGAAAGCGCGGCGCTCCGCGCTGTGCGGCGCGCCGGCTGCATCCGGTTGAAGCGGAACGATGGGGATGTGGTGGCGCGGCATCAGCGATGGCAGGTTGAACAGTCGGTCAGGCGGCGCGTGTCCTGCAGCCGGTACAGGCGGTCGAGCTGCGCGATTTCCTGCCGCGACAAGGGGCGCGTCGCAGTCATCTCGAACACTTCCGACAGCGGCCGGATGTGCTGCGGCGCGCTGCGGTGACAGCCCAGGCACCATTGCATGTCGAGCGAGGCCACGCGCCAGGTGAGCGGCATCTGGTCCACCCGGCCGTGACATTCGACGCAGCCGACGCCCTTGTTGACGTGGATGCTGTGGTCGAAATACACGAACTCCGGCAGGGCGTGCACGCGCTTCCACTGGATCGGCGTGTCGGTGCGCGCGCTGGCGTGCAGCGGCGCCAGCACCGGCGCATCGCGGAACAGCTGGGAATGGCAGGTCAGGCAGATCCGTGTGCCGGGCAGGCCGGCGAAGGAGGATTTCTCCACCGAAGTGTGGCAATAGCGGCAGTCGATGCCGTCGTCGCCCACGTGATGCTTGTGGCTGAAGGGAATCGGCTGCTCCACCGGCTGGTACATCGCCGGCGCCGGCTCCATGCGCCAACGCGCCAGGCCGACCGCCGCCAGCGCGAGAAGGAGCGCCGTCAGGAAGGACAGCTTGATCGCGAGAACGGCGGAGCGACTGAAAGCCTGCGCCATGGAATCAATGCGGGGGCCGGCCGGCATCCATCGTGCCCGGCGCGGGTGCCGGCTGCCCGGCCTGCGCCGCCCACTCCGCCTCGTCGTACTTCGGACAGTGTTCGATCTCGTCGCGCGTGAGGCTGACCGCCACGCTGCGGTCGAGCCAGTCGATATGGTCGATGCGCTGCGGCGACACCAGCACCGACGGCCCCGGCCACCAGTTGCGCGGATCGACCACCAGCATGCGGATCGACCAGTCCTCGTCGTCGAACAGCAGGTCTTCCAGGTGCCCCATCCTGCGGTCGAGCGCCTGGATGTGGTAGCCGATCACCTCGCGGCTGCTGCGCAGGTGCGGATCGTCCTTCCTGCTCTCGTCCGGGCGCTCCTGCGCCGCCTCCGCGGCGGGCTGTCCGAACGGCTGCGCCTGGGCCTCGGGCAGGCTCGCGTGCCCCCACAGATAGGGCCCGGCCCAGTAGTACGGATAGCCGTAGTAGTCGTAGAACTCGACCTCGTGCTGGCGCGACACCGGCTTGGCGGTGTCGATGTCCGGACTGTCCTCGACCTGCTTTCTGGTCAGTCCGACGTGCAAGGCGCGTTCCTGCCAGTGCAGGCGGCGCAGCGCGGCCGGCGACAGCAGCACCTTGCGCTCGCCGATGAATCCGCCGGCATCGACCGCGAAATAGCGGATCGCCCATTTCTCGTCGTCGAAATAGACATCCTCGACGTGGCCGATGTCGCCGTCCATCGCGACCACCTTTACCCCGCGCAATGCCTTTACGTTGTGCAGCATGATTGCTCTCCCAGGACCACGGTCCATCCCCTGGCCGCCATCGACCTTCGGGAACATCACCGTGCTGCATTCACGTGCAAGAGAAATGCCTGCCGTGCCGGATTGAGCGGCAGAATCAGGCAGAGGGGGCTGCGGCAGAAGACAGAATGGCGCAGGCAGCACTGTCGCGCGGTGGCGCAAAGCGGGTACAAGGACCGTGCACAAGGACCGCGTTGGCGAGGCGGCCGCCAGTGCGTTGGTGCGTTGGTGCGTTGGTGCGTTGGTGCGTTGTTACATTCGCCCAAATACTAATTACACGCCGTTTGTAAATTTATCGCGTGATGGGCGCGCAACACGACGGGGCGAGAGATGGGAGGCCGGCACGCCTCCCCGTCCGTTATCGCCTGGGTCCGGGCCCGGGGCGCTGCAACTGCTCGCGCTGCTGCGGCGTCAGGATGGCGTCGATGCGCTTTCTTTCCTCAAGCGAATTTTCAAACATCTGTTTGCGCAGCGCCGCCATGGCGTCGTACTGCTTGCGCGCGGCCTGCTCGTCGAACTTGCCGTCGCGGTGGATATCCGGCGACTGGAACTGGAGGTCATGCATTTTCTCCATGACCTGCCATTGTTTCTGGCGAAATTCCTTTTCGGCTGCGGCAATTTTTGCGCGCTGCTCGTTCGTCAGGTCCGGAATGCCGTAGTCCCAGCCGCCCATCATGCCGGGCCCCATGCCGCAGCCGCCCATCATGCCGTGGGCGTCCATCATGCCGGGCCCCATGCCATAGCCCCCCATCATGCCAGGGCCCATGCCGTGGCCGCCCATCATGCCGCGGCCCATGCCATCGGGCTGGGACCACGCGGATGCCGCGGCCAGCAGAAGCGCCGCCGCCAACGTCGATGTACGCATTGCCATGTTCATCTCCTTGTCGATGTCCTCGGGCATGCACCGCCTGCATGGCGGGCATGGCTCCATGTTATCGGAGCGCGGTGCGGGGAGCGCATGCGCTGAATCAAGCGGCGGGTTATTCAGCCGATACAGCGAAACCTGGCGCCATCGCTACTGAACGTGCAGCGCCGGCGCGATCTTGCCCGCGCGCAGATGTTGCACCGCATGTTTGGCGGCATGACCGGCATGATCCGCCGCCAGGCGCGCCGTTTCGCTCATGTGGCCGTAGTGGATTTCGGGCGATTCCTGTTCGCGCACGCCCCTGGCAGGCAGGACGCCGACGCCGTGCCGGTACACCATCAGGCCGCCCAGGTAGGCGGTATAGGCCATGCCGGCAATGGCGCCCGCCGTGGCCAGCAGATAGCCGGCGCCGGGCTCGGAGCGGCGCGCGCGCAGCAGCGCCAGCGCGCCGACGGCGACCAGCATGCCGGCGTTCAGATTGCGATGGGTGATCAGGATATCGTGCGCGTCGCCGGCTTCCACCGCTTCCTGCGCCACCAGCCCGGCAGCGGCGGTGGCAACGCCGCCGATGGCGGCCGCCGGCATCAGGAACTTGCCGATTTCCATCAGCCTGCGCCGCCCGCGCAGGCGGCCGAACAGGTCGGCGAAAAAGGCGACTGGCAGCAGCGCCAGCGGAAAGTGGGCGAGCGTCGGATGAAGTTCATGCAGTCGTATGGCCATGGCAAATCCTCTTGGACAGAAATACGGGAAAACAGCGTGAGGCCGGCAATGCAATTCCCGTTCCCGCAATGGCGCAGGCATGAACCCTGCTATTAAAAAGTATTAAAGAACTTCCCCATGACAGATTGGTCATCCTGGAGATTGCCATGAACAATGCGGACAAGCTTACGGACGAAGACCTGAACCGGAGAAAATTCCTGCTCACCGCCACCACGGTCGTCGGCGGCGCCGGCGTGGTCGCCACCGCGGTGCCATTCCTTTCCACCATGGCGCCGAGCGAGGCGGCGAAGGCGGCCGGCGCGCCGGTCGAAGTCGATGTCAGCACGATCGCGCCGGGCAAGCTCACCACCGTCGAATGGCGCGGCAAGCCAGTCTGGATCCTGCACCGCACCGAGGCCATGATCGCCGGACTGGGCCGGCATGACGCCCTGCTGGCCGATCCGGCCTCGACGGCGAACCAGCAGCCGCCGTATGCCGCCAATCCGGCACGCGCGATCCGCCCGCCGTACTTCGTCGCGATCGGCATCTGCACCCACCTGGGCTGCGTCCCGGTGTTCCGGCCCGAGCCCGGCGCGCCCGACCTCGGCGCCGACTGGCCGGGCGGCTTCTACTGTCCCTGCCACGGATCGAAATTCGACCTGGCCGGGCGCGTGTTCAAGAACGTGCCCGCGCCGCGCAACCTGGAAGTGCCGGAATACACATTCCTGAGCGATGCCAGGCTGCTCATCGGCAGCGGCGGCAAGCGCGGCTGATGCGGCCGCTGCTGGCCTGCCTGCTGCTGTGCGCCGCAGGCAATGCCGCCGCCGCTTACCGGGTCGAGCTCGACGCGCCGCCGCCGCTGAAGGAGCTGCTGCAACGCCATCTCGACCTGATCCGCTACCAGGGCCGCGACGACCTGAACCAGGACCAGCTGGACTACATGCTGGAAACGGTCGGCGCCCAAGTCACCAGGCTGGCGTCCACCGAAGGCTACTTCCTGCCGCATACCACGGTGCGGGTCGAGCGCAGCGGCGCGCTGCCGGTGGTGCGCCTGACGGTGGACGCCGGCGCGCGCACGACGGTGGCCGGCGTCGAGGTGCGGGTGAGCGGCAGCGCGCCCGAACGCAACCCGGCGCAGGCCGAGCGGGTGCGCCGGACATGGCAGCTCAAGCCGGGCGAGCCGTTCCGCCAGGAAGACTGGGAGGCCGCCAAGCAGCACGGCTTGCAGATCCTGCAGCGCCGCCGCTATCCGGCCGCGCGCATCGCCGCCTCCGAGGCGCGCATCTATCCCGACATCCGGCAGGCCGACCTCGCCGTGACCTACGACAGCGGCCCGCCGTTCACCCTCGGCCCGCTGCGCATCAGCGGCGCCGAACGCTACCCGGAGTCCATCATCCGCAACGTCAGTCCGCTGCGCGCCGGCGAGGAATACAGCGCCGACCGCCTGCTCGAACTACAGCGCGAGATCCAGCAGACGCCCTATTTCAGCAACGTCGTGGTGGACATCGACAAGGATCCGGCGCACCCGCAGCAGACGCCGGTCAGGGTGCGGGTGACGGAATTCCCGGCCCGGCGCCTGCGCGCCGGCGTCGGCTATTCCACCGATACCGGCGCCCATGTGGAAGGCCGCTATAGCCGCTATGACCTGTTCGACCGGGCCTGGGTGCTGGACAGCCAGTTACGGCTGGAGCAACGCCGCCAGTCCGGCGCGCTCGATCTGGCCATGCCGCCCGGCCGCGGCGGCTGGGTCAACAGCACGCACGCCTCCATCGACCGCACGACCCTGGAAGGCATCGACCTGCGCAGCCGCCGCATCGGGCTGCGCCGCACGCGCAACACCGAAAAGCGCGACTTCGCCTACACCATCGAGTACTACAGCGACCAGCTGCTGCAGCTCAACGGCGCCGCCCTGCCGCCCGACATCGTGGCCGCGCCCGGCACCCACCGCGCGCTGGTGGCCGGCGCCGCCCTCACCCGGCGCCAGGTCGACAATCCGCGCTTTCCGCGGCGCGGCTACATCGCCTCGCTGGAACTGGGCGCCGCCCTCCAGGGACTGCTGACCGACCAGACCTTCTTCCGCGCCTACAGCCAGCTGCGCCAGTACCACCCGGCCGGCCGGCGCGACATCGCGATCCTGCGCGGCGAGCTCGGCGCGGTCATCACCAAGGGCGGCAACGCCGCCATACCCGCCTCCCTGCTGTTTCGCGCCGGCGGCACCGACTCGGTGCGCGGCTACCGTTACCAGAGCATCGGCAACGAGCGCAACGGCATCGTCTACCCGACGCGCTATCTCGTCACCGGCGGCGCCGAATACCAGCGCTGGTTCAGCGAAAAATGGGGCGCCGCGTTGTTCTACGACGCCGGCGCCGCCAGCGACCGCTGGAGCGGCAAGAACTTCTTCCATGCGGTCGGCATCGGCGCGCGCTACCGCAGCCCGATCGGCCCGATCAATGCCGATCTCGCGTATGGATTCCAGGGCGGCAATATCCGCCCGCACCTGTCGCTCGGCATCGTGTTCTGATGAGCGCGACGCCCCCATCCCCCAACCGCAACGCCAGCCCCGCCCGCCGGCGCCGGCTGTTGCGCGCCGTGCTGGCGCTGCCGCTCCTGCTGGCGCTGGCCGGCGCGCTGCTGCTGGCCGCGGTCAAGACCGAATGGGGCGCGCGCACGCTGTGGCAGCTGGCCGTGCGCGTCCTGCCGGAGCGGCTCTCGGGCGAGCTGGCCGGCGGCACCCTGGCCGACGGGCTGCAACTGCGCAACGTGCTCTACCGCGACCAGGCGCGCCAGGTGAAGCTGGACCGGCTGTCCGCGCGCTGGCGCTGGTCGTTCTCGCCGCCGGCACTGACCATCGACCGCCTGCAGATCGGCGCGCTCGAACTGACGCAATACCCGACGCCGCCGCAGCCGCCGTCGGTGCCCCGGCGCCTGACGCTGCCACTGGCCGTCGAACTGCGCGAGGCGACACTGCAAACACTCGCGTTGCACAGCGGAGGCGCCACCTCGCTCTATACCGGCATCGTGCTGCAAGGCAGAAGCGACGGCACGCGCCATACGCTGACGCTGAAGCACGCGGACACGCCCTACGGCGCCGCCCAGGCCGACCTGCGGCTGGGCGGCGCGCGCCCATTCCCGCTCGACGGCAGCGCCCGCCTCGATGGCAACTGGCGCGGCGAGCGCTACCGGCTCGACGCCAGGCTGACCGGTTCGCTGGAAGCGCTGGACGTCCGCTTGCAGGCGGCCGGCGACCGGCTGCACGGCGATGCGCACATCGAGGCGGCGCTCTTTTCCGATGGTGTGCTGAGACGCGCGCAGGTCGCGCTGCGCAACCTCGATCCGCAGATGTTCAGCCCCGGCGCCCCGCATGCGGCACTCGACATCGACGCCAGCCTCATGCCGGAAGGCGGCGCCGCGCAGCGGACGCTGTCCGGCCCGGTGTCGCTGCACAATGCGCAGCCGGGCGCGCTCGACCGCGGCTTGCTGCCCGTCGCCGGCGCGAGCGCCCAGGTGCGGCTCGCCCCCGGGCGGCAGGAAGTGCGGCAACTGCGGGCGGCGCTGGAAGGCGGCGGCACGCTGGAAGGCGGAGGCGAGCTGCAAGGCGGCAGCGGCCGCCTCGCGCTGCAGGCGAAGCGGCTGGACTTGAACGCGCTTGACGGCAAGCTGCGGCGCACGCAGCTGAGCGGCCCGCTCAGCGCGGACCTGGCAGGCGATACGCAGCGCATTACGCTCGACCTGTCCGGCCCGACGCTGGCCATCTCCGCCGATGCCAGCCTCGATCCGCGGCAGATCGTGCTGAATCGCGCGACGCTAGTGGCGGGCGCCGCGCAGCTGCATCTGGCAGGCACGCTGGCGCGCGACGGCGGACAGGCCTTCCGTGCGCATGGCACGCTGTCCGATTTCAATCCCGAACGCTTCCTGGCGCCGCCCGCGCCGCGCGCCAGCATCAACCTGCAATTCGAGGCGCAAGGCGCGCTGCAGCCGCAGCTGCAGGCCGGCCTTGCCTTCGCCATCCACGACAGCAGCCGCTACGCCGGCTTGCCGATGAGCGGCGGCGGCCGCCTGCGCGTGGACGGCAAGCGGGTCGCGGCGGACGACGTCCGGCTGGCGGTGGCCGGCAACCGGCTGGATATCGACGGCAGCTTCGGCGCGCCGGGCCGGCGCCTGCAATTCGAGCTCGATGCGCCGGCGCTGGCGCGGCTCGGATTCGGCCTGAACGGCTCCTTGCGCGCCCACGGTGAAATCGGCGGCACCACCGAGCGCCCGACGCTGACCACCGACTACCAGGCAAGCCGCCTGGCATTCCGGCAGTACCGGCTTGCGCAGGCGTCCGGCGCAGCCCGCACCAGCGGCGTGCCGGGGCGCGCCCCGGAGGCGCGCGTGACGTTCGTCCTCGATGCGCGCGGCGTCCGGGCGCCCGATATCGACCTGGAGGCGCTGCACGCCGCCGTCGAAGGCAGCTACGCCAGCCACGCGCTGACGCTCAAGGCCGACGGGCGGCTGCGCGGGCAGCCGCTGGCGCTGAGCGCGGCCGCCCGCGGCCGGCTGCAGGAACAGGCGCAGGGCTACGCCTGGAACGGCACGCTCGGCACGCTCGAAAACCGCGGCTTCCCGCGCCTGGCGCTGGAGCAGCCGCTGGAAGTAAGCGTGGCGCCGCAACGGCTCGCGCTCGGCGCCGCCGGCCTGCGGCTGGAACAGGCGCGCGTCGCCCTGCAATCCTTGCTGCTGGACGAGCGGACGATCAGCTCGCGAGGGACGATCAGCGCGCTGGATGTCGGCCACCTGCTGGAGCTGCGGCGCCAGCTGACCGGCGCCAAGGCGCCGCTCCGCACCGACCTGGTGCTCGACGGCAGCTGGGATTTTTCGCTGGCCGATACCGCCGCCGGCTTCATCCGCATCGAGCGGCGCGGCGGCGACGTGCGCCTGCCGGGCGAACTGCGCGACACCGCGCTCGGGCTCACCGCGCTGCGCCTGCGCGGCGACCTGCAGGGCCAGGCGCTGCGGCTGACCGGCGAGGCAAGCGCGCGCCGCGTCGGCAGCGCCAGCGCCAGCGTCCGGGTGGCGCTGCAGCCGGCCGGCGGCCGCCTGCTGCCGGGGCCGGATTCGGCGCTGGACGGCCAGTTCAGGGCCGCCATCCCGCGCCTGCAGGACCTGGCGTCGCTGGCCGGCCCCAGGATCGTACTGAGCGGCGATGCTGCGCTCGACATCGGGATCGGCGGCACGCCGGCCGCGCCCGTCGTCGCGGGCGACATCGCCGGCCGCAACCTGGCCCTGATGCTGTACGACCAGGACGTGCGCCTGCACGACGGCAGCGCGCAGATCCATATCGAAGGCAACGTCGCCGACATCCGCCAGCTGGTGTTCCACGGCGGCGCGGGCACGGCCAGCGTCACCGGACGCGTTCCGCTCGACCATCCCGAGGATGCGGCAGCGACGCTGGTCGCCGACCACCTGCAGCTGCTGGCCAGCCCGTCGCGCCAGATGACGATATCGGGCCGGGCCACGACGAGCCGCGCCGCGACAGGCCGTGCCGACACCGCCAGTGCCGGCGGCCGGCTGCAAATCGCCGGCGAGTTCACGGTGGATCATGCGCGCTTCAGCCTGCCGGAGCAAAGCGCTCCCGAACTGGGCGAGGACGTGACCGTCATCCGCGGCACGCGCGAAGAGGCCGCGCAACGCCGGCCGCAGAACGTAGGCATGCAGGCCGGACAGCCGGCCGGACCGCTGACGCCGCTGGTGCGGCTGCGGCTCGACCTCGGCGACGACTTCCGTTTCCAGGGCGCGGGCGCCGATCTCCGGCTGGCCGGCCTGCTGACCGTGCTGAGCGCGCCCGGCGAGACGCCGCGCGCCGCGGGCACGGTGCGCATCGCCGGCGGCACCTATGAAGCCTTCGGCGCCAAGCTGCAGATCGAACGCGGCGTGCTCAACTTCCAGGACTCCTTCGGCAACCCCAACATCGACATCCTGGCGATGCGGCGCGACCAGGAGGTGGCGGCCGGCGTGCACGTCACCGGCACCGTGAAGCAGCCGCGCGTGCAGCTGGTGTCCGAGCCCGACGTGCCGGAACAGGAAAAGCTGAACTGGCTGGTGTTCGGGCGCGGCGGCGCCGCCGGCGAGGCCGCCGGCGGGCAGGCGCAAGCGGCGGCCAGGGAGGCGGCGCTGGGGCTGGTCAACAAGTTCGGCGGCGCCCGGCTGGCGCAAGGCTTAGGTCTCAGCCAGCTGACCATCGGCAGCAGCGAGTTCGGCCTGGGCGCGCAGCAGGTGGTCAGCCTCGGCAAGGAAATCTCGAACCGCCTGTTCATCGGCTATGAGCAAAGCCTGGCCGGCGCCGAGGGCGTACTCAAGCTGACCTACGAACTGTCGCGCCACTGGTCGGTGGTGCTGCGCGGCGGCGCCACCGGCGGCGTGGATGTGTACTACAGCAAGCGCTTCGATCGTTTCGGCGGCGCCGGCGAAGCGCGCTGAGGCCCTGCCCCACCGCATGCGCATCGCGCCTGCGGCGCGCTTCATCCCTCGCGGAAGCGCCGGATCGCCATGTCGACCATGCCTTGCGCGCTGCCGGTGGCCGCATACTCCTGGCGCAGGAAGAAGGCGTCGCTGCCGGCATGCGTCACTTCGTACAGGTGTTCCAGCGCAGGCATGGCTCCGAGCGCTTCCGCATGCGGTTCGAGGCGGCGCAGCGTGGTCAGGATGTCTTCGCGCAGCGACAGGCTCTCGTGGTTCTTCGGATGCACGAGGACGCCGTCCAGTCCAAAGCGGCAGGCCTGGAAGCGGTTGTAGTTGTACACCAGGTAATCGTCTTCCGCCGGCGCCTCCTCCTCCCGTTCCAGCAGGTGGCGGCACAGCGCCTGCAGGTAGCAGGCCAGCGCCGCCGCGCGGCCGACGGCAAGCGGCGTGTCGCACACCCGCAGCTCGATGGTGCCGTATTCCGGCTTCGGCCGGATATCCCAGTAGAAGTCCTTCATGCTCTTGACCACCCCGGTATGCTCCATGCGCGAGAAATAGCCGGTGGCGAACTCTTCCCAGTTCAACATGAAGGGCGCGCGCCCGCTCAAGGGGAAGGCGAACACCGAATTCAGGCGCGCCGAGTGGAACAGCGTGTCGCGCCCCTGCACGAAGGGCGAGGACGCCGACAGCGCGATGAAGTGCGGCACGTAGCGGTTGAGCGAATGCAGCAGGAACAGCGCATCGTCGCCGGAGGCGCAGCCGACATGCACATGCTGGCCGAAAATCGTGAACTGCTTGGCCAGGTAGCCGTACAGCGCCGACACTTCCTTGAAGCGCGGCTTGGAGAAGATCTTGCGGCTGCTCCACTGCTGGAACGGATGGGTGCCGCCGCCGCACACGCCGACATTGAGCCGGTCGCCGGCAGCCACCAGCGCGTCGCGGATCTGCTGCAGCTGCGCCAGCAGCTCCGGGTAGCGCCACTGCACGTCGGTCGAGATCTCGATCATGCTTTCCGTGATTTCCGGCGTCACGTGGCCGGGAAAGCGCGAGCGGTTCAGCAGCTCCAGCATGTCCGGGCTGGCGTCGACCAGATCGAAATCCGACAGGCTGACCAGCTGCAGCTCCAGCTCGACGCCCAGCGTCAGCGGTTGCGAGGTCTTGAAGGGTTCGAGCGGCATGTCATTCCTCCGTGATGTCGCGCGCCTCGCCGGCGGCCAGCAGCGCGCGCTGGGTCAGGATCGGGCCGATCAGCTCCAGCAGCAGGGTCGCGGCCGCCAGCGGCGCCAGCCGGTCCGGCAGTTCGATCCCGATATAGCGCTCCTGTTCCAGCAGCAGGATCACGAACACCGACATCGGCATCAGCGCCAGCCCGGTCAGCACGCCCTTGCGCCAGGAGATCCCGGACACGCGCGCGAATGCCAGCGTGGCCGTCGTCTTCACCGCCTGGCGCGCCGCCACCAGCGCCAGGCCGAGGCCGAAGCCCGCGGCCACCTGGCGCCAGTCCAGCGTGGTGGTGATGAACACGAACAGGAGCACCGTCAGCAAATCGCCCAGCGCCCCGAAATTGCGCTGCGCGCCGCTCAGCACCACGCGCCGGTGGCGCGCCATGATGCCGAAGGTGAGCGTGGCCAGGAGCGGCGACACCTTGAGTCCGTGGGTCAGCGCCACCAGCACGATGACCGCGATCGCGAACGCCACGGTGGCGTCGTTGCCGATGCGCCCGAGGCGGCGCAGCAGCCACGGCAGCGCCGCTCCGAACGCCGCGCCCAGGCCGGCCGAGGCCAGCAGCGCGACGAAACTGTTCCAGACCGCCTGCCACAGGCTGCCGGAACTCTGGAAGATCCACAGCCCGACCACGACCTTGAAGGCGAACACCGCGAGCACGCAGTTGAGCGCCGACAGGTGCAGCACGCGCTCGGTCACCTGGCCCGAGCTGTGCGACTCGTTGATGATGCGCAGCACCGCCGCCGGCGAAGTCGACATCGCCAGCGACGCCAGCAGCAGCGCCGGCACCGTGGCGATGCCGAACCATTGCGCCAGCGCGAACACGGCGACGAAGGAGCCGGCCGCTTCCGCCACGCCGGTGACGCCGATCCAGGGATTCAGGCGCAACCATTTCAGATTGATGCGGTAGCCGATCTCGAACAGGATCAGGCCGAACGCGACATTCGCCAGCAGCATCACCGAACCGGCGCCGCTCTGGCCGAACAGGCCGGTCTGTCCAAGCACGAAGCCGGTGATGCCATACAGGCTGATACGCGGCAGATTGCCGATGCGGTGGCCGAACTCGCCGGCAATCCACGCCAGCGCGATCGCCACCGGCCATGCCATGTCGGCGGCGGCAGACAGGAAATCCATTACTTTCTCCTTCATCCAGGGACGGGCGCGCCAGCCGGCGCAGCCGTTCAATCAAGCAGTCCAGCGCAACGCCTTGTCGACCGCGCCCGGCGGCAGCAGGTTGAACACGCATTTGCCGGGCATGGCTTTTCGATCCAAGCTGAATGCCGCTGGGCGGCGCGGATGACGATGCGCAACTTCTTGAGGGTGTCGAGATGAATCATCCCCGCCCCCTCCTTTGGCTTGTCTGCGGCGACTGTTTTCGTCGTCATGTCATTGCTCCGGGAGCATATTGCCTCAAATATTGCCTCAATTATCCATTTGCTTCAATATAATTTGTTCAAATACAATACTCCACCCGCGACCATGCTACCGACACATTCCCAGGAACAGATTGAGCCAGCGCCATGCCGGATGCGGCAACCCGTGTCTCGGGTGCGCCTGGTAAGACGCTTCATGAGTCCGTCCCGCATTCGCCATTACGGGCATCACGGCTCGGCGTGGATACTGGGATCGCTGCTGATCGGCCTGATCGCGGTGGGGCTGGCCACCGCCAGCGAATATGCGATCGGCTTCAACCGCGCGCTGACGCGCGCCGCTCCGTTCGCGGCGCTGCTGCTGACGCCGGCCGGCTTCGCGCTGTGCGCCTGGCTCGCTCGCCATTACTTTGGCGGCACGCAAGGCAGCGGCATTCCGCAGACTATTGCCGCGATCAACTCCAGCGAGCCCGGCAAGAAAAGCACGCTGCTGTCGCTGCGTATCGCATTCGGCAAGGTCATGCTGGCGGTAATGGGGCTGGCGGCCGGCGCGTCAACCGGGCGCGAGGGGCCGACCGTGCAGATCGGCGCCTCCATCATGCATTCGTTCTACGGACGCGGCCCGTTCCGGTCGGTGACGGCGCGCCGCAAGCTGATCCTTGCCGGCGGCGCGGCCGGCATCGCCGCAGCCTTCAATACGCCGCTGGCCGGGATCATGTTCGCGATCGAGGAACTGAGCAAGGAACACGTGTTCAACGCCAACAGCTCGGTGCTGATCACGGTGATCATGTCCGGCCTGATCTCGCTCGCGCTGCTAGAGTCTGTTATGAACTGTCTTAGGGGGCGCGCAGCCCCGAGAACCGGCCGGA
>OFCW01000015.1_pt1 | contig 81123 bp, 81 predicted proteins | sample 1520951 | NCBI WGS metagenome assembly OFCW01 (sample SAMEA4349680, study PRJEB24078) | microbial mat metagenome | biome: Terrestrial Biome; feature: Habitat; material: Microbial Mat | place: India | collected 2012-06-12 | depth 10 m | reverse complement strand
CCGAATACCTGATCGGCCTGGGCACGGTCGACCAGCGCATGCTGATCCTGGTCGACATCGACAAGCTGATGTCGAGCGCCGAGATGGGCCTGATCGACAGCATCGCGGCGTAGCAAACGGCGCCCAACCCAAAAGGGCGCGCAACAAAAAAGGCAAGCATGCGTGCTTGCCTTTTTTGCTTTCGCAATGCTGCGGCTACTTCAGGATTTTCCGGCCGACCTTCCACAATCCGCCGATCGCCAGCGGGATCACGGCAGCGCCGACGCCGATCAGCACGATGGTATTGAGGTGATCGCGAATCACCGGGATATTGCCGAAGAAATAACCGCCGGCGACCAACCCCACCACCCAGAGCGCCGCGCCGGCGACATTGAAGACCTGGAACTTGGCAAAGGTCATTTCCGACACGCCGGCCACGAACGGCGCGAAGGTGCGCACGATCGGCACGAAGCGCGCCAGCACGATGGTCTTGCCGCCGTGATTTTCGTAAAACGCATGCGTCTTGTGCAGCGCCGCCTTGTCCAGCCATTTGTAGTCGTGCGTGAAGACCCTGTGGCCGATGGCGCTGCCGATCCAGTAGTTGACGGTATTGCCGCTGACGGCCGCGACAATCAGCAGGATGCACAGCAGCCACGCGTTCATCGCGCCGGTGGCGGAAAAAGCGCCGGCGATGAACAACAGCGTGTCGCCCGGCAGGAAAGGCATCACCACCAGCCCGGTTTCGCAAAATACGATCGCGAACAGCACCACGTACGCCATGGTGCCGTACTGATCGATGACGCTGCCGAGAGATTTATCGACATGCAAGATCATGTCGAGGAATTGCATGAAATCCATTCTCGCTCCATTGAATGACCGCGGAATCATACACCAGCAGCCGATGCTGCATGGCTGAAAAAAGCAAAGAGTTACCGCATCGGGAAGCGCCCCAGCCGGTTCGTTATCAAATCGTCCATGCCGCCTTGCCGCCGAGCCGGCGCCGGCCGCAAGTCGGTGCTGACGATATAATTCGCCCATGAACGCCCCGCACATTCCGCATCGCCCGATCCAGGCACTCTCCGACCAATTGATTTCGCAAATCGCCGCCGGCGAGGTCGTTGACCGCCCCTCGGCCGTGGTCAAGGAATTGCTGGAAAACGCGCTGGATGCCGGCTCGACCCACATCACGGTGCGGCTGGAAGAAGGCGGCGTCAAGCGCATCGCGATCACCGACAACGGACGCGGCATTCCGCCCGATCAGTTGCCGCTGGCGCTGGCGCGTCACGCCACATCCAAGATCGCATCGCTGGCCGACCTGGAAAATGTCGGCACGCTCGGCTTTCGCGGCGAGGCGCTGGCCTCGATCGCGTCGGTGGCGCAGCTGACGCTGACTTCGCGCACGGCCGACGCGCCGCACGCCTGGGAGATTTCGGGCGACAAGGCAGGCCAGATCGTGCCCTCCTCCGGCGCGCCCGGCACCACGGTCGATGTGCGCGACCTGTATTTCAATACCCCGGCGCGCCGCAAGTTCCTGAAATCCGAGCAGACCGAGTTCGGCCACTGCGCGGAAGTGGTGCGCCGCATCGCCCTGTCGCGCCCGGACGTCGCGTTTTCGCTCACGCACAACGGCAAGACCGTCGAGCACTGGAATGCCAGCGAAATCGACAAGCGCAGCTCGCACATCCTGGGCGACGAGTTCGCCAACGCGCGCCTGCCGCTGGACGAAACCGCGGGACCGCTGCGCCTGCACGGCTTCATCGGCCTGCCGACCGCCGCCAAGGCGCGCGCCGACGGCCAGTACTTCTATGTCAACGGCCGCTTCGTGCGCGACAAGCTGCTGACCCATGCGGTGCGCGCCGCCTATCAGGATGTGCTGCACGGCGACCGCTACCCGTCCTATGTACTCGGGCTCGACCTCGATCCGGCGCTGGTCGACGTCAACGTGCATCCGTCGAAAATCGAAGTGCGCTTTCGCGACAGCCGCGCGGTGCACCAGTTCGTGTTTCACGCGGTGAGCCGCGCGCTCGCCCAGACTTGCGCCACCGCAGCCGGCGCGGCGCCCGCGCCCGTCGCCGCCGCGCCGGGTGTATTGCCCTGGATACGGGAACAGAAGCAGGCTTCGTTTGCAACGCAGTTTTCGTCCGCTCCCGGCGTACGCCAGACCCTGGCCGATTACGGCGCGCTGTTCTCGCCGGCGGCCTCGGCCGCAGCCGAAGCGCAGATCCCTTCGCCTTTGCCGCCGAAGGTGGAACCCGTCGCGGCGCCGCCGCGGGAGCACGCCCAGGAGGACGAATTCCCGCTCGGCTTTGCGCTGGCCCAGCTGCACGGCATTTATGTACTGGCGCAAAACAGCAAAGGCCTGGTGCTGGTGGACATGCACGCCGCGCACGAGCGCATCCTGTACGAGCAATTGAAAAACGCGCTCGACGAAAACGCGATGCAGGTGCAGCCGCTGCTGATCCCGGTCACCTTCTACGCCGATCCGGTGGAGGTCGGCACGGCGGAAGAAAGCCAGGACATCCTGCGCTCGCTCGGCTTCGACATCAGCGCGCTGTCGCCCACCACGCTGGCGGTGCGCGCGATCCCGGCGCTGCTGAAGAATGCCGATGCGCAGACGCTGGCGCGCGACGTGTTGCGCGACATCCGCGAATTCGGCGGCTCGCGCGTGCTGGTCGAGCGGCGCAACGAACTGCTCGGCACCCTGGCCTGCCATACCGCGGTGCGCGCCAACCGCGCGCTGACCATCCCCGAGATGAATGCCCTGCTGCGCCAGATGGAAGCGACCGAGCGCGCCGACCAGTGCAACCACGGGCGCCCGACCTGGGTGCAGCTCGCCCTGGCCGATCTCGACAAGCTGTTCCTGCGCGGGCAATGATGCATTCACGTCCGCTGGCAGTCGCACTGATGGGCCCGACCGCGTCCGGCAAGACCGCCGCCGCGCTGGAAATCGCGCGCCACATTCCCGCCGAAATCATCTCGGTCGACTCCGCCCTGGTCTATCGCGGCATGGATATCGGCACGGCCAAGCCGAGCGCCGACGAACGTGCCGCCGTACCGCACCACCTGATCGACATCATCGATCCGACCGATGCCTATTCGGCAATGCAATTCCGCCAGGATGCGTTGCGCCTGGCGGACGACATCACGCGGCGCGGCAGGCTGCCACTGCTCGTGGGCGGCACCATGCTCTACTTCAAGGCGCTGCGCGACGGCCTCGACGCCCTGCCCGAGGCCGATCCGGCCGTGCGCGCCCGGCTGGACGACGAAGCGGCACGCATCGGCATGCCGGCCATGCATGCCCGGCTGGCCGCGATCGACCCGGAAACCGCCGCGCGCCTGAAACCGAACGACTCGCAACGCATCCAGCGCGCGCTGGAAATCTTCGAGCTGACCGGGCAGCCGATGTCGCAATTGCTGGCCAAGGCGCCGAAGAACGCATTGCCGTTCGTCCTGCTGCCGATTTCGCTGGAACCGTCCGACCGCAGCGCGCTGCACGAGCGCATCGCCGCGCGCTTCGACGCAATGCTCGACGCCCCGGACGGCGGCCTGATCGCGGAAGTGGAACGCTTGCGCGCACGCGGCGACCTGCACCTGGGACTGCCGGCGATGCGCTGCGTCGGCTATCGCCAGGCCTGGGAATATCTGGACGGCGCCTGCGATCGCGCAGCATTGCGGGAAAAGGGCATCGCCGCCACCCGCCAATTGGCAAAACGGCAGCTCACCTGGCTACGCGCCATGCCGGACCGACTCGTCGTCGACTGTCTGGCAAAGGACGCGGCAACCCAAGTTTTGCGACACGTCAACGCGACCCTTCCCAAACATCTTGACAGCCGTTACTAAATTCCGCATAATTTAAGGCTACCTTGGTGATATAGCTCAGCTGGTTAGAGCACAGCACTCATAATGCTGGGGTCGGTGGTTCAAGTCCACCTATCACCACCAGAAATACCGCAAGCCGTTGATTCTATTGGATCAACGGCTTTTTTCATGCTTTTTTGCACTAGGTGTTGCCCATCGCTTGGCGCAGTCGCGCCAAATCACGACTGCTGGCGGAAACACCGCCCATCGCCGGGCGGCCGAATGCGCCTGCAGGAAGATGCGCCGCCGCAGGAGGCCGGCGGCGCAGTAGAAGGGCCGCCCGCGCCGGGACAGGCTGACGGCGATGCGCCCGCCTGCCGCCTGGGGATCAGCCGCGACAGCTTAATGCTGGATGATTGCAGCGCGATTGCCACTGCCGGTTTGGATGATCGATGCGTTGAGGTTGTTGCCGAGCTGGGCGATATAGGCGACGTTACGCGCTGCATAGCTGCTGCCCGCGCCATCCTGCTTGATTTCAGCCCGGTTGTTGTTGCCGACCTCGTAGACGCGCGCCTCGTTCCAGCCACCGCGCTGTTCGGTGGAGGCAATGTTGCCCCGCCCCTTCTGGTAGATATCCGCATACTGGTTGACACCGATTTGATCGACGGTTGCCGCGTTGCCGACGCCATTCTGAGTGACAAAGGCCAAGGAATCCTTCGCGCTGTGCTGCACCACGCCAACGCTGTTGCCGATGCCGAGTTGCGCCACGTTGGCCAGCACGCCGCTGGACGTGTTCTGCTCGATGCCGGCAAAGTTGTTGTGGCCGTCCTGCAGAACCGCCGCAACGGAATGCCCGGTGTGCTTCTGCGATACGAGGCTGACATTGTCGTGACCATGCTGCAGGACGGATGCCTGGACCGACACGACATCATGCTGGTTCACCGTGGCGGCATTATTGACGCCGAATTGCGCGATGCCGGCAAAGGCGTACTGCCCCTTGCTCTGCTCGACTTTCGCATGATTGGCCTCGCCCGTCTGCCGGATATCGGCAATGCTGTCGGCGACGTTTTTCTGCTTCGCCACGCCTTTATTGTCGACGCCGGACTGGTTAACCGTCGCGAGCGAGGTGTACGTATTTTTCTGCTTGATTTTCGCATTGTTGGCGGAGCCGTCCTGGATCACCAGCGCGGTGCTGCCGTCGGCGTTCTTCTGATGCACCGAGGCCGAGTTGTAGTCGCCATTCTGCGTGACGATCGTTTGCGAAGCCGTGCTGCCTTCCTGCAGGATGCCGTTGGAAGCCGGATCGCCGGCCTGCCCCACCCGGTTGCCGGTGCCGGTCTGGCTGATCACGACATGTGTCGCGGTGTTGTCGAACTGCTGGACGTAGACATCGTTGGCGGTGCCGGTCTGCGTCACGTTGGTCGCGCCGGCCGCCATGGCGAAGTTTGTTGCATACGCGAGGCTGATGCCCAGCGCGATTGCGGTGAATTTCAACTTCATTGTTATCTTCTCCTCTGAGTTAATAGCGGAAATAACAGGGGCGTCTTTGCAGCAAACCTATCCAGCGCCCCTGAAGGCTGGATAAATCTTGCATCCTTGCCGTCGCCATGCACAACGAAAGACAAAAAGACTCCCCCTGCGGGCAACAGCCCGCAGATGGCTGAACCATGAATCAAACAGCGGAAGCGGCGTCAGGTATCGGGCGGCGCACTCTTCGCCGCCGGGGCATCGGCTGCGGCGGCAAGCGGTTGCGCCGATGCCGCTGCGGACGACAGCGGCGTTGCCGCCGGATTCTTCGCGGGGGCGGCATGCGCGGCGGCCGGCGCGACGGAATCGTTGCCCTCTTTCAGGTAGGACTGGATGATCGGCGCATTCCAGTCCTTGTCATCCTTGAGCGCCCATACGTGATCCTTCAGGCCCTGCACGATCAGATGCACCACAGCCGATTCGATCGCTTCCTTGACGCAAAGCTGCGCCGGCTCGTTGCGCGTGTAGCCGGCCTCCAGTTCGAGCAGGTCCTTGAAGTTCACGAAACGGAACACGCCGGTGTGCAGTTCATAGGAATACACGGTCTTGGTGGTGGAAACGCTGTTGAGGATCTGGCCGCTGCGGATGTCGACGCTGCGCAGGTTGATAGTCACCTGATCGACGCGATACTGCGCGTTGACGCCGATGCCGAGATAGCGCGCGCCCGCGCCTCCGGTGCGCACATTCGACTCGTAGGCGACGATGCCGCCCTCGATCAGCACGGAGGCCGGCAGCAAGGCAGGCAGATTGGCGCCCTGCGCCCCTTTGTCCTGGGGCATCTCCAGCGCGCGCACGATCTTGCGCTCCGTGAGCAGGTTCTGCAGGTTCTCGCGCTCGACCGGCGTGAACCAGCCCGAGTCCTTGAGCGCCTTGACCAGCATCGACGCGGCGCCCTGGGTCACCGAGGTCGAGAAGGAGCTGTCCGGCGCCGGCTTGTACTGGCCGGTCTGGTCGCGGAATGCATAGACCGCCGTGACAATCTTGCCTTTCGGGTCGGGCAGGCTCACCAGGTCGCGCGTGATCCGGGTCGCAGGCGTCAGCTGGGCGTTGGCGTAGGCGTCCGCCGGCGGCTGCGTGGCGCAGCCCGCGAGCAGCAATCCGGCCAGCGGCAGCAAGCCGCGCAGGCGCCGCGCCGCGCACCTTGCGCGGAGTATCCGCGTCATTGCGCGCAGCGATGCCGGCGCTTTCATGCACATCGTTGCGCCGCTCATTGCGATACCTGGAACGAAGTTGTCGCGCCTGTGGTGCGGTCCGTTGTCGTAATCCGCAACATCCCGCCGCCCAGGTCGGTGATCACGATCCGAAAATCCCCTGTTTCCAGCGTCCCCGGAACCAGCTTGCCGTTCGAAACCAGGCTCTTGGTGGCGGCCGCCGACAAGTCGTCAAGCACCCGGCGCTGCAGACTTTCGTTGAACTGCTGCAGCGGCGTCTTGTTGCCCCACAAGGAAGACGGATCGTCCGGGTCCTTGTGCTTGTTCTGCGCCTGGGCCGAGTTGAGCAATAGCGAACCGTTGAGCGGGCTGCCGCCGAACGACGGGTTGACCGGCACATACACCAGTTCCGTCGCCCCCGCACGGGACATCCAGAGCACGGCGGCGACCGCCGTCATGGCCGAGATGCTGTGACGTCGATTTTTTATTCGATGCATTTTTCTCCCCTTGCACAACTTGTTGTTCGATATCCGGCTTGCTATATCTCGTCCGGAGCAAGATCCTTGTCATGGGACATCATGCGCTGGACCTCGATATCCATCACGTTTTGAAATGCGATCTCCGCGGCGTCCCGGCAGATTTCCTTGACGTTCGCCCGGGTTGCCTGCAACACGACCTGGAACACGCGACGCTGCGCGTACTCGATCCACAACTGGCTCCCCAAGCGCGCAGACGGCCGCTCATGGACCGAAATGGCATAGCGCTCGCTCGTTTCCTTGTCGCGCCAGATCGCTGCGAAATACTGATAGAAGTCATGCCCGACCACCGTGACGGTCTGATCCAGCACCACGCCGGCATACACTTCCTGCGATGGAACAACTGCTTCTTCGGTGGCCGCATGCGCTGCCGACATGGCCAATGCCGACACGACGGCTGCAAACTGTTGCTTCATAAATCGCCCTTCCCTGAAGCACCAAACTGCGCTTGGCGCCACGAAATTTTTTTCTAAGCATTGTTGTAAATTGGATTGTCATTGCATGCTGAAATAGCAAATTGACTACTCTCAACGAGTCGCAACTTTCCCTGCATAAAAGGCAATTTTGTCTGTGTAGAAAACATGCCTGCCCGACACTTCCGCGGCATTGGCGGCGTGATGGCGGCCCTGCGCTTGCCTCTTTCCGATTGCCGCGCCGCCTTCCGCTTGCGATTGGTGGAAAGCGGCGGTGCTATAATTCGCATGCCTTTCCCGCAATGAAATCATGCGGTTATCCTGTGCGGGCAGCTTCAATGTGGCTTCCGGATGACTGCGCGTATCCTCGACATCTTTCTCAATGCGCCGTCGCGCTTTTGACTTACATGGGGGTATGAGAATGTGGCGTCGCCCCTTCCTCATCGGTTTAATGTGCGCAGTGATCTCCGCAGTGATCTCTTTTCCCGCCCTGGCGTTGGAGCGGCCGTATCCGAAGAATGCGCAGCGCGGCATCATGTCCCCGGCGCCGTTTCCGGAAATTATTCTGGACGGTAAGCAGCGTCGCCTGGCGCCCGGTGCGCGCATCTGGAACGAGGACAATCTGATCCAGGCGCCGGCTTCGCTGCGCGGAAATAATTTTCCGGTGAATTACACCGTGAACGCGGAGGGCGAGATCGACCGCGTCTGGATCCTGAGCGAGGAAGAAGCCGGCCAGCCGCTGGCGAAACAAGTCAACAGTCAGTCCCAGTAATTCCATGCCGAAAAAAGTATTTATCAAGACCTTCGGTTGCCAGATGAACGAGTACGACTCGGACAAGATGGCCGATGTGCTGAACGCCGCCGAAGGCGTGGTGAAAGCCGACACGCCGGAAGAGGCCGATGTCATCCTGCTCAACACCTGCTCGATACGCGAGAAAGCGGCGGAAAAGGTGTTTTCCGATCTCGGCCGCCTGCGCGAACTGAAACAAAGCAAGCCCGATCTGGTGATCGGTGTCGGCGGCTGCGTCGCGTCGCAGGAAGGCGAAGCGATCGTCAGGCGCGCGCCCTACGTGGACGTCGTGTTCGGCCCGCAAACCCTGCACCGCCTGCCCGACCTGATCAGCCAGCGGCGTAGCACCGGCCGCGCGCAGGTCGACATCAGCTTCCCGGAAGTCGAGAAGTTCGACCACCTGCCGCCGGCACGGGTCGAAGGCGCCACCGCCTTCGTGTCCATCATGGAAGGCTGCAGCAAGTACTGCAGCTACTGCGTGGTGCCGTACACCCGCGGCGAGGAAGTGTCGCGCCGCTTCGAGGATGTGCTGACCGAAGTCGCCGGCCTGGCCGAACAAGGCGTGAAGGAAGTCACGCTCCTGGGGCAGAACGTCAATGCCTACCGCGGCGCCATGGCCGACGGCGAGATCGCCGACTTCGCGCTGTTGATCGAATACGTCGCGGAGATTCCGGGCATCGAGCGCATCCGCTTCACCACCAGCCATCCGAAGGAATTCACCCAGCGCCTGATCGACACCTACGCCAAGGTGCCGAAGCTGGTCAACCATCTGCACCTGCCGGTGCAGCACGGCTCGGATCGCATCCTGATGGCGATGAAGCGCGGCTACACCGTGCTGGAATACAAATCGGTGATCCGTCGCCTGCGCGCCGTGCGGCCGGATATTTCCGTGGCGACCGATTTCATCGTCGGCTTTCCCGGCGAAACCGAGGCGGACTTCAATGCGACCATGAAACTGATCGAAGACATCGGCTTCGACAACAGCTTCAGCTTCGTCTTCAGCCCGCGCCCCGGCACGCCGGCCGCCAACCTGCACGACGACACGCCGCAGGAAGTGAAACTGAAGCGCCTGCAGCATCTGCAGGCGGCGATCGAAGCCAACGGCCGCAAGATCAGCGAGGCCATGGTCGGCAGCGTGCAGCGCATCCTGGTCGAAGGCCCTTCCAAGAAGGATCCGAACGAATTGCAGGGCCGCACCGAAAACAACCGCATCGTCAATTTCGCCGGCGGACGGCACGGCAAGCGCCTGATCGGGCAGATGATCGACGTTAAGATCGTACTGGCCTACCCCAATTCGCTGCGCGGCGAACTTGTCATCCAAGACTGACTCTCAAGAGATACCGTTACACTGATTTTGATAGCTAAAATTCCAGCCCAACCGAAACACTTCATCCCGGAACCACTCGACAATACGCGGCTCGCGCATTTGTGCGGACCGATGGACGAAAACCTCCGGCAGATTTCCGCCGCGCTCGACGTCACGATTTTTCGCCGCGGTGAAAAGTTCGTCGTCAGTGGCGGCAATGCTGCTCGCGCAATCGAATTGCTCGAAAACTTCTATCAGGCCGCCGACCAGGCGATTTCGGTGGAAGATGTGCAGTTGGCCCTGGTGGAACAGCAGGCGACCAGGCAAGGCAACGGCGCCGCCAGGGACAAGGAACAGGACGAGATCGAGGAGGACGTCAGCCCCGAACTGAAGACCCGCCGCCACGATCTGCGCGGACGCACGCCGCACCAGACGCAGTACATCAAGTCCATCCTGGAACACGATGTGAGTTTCGGCGTCGGCCCGGCCGGCACCGGCAAGACCTATCTGGCGGTTGCCTGTGCGGTCGATGCGCTGGAGCGCGACGCGGTCAAGCGCATCGTGCTGACCCGCCCGGCGGTGGAAGCCGGCGAACGGCTCGGCTTCTTGCCGGGCGATTTTGCGCAGAAAGTCGACCCCTACCTGCGCCCGCTGTACGACGCGCTGTACGACCTGCTCGGTTTCGACAAGACGCAGAAGATGTTCGAGAAGCAGGTGATCGAGATCGCGCCGCTGGCCTACATGCGCGGACGCACCCTGAACCATGCCTTCATCATCCTGGACGAAGCGCAAAACACCACGCCGGAACAGATGAAAATGTTCCTCACGCGCATAGGCTTCGGTAGCAAGGCCGTCATCACCGGCGACATCACGCAGATCGACTTGCAGCGCACGCAGAAAAGCGGCCTGGTCGATGCCCTCCAGATCCTGAAAAAGGTGCGCGGTATCGCATTTACGCATTTCACCAGCGCCGATGTGGTGCGCCACCCGCTGGTGGCGCGCATCGTCGACGCCTATGAAGCAGCCACCCCGAAAAGCGCATCGACCAGAAATGCCGAACGAAAATAAGCTTGCCCTGTCCGTCCAGTACCCCGATCCCCGCCTGAAACAATCCATTACCCGCAGCAAGCTGCGGCGCTGGGCACAGGCGGCGCTGTTCGCGCCGGCCGAACTGACGATCCGCTTCGTCGATGCCGAGGAAGGCCGGACCCTGAACCGCGAATACCGCGGCAAGGATTATGCGACCAACGTGCTGACCTTCGCCTATACGGAAGACGAGGACAGCGAAGTCACACAGGCGGACATCATCCTGTGCACCGACGTATTGCAGCGCGAAGCGGCCGAGCAAGAAAAATCGCTCGAAGCGCATGCGGCGCATCTGGTGGTGCATGGCGTGCTCCATGCGCAAGGCTACGACCACGAAACGGACGAGGAAGCGGCGGAAATGGAACAGCTTGAAATTGACATTCTCGCCAGCTTGGGCGAGCCCAACCCGTACGCCGATACTTGATTGACAGACAAGTTTTACCGGCCTCATTTGTGGGTTTCGGCCCGCATTTGTTGTATGCTATAAGCCTTCCCAACCACGGCTTTTTGCCATATGCAAGATCACCCTACGCCGGGCGCCCCTGGTGGGGTTAAATACCTCGACACCAAACCGCACCGGTCACTGTTTGAACGCCTGACCGCACTGATTTCCCCCGAACCCGAGAATCGCGCCGAGCTGCTCGAAATCCTGCACGACGCGCACGAACGCAATCTGATCGACGCCGATGCGCTATCGATGATCGAAGGCGTATTCCAGGTTTCCGACCTGTCCGCGCGCGACATCATGGTGCCGCGCTCGCAGATGGACGTGATTGACATTACCAAGCCGATCGAGGAATGGATGCCGCTGGTGCTGGAAACCGCGCATTCGCGCTTTCCGGCGATCGACGGCGACCGCGACAAGGTGGTCGGCATCCTGCTGGCCAAGGACCTGCTGCGCTACTATGCGGAAGAATCCTTCGATGTGCGCGACATGCTGCGCCCGGCCGTGTTCATTCCGGAATCGAAGCAGCTCAATGTGCTGCTGCGCGATTTCCGCTCCAACCGCAACCACATGGCGATCGTGGTCGACGAATACGGCGGTGTCGCCGGCCTGATCACCATCGAGGACGTGCTGGAACAGATCGTCGGCGACATCGAGGACGAATACGATTTCGACGAGGAAGAGGACAATATCCTGCCGGTGAAGGAAGGCGGACGCCGCATGCGCTGGCGGGTCAAGGCGCTGACCGAGATCGAGCAGTTCAACGAGACGCTGGGCACCAGTTTCTCGGACGAAGATGTCGATACCATCGGCGGCCTGGTCGCCAACCACCTTGGACGCGTGCCGCGCAAGGGCGATGTGTTCGATATCGATGGCTTGCGTTTCGAAGTATTGCGCGCCGATGCGCGCCAGGTGCATGTGTTGCTGGTAGAAAAACTACCGCGGCCGGCGCAGGAAGAATTCTCTTAACAAGCCACATTCACCGCGGCGAACACGGCGGGCACGGCGGCATTCAAACAGCCGCCGTGCCCGCCGTGGTTCATAAAATATCCTTGTGAAAACTTCCTCCCTGTCCTTTCGAGCCTTGCGCCTGCCCTTGTTCGCCGCCCTGATCGCCGGCGCACTCACCGTTTTCGCCTTCGCCCCCTTCGGCCTGTGGCCGCTGCAGATCCTGAGCCTGGCTCTGGTGTTCAAGCTGGTCCTGGCGCAGTCTTCCGCACGGCGCGGCGCGCTGATCGGCTGGGCCTACGGCTTCGGCTGGCTGACCGCAGGCACGCATTGGCTGTACATCAGCATGCACACCTACGGCGGCCTGCCCGGGTGGATGGCGGCAATCGCGGTCGCCGCGCTCGCGCTCTTCCTGTCGGCGCTGGCCGCCAGCGCGCTGGGCGGCGCCGCATGGCTGCGGCAGCGCTGGTCGCTCGGCGACGGAGCGGCATTGCTGCTGGTGTTTCCGGCGCTATGGAGCTTGGCGGAATGGGCGCGCGGCTGGATTTTTACCGGTTTTCCCTGGATAAGCTCCGGCTATGCGCACAGCATCGGCCCGCTGGCCGGCTTCGCGCCCCTCGTCGGCGTATATGGCCTGGCGCTGGTGGCGGGCATTATCGCCGGTTGCCTGGCGCTGCTGCCGGCCAAAAAACTGCCCGTGCTGCTGGCGCTGGCGCTGTGCGCGGCCGGTTTTGGCCTGAAAACCATTTCCTGGACCACGCCGCACGGCCAGCCGATCTCGGTTCGGCTGCTCCAAGGAAATGTCCCGCAAGAAATGAAGTTCGCTCCGGAGCAAATCGAAGCGACACTTTCCCTGTATTACGACATGATCACCGCGCAGCGGGCCGACCTGATCAGCACGCCGGAAACCGCGATTCCGCTGCTGTCGAGCCAGTTGCCGCCGGATTATCTGGCACGTTTGAAGGATTTTGCGCGCAAGTCGGACAGCCATATCGCGCTCGGCCTTCCGGTCATGGACGGTCCGATGCAATATGCGAACAGCATGATCGGCTTGCCGCCATCCGCCCTCTCCGCGCCCTATCGTTACGACAAACACCATCTGGTGCCCTTCGGCGAATTCATTCCGCTCGGCGCGCGCTGGTTCGTCGACATGATGCATATCCCGCTCGGCGACTTCACGCGCGGGGCGCTGTTGCAGGCGCCGTTCGCCGTACGCGACCAGCGGATCTTGCCGAATATTTGTTATGAAGATTTATTCGGAGAAGAAATCGCCGCCCAATTGCGGGCCGGAGAAGTAGCCAAGATTCCGCAAGCGACGATCCTGCTGAATATGTCCAATATCGCCTGGTTCGGCGACTCAATTGCCTTACCGCAACATCTACAGATATCGCAGATGCGCGCGCTCGAAACCGGCCGTCCGATGTTGCGCGCAACCAATACCGGTGCCACCGCCGTCATCAATGCTCAAGGGCAAGTTGTCTCCCAATTGCCGCCGTTCGAGCGCAACGTGCTAAGCGCCACTGTGCAGGGTTACGCGGGCCTGACGCCATACTGTCTTTATGGTAATGCTTTGGTGGTCGGCTTGTGCTTGATTCTGCTGCTTGCCGCCCGGATTTCCAGGCATGACAATCCGCATAACCCCTTCAAAAACCGCTAAAATCTAGGGTTTTCGCGAATTTCCCTCATCAACTTTCGTCCGAGCAAGAACAATATTTCGCCGGACGGGAAGGCAACCAGACGATGCTCACATTTCAACAAGTCATTCTCAAGCTGCAAGAGTATTGGGATGCGCAAGGATGCGCGCTGCTGCAGCCGTACGACATGGAAGTCGGCGCAGGCACCTCGCATACTGCGACCTTCCTGCGCGCGATCGGACCGGAGCCGTGGCGCGCCGCGTATGTGCAGCCGTCGCGCCGCCCGAAAGACGGCCGCTACGGCGAGAACCCGAACCGCATGCAGCACTACTACCAGTACCAGGTGGTATTGAAGCCGGCGCCGGAAAACATCCTCGACCTGTACCTCGGCTCGCTGGAAGCGCTGGGCCTGAACCTGAAGCAGAACGACGTGCGCTTCGTCGAGGACGACTGGGAAAACCCGACGCTGGGCGCCTGGGGGCTGGGCTGGGAAGTGTGGCTCAACGGCATGGAAGTCACGCAATTTACCTATTTCCAGCAAGTCGGCGGCCTCGACTGCAAGCCGGTGCTGGGCGAAATCACCTACGGCATCGAACGCCTCGCGATGTACCTGCAGGGCGTGGAAAACGTGTACGACCTGGTGTGGACCGAATGGGAAGAGCACGGCGTGACCAAGCGCCTGACCTACGGCGACGTGTTCCACCAGAACGAAGTCGAGCAGTCGACCTTCAACTTCGAACACTCGAACACCGAATTCCTGTTCTCGCTGTTTAGCAATTACGAAGCGGAAGCCAAGCGCCTGATGGAGGTGCCGCTCGCCTTGCCGGCATACGAAATGATCCTGAAGGCGGCGCACACCTTCAACCTGCTCGATGCGCGCGGCGCAATCTCGGTCACCGAGCGCGCCGCCTATATCGGCCGCATCCGTAACCTGTCGCGCTCGGTGGCGCAGGCGTACTACGAGTCGCGCGAGAGATTAGGTTTCCCGATGTGCGGAGATGTGCGCGCTGCCGCCTAGAGCGGTTTGAATGTCCGTGCAAGGGAAGTCAGGTTGGGCTGAGAAGCGCAGTCGTACAGGAGTACGACAAGCATCGCAGGCCCAGGATGGCCCCCTTTCACGGACAGGCAAACCGCTCTAGCTTGCCGTCCCGAAGGCGCAGCCCAAGCATCGTCAATTCACCTGAACAAGCCACTGGATTCCCGCCTTCGCGGGAAGGACAGCGATAAAAGAACATGAACCAGACACTGTTAGTCGAACTGCTCACCGAAGAACTCCCGCCCAAGGCGCTCGCCAAGCTGGGCGACGCCTTTGCCGCCGGCATTTTCAATGGCCTGAAATCGCGCGATTTCGTCGAAGCCGATTCGGTCGCCACCGCGTTTGCGACACCGCGCCGGCTGGCGGTTTCGATCAGCAAGGTGCGCGCGACCTCGCCGGACAAATCGATCCGCGAAAAGGTGCTGCCGGTCGCCGTTGCGCTCGACAAGGAAGGCAATCCGGCGCCGCCGCTGGCGAAGAAGTTGGCCGCGCTCGGCTTTCCCGGCCTGAAGGTCGGCGACCTGGAACGCGCGTCCGACGGCAAGGCCGAAAGCTTTTTCTATACCTACACCGCGCCCGGCTCGACCCTGCACGCCGGCCTGCAGGCGGCGCTGGAAGAAACGCTGGCCAAGCTGCCGATTCCGAAACTGATGAGCTACCAGCGCCCGGACGGCACCACGGTGCAATTCGTGCGTCCCGCGCACAAGCTGATCGCGCTGCACGACAGCGAAGTGGTGCCGGTGGCGATCCTCGGCCTGACGGCCGGCCGCGCCACGCTCGGCCACCGCTTCCTGGCGCCGGGCGAACTGGCCATCTCGCACGCCGACGCCTACGCCGAAACGCTGGAAGTGCATGGCAAGGTCATCGCCTCGGTGGCCGACCGCAAGGAACGCATCCGCGCCGCACTGATCGACAAGGCCGGCCGCGACAAGGTGCTGATGCCGGAGTCGCTGCTCGACGAAGTGACCGCGCTGGTCGAATGGCCGGTCGTCTATGAATGCCATTTCGAGGAATCCTTCCTGTCGGTACCGCAGGAATGCCTGATCCTCACCATGCAGACCAACCAGAAATATTTCGCGCTGACCGATGCGAACAATCGCCTGCGCTCGCGCTTTCTGATCGTGTCGAACCTGGAAACCGCCGACCCGCAGCACATCATCGGCGGCAACGAGCGCGTGGTGCGCCCGCGCCTGTCCGACGCGAAGTTCTTCTTCGAGCAGGACAAGAAGAAGAAGCTGGCGGACCGCCTGCCCGGCCTGGCCAACGTGGTCTACCACAACAAGCTCGGCACCCAGGCGCAGCGCACCGAACGCGTGAAGACGCTGGCCGGCAAGATCGCCCAGGCGTTGAACGCCGCGAATTTCAAGCTTGATATTGCGCTGGCCGAGCGCGGCGCGCTGCTGGCGAAGGCCGACCTGCTGACCGACATGGTCGGCGAGTTCCCCGAGCTGCAAGGCATCATGGGCACCTATTACGCGCGCCACGACGGCGAGCCGGAAGAAGTCGCGCTGGCCGCCTCCGAGCACTACCAGCCGCGCTTTGCCGGCGACGCGCTGCCGTCGACCGTGACCGGCACCGTGGTGGCGCTGGCCGACAAGCTGGAAACGCTGGTCGGCATCTGGGGCATCGGCCTGCAGCCGACCGGCGAAAAGGATCCGTTCGCGCTGCGCCGCCATGCGCTGGGCGTGCTGCGCATGCTGGTGGAAAAGCGCCTGCCGCTGTCGCTGAACGGCCTGCTGCAGGATGCGGCGCAACTGTTCGCCGGCAACGCCAACTTCAAGGAAGCCACCGCCGAGATCACCGCCTTCATGCTGGACCGTCTGCGCGGCCTGCTGCGCGAGCGCGGCTATACGCCGAATGAGATCGAAGCGGTGGTTGCGCAGAACCCCGACCGGCTCGACAACATCGTCGAGCGCCTGGAGGCGGTGCATGCATTCGCTGCGCTGCCGGAAGCGGAATCGCTGGCCGCGGCCAACAAGCGCATCACCAACATCCTGAAGAAGAGCGAAGGCGCGCGCGGCGCGGTACAGCCGGCGCTGCTGAAGGAAGTCGCGGAAGAAGGCCTGTATTCGGCGATGGTGTCGTTGAAACCGCAGGTCGATGCCGCCTTCGCCCGCGGCGACTACACCGGCACGCTCAAGGCGCTGGCGCACCTGCGCAACGACGTCGATGCCTTCTTCAACGACGTGATGGTGATGGCGGAAGACCTCGAACTGCGCAACAACCGCATCGCCCTGCTGTCCGACCTGCATGGCATGATGAACCAGGTGGCCGACATCTCGAAACTGGCTGCATAAGAAACATGAAGCTGATCATTCTCGATCGCGACGGCGTGATCAACCACGACTCCGACCACTTCATCAAGTCGCCGGACGAGTGGATCCCGATCCCCGGCTCGCTGGAAGCGATCGCTCGCCTGAACCAGGCCGGCTATCGCGTGGTGGTGTCGACCAACCAGTCGGGCATCGCGCGCGGCCTGTTCAACATCGTCACCCTCAACGCGATCCACCAGAAACTGCACCAGGCGGCGCGCCAGGTCGGCGCCGAGATCGCCGCGATCTTTTTCTGCCCGCATGCGGCCGACGACAACTGCGACTGCCGCAAGCCGAAACCGGGCATGCTGCAGGAAATCGCCAAGCGTTTCGACGTCAGCTTAAAAGGCGTGCCGACCGTCGGCGATTCGCTGCGCGACCTGCAGGCCGGCTTCATCGTCGGCTGCACGCCGTATCTGGTACGCACCGGCAAGGGCGAAAAGACGCTGGCCAAGGGCGGCCTGCCGCCCGGCACCACCGTGCATGCCGATCTCGCCGCCGTCGTCGATCACCTGTTAAAAACAAATGCGGAAGTGGCTGCCGCAGCCTAATCCCTGGAGCCCCAATGTCCCGTGCCGTCCTGTTCCTGCGCTCGCTCGTATTCATGCTGCTGATGGTGATCGCCACCATCGTATGGGCGCCGATGTGCTTTCTGTTCGCGCCGCTGCCCTATAACCAGCGCTATTTCCTGACCAGCTTCTGGAACCGCTTCGTGATCTGGTCCGCCAAGACGGTGTGCGGCATCCGCTACCGCATCAAGGGTTACGAGAACCTGCCCGATGCTCCCGTCATCCTGCTGTCCAAGCACCAGTCGGCATGGGAAACCATTTTCTTCCTGTACGCGATGCCGCGCCCGCTGGTCTATGTGTTCAAGAAGGAGCTGCTCTACATTCCGTTCTTCGGCTGGGGCATCGCGCTGCTGCGCATGATCCCGATCGACCGCAGCAAGTCGCGCGACGCGTTCGCGCAGGTCGTCGAGCACGGCCGGAAGCGGCTCGCGGACGGCCAATGGGTGATCATGTTCCCGGAAGGGACGCGCTCGTATGTCGGCCAGAAGGGCAAGTACAAGGCCGGCGGCGCGCGCCTGGCGATCGAAACCAATACCGTCGTGGTGCCGATCGCGATGAATGCCGGCGAATGCTGGCCGAAGAACTCCTTCATCAAGAAGCCGGGCCTGATCACGGTCTCGATCGGCAAGCCGATTTCACCGGAAGGCAAGACGCAGCACCAGTTGATTCAGGAAGTGGAAAATTGGATAGAATCGGAGATGCGGGTCATTTCCTCGCCCGGCATTTACTCCACAAGCGCCATCCCCAACACACTTGAAGCTGCGTCGCCAGACTCCGCCTGATCCGCAGCAGCTCACGCTGCAGCTCGACCTTTTTCCGCCCGAGATTTCGCCGCCGGCCGGCGCGCAGCCGGCTGTGCCGCCCGCGCCGGGCGCGCCCGTCCAGCCCGCGCGCGAGCCGCTCCGGCGCGACCCGCTGCAATTGCAGCCATCTCCCGGCACACCGTCGCCGCAACCGTCGTCGCATGCAAAACGGCGCCTCCACATCGGCGGGCATGTGCTCGAATACCGCCTGCTGCGCTCCAAGCGCCGCACGATCGGCTTTCTGATCGACGAGGACGGTTTGCGCATTACCGCGCCGCGCTGGGTGCCGCTGGCGGAAATCGAAAGCGCGATCCACGAAAAGCAGCGCTGGATCTTCGCCAAGCTCAGCGAACGCCGCGAGCGCTCGGCGCGGCGCCTGCAGCCGCACATGCAATGGCGCGACGGCGCCAGCCTGCCCTACTTCGGCGCCGACCTCACGCTGCGCATCATCGCCGCGCAGGCCGCCGGCGTCGCCTACGATGCCGGCAGGCGCGAGCTGACGGTGAGCCTGCCGCCGGACGCGACCGAACAGCAGCTGAAAGACCGCGTGCAAGGCTGGCTGCAACTGGAAGCGCGCCGCGTCTTCGCCGAACGCCTGCCCATCTATGCGGCGAAACTCGGCGTGACCTACCGCTCGTTCGCGTTGTCTTCGGCGAGCACGCAATGGGGCTCGTGCACCGCGGACGGCCGTATCCGCCTCAACTGGCGGCTGATCCACTTCGCGCTGCCGCTGATCGACTATGTGATCGCGCACGAGCTGTCGCACCTGCGCGAGATGAATCACAGCCCGCGCTTCTGGGCTACCGTACAATCGATATTTCCCGGGTTCGAGGCGGCCAGGCGCGCGTTGCGCGCCAGCGGCCCGGACACCCTGCCGGAATTTTGAACTCCCGGATCTCTTGAAAGGAAAACAGCATGCGCATCCTGCACACCATGCTGCGGGTCGGCGACCTGCAGCGCTCGATCGACTTTTACACCAAGGTGCTCGGCATGAAACTGCTGCGCACCACCGACCGCCCGGAGCAGAAATACACGCTGGCCTTCGTCGGCTACGGCAGCAATCCGGAGCATGCGGAACTGGAGCTGACCTACAACTACGGCGTGGACAAGTACGAGCTGGGCACGGCCTACGGCCATATCGCGATCGCGGTGGATGACGCCTACCAGACCTGCGAAAACGTCAAGGCGCAAGGCGGCATCGTGACGCGCGAAGCGGGGCCGGTCAAAGGCGGCACCACCGTCATCGCCTTTGTCCAGGACCCGGACGGCTACAAGATCGAACTGATCGAACGGAAAGAATAGGGACAGACGAATAGGGACAGACAGGCCAGGTTGCCGTCTGCAGAGAACATCGTGCGGGGGGCGCGACGGGCTCGCGGGAGCGCCGTCGCCGGGATGCGGGCCAGGCCAGGACTTACTTGTTCACCGCGTCCTTGAATGCCTTGCCAGCCGAGAATTTGACCGTATTGGCGGCTGCGATCTTGATCTCCTCGCCGGTGCGCGGATTGCGGCCGGTGCGCTCCGCGCGCTTACCTGCGGCAAACGTACCGAAGCCAACCAGTTGCACCGTATCGCCGTCGGCAACCGCTTTCACCACATTGTTGACGAACGATTCGAGAGCGCGTTGGGCGACGGCTTTCGAAACGTCGCAGTCGGCTGCAATAGCGTCGATCAGTTCAGTTTTATTCATGCTATCTCCATGTGTGTCGGAGCGCGGATTCTAGCATCAGAGTGTCCGGGCGGTAAGAAAAAATCAAGAGATGTGGCGTCGCATTGACACTTGCGCCACACCAACATCGCTTATGGTAACCGATTCGCCAGGCTGACGAATTGCTCCACCGGCAGCTCTTCCGGGCGCGCCTGCGGATTGACGCCGGCGTCGATCAGCTCGTTTTCGCTGAACATGCCGGCCAAGCAATTGCGGATCACCTTGCGCCGCTGCGAAAACGCCTTGGTCACCACCTGCTCCAGCTTGCCCGCGTCGCAGGCCAGCGGCTGCGCCAGCGGAATCATGCGCACGATGGCCGAGTCGACCTGCGGCGGCGGATCGAACGCGGTCGGCGGCACCACGAACAGCAGTTCCATGTAGTAGCGCCACTGCAGCATCACCGACAGCCGTCCGTAAGCCTTGCTGCCCGGCTCGGCGACCATGCGCTCGACCACCTCCTTCTGCAGCATGAAATGCTGGTCCGCCACCTGCGGCGCGATCTGTGCGAGATGGAACAAGAGCGGGCTGGAGATGTTGTACGGCAGATTGCCAACCACGCGCAGCTTTTTTCCTTCCGGTCGCGGGATCGATGCGAAGTCGAATTGCAATGCATCGCCGGCATGGATGATGAGCTTGTTCGGATCGAAATTCTTTTGCAGGCGCGCGACCAGGTCGCGGTCGAGCTCGACCACGTGCAGCTGCGCCAGCGACTGCAGCAGCAGCCGCGTCATCGCGCCCAGGCCCGGCCCGATTTCGACCATCGTGTCTTCCGGCTGCGGATCGATGGCGCGGATGATGTCGTATAAAACCGCCTCGTCAGTCAGGAAGTTCTGGCCGAAGCGTTTGCGTGGAATATGTTTCATTGAATATTGTTTATGCTGACGCCAGCGTGCGCGCAGAAGCGGCCGCCATCTGCGCCGCCACTTTGATCGCTTCGATCATGCTGCCGTAATCAGCTTTCCCCAGACCGGCCGCAGCCAGATCAAGGGCAGTGCCATGATCGACCGAGGTGCGGATGAGCGGCAGTCCGAGCGTGATGTTGACGCCGCGCCCGAAACTCGCGTGCTTTAAGACTGGCAAGCCCTGGTCGTGGTACATCGCCAGCACGCAGTCGGCCTGCTCCAGGTACTTCGGCTGGAACAGCGTATCGGCCGGATACGGGCCGCTGGCGGCGATGCCTTTGGCCTGCGCCGCCTGCAGCACCGGCGTGATCACGTCGATTTCCTCGCGGCCGAGATAGCCGCCTTCGCCGGCATGCGGATTGAGGCCGGCGACCAGGATGCGCGGCTGCGCAATGCCGAACTTGTTCCGCAAGTCCGCGTGCACGATGTCGAGCGTGCGCGCCAGACTGTCGAAGGTGATCGCCGCCGGCACGTCCTTCAGCGGCAGATGGGTCGTCGCCAGCGCCACCCGCATGAGCGGTTCACCGCCGGCCAGCATCATCACCACCCGCGGCGTGCCGGTCTTTTCGGCGAAGTATTCGGTATGGCCCGTGAACGGCACGCCGGCGTCATTGATCGTGCTTTTCTGCAGCGGTGCGGTGACGATCGCATCGAACTGCTTCTGCAGCGTGGCCTTGATCGCCACATCGAGCGTCTGCAACACCGCTTTCCCATTGCGCCTGTCGAGCTTGCCCGGCACCGCCGGCTCCGCCAGCGGGCAGTCGATCACCGCAAGCTGGTCGCGCGGCAGGCTCGGCAAGCCGCTGTTGCGCAACGCTTGCGTCGACAACGCGAGCAGGCGGATCGCCGGATCGATGTCGCGCGCGATCAGCGACAGCAGCGCGGCATCGCCGATCAGTACGCCGTTGACCTCGGCGCGCAGCCCCCAGGCGGCGCGCAGCGAAATCTCCGGGCCGATGCCCGCGGGCTCGCCGCAGGTGATTGCAATGACGGGGCGCCGGCTCACGATCAGCGCGCGTCGCTTACGGCGTCGAGGCGGTATTCGACGTAGGCGCGGTCGCGCAACTGGCGCAACCAGTCCTGGATCGCCTCTTCCAGCTTGCGCTCGCGGATCGCCTGGCGCGCGATCAGGCGCTGGCGCTCCTGCGACACGTCATCGCGCTTGCGTTCCAGCACCTGGATCAGGTGGAAGCCGAACGGGCTTTCGATCGGCTCGCTCACCTGGCCGGGCTGCAAGGCGTCCATCGCACGCTCGAACTCGGGCACCGTGTCGCCCGGATAGATCCAGCCGAGATCGCCGCCCTTCGACGCGGACAAGTCGTTGGAATACAGCCGCGCCAGTTCCTCGAAGGTCGCGGCATGGTTGTCCAGGCGCTGCTTGAGTTCGGCCAGCTTGCGCTTCGCGTCGGCCGGCGACACCAGCTGGTTGGTCTTGATCAGGATGTGGCGCGCATGCGTCTGCTGCACCGAGCCGGCGGCGGGGCCGCCCTTCATCACGCTGGCGCTGCGCTTGCCGGCCAGCTTCAGGATATGGAAGCCGTTCGAGCTCTTGACGATCGGCGAGATGTCGCCCTGCTTCATGTTGGCCAGCGTGTCGAGGAACAACTGCGGCAGGCGGTCCGGGCCGCGCCAGCCGAGGTCGCCGCCGGACAGCGCGTCGGTGGCGTCCGAATAGGTCGCCGCCAGCTTGGCGAAATCGCCGCCGGCCTGCAGCTGCTGCAGCACGCTTTCGGCGCGCTTGCGGCGCTCGGCGATCTGCTCGGCGCTCGCGTTCTCCGGAATGCGCACCAGGATGTGGGAGACATTGAACTCCTGCTGTGCCTGTGCCGAACCGGCCTCGGCCGCCAGGTAATTGTCGACCTCGGACTCCGAGACCTGGATCTTGTTGTCGACCTCGCGCTCGCGCAGGCGCTGCATGATGATTTCCTCGCGAATCTCTTCGCGGAAGCGCGCAAACGGCGTGCCTTCTCGCTCCAGCTGGGCGCGGAAAGCCGGCAGCGTCATCTTGTTCTGCTCGGCGATGCGGGCGATGGCGCGGTCGAGCATGGCGTCGTCGACACGGATGCCGTATTCCTTTGCCAACTGCAGCTGCGCGCGGTCGACGATCATGCGCTCCAGCAGTTGCCGCTGGAATTCCTGCGGCGGCGGCAGCGCGATGCCCTGGCTCTTCATTCTCTGCTCGACCTGCTGCATGCGCTCGACCAGTTCCTGGCGCGTGATCACCTCATTGTTGACCACGGCGATGATGGCGTCGGCCAGGTAGATGCGCGGCGCCTGGGCCTTGGAAGGAGCCGCGCTCGCGGTCTTGGGCTGGGCCGGCGCCTGCGGCAGCATGCCGACGCATAGCAGCGCCACGGCAAGCCTGGCGCCGAGAGCCGATTTTCGAGCAAGTCGCATGGTCTGAAGAGTATTCATCATTTCAAGGTGCTTCATTAAGGATTACCGGATGGAGTCGCCGGCTGATTCACCAGCTGATAGCCCGGAATGCTGGCCCGCAACACATCCAGCGGGTTCGAGCCCAAACGGGTCAATCCGTTCAATTCAAGCTGGAAAAATAACGTCGAGGTTGCAGCGGTGGCCGAAGTCGGAATGCGCTGGGAAACGATGCGGAATACCCAGCAGTCCGCCTTGTACTCCACGCCCAGCAGCCCCTCCGCGACGGTACGCTCCGGCAGCGAGTAGTTTACACGTCCCACGCCGTACCAGCGGCGCGCAAGCGGCCATTGCGCCGAAACCTCGGCCTGCTCCAGGACGGGTCTGACGAGGAAATCGCGCCGGTATTGCAAATTGAGCACGCTCTTCGGCGCCGGCGTCCAACGCGCGCCGACGCTGGAGCGGCTCATCTTGTGCTGAGTCTGGCTGTACTGGATATTGCCTTCGACGTTCAGCGACGCGGTAAGCCGGCCGTACCCCGACAGCAGCAGGTCGGAACGGCTGTCGTTGCGCACTTCGCCCAACGTCACGCGCTGCGGCATGAAATAGTAGCGCTGCCCCACGGCGAAACGCATGCGTTCGGCGCCATCCGTTTCGATGTAGCGCGAAATGAGCGCAGCGGTCAGCTGATTGGCGTCGCTGATGCGGTCATTCCCGATAAAGCGATTTTCGCTGAAAAGCTGTGCAAAGCTGAGATCGGCCAGGCCCGTGTCAAAAATCGGAAACGCGCTTTGATCGCGAAACGGCGTGTACACATAGAACAGGCGCGGCTCCAGCGTCTGCGTCATGGCCTTGCCGAAGAAATCCGCCGCCCGCTCGAACACCAGGCCGCCATCGAGCGACAAGGTCGGCACCACGCGCGTCAGATCCCGCTCGGCGCCGGGCGCGACATTGTCCAGATAATACTTCGTGGCGTGCAGCGACACGCGGGGCGTGAAGAAATAGCCGGGCCGGATGAACGGATATTCGATTTTCGGATTGACCACGAAGCGATCGCCGCGCACCTTGTCCGGATGCCAGAACCGGGTCAGCTCCGACGCGACGTTCCAGTCGAATCCGTTGACGTCGAGGCGCCCGGCTTGGGCCGTCACTTGCGGCAGGCGGTCGTACTGCCTGCCGATCGGCGCGGCCGGATCCTCCAGCACCTGATAATTCGACACGCGCGCCGTCGCGCCCCAGAAACCGCTCGGATTCGCGTAATTCAGCGCCAGGTCGCGCAGCAACAGGCGCTGCGATGCGGCGGTAATGGTGCGTGAAAAATCGTTCGGATAGTTGTCGTCCGAAGCGGCATTGATATTCCACGCGTACGTAAATCCGGGCGCGAAATTATGCGTATGGATCGAGCTGATCGCATACCGGTTGGTCTTGGTCTGCTGATCGTTGAACAATGCTTCGGCCCTGGTCTGGCCGGTGTATGTCGCGCCGAGATAGCGCCCCTCTGCGCCCCACTGAAACCCGCGGCTCGCGTAAATTTTCGGAAACAGCGTGAGATCGCGGTTGGGCGCGATATTCACGTAATACGGCACGGTCACTTCCAGGCCGCCGCTGCTGGAGGAACCGATGGTCGGCGGCAAAAAGCCGGATTTGCGCGCGCCCGACAGCGGGAACGACATCGCCGGCGTGCCGAGCACCGGCACGCCCTTGAAATACACGATGGCCTTGCGCGCATAGCCGACGTCGCGCCCGGAATCGAGGTCCAGCGTGCTGGCTTTCAGGTACCAGTCTGGGTCCGGCCCTTCGCAGGTGCTGTAGGTGCCGTCCACGACGCTCGCCCGGTCCTGCGCCAGGAAGTTGATGCGCTCGGCATTGCCGGCGGCGCCATTGCGCTCCAGGCTGTAGGTCGGGTGGGTCACATAGCCCTTGCCGCTATCCATCTTGAGCTTCAGCTCGTCGCCGGTATAGCGGTCGCCAAAGCGGCGCATGCGGATGTTGCCCTCCGCCTCGACCTCGTCTTCCACGATGTCGTAGGTCGCCCGGTCGGCATTGATCGTCATCGGTCCGCGCGTCACTTCGACATCGCGCTCCAGATGCACTTCGCGATCGGGCCGGCCGGTCATCTGCTCGGCCCGGATCGTGACCGTTTCATCCTTTTCATCCGTCCCGGCCTGCTTTTCCTGCGCACCCGCGAGCGTCGGCACCGACGCGGCGGCAAGGGCCGCGGCCAGGATGCGAAGCAAAAGTTGTGAAGGGGGAAAGGCGGGAAACCGGTTCATGAAAAGAAGGGGATGGGCAGGCGATTTTTTGAGTTGAATCCCTTATTATATGGGAACTCACCTCCCCCAACACCCAGGTAGTTTCATGTCTGTAAATAACCCCTCTGATCTCCGTCTAACCGAATTAAAAGAATGGCTGGCAACAGCACCGGCCGTCAAAGTTTCCCCCGAATCAATCCGCCCGGCATCCTCCGACGCCAGCTTCCGCCGCTATTTCCGCGTCGACGGTGCCGACGGCGCCACCTATATCGCGATGGATGCGCCGCCGCCGCATGAAGACGTGCGCCCGTTCCTCCACGTCGCCGAGGTATTCGGCCAGACCGGCGTGTCGGTGCCGAAGATCCTCGCGCAGGACGTCGAGCGCGGCTTTCTGCTGCTGTCGGACCTGGGCACGACGACCTATTTGAATCAGCTGAGCCCCGATACCGCGCACAAGCTCTATCTCGATGCGATCGACGCGCTGGTGCTGATCCAGGCGCAGAGCAAGCCGGGCGTGCTGCCCGAGTACGACCGCGCGCTGCTGCAGCGCGAGCTGATGCTGTTCCCCGACTGGTACATCAACAGGCACCTCGGCATCACGCTGTCGGACAAGCAGACCGACACGCTGAACAAGGTGTTCGAGGCTCTGCTCGCGAACAACCTGGCGCAGCCGCAGGTGTATGTGCACCGCGACTACCACTCGCGCAACCTGATGGTCATCGCTCCGGGCAACCCCGGCATCCTCGACTTCCAGGATGCGGTGTACGGCCCGATCACCTACGACCTGGTGTCGCTGCTGCGCGACGCCTATATCCAGTGGGACGAGGAGATGGTGCTCGACTGGGCGATCCGTTACTGGGAACGCGCCAAGCGCGCCGGACTGCCGGTCAATCCGGACATCGACGCGTTCTACCGGGATTTCGAATTCATGGGCCTGCAGCGCCACCTCAAAGTGCTGGGCATTTTCGCGCGCCTGTACCACCGCGACGGCAAGGACGGCTACCTGAAGGACCTGCCGCTGGTGATGGAATACACGCGCAAGGCGGCCGGCCGCTACAACGCGCTGGCGCCGCTGATCCGGCTGCTGGACGAACTGGAAAACAAGGCGCCGCAGGTCGGCTATACCTTTTAGCAGAAAGCAACAACATGAAAGCCATGATTTTCGCCGCGGGCCGCGGCGAACGGATGCGCCCGCTGACCGATCACTGCCCGAAGCCGCTGCTCAAGGTACGCGGCCGGCCGTTGATCGTCTGGCACATCCTGAACCTGGTGCGCGCCGGCATCACCGACATCGTGATCAACCATGCGCATCTCGGCCACATGATCGAGGAAGAGCTCGGCGACGGCTCGAAGTACGGCGCCCGCATCGCCTATTCGGCGGAAGGCACGGCGCTGGAAACCGCCGGCGGCATCGCCAAGGCGCGCCATCTGCTGGGCGAGGCGCCTTTCGTCGCGATCGCCGCCGACATCTACTGCCCGCACTTCGACTACGAACAGGTCAAGGATGCCTTGCAGGACAACGACATGTGGGGCAATCCGCATCCGCGCGACAAGCGCGATGTCGCCTGGCTCTACCTGGTCAAGAACCCGCCGCATCATCCGCAGGGCGATTTCGCGTTGCACAGCTTTTCCGTCGTCAACGAGGGCGAGCCGCGCTATACCTTTTCCGGCATCGGCGTGTACCGCCCCGAGATCTTCGACGCGATCCAGCCGGGCCAGTCCGCGCAGCTGGCGCCGATCCTGCGCGAGTACGCATCGCGCGGCCAGGTCGGCGGCGAAGTGTATCGCGGCGACTGGACCGATGTCGGCACGCCGGAGCGGCTGGCGCGGCTGAACGGCGAATGAACGTTTAACAGGAGTCTGTCATGAAGTCCTATGCAGCCAGGCGCGCGGCATTGATCGCGCAGATGAAGGCCAAGGGCGGCGGCGTCGCGATCATCCCGACCGCGCCGGAAGTCATGCGCAACCGCGATGCCGACTACCCGTACCGGCACGACAGCTATTTCTACTACCTGTCCGGATTCGCCGAGCCGGAAGCGGTGATCGTGCTGGCCGCCGGCAAGGAGGAGCGCGCGATCCTGTTCTGCCGCGAAAAGAATCCCGAGCGTGAAATCTGGGACGGCTATCGCTACGGCCCGGAAGCGGCGCGCGAGGCGTTCGGCTTCGACGCCGCCTTCCCGCTCTCCGCACTGGATGCCGAGATGCCGAAGCTGATGGCCGACGCGCCCGCGCTCTTCTACGCGCTCGGCGGCAATGCCAAGCTCGACGCGCAGGTGCAGGCCTGGCTGCAGGCGGTGCGCATGCAGGCGCGCGCCGGCGTCACGGCGCCGGCGACCGTGCATGACGTGCGCGTGCTGCTGGATGAAATGCGCCTGTTCAAGGATGCGGAGGAAATCGCGATCATGAAGCGCGCCGCCGCCATCTCCGCCGCCGCGCACCGGCGCGCGATGCAAACGGCGCGCCCCGGCCTGCGCGAATACCATCTGGAAGCCGAACTGCTGCACGAATTCCGCCGCAACGGCTCGCAATTTCCCGCCTACGGCTCGATCGTCGCCACCGGCGCGAACGCCTGCGTGCTGCATTACCGCGCCAGCGACGCCGAAATCAGGGACGGCGACCTGGTGCTGATCGACGCCGGCTGCGAACTCGACAGCTACGCGTCCGACATCACCCGCACCTTCCCCGCCAACGGCAAGTTCAGCGCTCCGCAACAGGCGCTGTATGAAATCGTGCTGGCGGCGCAGGCGGCGGCGATCGCCGAAACCAGGCCGGGCAAGCGCTTCATGGACGGGCATGATGCCGCGGTGCGCGTGCTGGCGCAAGGCATGCTCGACACCGGCCTGCTCGACCGCGACAAGGTCGGCACGCTCGACGACGTCATCGAGAAAGGCGCCTACCGCCAGTTCTACATGCACCGCACCGGCCACTGGCTCGGCATGGATGTGCACGATGTCGGCGAATACCGCGACTCGCTGCCTGGCGGCGGCGAAGAAAAGCCCTGGCGCACGCTGCAGCCCGGCATGGTGTTGACGGTGGAACCCGGCATCTACGTGCGCCCGGAGCCGGGCGTGCCGGAACAGTTCTGGAACATCGGCATCCGTATCGAAGACGATGCGCTGGTGACGGAAAACGGTTGCGAGATCATCACCAGCGACGCGCCGAAAACGGTCGCCGAGATCGAAGCTGTGATGAAGCATTGAACGATGACGACCGATTTCGATATCGCCATCTGCGGCGCTGGCCCGGTCGGGCTCGCATTGGCGCTCATGCTGGTCAGGCGCGGCGCGCCGGCACAGCGCATTGCGCTGATCGACGCCAAGACGCTGGAGCAGGCCGCCCAGGATCCGCGTTCCATTGCGCTGTCCTACGGCAGCCGGCAGATCCTGGAAGAGGTCGGCGCCTGGCCGGTGGCGGCCGATGCGATCCACCAGATCCACGTCTCGCGCCGCGGCCATTTCGGCCGCACCATGATCGACCGCGCGGAATACGGCTTGCCGGCGCTCGGCTATGTCGCGCGCTACGGCGTGCTGGTCGCGGCACTCGGGGCGGCCGTCAATCAGACCCGGATTGCCGTGCTGCGCCCCGCCCACGCCACTTCCATCGCCGAGCGCGAGGAGTGCGTGGAGCTGCGCCTGGCCGACGGCAGGGCCTTTACCACGCAGATCATGGTGCAAGCCGAGGGCGGCGTATTTTCCGAACAAAGCGCAAAGGCCCTGCGCCGCGACTACGACCAGACCGCGATCATCGCGCAAGTCAGCGTTGCCGCGCCCATCATGCACCGCGCATTCGAACGCTTCACCGAAGAGGGGCCGCTCGCATTGCTGCCGCAGGATGACGGCTATGCGCTGGTGTGGTGCGTGCGCCCCGACACCGCGGCGCGCCTGTATGCGCTGCCGGATGCGGAATTCCTGCAGGAGCTGGAGCGCGCTTTCGGCTCGCGGCTCGGACGTTTCACCGGAATTTCGGCGCGCGCGACCTACCCGCTCGGCCTGAACGCGCGCCCTGCGGTTTCCGCGAGAACGGTTGCCATCGGCAATGCGGCCCAGACGCTGCATCCGGTCGCCGGACAAGGCCTGAACCTCGGCCTGCGCGACGCCGCCGTGCTGGCCCGCCTGCTGGCGCGCGAGGCAACTCCCGACATGCTGCTGCGCTTTGCCGCGGCGCGCCAGTCCGACCGCAGCGTGACCATTACATTGACCGATACCCTGGCGCGCATCTTCACAAGCGCTCCGGACGGCGCGCTGTCGCAGGCTGTGTTGGGTTTTTCGCTTGCGATGCTCGATGCGCTCAAGCCCGCCAAGCGCCTGCTGGCCGAGCAAATGATGTTCGGCAGACGTTGATCATTCAAGGGCAACTCGACATACAGCCGTAGCATGGCCTGCGCGCACGGATCTCCGGCCCGACAATGACAAAAGCGGTGCGCACCGCACACGTTATGCCCGTTCTCGCCAAAACGACAAAGCCGCGCAAGCGCGGCTTTGTTTCTGTCTGAAAACAGCGATCACGCCGCCTTCAAGGCCACCAGCACCTCGTCCAGCGTCTTCTTCGCGTCGCCGAACAGCATGCGGTTGTTTTCCTTGTAGAACAGCGGATTGTCGACACCCGCGTAGCCGGAAGCCATGCTGCGCTTCATGACGATCGAGGTCTTGGCCTTCCACACTTCCAGCACCGGCATGCCGGCGATCGGACTGTTCGGGTCTTCCTGCGCAGCCGGATTGACGATATCGTTGGCGCCGATCACCATCGCCACATCGGTTTCCGCAAAATCACCGTTCACCTCGTCCATCTCCTGCACGATGTCATACGGCACCTTGGCTTCCGCCAGCAGCACGTTCATGTGGCCTGGCATTCGGCCGGCAACCGGATGGATACCGAAGCGCACGTTCACCCCCTTCTCGCGCAGGAGCTTGGTGATTTCATACACCGTATGCTGCGCCTGCGCGACCGCCATGCCGTAGCCCGGGACGATGATCACATTCTTGGCTTCGCGCAGCAGCTCGCTGGTTTCGGCCGCAGTGACCGGCACCACTTCGCCGGCCGGCTGGGCCGCGCCGCCCGTCGCAGGCTTCTTCCCGCCTTCCGATCCGAAACCGCCGGCGATCACGCTGATGAAGTTGCGGTTCATCGCGCGGCACATGATGTACGACAGAATCGCACCGCTCGACCCCACCAGTGCACCGGTCACGATCAGCAGGTCATTGTTCAGCATGAAGCCGGTCGCTGCCGCCGCCCAGCCGGAGTAGCTGTTGAGCATGGACACCACCACCGGCATGTCGGCGCCGCCGATGGCCATCACCATGTGAATGCCGAACAACAGCGCGATCACGGTCATCACGATCAGCGGCGTCATGCCGGCTGCGACCGACTCGGCACGCATGAACTGGGCGCCGAAGTAGATCACGACCAGCAGGCCGATCAGGTTGAGCCAGTGGCGCGCCGGCAGCAGCAAGGGTTTGCCGCCGATGCGGCCCGACAGCTTGCCGAACGCGATCAGCGAACCGGAGAAGGTCACCGCGCCGATCAGAATGCCGATGTAGGTTTCCAGCTCGTGGATCGTCTTTTCGGCGCCGCTGATGTGCGCCGACGCCGAAGGATCGATGTAGTTCGCATAGCCGACCAGCGTGGCGGCCAGACCGACCAGGCTGTGCATCAGCGCGACCAGTTCCGGCATCTGCGTCATTTGCACGGTGCGCGCCGCATACAAGCCGATGGCGGCGCCGACCACCATTGCGGCGACGATCCAGGAAATGCCGTTTGCGGTGACATGCGGCCCGAACACCGTGGCCAGCACGGCGATCGCCATGCCGATCATCCCATACAGGTTGCCGCGCCGTGCGGTTTCCGGATGGGACAGGCCGCCCAGGCTCAGGATGAACAGGATCGTCGCGCCGAGGTAAGCGACAGTTGTGAGACTTTCAGACATTGTTATCGCCTCCCTTTGTTATTTGCGGAACATCGCCAGCATGCGGCGGGTCACGGCGAAACCGCCGAACATGTTGATCGTGGTGAGCACGATGCCGATCACGGCCAGCCAGCGGATCCAGTCGGCCGGGCGCTCGATGCCCGCGGTCAGCGGCGGCGCGATCTGCACCAGCGCGCCGATCGCGATGATGCTGGAAATCGCATTGGTCACGCTCATCAGCGGCGTGTGCAGCGAAGGCGTGACGTTCCACACCACCATGTAGCCGACGAAGCAGGCCAGCACGAACACCGTGAAGTGCCCGAGGAAGGCGGCCGGCGCATAGGCGCCGATGAACCAGAACAGCGCGGCCGCCACGCCGAACAGGATGGCGATGCGCGATCCGGAAGCCGGCTCGCTCGGCGCGCCGTGGCCGTGCGCCTTGGCCGGCGCGGCGGCGGCAGCCGGTTTGGCCGCGGGCGCTGCCGGTGTGGCCGGCTGCTTGGGCGCCGGCGGCGGCCATGTGACCTCGCCGTCCTTGATAACAGTCAGGCCGCGGATGGCGTCATCTTCCATGTTGACGTTGATGGTGCCGTCCTTGGCCTTGCACAGCTCCTCGGTCAGGCGCAGCAGGTTGTTCGCGTACAGCGTCGAGGATTGCTTCGACAGGCGGCTGACAAGATCCGTGTAGCCGATGATGGTCACGCCGTGCTTCACCACCGCTTGGCCGGGCTCGGTCAATTCGCAGTTGCCGCCCTGCTCTGCCGCCATATCGACGATGACGCTGCCCGGCTTCATACTCTTGACCATATCGGCAGTGATCAGCCTGGGCGCAGGCTTGCCGGGAATCAGGGCGGTCGTGATGATGATGTCCACCTCCCTGGCCTGCTTGGCGTACATCTCGCGCTGGGCTTGCTGGAAGCCCTCACTCATCACCTTGGCATAGCCGCCGCCGCCGGAACCCTCTTCCTCGTAATCGACCTTGACGAATTCACCTCCCAGCGACACGACCTGGTCGGCCACTTCGGCACGGGTGTCGTTGGCGCGCACGATGGCCCCCAGGCCTACGGCCGTGCCGATTGCCGCCAGACCGGCCACGCCTGCGCCTGCGACGAAGACCTTGGCCGGCGGAATCTTGCCGGCTGCCGTCACCTGACCGCTGAAGAAGCGGCCGAAGGCATTGGCAGCCTCGATGACGGCGCGATAGCCGGCAACACCGGCTTGGGAGGTCAAGGCATCCATCTTCTGGGCGCGCGAGAGCGTGCGCGGCAGTGCGTCGATGGCCAGCACGGTTGCCTTCTTCGCCGCCAATTGTTTCAGCAGTTCGGGGTTCTGCGCCGGCCAGATGAAGCTGATCAGGGTGCCGCCTTCGCGCATCAGGCCAACTTCTTCCGCATTCGGTCCGCGCACCTTGAACACGATGTCGGACATCGCCCACAGCTTGGCGGCGCTGTCGGCGATCTGGGCACCGGCGGCGCGGTAGGCGTCGTCGCTGAAATTGGCGGCGTCGCCCGCCCCGCTTTCCACCGCTACCGAAAAGCCCAGCTTGATGAGCTTTTCAACGACGTCGGGAACGGTCGCAACGCGCTTTTCCCCTGGAAAGACTTCTCTTGGTACTCCAATCGTTAGAGGCATACGCTTCCCCCTGTTGTTATGTGAGTGTTTGTCGGGCTGGCGGGGACGGACAACCGCAGCTTGTCCCCTTTATGGTTATTAGAGAAGGATGGAGCTGCTATCTATCCTTTTACGACTGCTTTTTCAGTCCGGTGATCTGGTTCTTCTCGTCGACGAACACGATTTTCGGGACATAGGTTTCCACTTCGGTTTCATTCATCGGGGCGTAGGTGCAGATGATCAGCAGATCGCCCAGGTGAGCCCGGCGGGCGGCCGCGCCATTCAGGGAAATCTCGCCGCTGCCGCGCTTGCCCTTGATTGCATAGGTCGAAAAACGCTCGCCGTTGTTGATATTGTAGAGTTCGATTTTTTCGAACTCCTTGATATCGGCGGCCTCCAGCAGATTTTCGTCGATGCCGCACGAGCCTTCGTAATGCAGGTCGGCCTGCGTGACCGTGACTCGATGGATTTTCGACCGAAGCATGATGCGTTGCATTTTTTCTCCTAGTGCGCAATACGATCCTCCCGCAAGCTGCAGGATCGCATTGCACGATAAGCTGATGGGTTAAATCGGGTTGTTTCTGGATTGATACGAACATTGCGGCAACGTCGATCTTACCTGCAATGTTTCGGCTGGAACGCCGATTCTCATCGGTTTTCTCCAATGACGTCGAATCTTACGTGGATCTTACACGGAAATGAAAAATTAGCACAACCGTTCTTTTTTGTTGGGCATCCGCTCGGGCGTCCCAACCCGGCGTCTCCCCCTTCCCTCGGTCGCATCGGAAGGGCAATGGAAAAATTAATAATTATTTAAGCGTGGATTCTGCCGGTTTGTTTAAGCCTTTGCCAACTCATCCTTCTCTTACATTGTGGAAAATCAATACCTTTTCCATGGCTCAGCCGATCATCCTCCCCCGAATCAGCTGCTCCAAAGGCACGCACCTTGCTCCATCAAGGTAAAATGGCGCCCACTTTAAGGAACACCATGGACGTTTGGAAACCCTCTGTCACGGTTGCCGCAGTCATCGAACGCGACGGCCATTTCCTGCTGGTCGAGGAAGAAACAAGCGACGGCATCCGCTTCAACCAGCCAGCCGGCCATCTGGACCCCAACGAATCGCTGATCGATGCCGTGGCGCGCGAAACGCTGGAAGAAGCCGCGCACGAATTCACGCCGACCGCCTTGCTGGGGATGTACATGTCGCGCTATCTGTCTTCACGCACGCGCAAGGAAGTCACCTATCTGCGCTTCGCCTTCACCGGCGAACTGGGACGCGCGCACGACCGTCCGCTCGACCACGGCATCCTGCGCACCGTCTGGATGACGCGCGAGGAAATGCTCGCCTGCCAGGAAAAGCACCGCAGCCCGCTGGTGCTGCGCTGTGTGGACGACTACCTCGCCGGAAAACGCGCGCCGCTGTCCATCATCTACACCCACCCGAGCGTCATTGGGGACTTGAATGGCTAAGCAGCGGGTGGTGATCGGCATGTCCGGCGGCGTCGACTCGTCGGTGTCGGCCTGGCTGCTGAAGGAACAGGGGTATGAAGTCGTCGGCCTGTTCATGAAGAACTGGGAGGACGACGACAATTCCGAGTATTGCTCGTCGCGCCAGGACTGGATCGACGCCGCGAGCGTGGCCGACGTGGTCGGCGTCGACATCGAGGCGGTCAATTTCGCCGCCGAGTACAAGGATAGGGTGTTCGCCGAATTCCTGCGCGAATACCAGGCCGGCCGCACGCCCAATCCGGATGTGCTGTGCAATGCCGAAATCAAGTTCAAGGCCTTTCTCGACCATGCCATGCAGCTCGGCGCCGATCTGATCGCAACCGGCCACTATGCGCGTGTGCGGCAGGTGCAATCGGGACCGAATGCCGGGCAATTCGAACTGCTGAAGGCGCTGGACGCAAGCAAGGACCAAAGCTATTTCCTGCATCGGCTGAACCAGGCGCAGCTGTCCAAGACGCTGTTCCCCCTGGGAGAGATCCCCAAAACGGAAGTACGCAAGATCGCGGAAAAGATCGGCCTGCCCAACGCCAAGAAAAAGGATTCGACCGGCATCTGCTTCATCGGCGAGCGGCCCTTCCGCGAATTCCTGAACCGCTACCTGTCCTATCGGCCGGGGCCGATGATGACGCCCGAAGGTGTCACGGTGGGCGAACACGTCGGCCTGAGTTTTTATACGCTCGGACAGCGCAAGGGAATCGGACTGGGCGGCATGAAATCGTTCCGCAACGCCGACGGCACCAACGACGCCTGGTATGTCGCCCGCAAGGACGTGAAACGCAATATCCTGTACGTGGTGCAAGGCCACGATCATCCATGGCTGCTGTCTTCCTCACTGGAGGCGGATCAGGCGAGCTGGATAGCCGGCACGCCGCCGCAATGGGAGGAATTGGCGGCAAAAACCCGCTACCGGCAGTCCGATGTCGGCTGCGCGTTTTCTCCGAATGGAAATGACCGCTTCTCGCTGCGCTTTCACACCCCGCAATGGGCGGTGACTCCAGGACAATCGGCGGTTCTTTATCATGGTGATGTATGCTTGGGCGGTGGCATCATTGCCAGCCAAACGGCTTGAATGGCCTGAGATGTCAATAATTTCGGCTATACGCTTGCACTGAGTGCCTGCTAATAATTTACTATTGGCTTTCATTGCATTTTTAGCAAATATGAATGCCGCAGATCAAGGCGGCGCTACCTCATCTCATTCCAGGAATGCTGATATGAAATTCTCGGCTTTTCACGCTCCCACCGTCTTGGCGGCTGCTTCCGTTCTTTTGCTTGCCGCCTGCGGCGGCGGAGGCGGCGGCACTTCAACGGGTCCCGCGCCTGATCGCAATGCCACTATCAAATCGGCCAATGCCAAAGATGTTGGGGCACAAACGTATGCAGTTGTCGATTTCTTAAATCAGCAAATCACCAATAGCGCTGCCGAGGTAACGAACCCCACCAATGCCGATTTGTCCGCCAGCCGTTGCCCACAGGGCGGGAGTGCTTCACGCACAGTGGGGAGCAATACCGTCACCCTTCAGTATTCCAATTGCGATGACGGCTTTCAGGTAATTGATGGCAGTGCAGTTATTCAGTTAAGCAATGTGCAAAATGATCGGTTCCACGACCCGGCCTGGAGTGCGACGCTGTCGATTACTTTCAATAATCTTGTATTCAAGCTGAACAAGGATCTCGCATCGCTCATCAACATCGTTTCTACCGAAACGGGCAATCTGACCGTTGCTTATACGCAGACTGCACCAAACCAAGGCAGCTTTCAGGCAACATCGAATTCCTTGCAATGGCGCCTCACTTCGGGAAATTCTGTCATCGAACGCAATATTTCCCTACGTGAATATTCGGGCTCCATCGATGCATCCAACCTGGTCAAGTTCAACACCAAGTTGACGCTTTCCGGGCCGCTCGGCAAGCTGGGCACCGTCAGTTACGATATTGCGACCAAGACCGAATTCCTGCGGCAGTATGCCGGCAGCACAGGATACAAAAACCCCTCTCAAGGCGCGATGATCGTTACGGCAGCCGACAAGTCCTCGCTGACGCTTACGGCACTGGACACGACGTCTGCGAAGCTTGAAGTCGACTGGAATGGCGACAATGCCGTCGATGACAACATTTCCACAACCTGGTCCGAACTAAATAGCCTGCTCCTGTATCAGTTTTAATTCCGAGAAAGCATTAATCCATCGGAAGGGGGCGCGATGCGCCCCCTTCCCCTTTCTGCCCATTAACTGGCCGCCACCCGGAATTACACGGCGGCCCCGTCGTTGCCCCGGCACCACGCCGCATTACAAGCCCCACTTTTACCGGCAAAAACGCTTGCAATCATCAGGAAAATGTCGAATAATCTAAATACGAATTATTCGCATTTGCAAAGGAATAAGGTAATGTCCGCCCCGTACCGCCAGCACCCGCAATCGGCAAGCGCAGGACCGTACGCCGATTCGACCGGCGCGCCGGCGATTCGGATCAAAAGCGAAGATCTGTTTCAGCAGGCGCGTGAAGTGGAAATCGATCATCAGGGCCGGATTTATCGCTTGCGGCTCACCCAGCTCAACAAGCTGATCCTGACAGCCTGAGAGGCCTCCCGGTAATTTAGCTAGCGTCATAAGGTGCATCAATGATTGTCTGTGTTTGCTACAACGTCTCTGAGCGGAAAATCCGCGAGGCGGTCGACGGCGGGATGACGACCATGCCGGAACTGCGCAATCAGCTCGGCGTGGGCACATGTTGCGGCAAATGCCATTCATGCGCCAAAACCGTTCTGCGCGAATGCCTCGAAGAGCGCGAACTGGAAACGCAACCGTCCGTCCTTGCCTCCGCACTTGCAGCCTGATGGCTGCCCCCCCTCTTTCTTCATTCCATGTGCATAAGCATTGCGCGCCTGGCCATTGCGATCAATCTATGCAGCTCCACGAGGCTATATCGATAATTGTGGTGCCATGCAATGCTGCCGGGGCCTGAATCCCCCCGCCCCCCCTACGAAGCAGGATGATCGGTATTTGAACTTGAAATGCGAATGATTCCTGCTAACGAAATACCGGGGCATGATGGAAATGACAATTCAGTGCGCTATCATGGCTAGAGGCGGCTCGCATGGTCCACCGCCGGCACAGGCCTATTCCGACCCATCATTCGCGAGGCATCCATGAAAGGTGATCCCAATATCATCAAACTGCTCAATGCGCAGCTCACCAACGAACTCACCGCAATCAACCAGTATTTTCTTCATGCCCGCATGTACAAGCACTGGGGGCTGGAGAGAATCGCGAAGAAGGAATACGAAGAATCGGTCGACGAGATGAAGCATGCGGACAAGCTGATCAACCGCATCCTGATGCTCGACGGCCTGCCCAACCTGCAGGCGCTGAACAAGCTGTTGATCGGCGAGTCGACGCAGGAAATGCTGGAATGCGACCTGAAGCTCGAACAGGGAGCGCAGCAGACGCTCAAGGATGGCATCGCCGCTTGCGAGAAGGCGGGCGATTACGTATCGCGCGAAATCCTGAGGGAAATCCTCGACGATACGGAAGAGCATATCGAATGGATCGAGACCCAGCTGGAGCTGATCGGCAAGGTGGGGCTGCAGAACTACCTGCAGTCGCAGATGGGCGAATAAGCGATCCGGGCAGCCTCGGAACAAAAAGGGCAGCCGTAACATGCGGCTGCCCTCTTGTTGTTTGTTGTCCCTTTTGTCGTCAGCGTTTATGCAAATTATTGCGGGATCGTGTCCTTGAACGACTGGCGATCGGACAGCTTGTCGAACAGTTTGCCGAGATTCGGATAGGCGTCGCGCCAATCGATTTCCGGGAAGCGGAACGACAACCAGCCCAATGCGCAGCCGACTGCGACATCGGCCAGGGTATAGTGGTTGCCGGTGCAGAATGCGGTGTCCTTCAGGCCGGCCGACATCGCCTTCAGGCCGGAGTGCACCTTGTCCATCTGGCGCTTGATCCATTCCGGGCTTTGCTGCGACTCGGGACGCAGGGTCTTTTCGAGGCGGACCGCGACGCCGGCATCGAGCACGCCGTCGGCCAGCGCCTCCCAGCATTTGACTTCGGCGCGCTCGCGGCCATTGGGCGGAATCAGCTTGCCGACCGGCGTGAGCGTATCGAGGTATTCGACGATCACGCGCGAATCGAACATCGCGCCACCGTCTTCCATGATCAGGCACGGCACTTTGCCGAGCGGGTTGGACTGCTGAATCTTGGTATCGGGCGCCCAGACGTTCTCCAGAATCAGCTCGTAGTCGAGCTTCTTCTCCGCCATCACGATACGGACTTTGCGGACGTAGGGGCTGGATAGTGAACCGATGAGTTTCATAGATGCGTATGGTATGAATTGATGGCGATTATAACATTGAGGTACCTCACGTAATCGCCCCGCACCGGCTTTGCCCATTCTCCCGCCTCAGGATTGGCATCGGGGAACGAATGGTAGAATGGCGGATTGCGGCGATGTTGCGCAGTTCTGCCGCTATTTATTATTTACGTCTCCGTTTTTCAATATCATGTCGCTTTCCCCTCTCTCCGCCCTCTCGCCACTGGACGGCCGCTATGCCGCCAAGACCGACAAGCTGCGTCCGATCCTGTCCGAAGCCGGCTTCATGCATCATCGCGTGAAGGTCGAAATCGCCTGGCTGCAGGCCTTGTCGAACGCTGGATTCGCGGAAATCAAGCCGTTTTCCGCCGGCGCCACTGCGCTGCTGGACAAGCTGGCGAACGAGTTTTCCGAGGCGGATGCGGAACGCATCAAGGCGATCGAGGCGGTGACCAATCACGACGTGAAAGCGGTCGAGTACTGGCTGAAGGAAAAGGTGAAGGATGTGCCGGAACTGGTCGCCGCATCCGAATTCATCCATTTCGCCTGCACCTCGGAAGACATCAACAACACCTCGCACGGCATGATGCTCAAAGCCGCGCGCAACGACGTGCTGCTGCCGGCGCTGCGCAACGTGATCGCCAAGCTGACCGACATCGCGCACGAGCATGCGGAACTGCCGATGCTGTCGCGCACCCACGGCCAACCGGCGAGCCCGACCACGCTCGGCAAGGAAATCGCGAACGTGGTCGCGCGCTTAAAGCGCGCGGAACAGCGCATCGCGTCGGTCGAAATCCTCGGCAAGATGAATGGCGCGGTCGGCAACTACAATGCGCATCTTTCCGCTTATCCCGATTTTGACTGGGAGACGTTCTCGAAGAACGTGATCGAGCAGCGCCTGGGCCTGACCTTCAATCCGTACACGATCCAGATCGAGCCGCACGACTACATGGCGGAACTGTTCGATGCGATCGCGCGCGCCAACACCATCCTGCTCGACCTGAACCGCGACATCTGGGGCTATATCTCGCTCGGCTACTTCAAGCAGAAGACCAAGGCCGGCGAAATCGGCTCCTCGACCATGCCGCACAAGGTCAATCCGATCGACTTCGAGAATTCGGAAGGCAACCTCGGCCTGGCCAACGCGGTGCTCAAGCACCTGTCGGAAAAGCTGCCGGTATCGCGCTGGCAGCGCGACCTGACCGACTCCACCGTGCTGCGCAATATCGGCGTGGCGTTCGGCTATGCAGTGCTGGCGTACGACAGTTGCCTGCGCGGCCTGAACAAGCTGGAAGTCAATCCGGCGCGCCTGGCCGAAGACCTGGATGCGACCTGGGAAGTGCTGGCCGAGCCGGTGCAGACCGTGATGCGCCGCTACGGCGTCGAAAACCCGTACGAGCAGCTAAAGGAGCTTACCCGCGGCAAGGGCATCTCGAAGGAAGCGCTGCGCGAGTTCATCAACGGCTTGTCGATTCCGCAGCAGGCCAAGGAGCAGCTGCTGGCAATGACGCCGGCCAATTACATCGGCCGCGCGGCGGAACTGGCGCGTAAGATCTAAAGCGCGATTCCGCGTTGCATGCCGATCATCGGCCCAATGCAACGCGGAATTTTTTTATGCTATATTAGTCCTAACTCGAACTAATTAATTAAAAGAAACAAATGACGCCGCGCTATTCCATCACCGCCATCCTGCTGCACTGGCTGATCGCTCTGCTGATCGTGTCCGCATTCGCGCTTGGCGTCACGATGGTCGACATTCCCGGCATTACGCCGACCAAGCTGAAATATTTTTCCTGGCATAAGTGGATCGGCGTGACCGTGCTCGGCCTGGTAGGCGTGCGGCTGCTGTGGCGCATCACCCATCCCGCCCCGCCCTATCCGCTTGCGATGCCCGGCTGGCAGAAGACCGCGGCGCACGGCTTGCACGGCTTGCTGTATGTGCTGATGTTTGCGGTGCCGGTGTCGGGCTACTTCTACAGCCTGGCCGCGGGCGTGCCGGTGGTGTATCTCGGCGTGCTCCCGCTGCCGGTGCTGATCGAGCCGAATCCGGCATTGAAGCCGGTCCTCAAGCAGGTGCACTACGCGCTGAACATGGCCATGCTCGCGGCGGTTGCGCTGCACGCGGCGGCGGCGCTCAAGCACCAGTTCGTCGATCGCGACGGCGTGCTCAAGCGCATGCTGCCCTGATCCCAACCTTGTCGATGAAGGAATTACCCATGCTCTCCCGTTCCCTGTTGCGCCAGGCCGCTGCGGTGTCGGCCGCCGCCGCGTTGTCGTTCGCGTTGCCGTCGCTTGCCGCCGCCCTGAAAACCGATGCCGCCAAGAGCAGCGTGTCGGCGGTATTCAAGCAGATGAACGTGCCGGTCGAGGCGAAATTCAAGAAGTTCAATGCGCAGATCGATTTCAACAGCGCCAAGCCGGAAACGTCGAGGGCGAGCGTCGAAATCGACGTGCCGAGCTTCGACCTGGGCGATGCCGAATACAACCGGGAAGTGCAGAAGAAGGAATGGTTCAACGGCGCGCAGTTCCCGAAGGCGAGCTTCGTGTCCACCGCCGTGAAACCCGGCGCCAACGGCAAGTTCGACGTCGCCGGCAAGCTGACCATCAAGGGCAAGACCGCCGATGTCAGTTTTCCGCTGACCGTGAAGAAGGAAGGCGCCAACCAGATTTTCGAAGGCACGCTGCCGATCAGGCGGCTGGCCTTCAATGTCGGCGAAGGCGAATGGAAAGACACCAGCATGGTCGCCGACGAAGTCCTCATCAAGTTCCGCGTCGTTACGGCGCAATAAACCTGTCCACTTAGGAGCTTTCATGCAATTCAAGCACGTCATCGCCGCACTCGTTGCCGCCAGCGCCGCATCCGCGTTCGCCCAGACCTACACCATCGAGCCGAACCACACCTACCCGAGCTTCGAAGCCGACCACATGGGCATCTCGGTCTGGCGCGGCAAATTCACCAAGACCAGCGGCACCATCAATCTCGACCGCGCGGCGAAGAAGGGTGCCGTCGACATCACGATCGACGCCAACTCGCTCGATTTCGGCCATGCGAAGATGAACGAGCATGCGAAGTCCAAGGACATGTTCAACGTCGAGCAATTCCCGACCATGACCTACAAGAGCAAGTCGGTCGTGTTTGACGGCGACAAGCCGGTGGCGGTCGACGGCGAATTGACCATGCTGGGCGTGACCAAGCCGGTGAAGCTGGCGATCAACAGGTTCAAGTGCATCATGCATCCGATGCTCAAGCGCGAAGTGTGCGGCGCCGACGCCACCGGCGAATTCAAGCGCACCGACTTCGGCCTGAACTACGGCGTGCCGATGGGCTTCTCGCCGGATGTGAAACTGGCGATCCAGGTCGAGGCGCTGAAGGCGGACTAAGCGCTCGCCGCACAGCGAAAAGCCGGCCGTATTCCGCGCCGGCTTTTTTTATCAACAGGTAACGCAACAAACGCTATGGCGAGAGAACGTTATTTGCGCAGCATCCGCCTGCTGGCGGAGTGCTATCACGCATTCGGGCAGATCTCCGAGGCGCATGTGCGCACCATGGGCTTGACCCTCGCCCAGTTCGACATCATTGCAACGCTCGGCAACACGCAGGGCATGTCGTGCAAGGAACTGGGAGAAAAAACCCTGATCACCAAGGGCACGCTGACCGGCGTGATCGATCGCCTGGAGGCCAAGGGGCTGGTCAAGCGCAGCACCAATCCGGACGACCGGCGCTGCATGATCGTGCAACTGACGGAGAAAGGCGAGGCGGAGTTTGCGCGCGTGTTTGCGCCCCATGTCGAGTATTGCAGGCAACCTTTCCGCGACTTCGCGGAGCAGGACTTTGCCGCACTGGACCGGGAACTGGTGAAACTGAAAAGCCATCTGGAAGCGGTGGCCCGCAAAACAGGCGCCTGAGGCCGCCACCTTTCCAAGGCACTGAAAAAAAATGCCGGCGCATGCGCCGGCATTTTTCATCCGAGGCGCAGCGTTACACCACCGCGCCGTCGGCCGCGTCCTTTTCCTTGACCGGCTTGATCAAGTCTTCGCGCTTGACGCCCAGCCACATGGCGACGGCGGCGGCGACGAACACCGACGAATAGATACCGAACAGAATACCGATCGTCAGCGCCAGTGCGAAATTATGCAGCGTCGGGCCGCCCAGCAGCAGCATCGACAACACCATCATCTGGGTGCAGCCGTGGGTGATGACGGTGCGCGACATGGTGCTGGTGATCGCGTTGTTGATGACTTCGGTCACCGACGCCTTGCGCAGCTTGCGGAAATTCTCGCGGATCCGGTCGAAGATCACCACCGATTCGTTGACCGAGTAACCGAGCACCGCCAGCACGCCGGCCAGCACCGACAGCGAGAACTCCCACTGGAAGAAGGCGAAGAAGCCGAGAATGATCACCACGTCGTGCAGGTTGGCGATGATCGCCGACACCGCGTATTTCCATTCGAAGCGCACCGCCAGGTAGATCATCACGCCGACCACCACCATCGCCAGCGCGGACAGGCCGTCGTGCGCCAACTCTTCGCCGACCTGCGGGCCGACGAATTCGACGCGCCGCAGCTGGACGTCGGCATCCTGTGCCTTCAGCGCCGACATCACCTTCTCGCTCAGCTGGGCCGAGGTCGTTCCCTTCTGCACCGGCAGGCGGATCATCACATCCTGCGCGCGGCCGAAGCTTTGCACCTGCACGTCGGAAAAGCCCAATCCCTCGACCGACTTGCGGATGCCTTCCACATTGGCCGCGCGCGGATAGGTGACTTCCATCACGGTGCCGCCGGTGAACTCGATCGACAGATGCAACCCCTTGTGCCACAGGAAAAATACGGCGGCGACAAAGGTGACCGCGGAGATCACATTGAACACCAGCGCATGGCGCATGAAGGGAATATCTCTTTTGATGCGGAAAAATTCCATGTCGTATTCCGTTTATCGTTAATCAGTGTTCCCTCAAGCCTGGCCGGGCTTCCAGATCTGGCCGATCGACACGCCGGCCAGCTTCTTGCGACGGCCATACCAGAGGTTGACCACGCCGCGCGACACGAACACCGCGGAGAACATCGAGGTCAGGATGCCCAGGACGTGCACCACCGCAAAGCCGCGGATCGGGCCGGAGCCGAACGCGTACAACGCGATACCCACGATCAGGGTCGTCACGTTGGAGTCGAGGATGGTCGCCCATGCGCGCTCGAAGCCGGCCGCGATCGCCGCCTGCGGCGTGTTCCCGGCGCGCAGTTCCTCGCGGATGCGCTCGTTGATCAGCACGTTCGAGTCGATCGCCATGCCGAGCGCCAGCGCAATCGCCGCCATGCCGGGCAAGGTCAATGTCGCCTGCAGGCCGGACAGCACCGCCACCAGGAGCAGCAGGTTGGTGCCCAGGGCCAGCACGCTGAAAAAGCCGAACAGCATGTAGTACAGGATCATGAAGACCGCGATCGCGGCGAAGCCGTACAGCGTCGAATCGAAGCCTTTCTTGATGTTGTCGGCGCCGAGTTGCGGGCCGATCGTGCGTTCCTCGATGATTTCCATCGGCGCGGCCAGGGAACCGGCGCGCAGCAGCAGCGCCAGGTCGTTGGCGGCGGCCGGCGTGCCCATGCCGGTGATCTGGAAGCGCGAGCCGAGTTCGTCGCGGATGGTCGCCACCGTCAGCACCTCGCCCTTGCCCTTTTCAAACAGCACGATCGCCATCAGCTTGCCGATCTTGTCGCGCGTGGCTTCGCGCATCTTGCGGCCGCCTTCGGAGTTCAGGTCGATGCTGACCGCCGGCTGCTGGTTCTGGTCGAAGCTGGCGCTGGCGCTGGAAATGTAGTCGCCGGTGATGACCGGATCCTTGTACAGCACGACCGGCGCGCCCTTGCCGACCTTGAACAGCTCGGAGCCGAACGGCACCGCCGCGGTTTCCTCGGTGCCGCGTGTGACGGTTTCATCGACCATGCGCACTTCCAGCGTCGCGGTGCGGCCGATGATGTCCTTGGCGCGCGACACATCCTGCACGCCCGGCAGCTGGACCACGATGCGATCCGCGCCCTGGCGCTGGATCACCGGCTCGGCCACGCCGAGTTCGTTGACGCGCTTGGACAGCGTGGTGATGTTCTGCTGCACCGCGTTTTCCACGGTCTGGGACAGCGCCTGGGGTTTCATGGCCGCCACCAGCTTCAGTTCGGCACCATCGGCGGCTTCCGTCAGCGCCAGGTCGGGCATTTGCGACGCCAGCACATCCTTGGCCTTCGCCAGCGTGTCGGCGTCGCGGAAATGGACCTCGATCGCGTCACCGTTGCGGCTGATGCCGGAGTGGCGCACGTTCTTGTCGCGCAAGAGCGAACGGATGCTGGATTGCATCCCCTGCAGGCGCTTGTTCAGCACCGCCTTGGTGTCGACCTGCATCAGGAAATGCACGCCGCCGCGCAAGTCGAGGCCGAGATACATCGGCAGCGCATGGATGCTTTGCAGCCACTGCGGCGTATTCGGCAGCAGATTGAACGCGACGATATAGGTCGGATCGCTCGGGTCGGTGTTCAAGGCCTTTTCCAGCAGGGCCTTGGCCTTGAACTGGGTATCGGGGTCAACAAAGCGGGCGCGTATCGAACCCTGGGTGCCGGCAACGTCGTATTGCACGTTCTCGGGCTTGATGCCGCCTTGCTGCAACACCTGCTCGACGCGGTCCATCATGCCCGGCTCGATCTTGACCGTGGCTTTCGCGCTGCTGATCTGCACGGCGGGCGATTCGCCGAAGAAATTCGGCGCCGTGTACAGGGCGCCGAGGATCAGCGCGACGACGATGACGATGTATTTCCAGAGAGGATAGCGGTTCATAGTGATTCAGCTTGAATATCGGGTATGCGAAAGGGCCGGCACATGGCTATTCCGGCCCGACCCAATTACAGCGACTTGATAGTACCCTTTGGCAACAACGTGGAAATGGCGGGCTTTTGCACCACGACTTCGGTCCCGTCGGCGACTTCCAGCGTCACATAGGCATCGCTCACCTTGGTCACCCGGCCCAGGATACCGCCGGCGGTCACGACCTCATCGCCCTTGCCAAGCGCATCCAGCATGGCTTTCTGCTCCTTCTGACGCTTCATCTGCGGGCGGATCATCAGGAAGTACAGCACGACGAACATCAGGACGATCGGCAAAAAGCTCATCAGGCTGCCTTCGGCGCCAGCGGCGGTTTGTGCATATGCATTGGAAATGAACACGTTGCGCTCCAATTTTTGTGTTGATTAGCCTGCCATTTTAGCATTCAGAGCGCGTATTCTTGCCTTCTGCATTTCAAGCTGCCCGGCGTGAACTTTCCTGCTCAGGCATCGTAATCTGCGAGTGCAGCATTCCCCGATTTCCGCCGGCCCGCACCGCCGACTACTTGCCGATTGGATCGGCAGCAGGTGCCGACGACCAAAGGGCAAACAACGCCAGCCATACCATGACGAGACTAATTTCGCTGGCAAGCGTAATCAGCATGCCGAACTCGCTGCCTTGCACATAGCCGCTGGTATTCCTGAAAATAACGAAGCCGTCAAAGATCAGGTATAGGCTGAACGCGCGCAGCAGCCATGCGAGTGCCGGTTTAATGTTTGTCATTTATTCCCTCACAGTTTGTTGGTCTGTTCCTGGCGTTTCCGCGCCTCCTCTTCCGCGCTTTGCTGCTGGAAATCGCTCATCAATTGCTTGGTCATATAGCGCACTTCCATTTGAAACGACAAGTGCGGCGCATCGATCTCGACCAGGGAATCGCCTTTCTTCAACTTGGCGTAGCCATAGCCCATGAAGTTGTCGATCTTGTTGTCGACCACCTGGTATTTCCCTGAGAGCTTCCCCATCATGTCCTTGGCGGCTTTCGGCACTTTCATCAGCACCGCTGCCAGCACATCATTCTTGTCAAAGATCAGGGTCAGTTGCGACAGCCCATCGACGCCCACGCCCTCGCCATTGGAAACGAGCATCGGCCCGCCGCTGTATTGATTGATGCCCTGCTCTTCCAGCTTGGTCACCGCTCCCAGCTTTGCTTTAACGCCGGCAAGGTTGGCGTAACCGATTTCAATGCCCAGCGGCGCTGCATTGACCGGTTGGTCACGGCTTACCAGTGGGCTGGCCTGAGACTCCTTGTCGGATGCGGCGGCGCTTGGCTGTGCCGGGGCGGTCGCGGCTTCCTTCTTGTCACAGGCAGTGAGTGCGGCGAGCACGATGGCTGCCGCAAAAATTTTCGATGTTCTCAATGTATTCTCCCTGAAATTATCCTGAACGAAATCATGCGGTTTCAACAGTGCTGATTCCGAAGGCATCAGCACGAACCGGAATCGAATTTGAAGGTGCTCTCAAACGGGTCCCATACCCGCTTTGCTTGGAAATGGACCTTGTGGCCGTCGTCATAGGTACGGTAGCAATCGCCGTTGGTGCATTGGGTATTGCAGCTGACTACACCGGGGCGCTTTGCCGGGCGGGCGGGATAGCGGCTGCTTCCTTCCTGCGCCCCGGGCATCGAGATTTTTCGGAGCGATGCGTCTTTACCGTCGCGCTTGGCCTGATATTTGATGTCGGGGAGGAGGTCGCCTGCCTTCCAGTTCGCGGAGAGCTGCTGCGCTTGCTGCAACTCTTTGTCGGTCAGACTTTCCGCGACGGCGCTGCGTTCATCTGCTGCAGCAGGATGCCCACCGGCAGCGGCCAGATTCAGCCAGGCATAGGCAAGAACAGGATTGGCCGCGATGCCTTTGCCTTCCCGGTAAAAGCGGCCGAGATTGCGTTGTGCATATGCTTGGCCTTGGCTTGCAGCCAGGCGATACCACTTAATTGCCTGCTGGTAGTCTTGCAAAACGCCTTTTCCAACTTCATACATGGCACCGAGGCTGTTTTGCGCCTTGGCATGCCCTTGATCCGCCGCGAGGCGATACCATTTCACTGCTTCCCGCTCGTCTTTCGGAACGCCTTGACCATTGGCGTACGTGACACCAAGGTTGTATTGCGCATTGGCATCCCCTTGATCCGCCGCGAGGCGATACCATTTCACCGCTTCCCGCTCGTCTTTCGGAACGCCTTCGCCGTTGTCATACACGATGCCAAGGTTGTATTGCGCATTGGCATACCCTTGATCCGCCGCGAGACGATACCATTTCACCGCTTCCCGCTCGTCTTTCGGAACACCTCTACCGTTTCCGTACATGAAGCCAAGGTTGTTTTGCGCGGCGGCATGCCCTTGATCCGCCGCAAGGCGATACCATTTCACCGCTTCCCGCTCATCCTTCGGAACACCTCGGCCGTTTTCATACATGATGCCAAGGTTATATTGCGCAACGGCATCCCCTTGATCGGCAAGCAGCTTCCACTCCCTTAACGCAGAAGCAAAATCCCCTTTCCGATACGCCGCCAAGCCTTCGTCAAAACCGGCCCATGCCGACCCAAGCATCAGCGCCAGAATCAGCGGAATGATTTTTTTCATGTCGTCACTCTCAAAAGCAAAAGTGACAACGATAAAGAAAGTTTATAAAAATGCAATATTCATCGATTGACGGCAGGAGCCATTGAAGGCGGGCCGGACAGCACGCAAGCCGGCGCGATGCGTGCCCGTTATCGGCGGCGCGGCTCGAAAGCCATTACGACTCCCGCAGCCAGCGCCTCCCGTCACACGCCGCGCGCCCGATCCACATGAAACTGCACGACGAACGCCTGGAAACGATCGGCATCGATCGCCGCGCGCATTTCGCGCATCAGCTGCAGGTAGTAATGCAGATTGTGGATGGTGTTCAGGCGCGCGCCGAGGATTTCGCCGGCGCGGTGCAAGTGATACAGATAGGCGCGCGAGAAATTGCGGCAGGCATAGCATTCGCAGGTTTCGTCGAGCGGCTTGTCGTCATCCTTGTAGCGCGCATTCTTGATCTTGATGTCGCCGAAGCGGGTGAAGATCCAGCCGTTGCGTGCGTTCCGCGTCGGCATCACGCAGTCGAACATGTCGACGCCGTTGGCCACGCCCGCGACCAGGTCTTCCGGCGTGCCCACACCCATCAGGTAGTGCGGCTTGTCGGCCGGCAGGCGCGGGCCGACGTGTTCCAGCACGCGCATCATGTCTTCCTTCGGCTCGCCCACCGACAGGCCGCCGATGGCCAGCCCCTCGAAGCCGATCTCCTGCAGGCCGGCCAGCGACTCGTCGCGCAGGTGCTCGAACATCCCGCCCTGCACGATGCCGAACAAGGCGTTCGGATTTTCGCCGCGGTCGAATTCGTCGCGCGAGCGCTTCGCCCAGCGCAGCGACATGCGCATCGACTGCGCGGCTTCCGCCTCGGTCGCCGGACGGCCGTTGATCTCGTAGGGCGTGCATTCGTCGAACTGCATCACGATGTCGGAGTTCAGTACCCGTTGAATCTGCATCGAAATCTCGGGCGACAAAAACAGCTTGTCGCCGTTGATCGGCGAGGCGAACTTCACGCCCTCCTCGGTGATCTTGCGCATCGCGCCTAGCGAGAACACCTGGAAGCCGCCGGAGTCGGTCAGCACCGGCTTATTCCAGCCGATGAATCGGTGCAGGCCGTCGAACTTGCTAATCACGTCCAGCCCCGGACGCAGCCACAGGTGGAAGGTGTTGCCGAGGATGATTTGCGCATCGATGTCGTGCAGTTCGAGCGGCGACATCGCCTTGACCGAACCGTAGGTCCCGACCGGCATAAAGATCGGGGTTTCGACCACGCCGTGGTTAAGCGTGAGGCGGCCGCGACGGGCACGGCCGTCGGTTTTGATGAGTTTGAAATTCAGCATGAAATATTCGTCAACAACATCGCATCGCCATAGCTGAAAAAGCGGTAGCGCTTTTCGATCGCATGGGCGTATGCGGTACGGATGCGCTGGTAGCCGGCGAAGGCGGACACCAGCATTAACAGGGTCGATTTCGGCAAGTGGAAATTGGTGATCAGGCGGTCGACGGTCTTGAACACGTAGCCGGGCGTGATGAACAGCGTTGTGTCGCCGCTACCGGCCTGCAGCCGGCCCGACTGCGAGGCGGATTCCAGCGCGCGCATGCTGGTGGTGCCGACCGCGATCACGGCGCGGCCCGCCGCTTTCGCGTCCTGCGCCGCGTCGACCGTCTCCTGCGGGATGGTGTACCACTCGCTGTGCATCTTGTGCTCGGCCAGGTTTTCGCTGCGCACCGGCTGGAAGGTGCCGGCACCCACATGCAGCGTCACGAACGCGAAGCGGATGCCCTTGTCGCGCAGCTTGTCCAGCAGCGGCTGGTCGAAATGCAGGCCGGCGGTGGGCGCGGCGACCGCGCCCGGCTGCTTCGCATAGACGGTCTGGTAACGCTGCTCGTCGAATTCGTCGGCCGCATGCTCGATGTACGGGGGCAGCGGCAGGCGGCCGTGCGCTTCGATCAGGTCGAACACGTCGGCTGGAAATTGCAGGGTGTAAAACTCGCCGGCGCGCTCGCCGACCACCACATTGAACGCATCCGACAGACGGATCTTGCTGCCCTTCTGCGGCGACTTGGAGGCGCGCACCTGGGCGTGCACGGTGCGGTTGTCGAGCACGCGCTCGACCAGCACCTCGACCTTGCCGCCGGTTTCTTTGACGCCAAAGAAGCGCGCCTTCAGCACGCGCGTATCGTTGAACACCAGCAGGTCGCCCGGCGTGAGCAGGTCGACGATGTCGGAAAACGCGCGGTCGACCAGGGCATCGCCGTCGACATGCAGCAGGCGCGATGCACTCCGCTGCGGCAGCGGCACTTGCGCGATCAATTCTTGCGGCAGGTCGAAATCGAAATCGGAGAGCGAGTACATGCTTAAGTAACTGAAAAGCGGGAAGCCGCTTGCGGCGGCGGTATTCAGGCAGGCGGCACCCTGGCAAGATACCGCCGTTTTTGTCAACTTTGCCCTACAATGGCATGCAAATTGGCTGAACAAACCCGCTATTTTACCTTCACGCCGCCCCGTCCTGCAGCCTAACTTCGGCCCGATATGCCAGCACCCAAGCGCACGCCGTCCGCTCCCGCCAATTCCAAAGCCAGCGCCAGCGAGAACAAGCTCGCCAGACTCGGTCTGCGCTCGGACATGGACCTGGTGCTGCATCTGCCGCTGCGCTACGAGGATGAAACGAAAATCGTGCCGATCCGGCAAGCCGGTTTCATGTCGGGCAATGCGGCGCAAGTCGAGGGCGTGGTGACCGAATGCGACGTCCAGTACCGGCCGCGCCGGCAGCTGGTGGTGACGATCGCGGACGATTCCGGCCAGCTCGTCATGCGCTTCTTGAATTTTTACGGCAGCCAGATCAAGCAGCTCGCGGCCGGCACCCGCGTGCGCGTGCGCGGCGAGGTGCGGCACGGCTTTTTCGGCGCGGAGATGGTGCATCCGACCTACAAGGTGGTGGAAGAAGGCGAGCCGCTGCCGACCGCGCTCACGCCCGTTTATCCGGCCGGCGAAGGCCTGTCGCAGGCCTACCTGCGCAAGGCGATCGGCAATGCGATCAAGCGCGTGGACTGGCACGATACGCTGCCGCCCGCGCTGCTGGCGCAATTGAAGCTGGCGCCGTTCGAAGCGTCGGTAAAACTGCTGCACAATCCGCCGCCGGACATCGACGAGCATGCCTTGATGGAGCGCACTCATCCGGCCTGGACGCGCATGAAATTCGACGAGCTGCTGGCGCAGCAGCTGTCGCTCAAGCGCGCCCAGGAAGCGCGCCGCGCCAAGGGCGCGGCCGCGCTGCCGGTGGTCGGCGCACTGTCCACGGCATTTCTTGCCAACCTGCCGTTCCAGCTGACCGGCGCGCAGCGGCGCGTGGTGGAAGAAATCCGCGCCGACCTGCGCGAATCGTTTCCGATGCAGCGCCTGCTGCAGGGCGATGTCGGCAGCGGCAAGACGGTGGTGGCGGCGCTCGCCGCGGCGCAGGCGATCGACAGCGGCTTTCAGGCCGCGCTGATGGCGCCGACCGAGATCCTGGCCGAGCAGCATTTCCGCAAGATCGCGCAGTGGATGGAGCCGCTCGGCGTGAAAGTCGCCTGGCTGACCGGCAGCCTGAAGAAGAAGGAAAAGACCGAAGCGCAGGCGCTGATCGAAGCCGGCGTCGCGCAACTGGTGATCGGCACCCATGCGCTGATCCAGGAAGGCGTCGAATTCGCCAGGCTCGGCCTGGTGATCGTCGACGAACAGCACCGCTTCGGCGTCGGCCAGCGCCTGGCGCTGCGCAACAAAGGCATGGAAGGCGGCAACCTGTTCCATCAGCAGACCGTGCCGCATCAGCTGATGATGTCGGCCACGCCGATTCCGCGCACGCTGGCGATGACGTATTACGCCGACCTGGAAGTGTCGGTGATCGACGAGCTGCCGCCGGGGCGCACGCCGATCGTCACGCGCGTGGTCGACCAGAACCGGCGCGACGAGGTCATCGAGCGGGTGCACGCGGCCGCGCTGGAAGGGCGTCAGGTGTACTGGGTCTGCCCGCTGATCGAGGAATCGGAAGCCCTGCAGCTGCAGACCGCGACCGAAACCCATGCGATGCTGGCCGAAGCCCTGCCCGACTTGCAGGTCGGGCTGGTGCACGGGCGCATGAAGCCGGCGGAAAAGCAGCTCGTAATGGATGGATTTGCCCGCGGCGAGATCCATGTGCTGGTCGCCACCACGGTCATTGAGGTCGGCGTCGACGTGCCGAATGCGTCGCTGATGGTGATCGAGCATGCGGAGCGCTTTGGCCTGTCGCAACTGCACCAGCTGCGCGGCCGGGTCGGGCGCGGCTCGGCGGCCAGCGTCTGCCTGCTGCTGTACCAGAGCCCGCTGGGGCCGGTCGCCCGCCAGCGCCTGATGACCATGCGCGAGACCACCGACGGCTTCGAGATCGCACGGCGCGACCTGGAAATCCGCGGTCCCGGCGAGTTTCTCGGCGCGCGCCAGTCGGGGCAGGCGATGCTGCGCTTTGCCGACTTGCAGACCGATCAATGGCTGGTGGAAAAGGCGCGCGACGTCGCGCAAATGCTGCTGCGCGACGACCCGGCGAAGGTGGAAGCGCATCTGGCGCGCTGGCTGGGCGGACGCGAAGAGTTTCTCAAAGTCTGACAGGCTGTTGAAAAACGTCGCGCGCGGGCCGGGATTGCGGCTTGCCAAGCCTGCCGCCCCCCCTTTTCCACGCAGTCCTTATACTATGACGATGACAAGCCGGTCACCGATTGGTTTTTCGACAAGACCGCACCCTGGCCGTCTTGCACTTCGCGCATACCCTTATGACTCTTACCGAACTCAAGTACATCGTTGCAGTTGCACGCGAAAAACACTTCGGCCATGCCGCGGAAGCGTGTTTTGTCGCGCAGCCGACCCTGTCGGTGGCGATCAAGAAGCTGGAAGACGAACTCGGCGTGGTGATTTTCGAGCGCGGCGGCGGCGAAATCTCGATGACGCCGCTCGGTGCGCAGATCGTCGCGCAAGCCGAACGCGTGCTGGAACAGACCGCCGCAATCAAGGAAATCGCCAAGCAGAACAAGGATCCGCTGGCGGGCCCCTTGCGCCTGGGCGTGATCTACACCATCGCCCCCTATCTGCTGCCGCCGCTGGTCAAGACCATGATCGAACGCGTGCCGCAGATGCCGCTGGTGCTGCAGGAAAATTTCACCACCCGCCTGATCGAACTGCTGCGCCAGGGCGAGCTGGATGCGGCGATCATGGCCCTGCCGTTCGCCGACCAGGGCCTGATGGTGCAGCCGCTGTATGACGAACCGTTCGTCGTCGCGCTGCCCAAGCATCATGCCTGGGCGGACCGGGAAGCGATCCGCGCCGAGGAATTGAAATCGGAAACCATGCTCCTGCTCGGCACCGGCCACTGCTTCCGCGACCAGGTGCTGGAAGTGTGCCCGGAGATGTCGCGCTTTTCCACCAGCGGCGACGGCATCGCGCGCACCTTCGAAGGCTCGTCGCTGGAAACCATCCGGCACATGGTGGCATCGGGCATCGGCATTACCGTGCTGCCGCAGGCTTCGGTGCCGGATATGCATGCGAAGAACGGCATGCTGCGCTATGTGCCGTTCGAAGCGCCGGCGCCGTCGCGCCGGGTCGTGATCGCGTGGCGCAAGAGCTTTACGCGCCGCCCGGCGATCGAGGCGGTACGCCAGGCGGTATTGGCTTGCGACCTGCACGGCGTGACCATGCTGCACGAGGCGCAAACCGCCGAAGCCTGAACCTGTTTTCCCGGACGCTTATAATGCGTCGTGCCATCACAAACGCACGCGGCAACTGCCTGCGCGCCTGACAACACACACGTTCCGCCATGCATCGTCTCGCTCTCTATGCCCGCCTGATCCGCCTCGACAAACCGATCGGCAGCCTGCTGCTGCTGTGGCCGACCTTGGCTGCGCTATGGTTCGCGTCGGATGGCAAGCCGGACTGGAAACTCATCCTTATCTTTACGCTCGGTACGGTGCTGATGCGCTCGGCCGGCTGCGCGATCAACGATTACGCCGACCGCGATTTCGACAAGCATGTCAAGCGCACTGCCGAGCGTCCTCTAACCAGCGGAAAGATTTCGTCTTGGGAAGCGCTGATGGTTGCCGCCGTGCTGGCGCTGGTTGCATTTGCGCTGATCCTGCCGCTGAACACGCTGACCAAGGAACTGTCGGTGGCGGCGGTGCTGATCGCGGCAAGCTATCCCTACTTCAAGCGCTTCTTTGCGATTCCGCAGGCGTATCTCGGCATCGCTTTCGGTTTCGGCATTCCGATGGCCTTCGCCGCAGTACAGGACAGCGTGCCGCCGGCCGCCTGGCTGCTCCTGATCGGGAACATTTTCTGGGCTGTCGCCTACGATACCGAATATGCGATGGTCGACCGCGATGATGACTTAAAAATCGGCATCAAGACCTCCGCGATCACCTTCGGCCGCTACGACGTGCTGGCGGTGATGCTGTGCTACGCCGTATCGTTTGCCATCCTGCTCGTGGTGGGATGGCAATACGGATTGCGCGGCTGGTTCCTGGCCGGATTGGCCGTGGCCGCTGCCTGCGCGCTCTATCACTACACGCTGATCCGCGACCGCGACCGCATGCGCTGCTTCGCGGCCTTCCGCCATAACAACTGGCTGGGCGCGGCGGTGTTCGCCGGCATCGCGCTCGATTACGCATTGCGTTGATCCGCACTTCCATGCTTGGCGGTAGTTTGACACCGCACAAAATGAGCACTGTCCTGTTACTTACACTGCAAGGAGACGTAAACAACAGGACGGAGCACGCATGGAAATGAACTCGCAAGGCGTTGATGCACGCAACAGGCTGGTCAACGACCTGAAGATGGTCATCAAGGACGCGGAAGACCTGCTAAAGAGTTCCGGGCAACAAGTTGACGAAGGTTACCAGGCCGCCCGCGCCAAATTCGAAACCACGCTCAGCAGCGCCAAGAGCGGGCTATCCTCACTGCAAGGCAATGTCTTTGCCACCAGCCGCGAAGCGCTCGCCAATACCCATCAATACGTGCAGGAACACCCATGGCAATCGGTCGGCGTCGGCGCGCTGGCCGGGCTGGTGATCGGCATGTGGCTGGGACGCCGATAAGCCGATGATGATTGCCGAATCGGCAGCGCGCCTTGCCGCCACCCTGCTCGCGATCGTCCAGACGCGCGTCGAGCTGGTGGCGACCGAAGTCGAAGAAGAATCGCTGCGCTATTTTTCCTATCTGATGATGTCGATGGCCGCCATGTTCTGTGCCGGCGTCGCCATCCTGCTCGGCACCATGCTCATCGTCGTGCTGTACTGGGAAACCAATCGCATCGGCGCACTGCTGACGCTCACGCTATTGTTTGCGGCAGCGGCGACGATGATCGGATTACGCGTGCGCAGCCGCTACCGGGGCAAACCGAAACTGCTCACGCACACGATGACCGAGCTGTCGCGCGACACCGAGATGCTGCAGCCGCGAGCATGAAGACGCGCGCCGAAATGCTTGCCTGGCGCAGGCAATTGCTGATCGCCGAGAGCAATGTGCAGCGAGCCGAACTGGCGATGCAGGTGCAGCCGCTGGTATCGGCGCTGACCTCGGTCCAGATCGGATTGCGGATACTGGATCGGATCAGAAAGCATCCGGGCTGGATTGCCGCCGTTGCACTGGGCGTAATGGCAATTCGCCCGCAACGGCTATCCGCTTTCATGCGGCTTGGCAGCGCCAGCCTGCGCCTGTTGCGGCATGCGATTCCGCTGTTGCAGCCTGCCGGGCCGGCACCACAAGGTGTTGCAACACCCCGGACAGATCAACCGGGTCATTTACCCTAAAGTCTTTGGCACCATCCGGGATTTCGCAACCCGCCCTTCGCCCAAGCTTATGCGCGGCCGAACTCTTCGCCCAGTTCCTTGCCGCGCGCCGCAGCGGCCTTCATCGCCTTCACGATCGCATCCCTGACGCCGCTGGCGTCCATGCTGGTCAGCGCGGCATAGGTCGTGCCGCCTTTCGAGGTGACGCGCTCACGCAACACCGACACCGGATCGGACGACTGCGCCGCCAGTTGCGAGGCGCCGACGAAGGTCGCAATCGCCAGTTGCGTCCCCTGCTCCGCCGTCAGCCCCATTTCCTGCGCCGCCTGCTGCATCGCTTCGATGAAATAGAACACGTAGGCCGGGCCGCTGCCGGATACGGCGGTGACCGGATCGATCAGGGACTCATCCTCCAGCCAGACGGTGGCGCCGACGGCGCGCATGATCGCATCGGCGGCGGCGCGCTGCTGTTCGGATACGCCTGCGGTGGCAACCATGCCGGTGATGCCCTGGCCGATCAATGCCGGCGTATTGGGCATGGTGCGCACGATGGCGTTGTAGCCGTTCAGCCAGCGCGACAAATCGACGGCACGGATGCCGGCGGCAATCGACAGGATCAGTTGCTTCGATACATGAGGCTGAAGCTTTGCGACCACCTCCTTCATCTGCTGCGGCTTGACCGCGAGCACGACCACGTCGCACTGCCCGATGGCCGCATCGATGTCCTGCGCGGTGCTCACGCCGAACTGCGCCTGCAGCTTTTGCAGCGCGTCGGCGTTGATATCCACCACATGGATGTGCGCGCCCTGGGTCAGCTTGCCGGCAAGGCCGCCGATCAATGCGGTCGCCATGTTGCCGCCGCCGATGAAGGCGATTTTCAAATCATTTTGCATAATCTCTTTTTCCAAAAATTGCTGTTCCAATCCGCACGATGGTCGCGCCCTCGGCGATGGCCGCTTCCAGGTCGGCCGACATTCCCATTGATAAGGTGTCGAGCGCAAAGCCCCGCCCACGCAAGGCTTCGAACAGCTGGCGCAGCCGACGCAGCGGCGCCAGCTGCCGTTCCACGTCCTCGCTCGGTTCGGGAATCGCCATCAGCCCGCGCAGTTGCAGGCGCGGCAGCGCGGCCACCGTCCTCGCCAGAGCCTCGATCTGTTCCGGCGCCACGCCGCTCTTGCTTTCTTCCCCGCTGATATTGACCTGCAAACACACATTCAACGGCGGCAAATGGGCCGGGCGCTGTTCGGACAGGCGCTGCGCGATCTTTTCCCGATCCACCGAATGCACCCAGTCGAAATGCTCGGCAATCGGGCGTGTCTTGTTGCTCTGGATCGGACCGATGAAATGCCATTCCAGCAACAAGTCGGGCCGCGCCGCGCGCACCGCCGCCATCTTGTCCAGCGCTTCCTGCAGGTAGTTTTCGCCAAACGCGCGCTGTCCCGCATCGCCCGCCGCGATCACCGCCTGCGGCCCGAATGTCTTCGACACGGCAAGCAACGTGACCGTTTGCGGATCGCGCAACGCCGCGCGGCAGGCGGCCTCGATACGCCCTGTCACGGCTTGCAAGTTGTGGGAAATTGAGGACATAATCTTTTGACTTAGCGCAACATTTAGCCGTCATTCATTGGCGTTTTGCCATCCACGGGAATTATAAATGGACATCTCCGAACTGCTCGCCTTTGCCGTCAAGAATAATGCGTCCGACCTGCACCTCTCGTCCGGCCTGCCGCCAATGATCCGCGTGCACGGCGACGTGCGCAGGATCAATCTGCCGCCGCTGGAGCATCGCGATGTGCACGGCATGATCTATGACATCATGAACGACGGCCAGCGCAAGGCATATGAGGAAATGCTGGAATGCGACTTTTCGTTCGCGATTCCGGGCCTGGCGCGCTTTCGTGTCAATGCATTCAACCAGGACCGCGGCGCCGCGGCCGTGCTGCGCACCATTCCGTCCAAGGTGCTGACGCTGGAACAGCTGAACGCGCCGAAGATCTTCGCCGATCTCGCCCTCAAGCCGCGCGGCCTGGTGCTGGTGACCGGCCCGACCGGTTCCGGTAAGTCGACCACGCTGGCGGCGATGATCAATCACCTCAACGAAACCGAATACGCGCACATCCTGACGGTGGAAGACCCGATCGAATTCGTGCACGAATCGAAGAAATGCCTGATCAACCAGCGCGAAGTCGGCCCGCATACGATGTCGTTCAATAACGCGCTGCGCTCGGCATTGCGCGAAGACCCGGACGCGATCCTGGTCGGCGAATTGCGCGACCTGGAAACCATCCGCCTGGCGTTGACCGCGGCCGAAACCGGCCACCTGGTGTTCGGCACCCTGCACACCTCGTCGGCCGCCAAGACCATCGACCGTATCATCGACGTGTTCCCGGCCGAGGAAAAGGAAATGGTGCGCGCCATGCTGTCCGAGTCGCTGCAGGCGGTGATTTCGCAGACGCTGCTCAAGACCAAGGACGGCACCGGCCGCGTCGCGGCGCACGAGATCATGCTCGGCACGCCGGCGATCCGCAACCTGATCCGCGAAGCGAAGGTCGCGCAGATGTATTCCGCGATCCAGACCGGCAGCAATGTCGGCATGCAGACGCTGGATCAGAATCTGACCGACCTGGTGCGCCGCAATGTGATTTCCGCCGCCACCGCACGAGCTGCCGCAAAGACGCCGGAAAACTTCCCTGGATAAAATAGCTGCACTATCAAGGAACGCACATGGAACGCGACCAGGCCACCAAATTCATGAACGACTTGCTGCGCCTAATGCTCAGCAAGAACGGCTCCGACCTCTTCATCACCGCCGATTTTCCGCCCGCGTTCAAGATCGACGGCAAGATGACGCCGGTGTCGAACCAGCCGCTGACGGCCACCCACACGGTCGAACTGGCGCGCGCCATCATGAACGACAAGCAGGCGGCGGAATTCGAGGCGACCAAGGAGTGCAATTTCGCGATCAGCCCCGGCGGCCTCGGGCGTTTCCGCGTATCCGCATTCGTCCAGCAGGGCAAGGTCGGCATGGTGCTGCGGACCATTACCACCGAGATTCCCAGACTGGAAGACCTGGGCGTGCCGGAAGTGCTGAAGGAAGTCGCAATGACCAAGCGCGGGCTGGTGATCATGGTGGGCGCGACCGGCTCCGGCAAATCCACCACGCTGGCCGGCATGCTCGGCTACCGCAACGAGAACAGCTACGGCCACATCATCACGATCGAAGACCCGATCGAATTCATCCATCCGCACAAGAACTGCATCGTCACCCAGCGCGAAGTCGGCGTCGATACCGAGGACTGGTTCACCGCGCTGAAGAACACGCTGCGCCAGGCGCCGGACGTGATTCTGATCGGCGAGATCCGCGACCGCGAAACGATGGACTACGCGGTGTCGTTCGCGGAAACCGGCCACCTGTGCCTGGCGACGCTGCACGCGAACAGCTCGAACCAGGCGCTCGACCGCATCATCAACTTCTTCCCGGAAGAGCGGCGCGGGCAACTGCTGATGGATTTGTCGCTCAACCTGAAGGCGATGATTTCGCAGCGCCTGATTCCGCTGAAGGACACCAAGGGCCGCTGCGCGGCGGTGGAAGTGATGCTAAACTCGCCGCTGATCTCCGACCTGATCTTCAAGGGCGAAGTCCACGAGATCAAGGAAATCATGAAGAAGTCGCGCGAGCTCGGCATGCAGACTTTCGATCAGGCGCTGTTCGACCTGTACGAAGCGGGCAAGATTTCGTATGAAGACGCGTTGCGCAACGCCGACTCGGTCAACGACCTGCGGCTGGCCATCAAACTGCACGGCAAGGAAGCGCACCGGCGCGACCTGAGCAAGGGCACCGAACATTTGGGGATCATATGACAAGCGTTTACGATTTCCAGGCCAGAAGCCTGGACGGCAAGCCGGTCGACTTGAAGCAATTCCGGGGCAAGGTCCTGCTGATCGTCAACACCGCCAGCAACTGCGGTTTCACGCCGCAATACAAGGGGCTGGAAGAGGTGTACCAGCAATTCAAGGACAAGGGCGTGGTGGTGCTCGGCTTTCCATGCAATCAGTTCGGCGCGCAGGAACCGGGCACGGCCGAGGAAATCGGCGCGTTCTGCGAGAGAAACTACGGCGTGACCTTCCCGCTGTTCGAGAAGATCGACGTCAACGGCGACGACGCGCACCCGCTGTACAAGCACCTGAAAAGCGCCGCGCCGGGGCTGCTCGGCACCGAAGCGATCAAGTGGAATTTCACCAAGTTCCTGGTGAAGAAAGACGGCACCGTATACAAGCGCTACGCGCCGCAGACCACGCCGAAGGAATTGATGCGGGATATCGAGAAGCTGCTGGCGGAGTAGATCACTTTTCTTTCGCGTACAGCCTGAAGCGGCAGACATTGCCGTTTTTCGCCATGCATTCCTGATGTTCCACCGCACGGCCGGTGAAGCTCGACATCAGCGCCAGGTCGAACTGACAGACATCCGGATTGCGCGTGGCCAGATGATGGAAGATGCAGTTGTCGGCTTCGATCACCGGGTCGGCGCCGGTATCGATGCTGTAGCCGGCGTTGTAGCCGAGCTGCTCCATGATTTCCGACAGCTTCTGCACCCTTTCTTCCGGCGTGGCCAGCTCCGGATTCTGATTGCGCAGCTGGTTCGCCACTTGCTCGCCCATGTCGCGCAGACGTTCGCGCAAGCCTTCCTCGCCCGCGGTCGCCTTGATCGATTCGATCAGCAGCTCGGCAAACCATGAATAGTGCCGCGGGAACAGCTCGCGGCCCTTGTCCGTCAGGCGGTACAACTGTTCCGGCCGGCCGCCTGAGGGGCGGGTGGCCCCTTTCTCCACCAGGCGATCGGTTTCCAACGCCGCCAGATGCTGGCGCGCGGCGTTGCGCGTGATGTGCAAGCCTTCCGACAACTCGTCCGCCGTCATCCCGCTCTTGTTTTTCAACAACAGCTGCAGCAATTCCTTCTGGCGCGCGCCCAGTATTTCCAGCATGTTTCCCCCTTTCCGCGATCGGGCAACGATTTCCCCCCAATCACAATATGGGTTCATTGTAGCGCACCCGCACAGATAAAACACTTAAAACATAAATTACTGTACAAAGTTGTTTTAATCCTCTATCCTTGGATTACCCGATCAATTTGACAAGGAGATAATCATGAAACGTTTCGGACGGAGCATCCTGGCATCCGGGGCCCTGGCACTTGCCTTGGGAGCAGGCGGAACAGCCTTTGCACAACAGCACGCAGCCCACGACGCCCAACCCGCATTGCCTTCCGTGCAAGTTGCACAGACGGCGATGGCCTTGCGCGACCTGTGGATCGGCCATGTGGAGGGGCGGCCGGGATTCGTGTTTTTTTCGCCAAAGTTAAGTTAAGTCGATGATCTAAAAGGAGAATCCGGATTTTCGATTTCCACTCGGCGATATAAATCTCCGCACCAGCAACTCCCGTGTTACGACGGTTGCGTGGTGACTGAGCCGCTGAAGTCGCTCGCTTTCTGCCCGGACGCCTGCACGCGCTGCTCGAGGGCGCCGCGTTCTTGCAGCCAGGCCGCCTTTTCCTCGGCCAGTTGACTAGCGCGTTCATCGGCACGGCGCAGCTGCTCACCCAGCATTTCGTTCTCGCGCACCTTGCCGGCCATTTCGACGCGCACGTCCGCCAGCTGCTGCCGCATGGCGTCGAGCTGCGTAATCATGTGTTCTTTCGCGGCTGTCTCGTCTTCGAGGCGGCCGGCCAGCCGATCGCGTGCCGTGCTAGCCGCCGCCAACTCTGCCTGCGCGGCGCGCAATGCCTGCGCAGAGCGCTCCTGCTCGGCGGTCAGATGGGCGATCGTCGCCTGCTGCGCGGCGACGTGGCGCTGGGCGCCGGCTAGGTCCTGTTCCAGGCGCGCGATGCGCCGCTCGTATCCTTGACGCTCCTCGGCCCGTTGCGCCGCGGTCGCTTCATGGTAGTGCTCGAATTGAGCTCTCGCCTGCGACAGCAGGCGGTCGAGCGTGTCCACTTCTGCCGCGCGATCGGCGAGACGCTGCTGCAGGCCGGCGTTTTCCGCCTCGACCGTGGCCAGCGTTACGCTCTGCGCATGGTGGCGTTCCTGCAGTTGCGCCAGTGCTTGCCGCGTGTGCGCCAGATCCTCGGTCAGCGCTGCATTCGTCGTGCGTGCCGCCCCGCATTCGGTGCGCAGCTTCTCCTCGCGCTCGGCAGCCGCGCACAGTGCGTCGTCATGCGCCTGCCGCGCCTGTTTGAGGCGCTGTGCGAACTCGTCCTCCATGTGCTGGTACAGTCCCTTGACGGCGGCCAGGAGCGACGGCGGCAGACCTGCTTCGACTTGCTCAATCTCGCTTTGGTGCTCGGTCTTCCATCTCTTCAGCAGCGGCGTGATCGTGCTCTTGCTGCCGGTGCGGCCGAGCGCCTCGCGCACGCCGTCAACGGTCGGGTTCTTGCCGTCAGCGGCTAGTTGGGCGGCGGCTTTCGCAACGTCTGAATAGAGGATGCCAGCACGAGCCATGGTTGCGTCTCCATTAGATAAGATACCGTAATACGTACAATGTAATACTACGATATATAACGGAATTTAGAAATAAGTCTTCCATTACACATAACTGTCGATAAAATAATTTATCGTGGCTTAAACCTGAATTCCGCATTACACTGAATGTAATGCACCCAAAAAACCCGAAAATGAGCGACAAAATGAGCGTGGAAGAAAACAAGACGGAAAATGCTGTTTTGCCAGAAACCTTCGCAAAACGTACCGCCGGTACGCTCATTTCCGAGTCAGAAATGGCAGCGCGACACCAGCGCTTTATCTCGGCGGCCACTTCGGAAAACACCCGCCGTACCTACCGCTCAGCAATCCGGCATTTTCATACTTGGGGCGGCGTTTTACCATGCGATTCGGGAGCAGTACTGCGGTACTTGCTGACGTATTCCGATTCCCTGAATCCGCGCACGCTGGCGCTGCGCCTGACAGCACTGGCGCAATGGCATGCATTCCAGGGTTTTCCCGATCCGACCACCGATCCGAATGTCCGCAAGACGCTCAAAGGCATCACACGCACGCATGGCAAGCCGAAAAAGAAGGCCAAGGCGTTGCCGATCGAGGATATGGAGTTAATCGTAGCGAAGCTGGGACCGGACACTAGTCTGATTGCCATTCGAAATAACGCGCTGATACAGATCGGCTTCTTCGGCGCGCTGCGGCGCAGCGAGCTGGCCGCACTGACGGTGGACGAACTGACATGGGCCCCGGACGGCTTGGTGATCACGCTGTCGCGCTCGAAGACCGATCAGGAAGGGAGAGGTGTCACCAAGGCGATTCCCTACGGAAGCCCGGATGGAATCTGTTGTCCAGTGAAGGCTTTGAAGCGTTGGCTGGAAGCAGCGAATATCACTTCGGGGGCAGTGTTTCGTCGAATTACCCGCTGGGGTGTCCTTGGTACCGATCCATTGTACGGCGGCACCATCAACGCTATCTTGGAGGCGTGCGCCGAGGCGGCGGCATTGCCTTACGTCCCGGAACTTAGTAGCCACAGTTTGCGGCGCGGCTTGGCTACCAGCGCGCACCGGTCCGGAGCCGATTTCAAGGACATCAAACGGCAAGGCGGCTGGCGGCACGATGGCACGGTGCAGGGATATATTGACGAAGCCGACCGTTTCGAGGCCAATGCCGCATTGACGCTGCTTAGGCGAAAGGAGAAAAATGACACATCAAAGCCGTAGCGTACGATTTTTCCATTTTGTGAGCAGTCTCCACGATACGCACGCCGCAGTGCCTTGAATTCATCGATGCCGAAGAAAATTACGCGAGTTCGTCGTCCTCCGAATCAAATGCCGGCAATGATGGGTGAATGATTGCGCTCTGTCTTAAGTGCTGGATCGACATGCGTCATGAGATTCAATACCCGATGACGTTGCATAACCCGCTGCCGCGCCGCCACGGCGATGTTGTGGCCGGCCTCAACCGTCATCGATGCATCCACCTCAAGATGCGCATCGACAACAATCATGTCCCCCATCTTTCGCGTACGTAGGTCATGAACCCCGATTATCCCGGGTGTTTCCAGCAATGTCTGCCGGATGGATTGCACCTCTCGTTCGTCTGCCGAGCGATCCATCAAATCCTGCAATGCATCCCAGCCAAAGCCCCAACCCATCTTGCTGATCATTAATCCAACGATCAATGCTGCCACTGGGTCGAGAATGGGGTACCCCAGCAAATTACCTGCAATACCGAGTCCCACCACCAACGACGAAGCCGCATCCGACCGCGCGTGCCACGCATTCACTACGAGCATGCTCGACTTGACCCGTTTGGCGACACCCAGCATGTATCGGAAAAGAAGCTCCTTGGCGGCAAGAGCGCCGATCGCCACCCAAAGTGCAGCCGTATGAACCCGCGGAATGCCATTCGGATCTTCCAGCTTGCGTAGCGCGGACCATAGCATTCCCACTCCCACAATCAACAGGAGCACCCCAAGGAAAAGCGACGCCGCAGTTTCGAAGCGCTGGTGCCCGTACGGATGGTCTTCGTCCGCATCCTTTTTGCTGTGATGGCTTGCCAGAAGCACGACGAAATCCGCCACCAGATCGGATAGCGAATGCAGGCCATCCGCGATCAGGCCTTGGGAACGGGCGACTACACCGACCACGATCTGGGCGGCGCTCAGGGTCAGATTCACTGCGACGCTCACCCAGGTGCTGCGGTTGGCGGCACGGGCACGCGCAGCGACGAGCACTTCGCTGTCCTCGGCCGCGTCGTCGAACTCTTGAAATTCCATGGGACTTGCCTCCTTTCTTGTCGGAGCCGGTACTGTTGGTTGTTTTCCTACTGCCAGCCGTAGCGCCGCGAATACCACCCCTTCATCGCCTGGGTCAACCCGACATAGGACAGCAGGATCAGTGCAAGCCACGGGAAATAGGCCAGCGGTAGCGCCTGGAATTTGAAGTAGTCGGCTGTCGCCGACATCGGCAACAGAATGCCGACCGCCATGATGATCGCTGTCATGCCCAGCAGCGGCCACGCTGCGCGACTCTGGATGAACGGAATCTTGCGGGTGCGGATCATGTGCACGATCAGGGTTTGCGACAGCAGCCCTTCGACAAACCAGCCGGACTGGAACAGCGTTTGATGTTCCGGTGAGTTCGCGCCGAACACGAACCACATCAAGGCGAACGTCAGAATATCGAACACCGAGCTGATCGGCCCGAAAAATACCATGAAGCGTCCCAGGTCGTCCGGGTTCCAGCGTTGAGGCTTTTGCAGGAATTCCTGGTCCACGTGATCGAACGGGATCGCAATCTGCGAAATGTCGTACATCAGGTTCTGCACCAGCAATTGCATCGGCAACATCGGCAGGAATGGCAGGAAGGCGCTCGCCACCAATACCGAAAACACATTGCCGAAGTTCGAACTGGCCGTCATCTTGATGTACTTGAGCATGTTGGCAAAGGTTTTGCGGCCTTCCACCACGCCCTCTTCGAGCACCATTAGGCTCTTTTCCAGCAGGATGATGTCGGCGGCTTCCTTCGCGATATCGACCGCCGAATCGACGGAAATGCCGATGTCGGCCGCACGCAGTGCCGCGGCATCGTTGATGCCATCGCCCATGAATCCGACCACATGGCCGTTATCGTGCAGCACCCGCACGATGCGTTCCTTGTGCGCGGGGCTCAATTTGGCAAATACGTTGGCGGCCTCGACCTTGCCAGCCAATTCCTCATCGCTCATCCGCTCGATCTGCGAGCCGAGCAGCATGTCCGCCACCGGCAGTCCGACCTCGCGGCAGATCTTGGCGGTGACCAGTTCGTTATCGCCGGTCAATATTTTGACGGCCACGCCATGCTCCTTGAGCGCCTTCAACGCTGGTGCCGTGGATTCCTTTGGCGGGTCGAGGAAGGCGATATAACCGACCAGCGTCAGGTCCGATTCGTCGGCCAGCCCGTAGGTTTCCTTCGCCGGCGGCAATTCCTTGGCCGCCACCGCAACCACCCGCAAGCCTTCTTCGTTCAGATCGGCGGTCACGGTCCGGATTCGAGACAAAAGGTCGGACGTCAGTGGCTCGACCGCATCGCCGTGCTGCACACGCGTGCACACTGCCAGGATTTCCTCGACCGCGCCCTTGCAAATCAGCAGATGATGCTCATCGTGCTCGGCCACCACGACCGACATGCGCCGCCGCGTGAAATCGAACGGAATCTCGTCGACCTTGCGAAAGGCGGTCGCGACCTCCAGCTCGCGGTGCACCTCAGCATGCTCCAGCACCGCCACGTCCAGCAAGTTCTTCAAGCCGGTCTGGTAATAGCTGTTCAGGTATGCATATTCCAGTACCGAGTCGGATTCTTCTCCAAATACATCGGTATGGCGCGTTAGGAAGATCTTGTCCTGCGTCAGTGTTCCGGTCTTGTCGGTGCACAGTACATCCATCGCGCCAAAGTTCTGGATCGCATCGAGGCGCTTCACGATAACCTTTTGACGTGACAGGATGACGGCGCCCTTGGCCAGAGTCGACGTGACGATCACCGGCAGCATTTCAGGCGTCAGGCCGACGGCGATCGACAACGCGAACAGAAACGCCTCCAGCCAGTCCCCTTTGGTCACCCCATTAAGCAGCAAGACGATCGGCGTCATCACCAGCATGAAGCGGATCAGCACCCAGCTCACCTTGTTGACCCCGGCCTGGAAAGCGGTCGCTTCGCGGCTGGTCGCCGTCACCCGCGCGGCCAGAGCGCCGAAATAAGTGTGATTGCCGGTGCTGACCACCACTGCGGTGGCAGAGCCGCTCACCACGTTGGTCCCCATGAAGCAGAGATTGTCGACTTCCAGCGGGTTGGATGTTTTCTCTTTCTGGTCCGTGGCGAATTTCTCGACCGGCATCGATTCGCCGGTCATCGCCGCCTGGCTGACGAACAAGTCTTTCGCCGCCAGGATCCGTACATCCGCCGGGATCATGTCGCCGGCGGAAAGCAAGACGATATCGCCGGGCACCAGCTGTTTGATCGGAAGTTCGATGCGCCGACCGCCATTGGTCAGCCCCATGTCGGGATACCTGCGCGCCTCCCCATGCATCTCTGCCGGAACATCCCGCCGCAATACAGTCGCGGTATTGCTTACCATTTCCTTGAGCTTGTCCGCCGCCTTGTTGGAGCGCGATTCCTGCACAAAACGCAGGATGGTGGACAGCATGACCATCGATCCAATCACGGTCGTGGCCTTCATGTCTTCGGTCAGGTACGAAATGATGGCCAGTACCGTCAACAGCAAGTTGAAAGGATTCCGGTAGCAATTCCACAGATGGATCCACCACGGCAGCGGCTTCTCGTGCTCGACTTCATTGAGCCCGACCTTGTCGCGGATCGCCTCCGCCTCCGCCTCGGTCAACCCCTCCGGGCGGCTGCCCAGCCGGGCCAACAATGTGCCGGGTGGTGTGTCCGATGCGTCGATCAACGCCTGCGCCAGCGATGGCGGAAGCTCTTTCGCCGCCGGCGTGGCGCGGAACATGTCCAGGATCGCCAGGCGGCGAAAGTGGTGCTCCATGCCATGCGCGCGCACGAAGTTGGCGAAGGTTTCCTTAAGAAGGCTGAGATTCATGTTGAATCCTCCTTAAAATTCGGAATGCAGACGGATCCCGACAATCGACACCGGCCCGCGATCCCGGTTGTAGGCGGGGTTGACCACATGCTGATAGTTCAACGCCAGCGACAGATGCGGGTTGACCTGCAGCGAATAGTAGGTCTCCACGATCTTTTCGGGACCATAGTTCAGCCGCCCGTCGCCGATCAGGATTCCCATGCCTCCCGCAGCGAAATACTCGCGCGCGGCGTCCGACAACCCGTTGACGACGGCTGCGACCCCGACCGTATCGTCATGCCGCCCCCAGCGGTCGCCTTTCAGGGACAGCCCGGCAGACAGGGATTTGTTAATCTCCGTGAATTCATAGGCTTCCTTGCTGCCATCGTTGGCGCTGGCGCGCGCAAAGACGCCCAGATCGGAAGACAGCTCCTGTTCCAGGTTTATGACCAGGCCGGGGCGCGACTGGTAGCGACGCACGAGCGACACGTCCGGAACACCCGCCGTTTGGTTCGCCACTTGCAGCGCGTCGCGGTAATTCGCCATGTCCGCACGATTGACGAACGCCAGCAGCTTCACTTTTCCCGGATGCCCCTGCTATTCATGCCGTGTTTCCAGTTCCGTCACCAGCATATGCTGATGGAAATGAATGCCCGCGACCTTGGCATTGGGGACATCCGACATCTGGAAGACGCCGCCACGCAGCGTCCACCAGCCTTGCGTCCACTCGGCAGCCGCCCCGTAGGTCAATCCCCAGGAATCTGCGGCATAGTCGAATGCGCCGGCATCGATGACCGACCAGTTCAGGAAATCCGCACGCGGGTCGTGCGCATAACTGTTGGCGTCGAAGATATCGACCGCTGAAAACTTGCCGACGGTCAGAGTGAGATTGTCGGACGCCCGTGATCCCGCCAGCTGGTTGGCGCCCGGCTCGATCTTTTCTTCCGTTCCGCCAAGGGGGATCACATGCCGGATGAACGCCCGCGGCAGACGCAGGTACGGGGCATTGGAACCGACCTTGTACGCCTCGCCGCTCGGAAAGCCTGCCACGCCGAGTGTATTGTTCATTCCAAAACCTTGGTCGATTTCGGGGTTTGCCCAGAATTCGGTATTCCTTCCAAGCCGTAACCCCGCAAATAGCGTCAGGTCGGTCGTTTCTTCGTTGCGGCCGTTGGCGTCCAGGCTGTTGTCGCCGCTATAGGGAGACCGAAAGCGCGGATGCCCTTGCGTGACATTCGTGAACTGGCCATGGATAGCCCACGCTTCAGACGACGGCGCCTTGTCCGCCAGTGATTGCGTTGGCGCAGATGGCACTGTCACCGCGGTCGTCGGCTCCGGCTCGGAAACGGCAGCATGGGCCATCTGCGACATTCCATTCCCGAGCCCCCAGAGCACGAGTAGCGCTTTGAATCCTGGGCTAATCAAATTGCGCGCGCGGCAGGCTCGCTTGTTAGCAACGGTGGTTTTCATTCTATTTCTCCCTAATAATCGACAATATGGCTTCCCAAGGCCGGCTCACCCTATGTGCAATGCGAACATGTGGTTGCCGATCTCTTATAAACTGGCTCAATGCAATACGATTGACTCGGTCGGCGGCACGCTTTCCCATTTCACGCCGCGGACGCCAGGCAGTATTCCCGCTTGATGAACGAATCGCACCAGCGCCGCGCGTTGCGCGGGCGTGCAGGCGACCGTCGCGACAATCTTGATCCTGTGTGTCCTCTCGTTTTCCTCGTGCCGAATATCCCGCGGCACGACGGCAGCCGTCGCCAGCTCGGTCACAAATAAATCCACCAGATTATTCAGCTCGGATGACTGGGCAATGACCGTCAGACGATAGATTTGGCTGTCCGCCGAGGAGTCCCTTGGTTGCGCTGCATGTGGCGCGAAGCGAGTTTTCAGATTCTTCAGGTTCAATAGCCGCATCTCACACCTCCGCTCCTTCCATGGTCCGGCCGCTCAGCATTGCCCAGCGCACGACGGATACGCTGCGCTCCATGCTGACCCGGCTGACGAGTTGTTCAAGCAGCGCCTGATTGCCAGGCGCCGCCAGCACATCGGCCCGCACCTCGATCTTGCCGGCACTCGGCGCATCCTCGCTATGGAGCGATTGCAGGACCAGGGCCGGCATGCCATTGAGCATATGCAGCATCAGGCTGCGCACATGCACCTCTTCATCCGCGCTGCAGATGGCGGCGATGCGATAGGCCTGTTCGGCCTCGGTGGCGGCCGTCGCGCCTTGCACATTGATGCGTTGAGCCACGCCGCGCAGAATCACATTCGCGGCCAGTACGAATGCCGTGCCGATTGCCGCCTCGGGGACATGGCCCAGGCCGGACAACACGCCGACCGCGGCGGAACACCACAAGGTCGCCGCGGTATTGAGGCCGCGCACGTTCAGCCCCTCGCGCATGATGACACCGGCACCGAGAAAGCCGATCCCGGACACTACCTGCGCTGCGATACGCGCATGGCCCTGCGGGTCATCCGTGAATGCCGAGATCGTGACGAACAGTGCCGCGCCGGTTGCCACCAGCGCGTTGGTGCGCAGGCCCGCCATGCGCTGGCGCAGCTGACGCTCGGCGCCGATCAAGGCGCCAAAGGATAAGGCTGCGAGCACGCGCAGCGCGAAGTCGTACCAGACCATCTGATCCTCCTGTTTGGTAACAGGGAGTGCAGGTGGGACTTGAATACATGGCGCTAGCCAAGCCAGCGGCCATGCATGCGGTCAGTTGCCGCAAACGAAAAGGAAGTTATCGGGGAGGAAGTGCCGCAGACAGAACCGCAGCGGATATCCACACCTTACCGTTGGCAAGATGTGGCAGAGAGGATGGTCTCGCGTGATCTTGCCAAGTTATTCGACGTTTCGTTGCCGACAACTGTCACCAGAACAAGTACTCACGAGTTACTCCAAAGATTGAAAACAGGCGAATTCTAGTTGGGCAATCTGCCACCGTCAAGTAAAAAAGTCATGCAAAATCCGAGGCCATGCTCCAGCAGGCCATTTGTTGCAATATCCCCTCCCGGGGGATACGATACGACGATGACTACACACACCTCTCATCCTGACATTATCAAGCGCCTCAAGCGCGCCGAAGGCCATCTCAAGAGCATCATCGACATGCTGGAAAGCGGCCGCGGCTGCCTGGAAATCGCCCAACAGCTGCACGCGGTAGAAAAGGCCATCACCAACGCAAAAAAAGCACTGGTGCATGACCATATAGACCATTGCCTTGAGCATGCGGTGAGAAAAGGTTCTCGCAACGCGGAAGACGCTGTTCACGAGTTCAAAGAAATCACCAAGTATCTATAAAGCTACAGTCATGCTCGAATTTTCCGCTCTGCTGCAAAAAGGGGGAGCCAACGCCTGGCAGAGCCAATCCACTGCAATATGCGCATGAATTTCAGTCGTTGGTTGCATCAGATGCTGGCGCTATTGATCGCTTGGACGATTTTGCTCGGGGTGACCGGCTTACTCGACGAATTTTACGGCACGGTCAGCCAGTATTTAGTGATGGTCTGGCTGTGTCTGGGCATCGGGGTCATGCTGCTCAAGAAAATCGACTTCCCGGTGCCGCAGGCAGACCGGATCGATGTTCCAGGCGCATTCCGGATGCTGTGGTGGGCGGCGTTCTGGCCGCGTTACCTGAGAAGATAGGTTTTTGTTTCAGACAAGACTGACTGTACCCGGCAGTTCCCGAGAACGCTCCAATTTCATGGAGCTGGATTGCGCCTGCTTGACCTGTTTTTGTTGACAAGGAACAACCCTGCAGTCAAGCTCTTGCCTTGTCCAATTGACCACAAGGCGCTAGGCGAGCACGGGCAATGAGCAGCGTTTATGAAACTGCGTATCCTCGACTCAAGGAAGAGTTCACCGAGCAGGAACTCGTCGCCATTTACACGCCAACGCCCGCAGAACTGAAGTTCGTCGCAGCACGCTATCGCCAAGTCACGCTCCAAACCTTCCTCTTGGTCCAGCTCAAGCTGCTGCAGCGCCTGGGCTATTTCGTCGCACTGGCCACGGTGCCAGCCGAGATCGTCAAGCACATCTGCAGCCGCGCTCAGGTCAGGGTTCCGACCAATTCGGCGCTGGGGCGATACGATAAATCGGGCACCAAGCATCGACATCGCGCGCACCTGCGCGAGTTCGTCGGCATTCGCGAGATGGTAGCGGCCGACAAGACCTGGCTGCAAGGCCAGGCGCAGCAGGCAGCCCAGACCAAGCAGGAATTACCCGACATCATCAATGTGCTGATCGAGGAACTGGTGCAGCGCCGCTTCGAGCTGCCCAGCTACACAGACTTGTATCGCATGTCGATCAATGCGCGGGCGACCGTCAACGAACGCATCTACAAGTCAGTGGCGGGGGAACTGCCGGAAGCTGTCGTAGGCCGGCTCGATGGCTTGTTCAAATCCGTGACCGGCCGCAGCCTGTGGGATAGCCTTAAGCGGGAACCAAAGCAGCCCAACGTGCGCGAGGTGACTGACTTCCTGTCCCATATCGACAGCATGATGGCCTTATCGAAAGATTTGCCGGATACGGGCCATATCTCCGCGACCAAGCGCGAGCAGCTGGTCTTGGAGGCGCGAGCACTCGATTTGGCAGAGATGCGGGCGGTGAAGCCGCTCAAGCGCTATACGCTCGCGGTGCTCTTGATCCAGACCCAATTGCAGAAGGCAATGGACGATATCGCCGAAATCTTCATCAAAACTGTGCGGAACATGCATAGCCTTGCCGAAGAACGTTTGCGTCAATATCATCTGCAGCAAGCCGAACAGGTGGAACGCTTAATCGGCCAGTTCCGTGACGTGCTGACGGTGTTTAGCGAAGAGGGGACCAACGACCAGCGTGTCGCCCGCGTCGAGTCTACGCTTGACGGTGATGTGGAAGGATGGATCGGCGCCTGCGACGAACACATGGCCTACGCGGGGAACAATTATTTCCCGTTCATGTTAAACAGCTACCCCGGCAAACGCAGCCTCCTGTTCAAGTGCCTGGAGGCGCTGGAGTTGCGCTCGAGTTCACAGGACGCGAGCCTGTTACGCGCGATCGCGCAGGTGCAGAAATTCCGCCCCAGCCACCGCGAGCATATTTCGGTTACCGAGAGCGGCATCGACGTCGTCGACCACGATTGGATGGCCGACAAATGGCGCGACCTGGTGTTCGGGCGTCGGCAGAACGTCGAGCCGTCGACTTACCATCGCAAGTATTACGAGCTAGCGGTGTTCTCCGAGGTGATGATTGCGCTCAAGTCGGGCGATCTGTACGTCGAGTATAGCGGCGACTATGATGACTACCGCAATCACTTGGTTAGTTGGGAAGAATATGAGCGCGAGGTGCACGCTTATAGCGAAATGGTCGATTTGCCCGTGGAGCCGCAAGAGTTTGTCGTCAAGCTTCGAGGTGAGATGAAGGAATTGGCGCGCGAGGTTGACCGCGACTTCCCGGAAAACTCTGGCGTCGATATCGACGAATCGGGCTTGATCATTCGGCGCCCTGAACGGCAAAAACCGCCTGCCGAACTGGAATTGGTCGACGAGGCAATCCGAACCCAATTGCCCGAGGCGAGCATCCTGGACGTGCTGACCGAGGTAGAGAATTGGCTGGATCTTCACCGCCTGTTCGGCCCATTGTCAGGTTTCGAGTCCAAGGTCGACGATCCGCGCAAGCGCTTCATCACGACCTTGTTTTGTTATGGCTGCAATCTTGGCCCGACGCAAACCGCGAGATCGGTCAAGGGACTGAGCCGCAAACAGGTAGCTTGGCTCAATTTGAAGCATGTAACGGAACAGCGCCTCGACAAGGCGATCTTCAAAGTGATCAATGCCTACAATCGCTTTGCGCTGCCGCGTTACTGGGGCTCGGGAAAAAGCGCATCGGCCGACGGCACAAAGTGGAACATGTATGAACAAAATCTGCTGTCGGAATACCACATCCGGTATGGCGGCTACGGTGGCATCGGCTACTATCATGTTTCGGACAAGTACATCGCGCTATTCAGCCATTTCATCCCGTGCGGCGTCTACGAGGCGGTCTACATCCTGGATGGCTTGATCAACAACCAATCCGACATCCAGCCCGATACCCTGCATGGCGACACCCAGGCGCAGAGCACACCCGTATTCGGCCTGGCGTACCTGCTTGGCATTAACCTGATGCCGCGTATCCGCAACATCAAGGATCTGAAGTTTTACCGTGCCGGCCGCGACAACGATCTGGAACACATCGGCAGCCTGTTTCGCGGCACCATCGATTGGGATTTGATCGCCTTGCACCTGAAGGACATGTTGCGCGTCGTGATTTCAATCAAGGCTGGGAAAATCGCGCCGTCGACGATCTTGCGCAGGCTCGGCACGGCCAGTCGCAAGAATAAGCTTTACTACGCCTTCCGCGAACTGGGAAGGGCAGTACGTACGCAATTCCTGCTGAAATACGTCAGCGACGCCGAATTGCGCCGGACGATCAATGCAGCAACGAACAAGAGCGAGGAGTTCAACGATTTTGTTAAGTGGTTGTTCTTCGGTGGCGACGGTGTCATCGCGGAAAACATCCGGCATGAGCAGCGCAAGGTAGTGAAATACAACCAGCTGGTGGCCAACATGGTGATCCTGCACAACGTTCAAGGCATGACGCGTGTGCTGAAGAGCCTGCAGGCCAAGGGATTCCCGCTTACCGAGGAAATCTTGCGCGGCACGGCTCCGTACAGAAGAGAGCACATCAATCGATTCGGTGAATATCCACTCGACTTGGACCGGCTTGTTGAGCCGATCAACTACAAACTCGATTTCAACATATAAATCATCGAGTTAACCTAACTTTGGCGAAAAAAACACGAATCCCGGCCGACCCTCATGTGTTCTGGGTTCGCAATGTTGTTGAAGAAACCATGGCTGGCCATGCCGATGCCGCCAAGACCGCCGAGAACCAGGTCGTTGCCAACGCCAAGCAGATCGCCGCCGCCATCGAGCCGTTTTACGGCAAGGCCGCATCCGACAAACTGTTCTCGCTGCTGGCTGGCCACTACGGCGCGGTCAAGCAATATCTCGATGCGACGATGTCCAACAGCAAGGCAAAACAGGATGCTGCGGTGAAAAGCCTGACCGATAACGCCGGCGAGATCGCGAGCTTCCTCGCCGGCGCCAACCCGCACCTGCCGGCCGACACCCTGCGCGGATTGCTGGTGGCGCACGGCGGGCACCATATCCAGCAAATCCAGCAACTGCGCGGCAAGCAGTACGCGCAGGAAGCGCAAACCTGGGAAGCGATGAAAAATCACATGTACGTGATCGCCGATGCGCTCGCCGGCGCACTGGCGAAGCAGTTCCCGGAGAAATTCAAATAACGCCGATAACGATGGAGCGCGCCTGCGCGCTCCCGCAACGAGGATCAAGATGAACGCACCCGAACGACTCTTCCTGCCCGATATCCAGTCCCAGCACGATCCCCGCAACATGCCGATCAACGCGGTCGGCATCAAGGGCATGCGCTATCCGGTTGTGCTCGCATCCGCCGGAGGGCAGACGCCGACGGTGGCCACCTTTTCGATGACGGTCGGCCTGCCGGCATCCGCCAAGGGCACGCACATGTCGCGCTTTATCGCGCTGCTGGAAGCGCAGACCGCGCCGCTCGACCAGCATGGATTCAAGTCTCTGCTGCTGCGCATGCTGGAGCGGCTGGATGCGGCAAGCGGGACGATCGAGATGCGTTTTCCCTATTTCGTCCGCAAGACCGCGCCCATCTCCGGCGTGCAAAGCCTGCTCGACCTGGACGCCAGCTGGAAGGTCAGCCGCGCTCCGGACGGGAAGATCCGCAGCTGGATGCAGGTGGTGGTCGCCGCCACCAGCCTGTGCCCCTGCTCCAAGGAGATCTCGGCGTACGGCGCGCACAACCAGCGGTCGCACATTACGATCGAGGCCGAACTGGCGCGGGAGATGACGATCGAGGAACTGGTGGCCGTCGCCGAGCAGAGCGCGTCCTGCGAAGTGTATGGCCTGCTGAAACGTCCGGACGAGAAGTATGTGACGGAGCGCGCCTACGACAACCCGAAGTTCGTCGAAGACCTGGTGCGCGATGTCGCGATCGCGCTGGATCGGGATGCGCGCGTGGCGGCCTATACGGTGGAAGTGGAGAATTTCGAGTCGATCCACAACCACTCGGCATTTGCGCGCATTGTCCGGGCTTGAATCGGCGCGGGGATTGATCGCGGAAGATGGAATCGTTCAGGACGGCCCGCTGCGCGCCATGCCGCCGAGCGGCGGCGGCAGAGTCGAACCAGAGGATGGTGGCGAATACGGCCTCCCAGCAGCTACCGCTTATTTCGGCTGCGGATACGCCTTGCCTTTCAGCAACCCGAACGTATAGGCTTCAACGACGCCCAGCACGACCAGCGATGTGACAACGACAACAGGTACGAACAACATGATGCTTTCCTTTCCATGACTGACTTGCTTGAAATCAGTATAGGAACGCACCAGTTATAAATCCAATTGCCGATCTGGATATCAGACATTCGCAAGTGGAATGAAAAACGCTGTCAGGCCGCCGCTTTCAACGCATTGTCGACCAGCTCGATCCAGTGCTGTACCGGCGTGGCGGTCCCCGACTGCAAATGCGTGATGCACCCGATATTGGCCGACACGATCGTCTCGGCTTGCGTCGCCTGCAGGTTGGCCAGCTTCCGGTCGCGCAGCTGATAGGATAGTTCCGGCTGCAGCACCGCATAGGTGCCGGCCGAGCCGCAGCACAGATGGCTGTCCGCGCACAGCTGCACATCGACGCCGGCCGCGCGCAGCACGCCTTCCACCTTGCCGCGGATCTGCTGGCCGTGCTGCAGCGTGCACGGCGGATGATAGGCGATGCGCTGCTTGATTTTCCCGGCCAGCTTCTTCTGCAATTCCGCCTCGAACTGCGGCAGGATTTCGCTCAGGTCCTTCGTCAGTTCCGAGATGCGCCTGGCCTTCGCCGCATAGGCGGCGTCATGCGCGAGCAGATGGCCGTATTCCTTGACCGTCACGCCGCAACCGGAAGCGGTCATCACGATCGCTTCCACGCCCGCTTCCACGTATGGCCACCATGCGTCGACGTTGCGCCGCATGTCGTTGAGGCCGCCGTCCTGGTCGTTCATGTGATAGCGGATCGCGCCGCAGCAGCCGGCCCGGGGCGCGATGACCAGCTGCACGCCGAGCGCATCGAGCACGCGCGCGGTCGCCGCGTTGATGTTGGGCGCCATCGCCGGTTGCACGCAGCCGTCGAGCAGCAGCATCTTGCGCGCATGCTGCCGCGTCGGCCATCTGCCGGCATCCTGTTTGGCCGGCACCTTGTTGCGCAAGGCCTTGGGCAACAGCGGGCGCATCAGCTGCCCGGTTTTCATCGCCGGCGTGAACAGCCATTTGCGCGGCAACGCTTCCTTCAGCGCGGTGCGCACGATGCGTTGCGACAGCGGACGCGATACCTGCTCCTCGACGATCTTGCGCCCGATGTCGACCAGGCGGCCATACTGCACGCCGGACGGGCAGGTCGATTCGCAATTGCGGCAGGTCAGGCAGCGGTCCAGGTGCGCCAGCGTCTTCTCGGTCGCCGGCTTGCCTTCGAGGACTTGCTTGATCAGGTAGATGCGCCCGCGCGGGCCGTCGAGCTCGTCGCCCAGCAATTGATAGGTCGGGCAGGTCGCGGTGCAAAAGCCGCAGTGCACGCACTTGCGCAGGATCGCATCGGCTTCCTCGCCGGCGCGGGTGTGCTTGATGAAATCAGCGAGATTGGTTTGCATGCTCAGAACTCTGGATACATCCGTCCGCGATTGAAGATGGCGGACGGATCGAAAGCGTTTTTCAGGTGGCGATGGATGGCGGCGATGGCCGGCGCCAGCGGGTGAAACACGCCCGCGCTCTTGTCGCCGCGATATAGCGTGGCATGGCCGCCCGCCTGCTCCGCCGCGCGGCGCACGACGGTGGCAGCGGCATCGGTCTTCAGCCAGCGCTGCGCGCCGCCCCATTCGATCAATTGCTCGCCTTTGAGGCCGAGCGGCGGCGTCACCGATGGCACCGACAGGCGCCACAGGTTGGCGGAACTGCCGGCAAAGAAGCCGTCGGTCTGGTCGCGCAACGCGGCCCACAAGGGCGCCGCATCGGCCACCTGCTCGCCGCCGATCTTTTCCACTGCGGCCTTTACCGCCGCTTGCGCACCGGACAGACGCACTGCGAGCACGCCGTCATGCCAGGCGCTGGCCGAAATCGGCAAGGGCTGGCCGCCCCAGCGGTTCAACTGCTCGATCGCCTGCGCCTCGCCCATCGACAGACGCAGCGTGGTTTCGAAGAACGGCTTCGGCAATACCTTCAGCGACACCTCCAGGATCAGGCCGAGCGTGCCGAGCGAGCCGGTCAGCATGCGCGACACGTCGTAACCGGCGACGTTCTTCATCACCTGCCCGCCGAAGCGCAGCACGTCGCCCCTGCCGGCCATCAGCGTCACGCCGAGCACGAAATCGCGCACCGCGCCGACCGCCTGCCGGCGCGGCCCCGACAGGCCGCTGGCCACCACGCCGCCGATGGTCGAATCCGGTCCGAAATGCGGCGGCTCGAAGGCCAGCATCTGGTTGCGCTCTGCCAGCTCCGCCTCGATCTCCGCCAGCGGCGTGCCGCAGCGCGCGGTGATCACCAGTTCGGTCGGATCGTAGGCGACGATGCCGCGATAGGCGCGCGTATCGAATACCTCGCCCTGCAGCGCCTGTCCATACCAGTCCTTGCTGCCGCCGCCGCGAATGCGCAGCGGGGCCTTGGCTGCGGCCGCCTCGGCGATGCGCGCCTTGAATTCCTGTAATACCTGTTCCATGCATTTCCTTCTCAGAAGCGCGGCAGATGCGCGAACTTCATCTGGCCGCGCTTGACGAGCATCTTGCCGTTTTCGGCGCAGCGGTTCAGTGTCGGGATCGCCTTGTCCGGGTTGAGCAAAAAGGCGGTATCGAACGCGCGCTTGACCGCGAAGAACGCTTCGATCTCCTGCGGCGAGAACTGCACGCACATCGAATTGATCTTCTCGATGCCCACGCCATGCTCGCCGGTGATGGTGCCGCCCACTTCCACGCACAGCGCGAGGATGTCGGCGCCGAACGCTTCGGCGCGCTCGAATTCGCCGGGCTGGTTCGCATCGAACAGGATCAGCGGGTGCAGGTTGCCGTCGCCGGCGTGAAACACGTTCGCGCAGCGCAGGCCGTACTTCTCTTCCATCTCGGTGATCCGGGTCAGCACCTCGGCCAGGCGCTTGCGCGGGATGGTGCCGTCCATGCAGTAGTAGTCGGGCGAGATGCGGCCGGCCGCCGGAAAGGCGTTCTTGCGGCCCGACCAGAATTTCAGGCGCTCCGCTTCGTTCCGCGACACCGCGATCGCGGTCGCGCCGGACGCTTTCAGCACCTCGCTCATGCGCGCGATTTCCTCTTCGACCTCTTCCGGCAGGCCGTCCGATTCGCACAGGAGGATCGCTTCCGCCTCGGTGTCGTAGCCTGCCTTCACGAACGGCTCGACCATGCGCGACGAAGTCTTGTCCATCATTTCCAGGCCGGCCGGGATGATGCCGGCGGCGATCACGTTGGCGACCGCATCGCCGCCCTTCACCACCGAATCGAACGACGCCATGATCACGCGCGCGGTCTGCGGCTTGGGCACCAGCTTGACCGTCACTTCGGTCACCACGCCGAGCATGCCTTCGGAGCCGATGAACACCGCCAGCAGGTCGAGGCCGGGCGCATCGAGCGCGCCGCCGCCGAGTTCGACGATCTCGCCGTCGATCGTGACCATGCGCACGCGCAGCACGTTGTGCACGGTCAGGCCGTACTTCAGGCAATGCACGCCGCCGGAGTTTTCCGCGACGTTGCCGCCGATGGTGCAGGCGATTTGCGACGACGGATCGGGCGCGTAGTACAGGCCGTAGGGCGCGGCCGCGTCCGAGATCGCCAGATTGCGCACGCCCGGCTGCACCACCGCGGTACGCGAATACGGATCGAGCTTGATCAGCCTGTTGAACTTCGCGGTCGACAGCACCACGCCGTCGGCGATCGGCATCGCGCCGCCGGACAGACCGGTGCCGGCGCCGCGCGGCACGATCGGCACCTTCAGTTCGCGGCAGAGGTTGAGGATGGCGACCACCTGCGCCTCGGTTTCGGGCAGCACCACGACCATCGGCAGCTGCCGGTAGGCCGACAAACCGTCGCACTCATAAGGCCGGGTATCTTCCTCGTTATACAAGATGCAATGATCGGGCAGTACCTTGCGCAATGCTGTGACGACTTCACGCTGCCGCTCGATGGTGAAGGCGGGTTTCGATGGAGCATTCATGTCTGCTTCCTGCTTGTCCAGTAGGGGAAGAGTGTAGCGAAAACGCGCGCCGGCGGGGCGGCCGCGCGTGCCTGGCGGGCTGAAAAACATTGCCCCGTCGCGTGAAATCTTTTCACGCGTGGCGGCCGGCGCCCACGGGCGCGATGAACCGGATTACAGACTGCCGAACGTCGTCAGCAGCCAGTCGATGAAGGCGGAAACTTCCGGGCGCTCGCGCGCGCCCTGCTCATACACGACGTAGTACGCATGCGGCGGCGTCTTCAACTGCACATCCGGGAACAGATGCACGATTTCGCCTTTGGTCATCAGGTCCTGCACGAAATGTTGGCGCGTCAGTCCCACGCCGTATCCGTGGCGCACCGCTTCCAGCAGCAGCCCGAGGTCATCCAGACGCAGCCCGGTCGACGGCTCCGGCCAGTCCAGCCCGGCCACCTCGAACCACGGCTGCCACGGCTCCAGCGCGGAGCGCAGCAGGGTGGCCTTCTGCAGGTCGGCCGGCGTCTTCAGGCCGCCGATTTTTTCCAGATACGCCGGACTCGCCACCGCGAAGGTCGGTTCCTCGTACAGCTTTTCGGTCAAGATATCCGGATACTTGCCGGCGCCGAAGCGCACCTCGACATCGCTCTCCGACAGCGCCAGATCGTACAGCGGCACCGACAGGAACAGCTCGATCACGATCTCCGGATGCTGCGCGGCGAATTCCGCCAGGCGCGGCACCAAGAGGCAGCGCGCGAAGGTCGGCGGCACCGTGACCTTGATGCGCGGCTGCGCCGGCGCGCTGCGGTGCGGCAGCGGGAAATCGGTCAGCGTGCGCAATGCGGCGCGCACCACGTCCAGATAGCGGCGCCCGAACTCCGACAGGGTGACGGTGCGGCCGTCGCGCAGGAACAGGCGTTCGCCGACGAAATCCTCCAGCAGGCGGATGCGGTGCGACAGCGCCGACGGCGTGATGCACAACTCGTCGGCGGCAACGGCAAAAGAACCAAGGCGGGCAGCCGCTTCGAAAGCGGACAGCGCGTGAACCGGAGGCAGGCGGATGGCCATGGGGAGGAGTTCCTTCACTGAGGGAGCCGGGAATCTGCCCTAACAGGCTGTTGAAAAACTACTGCGCGGGCCGATCTTGCAGCCTGCGGTGCT
>OFCW01000014.1_pt1 | contig 82200 bp, 76 predicted proteins | sample 1520951 | NCBI WGS metagenome assembly OFCW01 (sample SAMEA4349680, study PRJEB24078) | microbial mat metagenome | biome: Terrestrial Biome; feature: Habitat; material: Microbial Mat | place: India | collected 2012-06-12 | depth 10 m | reverse complement strand
CAGAAAGAAACCAAGGCGATGCTCGAAGCCCTGGCCAAGGGCGACGAAGTCGTCACCGCCGGCGGCATCCTCGGCAAGGTGACGAAGGTGGCCGAGCAGTTCGTCACCGTCGAAATCGCTGCCAACACCGAAATCACCGTCCAGAAGAGCGCCGTGACGGCCGTGCTGCCCAAGGGCACGCTCAAGGCGCTGTAATCCGATCCGGCTTGACCGGCGCCGTGCCGCATGCGCGGCAGCGGCGCCAGGACTCCAGGCAGCGCCTCGGGCACTGACCACCATCCAAGATGAATCGCTATCCGCTCTGGAAATACCTTGTGATCCTGGTGGCGCTTGCCATCGGGTTCCTCTATACGCTGCCGAACTTCTTCGGCGAGGCGCCTGCCGTGCAGGTGTCTTCCGGCAAGGCGACCGTCAAGGTCGACCTGAACACGCAGAAGCAGGTGGAGAGCCTGCTGGCCGCGGCCAACATACAGCCCAACGGCGTGTTCTTCGACACCAACGGCGCCTCCAGCAGCGTGCGCGTGCGTTTTGCCGACACCGACACGCAGCTCAAGGCCAAGGACGCGCTCGCCCGCGGCCTGAACACCGATCCGAATGATCCGACCTACATCGTCGCGCTGAACCTGCTGTCGGGCTCGCCGCGCTGGCTGACCGCCATCCACGCGCTGCCGATGTACCTTGGCCTGGACCTGCGTGGCGGCGTGCACTTCCTGCTGCAGGTCGACATGAAGGGCGCGCTGACCAAGAAGCTCGACTCGCTGGCGGGCGACATCCGCACGCAACTGCGCGACAAGGGCATCCGCCACAACGGCATCGACCGCAACGGCTCGGCCCTGACCATCAAGTTCGGCAGCGCCGACGATGCCGAGCGCGCCCGCGGCATGCTGGCCGACTCCATGCGCGAGCTCGCTTTCAACGTCGACAAGACGGCCGATGGCGCCACGCTCACCGGCACCTTCACCGCTGCGGCGATGAAGGAAGTGCAGGACAACGCCATCAAGCAGAACATCGTCACGCTGCACAACCGCGTGAACGAACTCGGCGTGGCCGAACCGGTGATCCAGCAGCAGGGACCGGACCGCATCGTCGTCCAGCTGCCCGGCGTGCAGGACACCGCCAAGGCCAAGGACATCATCGGCCGTACCGCCACCCTCGAAGCGCGCCTGGCCGACCCGAATGCGCCGCTGCTGCCGCGCGCCGACGACCCGGTACCGCTCGGCGACGAGCTCTTCACGCAGGGCCGCGGTGCGCCGGTGCTGCTGCAGAAGCAGGTGATCTTCACGGGCGACCGCATCACCAGCGCCTCCGCCGGCTTCGACCAGAACCACAATCCGTCGGTCGACATCACACTCGATGGCCAGGGGGGCCGCGTGCTGCGCGACGTGTCGCGCGAGAACATCGGCAAGCGCATGGGCATCGTGCTCTTCGAGAAGGGCAAGGGCGAAGTGCTGACGGTGGCGACCATCCAATCGGAACTGGGCTCGCGCTTCCAGATCACGGGCATGGGTTCGACGGAGGCGTCGGCTGACCTCGCGCTGCTGCTGCGCGCCGGCTCGCTCGCCGCGCCGATGGAGATCATCGAAGAACGCACGATCGGCCCTTCGCTCGGTGCCGACAACATCCGCAAGGGTTTTGACTCCGCAGCGTACGGCTTTGCCGCCGTCTCGCTGTTCATGATCGTGTACTACATGCTGTTCGGCGCCTTCTCGGTGGTGGCGCTGGGCGTGAACGTGTTGCTGCTGATCGCCATCCTGTCGATGCTGCAGGCCACGCTGACCCTGCCGGGCATTGCGGCCATCGCGCTGGCACTCGGCATGGCCATCGACGCCAACGTGCTGATCAACGAGCGCATCCGTGAAGAACTGCGCAACGGCGCCTCGGCGCAGATGGCGATCGCCGCCGGCTTCGAGCGCGCCTGGGCGACCATCCTCGATTCGAACGTGACCACGCTGATCGCCGGCCTGGCGCTGCTGGCGTTCGGTTCGGGCCCGGTGCGCGGCTTTGCGGTGGTGCACTGCCTGGGCATCCTGACCTCGATGTTCTCGGCGGTGTTCTTCAACCGCGCCCTGGTCAATCTCTGGTATGGCCGCCGCAAGAAGCTGCAGGGCCTGGCGATCGGCCAGGTATGGAAGCCCGGCAACAGCCAGTCGCCGGCGCAGCAGTAAGGCACATCCACCACTGAATCTTGCATAACCGGCACCGGCCCAGCACACCAGGGCCGGTTGCCACAAAGGGCAGACCATGGAGTTTTTCCGCATCCGCCGCGACATTCCGTTCATGAAGCACGCGTTGATTCTCAACGCCGTGTCGTTCCTGACGTTTATCGCCGCTGTCTTCTTCCTGTTCCACAAGGGGCTGCACCTGTCGGTGGAGTTCACGGGTGGCACGGTGATGGAAGTCGCCTACACCCAGGCCGCCGATCTGCCGAAGATCCGCGCCGACGTTGAAAAGCTGGGCTACGCCGATGCGCAGGTGCAGAACTTCGGCACCTCGCGCGACGTGATGATCCGCCTGCCGCTCAAGAACGGCCCCGACGGCAAGCCCATCGCCTCGGCCGTGCAAAGCCAGCAGGTGATGGCGGCCCTGAATGCCGCCAGCCCCGACGCCAAGCTGCAGCGCGTCGAGTTCGTCGGCCCGCAGGTGGGCAAGGAGCTCGCCACGGACGGCCTGCTGGCGCTGCTGTTCGTGGTGGTCGGCATCGTGATCTACCTGTCGGTGCGCTTCGAGTGGAAGTTCGCCGTGGCGGGCGTGATCGCCAACCTGCACGACATCGTCATCATCCTGGGCTTCTTCGCGTTCTTCCAGTGGGAGTTCTCCCTGTCGGTGCTGGCGGCCGTGCTGGCGGTGCTCGGCTATTCGGTGAACGAATCCGTGGTGATCTTCGACCGGATCCGCGAGGCATTCCGCAAGTACCGGAAGATGAACACGCACGAGATCATCGATCACGCCATCACCAGCACGATCTCGCGCACGATCATCACGCACGGTTCGACGGAAATGATGGTGCTGTCGATGCTGGTGTTCGGCGGCCCGACGCTGCACTACTTCGCCCTCGCGCTGACCATCGGCATTTTGTTCGGCATCTATTCGTCGGTGTTCGTGGCGGCGGCGCTGTGCATGTGGCTCGGCGTCAAGCGCGAAGACCTTGTCAAGGGCGAGAAAAAGGCCGGCGGCCCGAAGGATGACCCGAACTTCGGCGCACAGGTCTGACCCCTCCCCGGCGGCCCCGCAGGCAACAAAAAGCCCCGCAATCGCGGGGCTTTTTCTTGGGCGTCGCGCGCTTACTGCTGGGCGACGTTCGTGTCCTGCTTGATGCCCTCGACCTGGATCTTCAGCTTGGTTTCCATGTTGAAACCGTAGGCCTTGCCGTAGTCGAGGCCGAACTCGTCCCGCTTGAACGTCACTTCGGCGTCGGCGCCGCACACTTCGCGCTTGAGCATCGGGTGCTGCATGCACTTGAACGAATCGATTTCCATCTTGACCGGCTTGGTCACGCCGCGCAGCGTGAGCTGACCCTCGGCTTCGGTCGGCACGTCGCCCTTGAACTTGGTGAATTCGCCCTTGAACGTGGCGGTCGGGTACTTGGCCACGTCGAACAGGTCGGGGCTCTTGGCGTGCTCGTTCATCTTGGCGTGACCGAAGTCGATGCTGTCGGTCTGCACGGTCACGTCGATGGTGCCCTTCTTGGCCTGGCGGTCCAGGGTCACGGTGCCGCTGGACTTTTCGAACTTGCCGCGCCACTTCGACAGCCCGCCCATGTGGTCGGCTTCGAAGCTCGGGTAGGTGTGGCTCGGGTCCAGCTGATACGTGGCCGGTGCAGCAAAGGCGGCGCTGGCTGCAACAGCCGACAGTGCGGCAACGAGGGTACGCAATTTCATGAGAACTCCTGCGGAGAAAAGCGGCGATTGAGCCGAAAAAACGTCGGGTGGATAACCTGATCCAGCAAGTTACTTCTTGGCGATGACGACGCGGAACTTGATCGTCACGTCGTCCGCGACGACGGACGTATCCTTCCATTCACCATCGCCGACCTTGAACGCGTTGCGCTTGATGGGCAGCGCACCTTCAAAGACCTGGTTGGCGCCTTCCTGCCTGAAGGTGACGGGCGCGGTCACATCCTGCGTGACACCCTTGATGGTCAGCTTGCCGACCACATCCACCTTGCCGCCCGCGCCCGGCTTGAACGCCGACGAGACGAAGGTGGCTTTCGGATACTTGGCGGCGTCAAACCAATCCTTCTTCTTCAGTTCGTCGTTGTAGGCCTTGTCGCCCACGTCGACGCTGTTGATATCGATGTCGACCTTGGCCGTGGAAGCGGCCACGTTGGCAGGGTTGTAGTTGACGGTGGCGTCGAACTTGCCGAACTTGATGTCCATCGGCACACCGAGCTGCTTGCCGGTGGCCGTGACGCTGCTCTTGGCGGCGTCCACCTGGGCAACGGCCGATACCGACACGGCAGCAATCGAGAGCGCGCCGGCGGCAACCAGGGCAATCGCGCGGGGGCGCACAAAGCGTTTCATCATCAGACTCCTTCGGTCAGGCCGGATCGTGCCGGCAATCTTGGTCAAGACGGAGAACAACGGGCGCCGGCGTGCACCGGCATCTGAAAACCAGAACAGCGGATCGAGAGCGGCCGACTCAGCGCAAGAACGGCACCATGCGGCGCAGCGTGCCGTCACGATCGACCACGTGATGCTTGAGCGCGGCCAGAATGTGCAGCACGACGATGGCGGCCATCGTCCAGTTCAGCCATTCATGCGCTGCGCCGAACACGACCTTGAGCGCATCGCTCTTCTCGAACGGCATCGGCAGTTCCCACAGGCCAAGGTAGACAACCTTGACACCGGCCGCCACGCTGAACAGATAGCCGGTCAGCGGCACGGCCAGGATCAGCAGATACAGCACCAGGTGCGCGCCCTCGGCCGCCTTGTGCTGCCACTTCGGCATACCGGCCACGGGTGCCGGCGCACGGTGCGTGAGGCGCCAAAGCACCCGCAGGACGGCAAAGATCAGCACGGTGATGCCGATCCACTTATGGTACGAGTACAGCTTGAGCTTGGTCGGCGTGAATCCGGGGATATCGGTCATGTACAGACCAAGCCCGAAGGCCGCGAATATCAGCAGCGCGACGATCCAATGCAGCGCGATCGCGGGAGCGCCATAGGCGCCGTCGTCGGCGGCACGCACGGCGAGATTCGGTTGAGCAGCTTGTGACATCGGTTCCCTCGGTTGGAAAGACGCTCGGCGGGTTTGCCTTACGGGCTCAGACATCGGCGCCAGACGATGGTGCATTATTTGCGCGATCGGACGGCCGCAGACGGCCTGCAGTTCACCAACAAGTTCAAATTTTTTGATGTTCGGAAGACCCGCGCGCTAGCCCCGCCCGGCGAATTCTACCCGCGCTCCATAGCAAAACAGCCTCCTCCGTATCGCTACGGAGGAGGCTGTCTTTGTATCAGCCCAACAAATTTTCGGAATGATCAGACGCTGCCGATCCGGCGCGCCAGTTCCGCGGCCTTGCCGATGTAGCTGCCGGGCGTCATGTCAAGCAGCAGCTGGCGGGCGTCTTCGGGAATCGCCAGCGTGGCGATGAATTCACGCAGCGCCTCGCGCGAGATACCCTTGCCCCGCGTCAGTTCCTTCAACTGCTCGTACGGGTTGGCGATGCCGTAGCGGCGCATCACGGTCTGCACCGGCTCGGCCAGGACTTCCCAGCAGTTGTCCAGGTCTTCGGCCAGGCGGGCCGGGTTGGTTTCCAGCTTGCCCAGGCCGCGCAGGCACGCGTCGTACGCGAGCAGGCTGTAGCCGAACGCCACGCCGATGTTGCGCAGCACGGTCGAATCGGTCAGGTCACGCTGCCAGCGCGACACCGGCAGCTTTTCCGACAGGTGGCGCAGCACCGCGTTGGCCAGACCGACGTTGCCTTCCGAGTTTTCGAAGTCGATCGGGTTGACCTTGTGCGGCATGGTCGACGAGCCGATCTCGCCGGCCTTCGTCTTCTGCTTGAAGTAGCCCTGCGAGATGTAGCCCCAGACGTCACGGTCGAGGTCGAGGATGATCGTGTTGGCGCGCGCCACGGCGTCGAACAGTTCGGCCATGTAGTCGTGCGGCTCGATCTGGATCGTGTACGGGTTGAACGTCAGGCCCAGGCGCTGCTCGATCACGTTCTTCGAGAAGGCTTCCCAGTCCAGCGACGGGTAGGCCGACAGGTGCGCGTTGTAGTTGCCGACCGCGCCGTTCATCTTGCCGAGCAGCTCCACGGCCTCGATGCGGCGGATGGCACGGTCCAGGCGCGCGGCCACGTTGGCCATTTCCTTGCCCAGCGTGGTGGGGCTGGCCGGCTGGCCGTGCGTGCGCGAGAGCATCGGCACATCGGCGTTGGCGTGAGCCAGTTCCACCAGGCGCGCCTGGACGCGGCGCAGCGCCGGCACGATCACCGTGTCGCGCGCGCCTTTGAGCATCATGCCGTGCGAGGTATTGTTGATGTCTTCCGATGTGCAGGCAAAGTGGATGAATTCGCTCGCGGCTTCGAGTTCCGGGTTGCCCTTCACGCGCTCCTTCATCCAGTATTCGACGGCCTTCACGTCATGGTTGGTGACGGCTTCGATCTCTTTGATGCGGGCGGCGTCTGCCTCGGCAAAGTTCTCGACCAAGGCCAGCAGCGCGCGCTCGGCGTCGGCCGAAAAACGTGGGATTTCCGCCAGGCCCGCCTGCGACAGGGCGATCAGCCAGTGCACCTCCACCTTCACGCGATTGCGCATGAAAGCGGCTTCCGACAGCCACTCACGCAGCGGATCGGCCTTGGCGGCGTAGCGGCCATCGATGGGAGACAGGGCGGTCAGAGCAGAAAGCGACGACATGGCAGGCGGGGAAAAATGTGAAGGGAATCTCAATCCGGACAACCCGGGCGCCCCATCGAGCGTTGAGTCGGGAGCGCCCGGACGGCGCAAGAGCGAACCCGCGATTTTACCATCCGGCACCCCGGCTTTACGGTCGATCCGACGCCTGACAAGGCGCCCTTTGGTTGAAGCGCTTCGCACGGCACTCGGGAAAGCCCGCAGCTATACTTCCGCCTCCAACATGACATGCCTATGAAACTGATCGGATCGCACGCCAGCCCGTACACCCGCAAGGTGCGCGTGGTCCTGGCAGAAAAGAAAATCGACTACCAGTTCGTGCTGGAAGACGTGTGGAGCGCCAACACGCAGATCCACCAGTTCAACCCGCTCGGCAAGGTGCCCTGCCTGGTGATGGACGACGGTGGCGCCCTGTTCGACTCGCGCGTGATCGCCGAATATGCCGACACGCTGTCGCCCGTGGCGCGGCTGATTCCGCCGTCGGGCCGCGAGCGCGTGGAAGTACGCTGCTGGGAAGCGCTCGCCGACGGGCTGCTCGACGCAGCGCTCATGCTCCGCATCGAACACACGCAGCGCACGCCCGAGCAGCGCAGCGAAACCTGGCTCGCACGCCAGAACCACAAGATCGACGATGCGCTGAAGGCCATGTCGCAGGGCCTGGCCGACAAGACGTGGTGCAACGGCAACCACCTGACGCTGGCCGACATTGCCGTGGGCTGCGCGCTCGGCTACCTCGATTTCCGCCAGCCACAGATCGACTGGCGCGAACGGCACGCCAATCTCGCCGCGTTCTACGCGCGCATGGAAAAACGGCCGAGCTTCATCGAAACCCAGCCGCAGTAAATCGCCGCCCTACACGGCCACCGGATCAAACCGGTCGGCCTGGGCCATCGGCCAGTAACGCTCGTATAGCTGATAACGGTAGCGCCCGGCCAGCAGATCGCCGGGCTCGAGGTATTTGAGCAGCGCCGAGAGCAACTGCACCTCGTTGCCCGACACGCGCCGTACGATGTGGTGCGCACGGAAATCCGCCGGATGCTGCAGCCCCGCTGCCTGCGTCAGCTCCAGCAGTGCATGCAGCGTGTGCCGGTGATATTGATGCACGCGCTCGGCCTTGTCCGGCACCACCAGCGCTTTCTGGCGAGACGGATCCTGCGTGGCCACGCCGGTCGGGCAGCGGTCGGTGTGACATTTCTGCGCCTGGATGCAGCCCAGCGCAAACATGAAGCCGCGCGCCGCGTTGCACCAGTCGGCGCCCATCGCCAGCGTGCGCGCCACGTCGAACGCGGTGACGATCTTGCCCGACGCGCCAATCCTGATCTTGTCACGCAGGTTGGTGCCGACCAGCGTGTTGTGCACCAGCAGCAGCCCTTCCTGCAGCGGTGTGCCGACGTGGTCGGTAAATTCAAGCGGTGCGGCGCCCGTGCCGCCCTCGGCGCCATCCACGACGATGAAGTCCGGCAGGATGCCCGACTCCAGCATCGCCTTGACGATGCCGAAGAACTCCCACGGGTGCCCGATGCACAGCTTGAAGCCGGTGGGCTTGCCGCCGGACAGCGTGCGCAGCCGGTCGACGAATTGCAGCAAACCGAGCGGCGTGGAGAACTCGGAATGCGAAGCCGGCGAGATGCAGTCCTGCCCGATCGGGATGCCGCGCGTGGCGGCAATTTCCGGCGTCACCTTGGCCGCGGGCAGCACGCCGCCGTGGCCCGGCTTGGCACCCTGCGACAGCTTCACCTCGATCATCTTCACCTGCGGGCTGCGCGCCTGCTCGGCGAAGCGCTCGGGGTCGAAGCGGCCGTTGGCGTCGCGGCAGCCGAAATAGCCGGAAGCGACTTCCCAGATCAGGTCGCCGCCTTCTTCGCGGTGGTACGGCGAGATCGAACCCTCGCCCGTGTCATGGATGAAGTTGCCGAGCTTCGCGCCGCGGTTCAGCGCCCGGATGGCGTTGCCCGAGAGCGCCCCGAAGCTCATCGCCGAGATGTTGAACACCGACATCGAATACGGCTGGGCGCGCCCCTCGCCCACCATCACGCGAAAATCGGACGACGCGATGCGCGTAGGCGCGAGCGAGTGGCCGATCCACTCGTGCCCCGGCACCTTCACGTCGACCTCGGTCCCGAACGGGCGGCTGTCGACTTCGCCCTTGGCGCGCTGGTAGACAATGCTGCGCTGGGCCCGCGAGAACGGTTTCTCGTCGGTATCGTCCTCAACGAAGTACTGACGGATTTCGGGGCGGATGAACTCGAACAGGAAACGCAGGTGACCCCACAGCGGGTAGTTGCGCAGCACCGAATGGCGCGTCTGCGTGAGGTCGTGCAGGCCCAGAAGCACGAAGACCCCGGGGATCACCGCGCAGGCCCAGTGCAGGCGCCCCGCCACCGCAAACCCCGCGGTGACGACAAACAACAGCACAACACCCGCGAAGGCCCAGTAACGGCGTGGCAGCATGGCAAACCCTGTGTGGAAGCAAACGTGGGCGCCAGCTTAAACGAGCGCGGCGATGGCCGCAGCCGTCACAACGCCATGTTGCGGAAACCGATCAGGCGACCGCCTTTTCGATGGTGGCCGGCTCGGCCGCGGAAATGATGCCGCCGCCCAGGCACACCTCGCCGTCGTACAGCACGGCGGACTGACCGGGTGTCACGGCCCACTGGGCCTCGGGGAAGCTCAACGTGAGCGCACCCCCGGCAGCACGAACCACGGCGCAGGGCGCGTCGGCCTGGCGATAGCGCGTCTTGGCGGCCAGCAGCGTGCCTTGCGCCGGCGCGTGGCCGGCCACCCAGCTCAGATCGTCAGCGTGCACGGTATGCGCCAGCAGCCACGGGTGGTCGTGACCTTGCACCACATACAACGTGTTGGCCGCCATGTCCTTGCGGGCCACGTACCAGGCATCGCCGTTGCCGTCGCGGCTGCCGCCGATGCCGATGCCCTTGCGCTGCCCCAGCGTGTAGAACGCCAGGCCGATGTGCTCGCCGATGGTCTTGCCGTCCGGCGTCTTGATCGGGCCGGGCTTGGTCGGCAGGTAGCGATTCAGGAAATCGCGAAACGGCCGCTCGCCGATAAAGCAGATGCCGGTGGAATCCTTCTTCTTGGCATTGGGCAGGCCGATCTCCGCAGCAATCTCCCGCACTTTCGTCTTCGGAATCTCCCCCAGCGGAAACAGCGTGCGCGACAGTTGCGCCTGGTTCAGGCGATGCAGGAAATAGCTCTGGTCTTTCGTGTGGTCGAACGCCTTGAGCAACTCGAAGCGGCCGTCGACTTCGCGCACGCGGGCGTAGTGGCCGGTGGCAATGGTGTCGGCGCCGAGCGCCATCGCGTGGTCGAGGAAGGCCTTGAACTTGATCTCGGCGTTGCACAGCACATCGGGGTTCGGCGTGCGGCCGGCCGAGTATTCGCGCAGGAAATCGGCGAACACGCGGTCCTTGTACTCGGCGGCAAAGTTGACGGCCTCGACGTCCACGCCGATCAGGTCGGCCACCGACACCACGTCGATCCAGTCCTGCCGGGTCGAGCAGTATTCGCTGTCGTCATCGTCTTCCCAGTTCTTCATGAACAGGCCGACGACGTCATAGCCCTGCTGCTTGAGCAGCCACGCCGTGACGGAGGAATCGACGCCGCCGGACATCCCGACGACCACGCGCTTCTTGGTCATCGCACCACCTCCAGGCCGTAGGTGCTCGGATGCGTGTGGATGATGTCGAGCGGATAGCGCTTGCCGGCCACGTAGTCCTCCACGCAGGCGAGCAGCAGCGGGCTGCGGTGGCGCTCGCGGGTGGCGCGGATTTCATCGGCCGTCATCCATACCGTGCGGACGATGCCGTCATCGAGCTTGCGACGCGGGTCGAAGGGGCCGAGTTCGCCCGTGAACGCCATCCGCACATAGGTGACCGGATCGCCCTGCGGCGGCTGGAACTGCGCCATGTAGCAGCCCAGGAAGGCCGTCGGCACAAAGCTGTGCGCGGTTTCTTCCAGCGCCTCGCGTGCGACGGCGTCGACCAGGCTTTCGTCGGGGTCCAGGTGGCCGGCAGGCTGGTTCAGGCGCAAACCGGCGTCGGTGTGCTCTTCCACCAGCAGAAAGCGCCCGTCCTGTTCGATGACGGCGGCAACGGTGACGCTGGGCTTCCAGCGGACGGCTTGGTTCATGGCAAAAAAGGCAACAAAAACAAGGCGTTATTGTAGCCGTCCGCGGCCACCCCTGCTGGGGATGGCGGCGGCGTCACAAATAGCGCATCCACCGGTAACGCCCTGTGCGGCGCAGCCCTGCAAACCAGCGAGTCGGCCAATACAGCAGCGCGAGCGTCGGCAGCCATGCCGCCCACAGCTGCCAGACGGAATCGAAGCCGAAACGCGAGCCGTGGTTGGCGCCGAACAGGTGGAACGCCGCCAGATAGGCGACGTGCAGCAGATAGAGATGCAGCAGATAGAAGAACATGGGCGCAGCGCCCAGCGTCTGCAGCACGTGCGCTGCGCGTACGGGCAGGCGGTCGAGCCATGCCAGCGCACACAGGCCCAAGCCGAGCGTCAGCAGCAGGAAATCCAGCGACGGTGGGTACTTGGTGAGATTGAGGAACGACACGGCGGTGCCCAGCGCATCAGGGTAACCGGCCCACGGTTGCGGCTCGCCATAGTCGTTGAACGCGCGCAGCATCGTAAACCCGACCAGGCTCGCCACGCCCAGCCGCCAACACAACGCCCGCCGCGCCTCCGGTGAGCGCCGCGCATACGCCGGCGCAAACGCATAACCGAGGCCGATCACACCGACCCACGCGAGCGCCGGATACGACGTGCGCAGCCGCAGCGCATCGCCCAGCACAATCCAGTCGCGCTGATGCAGCACCGCCCACAGCGCATGCCACGTGGAACCCGGCGCCAGATGCGTCTGCGTGAGCAGGTTGTGCCCCGCCACGATCACCAGCGAGACCGCCAGCAACCCGCCGCGCGGCAGCCAGATCAGCACCGCCAGCGCGATCATCGACAAGCCGATCGTCCAGATGACTTGCAGATAGACCGTCGTGGGCGGCAAGGCAAACGTCCAGGCAAAGTTCACGACGGTCAACTCCAGGACCACGAGGAACAGCCCACGCTGGACCAGATGCGCCGACACACCGAGCCGATCCGCGCCGGGCTTCTGCGCGGACAGCCACGCCGACATGCCCGCCAGAAACACGAATACCGGCGCGCACGGGTGACTGGCAAAGCGTGTCAGCGCCAGCGCCGGCGAAGTGACCGCCAGATCGACGGGGTCTGCCACCTGCGCGTGCAGGAAGAAGAACTCACGCAGATGGTCGACCACCATCAGTGTCATCACGAGGCCGCGCAGCGCATCCACTGCGGCAAGCCGCGAAGAACCGGCTCCCATCGTCAGAACTTGTAGGTCGCGGCCAGCGTGATCTGCCGCTCCGCGCCTGGGGCCACCCACAGCTCGTTGTACGAACTGGCGTAGTAGCGCTTGTCGAACAGGTTATCGACCGTGAGCGAAAAACGCAGTGCGCGCGTCGGCTGCACATAGCCATGCAGGCGCACGGTGGTATAGGCGGGAAGCTTGAAGCCGTTGTTGACGCTGTTGCCGGCGCGCTCACCTACGTAGACCACGCCACCACCCGCGCCGGCCCTGCCCAACGCGCCCGCGCCAAACTCATACAGGCCGAGTACGCTGGCGCTATGACGCGGAATGTTCGACAGCGGCGCGCCTCGCGGCAGCACCGTATCGGCGGTGACATGGGCGTCGGTATAGGCATACGTGGCCAGCATCTTGACGTTCTTCGTCAGCTGCCCCGACACATCGAGCTCGACGCCGCGGCTGCGCACCGAACCGGCCGTGCGCTGGAACGTCGCATCGCGCGGATCGCCCGTCAGTACGTTCGTCTTGTCGATCGAGTACAGCGCCAGCGTGCCGCCGAGCCGGCCGTCGGGGGTTTCCAACTTGGCGCCCACTTCGTAGCCGCGCCCACGCTCCGGCGCGAACGCGTTGCCCTGCGCGCCCGCGCCCGTGTTGGGCCGGAACGAACGCGACGTATTGGCGTACAGCGACAGCGTGGGCAGGGGCTGATACACGATGCCGATGCGCGGGCTGTAGGCCGTCTGCTGCTGCGCGACACGCGTGCCTGTCAGGCGATTGTCGGCGTGCTGCAGGAAGCGGTCCATGCGCACGCCGGCCAGCAGCTTCCATTGCGCGGACAGGGCAATCTGGTCCTGCACGAACGCGCCGAAACCGCGCTGGAACTCGCGCGTGCTGATGCTCGGCCGCATGCTCGGGCGCGGCTGGCCGTAGACGGGGTCGAAAATATCGATGGCATACGGCGCGGCGGCGCTCGGGTTGACACGGTACAGCACCGGGTCGTAGCGGAAGTTGTAGAAATCGGCGCCGGCCACCAGCGTATGTCGGATCGCGCCGGTATGCACATCGCCCTGCACGTCGATACGGCCGGCGAGGTCGTTCGCGTGATAGTCGCGCTCGCGGGCCTGGCGCCACAGGGTGCGGCCGTCCGCCTGCAGGCTCGCCGCATCCGACGACTTCCCGAACAGTTGCGACGCTCGATACTGCAGCCCGCCATTGAGCTTCCAGCCATGGTTCAGCTGGTGCTCGACCGTCAGATGATGGCTTTGCGTGCGCACGGTCGTATCGCCGTCGCCCGGCTCACCGAGAAAGCGCGACGGCGGCAGCGCACCGAGCTGCTGGTTGATGGCGACGATGCCGCGATCGAACGGCGTCTTCAGCTGCGCGGCCTCAAACGCATACGTCACGACAGTGTCGTCCGTTGCCATCCACGTGAACGACGGGGCGACGACGTATCGCCGGCTGGACGAAAAATCGCGGAAGCCCTGGCTGCTCTCTGCCGCCACGCCAAGGCGATAGGCCACGCGCTCGGACAGCGGGCCGGTCATCTCTGTCGCGAGCCGGTATCGGTCCGGATTGCCCACGGCCAGCGTCACCTCGCGCGACGGTCTGAACTGCGGCGTGCGCGTGACGATGTTGACGATGCCGCCGGGGTCGCTGCGCCCATACAGCGCCGCCGACGGCCCCTTGAGCACATCGATGCGCGCAACGTTGACGGCGTCCACCGGCACGCTGTTGGCGCGATTGCCTGAAAACCCGTTGACGAGATAGTCCGCGCCCGTGTTGAGGTCGCCCGCAAAGCCGCGGATGGCGAAGTTGTCGGCCATGCCGCCCAGGTTGTTCTGCCGGCTGATCCCGCTGACCCAGTCAAGCGCCGTGTCCAGACGTGTTGCGCCAAAGTCATCGAGCGCGCCGCGCGTGACGACGCCCACCGACTGCGGCACATCCTTGAGCGGCGTGTCGGTCAGCGTAGCGGAGCTCGCCCGCCGCGCGCGCAAACGTTCGTCGCCCGCGGAGCCCCGCACGATCGATTCGTCCAGCGCAAACGTTGGGACCGTCTCGGCGGCGGCCATGCTTGATGCGCTGCACAAAACCGCCCCGGTTAGGCTCCACCTTGCGTGCAACGGGATAAGACATCGTCTACGCTGCATGGCAATACTGAACGCGTCGAAAACGGCCACGCTATCCTAATTGCAATTGAGTTGCAACAAAGAGCGGGGTCGGCGCGACAATCCAGCGCGTGCCGCTAAGCGAATGCTCATGATCGAGCAGGTCTTCAGGGCCGGTCCGCCTGCCAAAAAGTTCGGGTAAGCTCCACATCGTTCAACAAAAAACCGATCTGCGCGCCGTTCCGCATCGCGCGCACCACGACGAGGAGAACACGATGCACATCGGCATCCCGCAGGAGACGCGGGCGGACGAGACGCGCGTTGCCGCGACCCCGGAGACGGTGAAGAAGTACGTCGCGCAAGGCCACCAAGTCACGGTGCAATCGGGCGCCGGCGTCGCTGCCGCCCAGCCTGACGAAGCCTATGTGGCGGCCGGCGCCCGGATCGGCACCGCCGCCGAAGCGCTCGGTGCGCAGATCGTGCTGAAGGTGCGCTCGCCTGAACCGGCGGAGCTGGCGCAGATGCAGCCGGGCGCGGTGCTGGTCGGCATGCTCAATCCGTTCGACGACGACAACACGGCGCGCCTGGCTGCGGCCAATGTCACCGCATTCGCGCTGGAAGCGGCGCCCCGCACCACGCGCGCGCAGAGCATGGACGTGCTCTCGTCGCAGGCCAACATCGCCGGCTACAAGGCCGTGATGGTGGCGGCCAATCATTACCAGCGCTTCATGCCGATGCTGATGACGGCCGCCGGCACGGTGAAGGCCGCGCGCGTGCTCATCCTCGGCGCGGGCGTGGCGGGGCTGCAGGCGATTGCCACCGCCAAGCGCCTGGGCGCCGTGATCGAAGCGTCCGACGTGCGCCCCGCCGTGAAGGAACAGATCGAATCGCTGGGCGCGAAATTCCTCGACGTCCCGTTCCTCACCGACGAAGAACGCGAGATCGCCCAGGGCGTCGGCGGCTATGCCCGCCCGATGCCGCCCGACTGGATGCGCCGCCAGGCCGAACTCGTGCACGAGCGCGCCAAGCAGGCCGACATCGTCATCACGACCGCGCTGATCCCGGGCCGCCGCGCGCCGACGCTGCTGTCCGAAGCAACCGTCCAGGCGATGAAGCCGGGCTCGGTGGTGGTCGACCTGGCCGCCGCGCAAGGCGGCAACTGCCCGCTGACCGAAGCCGACCGCGTGGTCGTCAAGCACGGCGTCACGCTGGTGGGCTACACCAACCTCGCGTCGATGGTGGCGGCCGACGCCTCCGCCCTCTACGCCCGAAACGTGCTCGATTTCCTCAAGCTGATCATCGACAAGGATGGCGGCCTGGTCATCAACCGCGAAGACGACATCGTGGCCGCCTGCCTGCTCTGCCAGGGCGGCCAGGTAGTGCGCGCGCCCGCCGCCACGAGCGCCGCCACATAACAACGGAGACGGCGGCCCGGCTGGTGTCATGACGCCGGCCTGGCCGCCAGTGGCGATTTCATCTTTTGTTTCAAGGAAAGCTTCATGCAACGCAACATGCTTCGCGCCAAGCTGCACCGCGCGACGGTCACCCAGGCCGATCTGGACTACGAAGGCTCGTGTGGCATCGACGAGGATCTCCTCGACGCCGCCGACATGCGGGAGTACGAGAAGATCGAGCTGTACAACGTCAACAACGGCGAGCGCTTCTCCACCTACATCATCAAGGGCAAGCGCGGCTCCGGGGAAATCTCGCTCAACGGCGCCGCTGCACGCCGCGCCCACGTGGGCGACCTGCTGATCATCTGCACCTATGCGCCGATGAACGAAGAGGAAGTCGCCAGCCACAAGCCCAAGGTCGTGCTGCTGGGCGAGGGCAACAAGATCAAGGAAATCAAGGCAATCTGAGCACCGGCGGCGGCGCCCCTCGCGTGCCGCCGACCGCCCCGAATCGCACAAGCAAGAGGGTAAGAGGAGAAGCAAGATGGAGCTGGTCAATCACACGGTGATCAACCTGATCATCTTCGTGCTGGCGATCTACGTCGGCTACCACGTGGTCTGGACGGTCACCCCGGCGCTGCATACGCCGCTGATGGCCGTGACCAACGCCATCTCGGCCATCATCATCGTCGGCGCCATGCTGGCAGCGGGCCTCACGCAGACGGGCCTGGGGCGCACGATGGGCGTGGTGGCGGTGGCGCTGGCGGCGGTGAATGTGTTCGGCGGCTTCCTCGTCACGCAGCGCATGCTTGAGATGTTCAAGAAGAAGGAGCCGAAGGCCAAATCCGGGCAAGACGAGGGGGTCAAGCCATGAGCATGAACCTCGTCACCCTGCTGTATCTTGTCGCGTCGGTGTGTTTCATCCAGGCGCTCAAGGGCTTGTCGCACCCGACCACGGCGCGGCGCGGCAACGCGTTCGGCATGACCGGCATGGCCATCGCCGCCGTCACGACCGTCGCGCTCATCTACAAGCTCAAGACGGAGATGTTTGCCGGCACCGAGAGCGGCACGTCTACCGGCTTCGTCCTGATTCTTGCCGGCCTGGTGGCGGGCGGCGGCATCGGCGCGTACGTGGCGCGCACGGTCGAGATGACCAAGATGCCCGAGCTGGTGGCCGCCATGCATTCGCTGATCGGCCTGGCCGCGGTGTGCATTGCCGTGGCCGCCGTGGCGGAGCCGTCGGCCTTTGGCATCACGATGGCCGGCGACAACGTATTGCCGCTGGGCAACCGCGTGGAACTGTTCATCGGCACGTTCGTCGGCGCCATCACGTTCTCCGGCTCCGTCATCGCGTTCGGCAAGCTGTCGGGCAAATACAAGTTCCGCCTGTTCCAGGGCGCGCCAGTGCAGTTTGCGGGCCAGCACACGCTGAACCTGCTGCTGGCGGTGGCGATGCTGGGCTTCGGCATCCTGTTCTTCCTGAGCCAGAGCTGGCTGCCGTTCATCATCATGACGGGGATCGCGTTCGTGCTCGGCGTGCTGATCATCATCCCGATCGGCGGGGCCGACATGCCGGTGGTGGTGTCGATGCTGAATTCGTATTCGGGCTGGGCGGCGGCGGGCATCGGCTTCTCGCTCAACAACCCGATGCTGATCATCGCGGGCTCGCTGGTAGGCTCGTCAGGTGCCATCCTGTCGTACATCATGTGCAAGGCGATGAACCGGTCGTTCTTCAACGTGATCCTCGGCGGCTTCGGGTCGGAGGCTTCCGCCGGTGCGGCGGCGGCCGGCGGGCAGCAACGGCCGGTCAAGTCCGGCTCGCCCGACGATGCCGCCTTCCTGCTGGGGAACGCGGAAACGGTCATCATCGTTCCGGGCTACGGGCTGGCTGTGGCGCGCGCCCAGCATGCCCTGAAGGAGCTGACCGAAAAGCTGTCGGAGAAGGGTGTGACGGTCAAGTACGCCATCCACCCCGTCGCCGGCCGCATGCCGGGGCACATGAACGTGCTGCTCGCCGAGGCCGAAGTGCCGTACGACCAGGTCTTCGAAATGGAAGACATCAACGGCGAGTTCGGCCAGGCCGATGTGGTGCTGGTGCTCGGCGCCAACGACGTGGTCAACCCCGCCGCCAAGAACGACCCGAAGTCGCCGATTGCCGGCATGCCGATCCTGGAGGCCTACAAGGCCAAGACCATCATCGTGAACAAGCGCTCGATGAACGCCGGCTACGCGGGGCTCGACAACGAACTCTTCTATATGGACAAGACGATGATGGTGTTCGGCGACGCCAAAAAGGTCGTCGAAGACATGGTGAAGGCGGTCGAATAGGCGCCCCCCCGGGGGGGCCACGAACGCCGGCCCGCCGCCTCCCCTCCGCGCCGCGCTTGCCCCCGACTGCCGCAGGCAGTAACGTAGTGCAAGCGGGCAGCGCGGGCCACACCGGCCGCGCGCTGCCGCTGCCCTTCCTTCCGAACCCGCCCGACGTATGCAACAGGACAGCGCCCTGCCGGTCTATTTCCACCCCACCCTCACGGTGGTGGTCGACGACAGCCAATCGTTCGTGGAAAGCCTTGGGTTCCAGATGGACCCTTCACGTGCCCTGTTGGCCTTCAATGACCCGGAAGAGGCGCTGGCGTGGCTGCGCCAGTGGCATTCACTGCGCATGCCGGGCTTCCTGCCGGTGCGCGTGACGCACGATGACCTCACCTTCTCGACGGAGCGCCGGACCATCCAGCTCGACGTTGACCGCATCTACCGCCAGATCCACGAGGTCAACCGCTTCCTGCAGCCTTCCGTCATCGTTGTCGACTACTCCATGCCGCGCATGAACGGGCTGGAGTTCTGCGCCGAGCTGAAGGACCTGCCGTGCATGACGATCCTGCTTACCGGCATGGCCGACGAGAACATCGCCGTGCAGGGCTTCAACGACGGCCTGATCGACCGCTACATCAAGAAAGACAACCCGGCGATGGCCGAGCGGCTGAATGCGGAGATCGAAGCGCTGCAGATGCGCTACTTCAGCAACCTCTCGAGCACGCTGCGCGACCTGCTCTCGCGCCACTCGTTCAGTTTCCTGTCGGACCCGGCGGTCACCAGGCTGGTGCGTGACCTGTCCGCGCGCTACCGCTTCATCGAGTTCTACCTGTATCCACATCCCGCTGGCGTGCTGCTGCTCACTGCGGATGGGCGCGCCACGCTCATGGTCATCGAAACCAACGCGAGCATGCTCACGCATCTGGAAAACGCCGAGGCCTACAACGCGCCCGAAGCCCTCATCAAGGGGCTGCACGACAAGAAGCTCGTCCCCTTCTTCTGGCCCGGCGATGGCATGTACACGCCTGCCTGTGTGGATTGGGAGCAATACTGCCTGCCCGCCGAGGTATGCCAGGGGCGCGAACCGTACTACTACGCACTGTTCGACATGCCCAGCCACCTGCTCCCGGCTCAGGTGTACAGCTACACCCAGTTCCTGGCCAACTACAAGCAGAACCCCGACGCACTGACCGGCCGCAAATCGCGCTGAGACAGTGGCGGCAACCTGCGCAGCGGCGCCGGTCTTTACATTGTGTGGCCCACATCGGGCAAGTACAATCGATCGCATCATCGGCAGCCGCGACGTCAGAGCGTGGCCCGGCTGAATCACCCTGATGCATGCGTGGCAATGCTGCGGCATCATGGCGAGCGAGGGCGCCGGCCTGCAATCCGGTACGGCGCCCCGGAAGGTTTACTGTGCGGGATTCTCTTGAGAGACGATTTGGGATGCAGCAGCGGACCGCGCGTTCAACCAGCGCGCGTTGCGGATGTCAGGAAGTGCATCGTTCCAGTCTGTTCACGGTTGCACGATTCCCGCTGCCACGCTGTTGACCGGCGAGCAGCAGAGTGCCACGGCGGTAAGGCGTTCGCATCCGCGCTTGTTCCCTGATCTTTCTCGAAGCGGGCTGGGGCCAGCGGACGGCCTCGGCGCGCTTTCACGACCGATGCGGCGGCATGCCCGGCGTTCTGGCGCCGAGGGTTGCCGTTTCCGGGACTGCCGTTGGGCCCCGGATGCGCGTTTGTTGGAGTGAGCGTCCCGCCTGGCGCAGACGTTTTCCCCTGAAGTCTCCGGCAAATTCGCACCGTGTACTCACCCAACCAAATCGATCCGGCGGTCAGCTTCCGCAACTCCCAGGGTCAGCAGGTCCGCGGCACCATCATCACGCTGCAGCGGCGTGCGCTGGTGATGGAGATCTACAACCCGTACTCGATCGTGCAGGTGAGCGAGGTCTTGTCCGATCTTGCGATCAAGATCGGCACGCGCCAGGTCTACCTGGGCAAGGCCGTCGTGATCAGCCTCGTCAACACGGGCCTGACCGCGGTTGTCTCGCTCACGCTGATCGACGAGTGGCGCGAACTGTCGGAGGTGGCCGATACGCCTGCGTCGGTGGGCGAAGAAGCGCGAACGTTCGTGCGGGAATGGCAGGAACGCTTCCGCATCCGGCGCGAATACCAGATCGTCATCAACGAGATGCGGGCCTTCCTGGCCGAAGTCTCGCGGTGGGTGGAGCAGGTCGATTTGTCGAAATCCCTGCCGCGCGAAGACGGCAAGCTGCGCCCCGACGTCTTCATGGAGCTCGCCGAGCCGGTGATGCTGCGCGTCAAGCACTACCTCGACATTCTCGAAGCCGAGGCCGCGGAAGTCGAGGCCAGCCTCGCGCCCTCCCACCGCGCCTTTGCGCAGACGGCCCTGCATCCGCTGCTGCTGCGCTCGCCGTTCGTGCACCGGACGTTCACGAAACCGCTCGGCTATGCCGGCGACTACGAGATGGTGAACCAGATCCTGGGCGACCCGCAGGAGGGGCCGAGCACCTATTTCCAGATCGTCAACGTGACGTTCCTGAAGGCGCAAGTCGCCCAGGCACACCGCAACCGCATCGACATCCTCGTCGATTTCCTGAAGCAGCTTGCCGTCCGCGCCAAGGCCGAGGGGCGCCCCTATCGTGTCATGAACCTCGGCTGCGGCCCCGCGGTGGAAATCCAGCGCTTCCTGCGCGAATTCGAAGAACCGCACCTGCTCGAATTCGAGCTCATCGACTTCAGCCAGGAGACCCTGGACTATGCCAAGGACCGCTTGACCGAAGCCGCAAGGCAAGGGGGCACCACGCTGTCCGCGCAGTTCGTTCACCAGTCGGTGCATGAGCTGATCAAGCGCCCGGCGCGCAAGGCAGAGGAAGTGCGCGACTGCGATGCCGTCTATTGCGCGGGGTTGTTCGACTACATCTCCGACAAGGTGTGCAACCGCCTGCTGACCTACTTCACCACACGCACGCGCCCCGGCGGCCGCATGCTGGCGACCAACGTGCATTCGAGCAACCCGGAACGGCTCTTCACGATGGAGCACCTGCTCGAGTGGTACCTGATCTATCGGAACGAAGAACAGCTCGCGTCCACCTTCCCGGATGAGGCCTGCCGGGATATCCGGACGTACGTTGATGCGACCGGCGTCAACGTGTTCTGCGAGGCGACGGTGAGCTAGATGGCCGAAAGCGTACGAGATTCCCTGAAGCACGCCTTCAACCGCTCGGAGCGGGAAGGCTTCCGCCTGTCGTTCAGCCGGACGACGGCGCTGGTGGGTATCGTCCTGGTACTGATGGGAAGCGGCCTGGACTACAACACGTATCCGGGCGAGCTCAAGCGGTTCTTCCTGGCGCGCGCCTTCACGTCGCTGCTGATCTTCGTCGTCTATCTGATTCTGCCCACGCGGTGGGGCAGGCAGCGACTGTCTTACCTGACGCTGCTCTGGCTCTGCTTCCCGCAGGTCATGATCGCGTGGATGATTTCCGTCACGCAGGGCGCGCAGTCCATCTATGCGACGGGCCTGCACCTGGCCGTCTTCGCGGCCGGCAGCGTGCTGCCGTTCAACACGCGGCAGACCATCGGCTTCGGGGTGATCACCTACACGCTGTATCTGCTGGCATGCCTGATTCACGACCCTGCCAGCATTGCCGGCAGTACGTTCTTCGTCAATTCGCAGTTCCTGATCTTCACCTCCACGCTGGGCGTGTTCTGCACGTACTTCAACGAGAACAGCCGCTTCGAGCTGTTCAAGCTGAAGGAGGAAGTGGCCAACAAGAACATCCAGCTCGAAACCACGAACCGCAGCCTCGTCGAGATCAAGGGCCAGCTCCTGCAGCAGGAAAAGATGGCCGCCATCGGCACGTTGTCGGCGGGGCTGCTGCACGAGATCAACAACCCGGTCAATTTCTGCCTGATGGCGATCGCGGTGGCGCAGGAAGACCCGACGGCCAAGGCCAGCCCCATGCTGCTCGAGTGCCTGGCCGACGCAAAGGAAGGCATGCAGCGGGTGCAGCACATCGTGTCGGACCTGAAGACCTTCGCGTACCGCAGTCCCGAAAAGGGCGAGGCCGACGCGCCCTTCCTGGTGGAAAAGGCCATCGATTCGGCCGTCCGCCTGACGAGCCACGAATTGCGCGGCGTCACCGTCGAGCGCAAGCTGCCGCCCGACACGCTCGTGCGCGGTGACGAGGCGGCCATCATCGGCGTGCTGATCAATCTGCTCTCGAATGCGGCGCTGGCCATGCAGAAGGTCCAGCGCGAGCAGCCGCGCATTGAGATTGCCGCGGAGTGGATCGGCGATCGCCTGCACGTGGTCGTCACCGACAACGGCCCCGGCATCTCCGAGAAAAACCTCACGCGCGTGTTCGAGCCGTTCTTCACCACGCGTGAAGTCGGCAAGGGCCTGGGGCTGGGCCTGTCGATCAGCTACAGCGTGATCCAGCGCCACGGCGGCACGCTCGCCGTCACGAGCAAGGAAGGCGAATGGGCGCGCTTCACGTTCGACCTGCCGCGCGCGGACTAGGCCGCACCATGGACGCCACGCCCGATACCGTCACCATCCTCTACGTCGACGACGAGGAGCAAGCCTGCAAGTGGTTTGCTCGCGCCATCGGCACGGGCTACGACGTGCTCACGGCCAACAGCGTCGACGAGGCGAAGGCCGTGCTGCGCGACGCGCACGAGCGTATCAGCGTCGTCCTGACCGATTTCCGCATGCCCGGCGGCGACGGCACGGAGCTGCTGCGCTTCATCGATGCCGAATATGGCGATATCGCCACCATCCTGGTCACCGCGTATGCCGACAAGGATCTGCTTATCCAGGCCGTCAACACCGGGCGCGTGTTCAAGATCCTGGAGAAGCCGTATCAGCCAGACGATGTGCGGCGTTCGTTGCAGGAAGCCCTCGTCCTGCGGCAGGACCGCCTGTTGCGTACCCAGCGCCTGATGGCCATCGACGAGACTCTCGCCTTCCTCGCGCACGAGCTGAATACGCCGCTGGCTGCCATCTCGAATTTCGCGCGCGGCATCCGCATGCGCATCGATCAGGCCGAGCGCCCTCCCGAGGCGCTGTCCGAAATCGGCCGCGCCGCCGACCGCGTGCAGGACAACGCGCGCTACTGCCTCTCGGTGATCGCCTCGTTCCTGAACTCCGTGCGCAACACGTACGGCAAGCCGGGGGCCGGCACCACACCGAGCAGCGCGAGCGAGCTGATCCGATCGCTGCTCGATACGTACCCCTTCACGAACGCGCAGCGCGAATGGGTGTCCTACCGCGTGGACGAGGATTTCCCGGTCGTCACCCTGCCCAACTGCGTGATGCTGGTGCTGTCTTCACTGACCAGCAATGCGCTGCAGGCGCTGCAGCACAGCCCGCAGCCACGGCTCGAGATCGTCGCGGGCCAGGCGCCCGACGCGGGCGGGGGGCGGCACATGATCCGCATCGAGGACAACGGCCCCGGCATCGCCCCCGACGTCCTCGCCCGGCTCACCATAGACCCCGTGACGACGCGCGCCGAAGAGGGCGGCAACGGCATGGGCATGATTTTTTGTACGCGGATCATGCAATCGTTCGGAGGAGCGATTGCGATCGATTCCGCACCCAGCGCAGGCACGCGCGTGACCTTGACGTTCCCATGACAACACCATTCACAACACGAGCCGCGCCGCACCGGCTCCGCGCATTGACTGCACTTGCTATGAGGAGTGATGGATGACCAATCCCGGGGGCAATGAGCCCAAGATCCTGTACGTGGACGACGAGACATTGGCGCTGACTTACTTCGGCCGTGCCATCGGTTCACTGGCGCCGGTCGTCACCGCCACCTCGGTCGAAGAGGGCAAGCGCATGCTCGACCAGCACGCCGCCACGCTGGGCGTGCTCGTATCCGACCAGCGCATGCCGGGCGAGCTCGGCAACGAACTGCTGCGCTACGCGCGCGAGCGCTATCCACACCTGGTGCGCATCCTGACCACCGCCTACTCGGAAATCGAGGACACGGTGGAGGCTGTCAACCAGGGGCAGATCCACCGCTACATCAAGAAGCCGTGGGACATCACCGCGCTGCGCGTGGAGCTCAAGCAGGCGCTCGAGTTTTCCGACCTGCGCCGCGAGCGCGACGCCCTGCTGCGCGAGAAGATGACCGTGCGCCAGAGCCAGACGCTCACGCACCGCATCGGCGCGCTGCAGACGCTGTACATCGCGGTGTCGGGGCTGTCGTCGTTCAGTGCCGTCAACGATTACCTGCGCGCTGCGGCCGCCGTCGGGCTGCATTCGGTGGCGCAGCCGGACTGGGCAATGAAGGACTACACAGAACTCGTCGGCGAGGAAAGCGTGCGCACCGGCCAGTTCAGCCACGCGGTCCGACAGGCCTACCAGGCGCTGTCGTCGCGCTTCGAGAGCAAGCCGGCCGCACAGGCTCTGGAGGTGCTTGCCGATGTGCTCAACGGCCAGGTGTCGCCGGCCGGCGCGGATGCAGCGACGATCGTCGAGCCGCCCACGCTGACGGAATTCCTGGAAGCGGCATCCACGCACAAGGTATCGGAAGCGCATGCCCAATGGCTGGCATTCCTGCTGTGGCTGGACGGCAAAGGCTGGTCGGTCAAGGCCGAGCGGGACGGGGCGGCCGTCAAGCTGCGCCTGCTCGACAGCCAGACGCCGCTCACACCGGATCAACTCGCGGGCTGGATGGAACACTTCCAGGAGCAGCAGGCGGCGTGAGCCGTTCCCCCGCCACGCCGCAACGCAGCGCCGAGGCCTTACGCCTCGGCGTTATCGTTTGAGGCATCGCCCTTTGCGGAGCGCTCCGGGCGATCGCGCATACCGCCCTTGACCATCTCGAAACGGAACAGGCGGCATTCGATGTTGCCGTTGTAGAGCGGCGTGCGCTGCGATTCCTTGAGCCGCATGCGGCGCGGCATCGACAGGTCCCCGGTAAAGACGAACGCCTTCCAGCCGGCAAACTCGCGCTTGAGCGTGCCTGCAAAGGCCTGGGCGAACTCGTTGGCGGCGGCTTCTTCTTGCGGATCGACGGGCGGCGGCGGCTCCGGCTGGCGACGGAATTCATCGCGCGGAGCGCCCATGGCGCGGCTGGCACGCTCGAAGACGGTGCCGCCTTCATCGCCCTCGCCTTCCGGCCGGCGGCGGCGCGAACCCTGCGCACCACGCACGGCGATGCGCTCGCCGTACGGCGGGTTCATCAGCAGCACGCCGGGCGCATCAAACGGCGGCCGGCCGAAACGCGCATCGACCTGCTTGAGCATCGGCTCGCCGGGCAAGCCGGCACGCTGCCAGTTGGCGGCGGCGTAGGCGAGCATGTCGGTGGAAATATCGGCGCCGGCAACCAAGGGCGGCGCGCGGCGCATGGCGGCCGCGGCGGCATCGGCGGCCGCTTCGCGCAGGCGCTTGAAGCATTTGGCGTCATGGTCCTGGAACCACTCGCATGCAAAGGCGCGCTGGCCGCCCGGTGCGATGCCGAGCGCGCGCTGCGCCGCTTCCACGAGGAACGTGCCGCTGCCGCACATCGGGTCGTAGAACGGCACGCCTTGCGCGCCCGTCCAGCCGGTCAGGCGCAGGATGCCCGCCGCGAGATTTTCCTTCAGCGGCGCCTCGCCTTTCTCCTGGCGCCACCCGCGCTTGAAGAGCGGCTCGCCGGTCGTGTCGAGGTACAGCGTGCAATCCGTCTCGGTGAGGTACGCATGGATGCGCACGTCCGGCGAGACGGTGTCGACGCTGGGCCGCGCGCCGGTGCGCTGGCGGAAGCGGTCGCAGATGCCGTCCTTCACGCGCAGGCCGACAAACTTCAGGCTCTGCAGCGGCGATTTGTGCGCGGTCACGTCGACGCGGATCATCTCGTCGGGCGTGAAGTGGTCTTCCCAGCGCTGCGCGGCGGCCAGCGCGTAGATGTCGTCTTCCGAGCGGTACCCGCGCGCGGCCAGGCGCATCAGCACCCGGCTGGCGATGCGGCTGTGCAGGTTGACGGCATACGCCGCGCCCGGCGTGCCGAAGAAATGCACGCCGCCTGGCACGGTGCGCCCGACCTCGAACGCCGCCAGCTCATCCACCTCGGGGCGGATGGCGATTTCGGCCAGTTCATCGGCCAGCGCCTGTTCAAGACCACGGGGGCACGGTGCAAAGTAAGCAATCGGCATCGGAAAACCAACCATCAGAACGGCTTGACCACGACGAGGATCGTGATCGCCAACAACAACAGCACCGGCAGTTCATTGAACCAGCGGTAGAACGTGTGCGAGCGCTTGTTGGCGCCGGCTTCAAACTTGCGCAGCAGCACTCCGCAGCCATGGTGATAGCCGATCGTCACGAGCACCAGCGCCAGCTTTGCGTGCATCCAGCCATTGGGCGGATACATGCCGATGCGGTAGCCGAGGAACAGCCACAGGCCGAGCAGGATCGCCACGATCGCCAGCATGGTCGTGAAGCGGAACAGCTTGCGCGCCATGATCAACAGGCGCGTGATCGCCACGCGCTCGGTTTCCATGGCGAGGTTGACGAAGATGCGCGGCAGGTAGAAGAGTCCTGCAAACCACGACGCGATAAAGACGATGTGAAAGGCTTTGACCCAGAGCATGTCGTTCTCGTTGAAGCAATGCGCGCCGCTCGTGGCGGCGCGCTGGTGGTGAGCCGGATCAGGTGCGGATCTCGCCGTGCCCGAACACGACGTACTTGAGCGAGGTCAGCCCCTCCAGCCCGACCGGCCCGCGTGCGTGGAGCTTGTCGTTGGAGATGCCGATCTCCGCCCCCAGCCCATACTCGAAACCGTCGGCAAAGCGCGTGGAGGCATTGATCATCACGCTGGCCGAATCGACCTCGCGCAGGAAGCGCATGCCGGTCGAGTAGTTCTCGGTGATGATCGAATCGGTGTGCGCCGAGCCGTAGGTGTTGATGTGCTCGATGGCGGCATCCAGGCCGTCGACCGTGCGGATCGAGAGGATCGGGGCCAGGTACTCGGTATGCCAGTCGGCTTCGACGGCATCCTTGAGGTTGCCGAAGCCCGCGGCTTCCAGGGTGGCGCGCGTCTGCGCACACACGCGCAGCTCCACCCCCTTCTCCTGGTAGATCTTCACCAGTGGCGGCAGTGCACGCGCGGCAATGTCGCGCGAGACGAGCAGCGTTTCCATCGTGTTGCACGGCGCGTAGCGCTGGGTCTTGGCGTTGTCGCACACGCGCACGGCCTTCTCGATGTCGGCATCGGCGTCGATGTAGACGTGGCAGATGCCGTCCAGGTGCTTGATCATCGGCACGCGCGCCTCTTCCATCAGGCGTGCGATCAGGCTCTTGCCACCGCGCGGCACGATCACGTCGACGTATTCCGTCATGGTGATGAGCTTGCCGACGGCGGCCCGGTCCGTGGTGGCCACTACCTGCACGGCGTTGGCGGGCAGGCCCGCGTCGGCCAATCCTTCCTCGATGAGCGCGGCCAGCGCGCCGTTCGACTCGATGGCTTCCGAGCCGCCACGCAGGATGGTCGCATTGCCTGACTTGATGCACAGCGCAGCGGCATCGACGGTCACGTTCGGGCGCGACTCATAGATGATGCCGATCACGCCGAGCGGCACACGCATCTGGCCGACCTGGATGCCGGTCGGGCGGAACTTCATGTTGCTGATCTCGCCGATGGGGTCGGGTAGCGCGGCGATCTGCTCCAGGCCCGCTGCCATGGTGTCGATGGCGCGATCGGTGAGCGTGAGCCGATCGACAAAGGCAGCATCCTGCCCGTTGGCGCGCGCACGCTCGACGTCGCGGGCGTTGACCTCCTTGAGCTTGGCGGCATCGCGGCGGATGGCGGCGGCGATATGCAGCAGCGCGCGATTCTTCTGCGCGGTGCCGGCACGTGCCATGCCGCGCGAGGCGACACGCGCCTGCCGGCCGACGAGGGCCATGTATTCGTTCACGTCGAGCTGCTTCATGATGGTCGCGGCCGGCGCATGCACCGGCGATTCAGATTCAAGTGAGAAGGGAAGGCGCCGGCTACACGGCGACCGGGAGGCTGCCGGGGCGCGCAACGCGCATTGCCAGCTGCAGCAGGCCATCCCATGGCTCGGCCGGCAGCGACGGTTCGCGCAGGCCCTTGACCTGCCGGTCGAGCCTGGCGGCCATGGCCAGCGCATCTTCCAGTTCCCGCTGCGACAGGCGCTGCGCCGCCTGCGGCACCAGCCGCTCACGCGGGCCCCAGACCCGCAGCTCGCGCAGCATCGAGGCCACCGGCTTGCCCAGGGCGGCGCCCGAGGCGATTTTTGATAATACGCGAATTTCCTCGGTCAACGTCCACAGCACCAGCACCGTGGCCTCACCCTCGCCGCGCAGGCCTTCGAGCATGCGCACCAGGCGCGGCACGTCGCCGGCCAGCATCGCCTCGGACAGCTTGAACACGTCATAGCGCGCCACGTTGAGCACCGCATCGTGCACATCGTCGAACGTCAGCACGCCCGGCGGGTGCAGCAGGCCCAACTTCTGGATTTCCTGATAGGCGGCCAGCAGGTTGCCCTCCACGCGATCGGCAATAAATTGCAGGGCACGTCGACCCGGCTCGCCGGGTTCCACGCGCTGCTGCTGGCGGGCAAGACGTTCGCCGATCCAGCCGGGCAGCTTGGTGCGATCCACGGATTCGACCTTGATCGACACGCCGGCGCCTTCCAGCGCGGCAAACCATGCCGACTTTGCCGTCGCAAAGTCCAGGCGCGGCAGCGTGATCAGCGTGATGGTGTCGGTGGCAGGGCCGGACGGCGTGCCCGCGGCAAGGGCGCGCAGGGCTTCGCCGCCATCCTTGCCGGGCTTGCCGGACGGAATGCGCAACTCGACGATCTTGCGATCGCCGAACAGCGACATCGACTGCTGCGCCTCCGTCACGCGCGACCACGAAAAGCCGCGCTCGACGCTCATCACTTCGCGCTCGGTGAAGCCCTGGGCGCGTGCGGCCTGACGCAGCGCATCGACGGCCTCGAGCACGAGCAGGTGCTCGTCGCCGTGCACCACATACAGCGGCGCCAGGCCCTTGGCGGCGGCCTGCTTCAGGTGCCCTTCGAGCGCGTCGAGCCGCAGTTGCATGACGGGGCGGCCGCCGCTTACGACGGCAATTTGACAGCGGCCAGCCGGCGCACCAGCTGGTTGACGACATCGCCCTGCATGTCGCGGTAGAGCGCCGCTTCCTCGTAGTCCTTGGCGAGCACCTGCGTCTCGTTGTACGAGAGGTCGCGGAACTGCGTGATCTCCGACGGCGGGATCAGCAGATTGTCGCGCGCATCGCGCAGCTGGAACCGGAAGCGGTACGTGATGCGGTACTCGCGCACCACGCCCTGCGGCGTGAGCGACGAGATCGTCTTCACGCGGTCCTCGGCCAGCACGTCGAGCAGCGCATCGGCGTCCTTCTTGTCCGACACGATGACCGTGTCGGATCCGTTGTCGATCAACCGGCGCAGCTGCGCGCGCATCTGCGAGTTCTGCGGCAGGTTGATGTACAGCTTCTTGAAGGCGAAGTCGGTATTGCCGCGCAAGTGGAAACCGCAGGCGGACAGCACCGGCAAAGCCACAGCCAGCGCGAAGACGGTACGGCCGAAGTGGCGACGAGACAGCGACATAACCTTGCGTTCCTTGAGTGAGGGGCCCAATCAGGCCACCACGTTCACCAGACGGCCGGGCACCACGATGATCTTCTTCGGCGGCTTGCCGTCGGCAAAGCGCTGCACGGCCTCGTCCTTGGCGGCGAGCGCTTCGATGGTGGCGCGGTCGGCATCGGCCGGCACCACGATGCTGCCGCGCACCTTGCCGTTGACCTGCAGCACGAGTTCGATCTCGCTCTGCACCAGCGCATTCTCATCGACCTGCGGCCACGGGCCGTCGAGCAGGTCGCCATACACGCCTGCATAGCCGAGCTCCTGCCACAGTACATGCGTGATGTGCGGCACCACCGGGTACAGCACCCGCAGCAGGATGCCAAAGCCTTCACGGCGCGCGTCGGCGCCCGCGTCCTTGGCGCCTTCCAGCGCGTTGAGCATCTTCATCGTCGCAGACACGACGGTGTTGTACTGCAGGCGCTCGTAGTCGTAGTTGGCCTGCTTGAGCACGGTGTACAGTTCGCGGCGCAGCGTGCGGTCGGCATCGGTGGCACCGGCAACGACGCCATTGCCATGTCCCGCGCGAATCGCATCTCCATGTACGACGCCGAAGTTCCACACGCGGCGCAGGAAGCGCGAGGCGCCCTCCACACCGGCGTCGCTCCATTCGAGCTGCTGCTCGGGCGGCGCGGCAAACATCGTGAACAGGCGCGCCGTATCGGCACCGTACTGGTCAATCAGCGCTTGCGGGTCGATGCCGTTGTTCTTCGACTTCGACATCTTCTCCACGCCGCCGATCACCACCGGCTTCCCGTCGGCCTTGAGCGTGGCGCCCACGGGGCGGCCGCGTTCGTCGGTCTGCACGTCGACGTCCGCCGGGTTGATCCACTGCTTCTTGCCCGCAGCGTCTTCGCGGTAATACGTCTCGTTGAGCACCATGCCCTGCGTAAGCAGGTTGGTGAACGGTTCGTTGAACTTGACGAGGCCCAGGTCGCGCATGACCTTGGTCCAGAAGCGCGCGTACAGCAGGTGCAGGATCGCGTGCTCGATGCCGCCGATGTACTGGTCCATCGGCATCCAGTAATCGTTGCGGGCGTCGACCATCGTGGCGCCGTCCGGGCACGTATAGCGCATGTAGTACCAGCACGAATCGATGAAGGTATCCATCGTGTCGGTCTCGCGGCGCGCGGGCTTGCCGCACGACGGGCACGTGCAATTCAGGAAGCGCGGATCCTTGGCGAGCGGGTTGCCCGTGCCGTCCGGAACGAGGTCTTCGGGCAGACGCACCGGCAGGTCCTGCTCGGGCACCGGCACGACGCCGCAGCTCTCGCAGTGGATCAGCGGGATCGGCGTGCCCCAGTAGCGCTGGCGCGAAATGCCCCAGTCGCGCAGGCGCCAGGTGGTCTTCTTCTCGCCGACGCCCTGAGCGGCCAGGTCGGCGGCCACGGCATCGACGGCTTGCTGATAGTTCAGGCCATCGTACTTGCCGCTGTGGACGAGCACACCGTGCTCCTTGTCAGCGTACCAGTCGGCCCAGGTGGTGGTGTCGTACGGCTGGCCCTTCACATCCACGACCTGCTTGATCGGCAGGCCGTACTTGTTGGCGAACGCGAAGTCGCGCTCATCGTGCGCGGGCACGCCCATCACGGCGCCGTCGCCGTAGCTCATGAGCACGTAGTTGCCGACCCACACCGGCACGGGCTCGCCCGTGAGCGGGTGCGTGACCGTCAGGCCGGTCGGCATGCCCTTCTTTTCCATGGTCGCCATGTCGGCTTCCATGACGCTGCCGTGCTTGCATTCGTCGATGAAGGCCGCGAGTGCCGGGTTGGTCTGCGCGGCATGCGTGGCGATCGGGTGTTCGGCCGCCACGGCGCAGAAGGTGACTCCCATGATGGTGTCGGCGCGCGTGGTGAAGACGTACAGTTTGCCGTCATTGATCGGCTTGCCATCTTCGCCCGGGATGGTGTGCGGGAACGCAAAGCGCACGCCCTCGCTCTTGCCGATCCAGTTCTGCTGCATCAGCTTGACGCGCTCCGGCCAGCCCAGTGCATCCAGATCGGAGAGCAGTTCCTGCGCGTACTCGGTGATGCGCAGGTAGTACATCGGGATCTCGCGCTTTTCCACCACCGCGCCCGAGCGCCAGCCGCGCCCGTCGATCACCTGTTCGTTGGCGAGCACGGTCTGGTCGACCGGATCCCAGTTCACGGTGCCAGTCTTGCGGTAGGCGATGCCCTTCTCGAGCATCTTCAGGAACAGCCACTGGTTCCAGCGGTAGTAGTTGGGGTCGCAGGTGGCGACCTCGCGCGACCAGTCGATCGCCAGGCCCATCGACTGCATCTGCTTCTTCATGTAAGCGATGTTGTCGTAGGTCCAGGTGGCCGGGGCCACGCCGTTGTTGAGCGCCGCGTTCTCCGCCGGCATGCCGAAGGCGTCCCACCCCATCGGCATCAGGACGTTGTACCCCTTCATGCGCAGATGACGCGTCATCACGTCATTGATCGTGTAGTTGCGCACGTGGCCCATGTGCAGCTTGCCCGACGGATACGGCAGCATCGAGCAGGCGTAGAACTTGGGCTTGTCCGAGCCGTCAGCGGCGCGCGCGTGTTCGGTCACGCGATAGGCGTCTTTGGCCTGCCAGTGTTGTTGCGCCAGCTGTTCAACGTCAGACGGGGAATATTTCTCTTGCATGGTGACGGAACGCCCGGATGCTGCGGGCGATTGCAGCCGCGGCGCCTGCGCGCGCGGCCGGATTGGATAACGGAAAAGGCCCGATTATACCGTCGCCACCCGCCCCGCCGGAGCCGCGGCAACGGCGCAAGAAGGCGCCGGACAGGCCTGCCGGCGCCTCTTTTTGTGCGCTTGCTACAGGCCCAGCACGTCGTTCATGTCGTACAGGCCCTTCTTGCCGGCCACGAACACCGCTGCGCGCACCGCGCCCTCGGCATACGACTGCCGCGTGTTGGAGCGATGCGTGATCTCGATGCGCTCGCCTTCGCCGGCAAACAGCACGGTGTGGTCGCCGACGATGTCGCCACCGCGCACGGTGGCAAAGCCGATGGTGCCCAGCTCGCGCGGGCCGGTCTCGCCTTCGCGCGCATAGACGGCGCGGTCGGCCAGCCGGGTGCCCTGCGCCTCGGCCACGATCTCGCCCATCTTGAGCGCGGTGCCCGACGGCGCATCGATCTTATGCTTGTGGTGTGCCTCGATGATCTCGACATCGTAGCCCTGCGCCAGGATCTTGGCCGCCACTTCGATCAGCTTGAACGTGGCGTTCACGCCCACGCTCATGTTGGGCGCCCAGACCACGCCGATCGACTCGCCGTAGGTCTTGAAGCTGGCCTTCTGCTCGGCCGAGAAGCCGGTGGTGCCGATCACCACGGCCTTGCCGAGTTCACGCGCGATGTCCAGGTGGTGGATCGTCGCGTCAGGGCGGGTGAAATCGATCAGCACGTCAGCCTGCGACAGGCCTGCGCGCACATCGTCGGTCACGATCACGCCCGTGGCCTTGCCAAGCCTAGCGCCGGCGTCCTGCCCCACGGCATCGCTGCCCGGACGATCCAGCGCAGCGCCCAGCGTCACGCCGGGGGTGCGCAATACGGTGTCGATCAGCATCTGGCCCATGCGGCCCGAGGCGCCTGCAATCGCGATTTTCATGTCGGTGGAAGCGAAAAGCTGCAAAAGGGGAAACGGTCTGTAAAACGCACAAGCGGCGGAACCCGTCCGCCGCTCGCTCGAAGTCGTGATGCCGGCGCGCTGGCTATGCGCGCTTCACGGCGTTTACTGCGATTGGGTGGCCGGCGGCGGAACGCTGGTATCCGTGCCACCGCCGCCGCTGCGGCGCTCCGGCAGCGTCACGTCGACGTTGTTCTTCGAGCCGGCGGTCGATTGCACACGGTCGCTCACTTCGGCCGACGGGATGGACGGCGCACGCGATGCCGGCGCTGCGCCCGCCGCTGCAGCGGCCTGGGCAGCGTCCTTCTTCGGACGCTTAATGCCGTCGATCTCGGCAATCAGGTCCTGCTCCGACGGCAGGTCTTCAGCCCCGGCCCATTTAGCCAAGCGATCGCCGTCGAACCACACCGTCAGCTTGCGCTCCTGCACGACGTTGGTATTGCCGCGCTTGAACGAGAAGATGTAGTCCCAGCGGTTGGCGTGGAACATGTCGGTCAGCAGCGGCGAACCGAGCACGAAGCGCACCTGGTCGCGCGTCATGCCTTCTTTGAGCTGCGCGGCCTGCTCGCGCGACACGAAGTTGCCCTGCACGATATCGATGCGATACGGCGTGATGGCATTCGCGATCCTGCGCGTGGTGCTGTCATAGGTGCCGCACCCGGCCAGCAACGCCGACGCGGCGAGCATGGCGCCCATCAACAGGCCGCCGCGACGGGCGACATGGGCAAAACGGGCAGGACTGCGCGCAAAGGAAAAGGTCATGAGCGATCGGCCTTCAAACGGTTCCGGGGCAAGCCCGGCACGGGGGGTTCTGGCGACGGCCCGGGCACCTGAGGCAGGCCCGTCAATGGGACTTTTATCGCCAAAACCCTTATGATTGGAATATCCGAACATTGTACTCTAGGGAGCCTGGCGCATGCCGAGTCCTGCAGACCTCAAGAACATCGGTCTGAAAGCCACGGTGCCGCGGTTGAAGATTCTCGAGATCTTTCAGACCAGCGATGAGCGCCACATGAGCGCTGAAGACGTGTACCGCATCCTGCTCGCGGAACACATGGACATTGGCCTGGCCACGGTCTATCGCGTCCTCACGCAGTTCGAGCAGGCGGGCCTGCTGTCGCGCAACAACTTCGAATCCGGCAAGGCGATCTACGAACTCAACGAAGGCAAGCACCATGACCATCTGGTGTGCCTCGATTGCGGCCGCGTGGAAGAATTCTTCGATGCCGAGATCGAGCAGCGCCAGCAGAGCATTGCCCGCGCACGCGGCTTCGCGCTGCAGGAACACGCGCTGTCGCTCTACGGCAACTGCACGAAAGAGCCCTGCCCGCACCGCCCGAAACGCTGACGCATTGCTCCAGGGAAAAAGAAACGGCCGCTTCATCTGCGGCCGTTTTTGTTGAGGCGGGAAGCGCGGGTCACACGGACAACCGCGTCTCACCCTCCTTTTCCGGATCCCCCTTGCTGCTCCTGGCAGCCTTGCCCTTGCCGGAGCCATCGGACGGCAGCGTCGGATGACCTGAGGCATCCACGGGCTGCCCTGTGTATTCGGCCACGACCTGCTTGAACAACTGGCGCGCCCACACGAGCATCGGGTGCGTGTTGCGGCTACGGTGCCACAGCATGTTCAGGCCAAGGACGGTTTCGAGTTCGGTGGGCAGCGGGAAGGCGTTCAGCTCGTACGTCTGGCAGACCAGCTCTTTCATCAGCGAATTGACCGTGAAGATCATGTCGGTTTGCGCCGCCACCTCGGCCTGCGTGCGCCAGCCGTGCACGGTCATGGTCGAATTGCGCTTGAGCCCGCGCTGCTGCAAGGCGTAGTCGAGCGGGATCAGCGACGGCGCGACGCGGGCGCCGGGGCTGCCCTGCGCCACGAAGATGTGCTCGCAGTCGAGGTACTGCTCGAGCGTGCAGCCATTGCCCAGGATCGGGTGGCCCTTGCGTGCGCAGACCCACATGTTGAAGGAGGTCACGACCTCTTCCACGATCTCGGGATGGCGCGTCGGGAAAGGCGAGAACGCCAGATCCAGCTCATTGGCGCGCATGGCGGCCACGTCGGCCTCCCACGACGACGACTCGGTCAGCCGGACCTGCAGGCCCGGCGCGAGGCGCTTGATGCGCAGCAGGAAGCGGTCGAACAAGGCATCGCCGAGCGTGCCGGCAAAGCTGATGTTGAAGGTGCCCGTCGCCTCGGCCGGCTCGAACGCGGCGATATCGCCCTCGTTGATGGCGGCCCACAGATCGAGCATCTCGCGGACCTTCGGGCCGAGTTCCAGCGCCTTGGGGGTCGGGGTCAGCCCGTGCGGAACACGAATGAAGAGGGGATCATCGAAGATTTCCCGCAGGCGGCCCAGCGAATGCGACACCGCCGGCGCCGTCATGTGCATCTTTTCTGCCACGTAGGTGGCGTTCCGCTTGCTGAGCAGCTCGACAAAAATCACCAACAGTTTGGTATCGACGTTGACCATGGGACGCCTTGGCTCAGACACATTGGAAGGTGCAGGGGCAACCATTGCCGAGGCAATGGGCCCGGTGCGGCAGACGCGGTTGCCGCACCCGAATGTAGTATTTGTTCAGTGTACGGAAGGCAACCCGAATTTCAAAGCAAATTCCAATGGACGCGCACGTCCGGTTGACCCCGTTGCAAACGTTTTCCTCCAACTGTATAACAAAAAAAGCGCCGCTGGCCGAAGGAATGCCGGCCACCGGTTAAAAGAAAACGCGCCCGAAGGCGCGTTTTTTCCTGGGCGGCGTACCGGCTTACTTGGCCACCACGCGGGCCATTTCGAGCACCTTGTTCGAGTAGCCCCATTCGTTGTCGTACCAGCTCACGACCTTGATGAAGGTGCCGTCCAGCGCGATACCGGCTTCGGCGTCGAAGATCGAGGTGCGCGCATCGCCGCGGAAATCCGTAGCGACGACCTTGTCCTCGGTGTAGCCGAGCACGCCCTTCAGGGCGCCTTCGCTCTGCGCCTTCATTTCGGCGCAGATTTCGTCGTACGTGGCGGACTTTTCCAGCTCGACGGTCAGGTCGACCACCGACACGTCGGAGGTCGGCACGCGGAACGACATGCCGGTCAACTTCTTGTTCAGCTGCGGGATCACCACGCCCACGGCCTTGGCGGCGCCGGTGGAGGACGGGATGATGTTTTCCAGGATGCCGCGGCCGCCGCGCCAGTCCTTGTTGGACGGGCCGTCAACGGTCTTCTGCGTGGCGGTGGCAGCGTGCACGGTCGTCATCAGACCGCGCTTGATGCCCCACTTGTCGTTCAGCACCTTGGCAACCGGTGCCAGGCAGTTGGTCGTGCACGAAGCGTTCGAGATGATCGCCTCGCCCTTGTACGTTTCGTGGTTCACGCCATACACGAACATCGGGGTGTCGTCCTTCGACGGGGCCGACATGATCACCTTCTTGGCGCCTGCGTCGATGTGCTTCTGTGCGCCTTCCTTGGTCAGGAAGATGCCGGTGGATTCGACCACCACGTCTGCGCCGACTTCGCCCCACTTCAGTTCGGCCGGATCCTTGACCGCGGTCAGGCGGATCTTCTTGCCGTTGACGACCAGCGTGTTGCCGTCGACCGAGACTTCACCCTCGAAGCGGCCGTGCACCGAGTCGTACTTCAGCATGTACGCCAGATAGTCGGGCTCGAGCAGGTCGTTGATGGCAACGACTTCGATGTCCTTGAAGTTGGCGACGGCGGCGCGGAACACCATGCGTCCGATGCGGCCGAAGCCATTGATGCCGATCTTGATGGTCATGGTCAGTCTCCTGATAGCAGAAAAGAAATCGACGAAAGCAACGCGGCACCTCGTGGGTGCCGCGCGCGCAAATTCAGTTAGGCAATGACGCTCTTGGCGGTGTTCGCCACGTTCTCGACCGTGAAGCCGAAGTGCTTGAACAGCACGCCTGCCGGGGCGGATTCACCGAACGTGTCGATGCCCACCACGGCCTGCACCTGGTACTTCCACCAGAAGTCGGTCACACCGGCTTCGACGGCAATGCGCGGCACGCCATGCGGCAGCACACCGGCCTTGTACGCGGCGTCCTGCTTGTCGAACACCGTGGTGGACGGAATCGACACCACGCGCGCGTGAATGCCCTCGGCGGCGAGCTGGTCGGCTGCACCGACGGCCAGGCCGACTTCCGAGCCGGTGGCGATGATGACCACGTCCGGCTTGCCGTTGGCGGCATCGCGGAGCACATAGCCGCCGCGCGCAATGGCCTCGCGCGTGGCCGGATTGCGCGCCTGGAACGGCAGGTTCTGGCGGCTGAAGATCAGGCAGCTCGGGCCATGCTGGCGCTCGATGGCGGCAGCCCAGGCCACGGCGGTTTCGGTGGTGTCGGCCGGACGCCACACATCCATGTTGGGGATCAGGCGCAGGCTGGCGACGTGCTCGATCGACTGGTGCGTCGGGCCGTCTTCGCCCAGGCCGATGGAGTCGTGCGTAAAGACGAAGATCGAGCGGATCTTCATCAGCGCGGCCATGCGCAGCGCGTTGCGGCTGTAGTCGGAGAACGTCAGGAACGTGCCGCCGTACGGGATGTAACCGCCGTGCAGCGCGATGCCGTTCATGATGGCGCTCATGCCGAACTCGCGCACGCCGTAGTTGATGTGGTTGCCCCAGGCGTCCACACGCACGGCCTTGCTGCCGCTCCAGTTGGTCAGGTTCGAGCCCGTCAGGTCGGCCGAGCCGCCCAGCAGTTCGCCCAGCACCGGACCGTACGCTTCGAGGGTGTTCTGGCTCGCCTTGCGCGTGGCGATGGTCTCGGCCTTGAGTTCGCACTTCTCGATGAACGCGTCGACGGCCTTTTCAAAGCTGGCGGGCAGTTCGCCGCGCATGCGGCGCTCGAATTGCTCGGCTTCGGCCGGGTAGCGGTCGGAATAGGCATCGAACAGCGCATTCCAGGCCTTCTCCAGCGCCTGGCCCTGGCCCTTGGCGTCCCACGCGTCGTACACGGCTTGCGGCACTTCGAACGGGGCGTGCGGCCAGGCCAGCGCTTCACGCGCAGCGGCAATTTCCACCCCGCCCAGCGGGGCGCCATGCACGTCGTGGCCGCCTTGCTTGTTCGGCGCGCCCTTGCCGATCACGGTGCGGCAGCAGATCAGCGTCGGCTTGTCGGACTTCTTCGCTTCGGCAATGGCGGCGTCCACGGCGTCGACGTTGTGGCCGTCCACGGCGCGGATCACGTTCCAGCCGTACGCTTCGAAGCGCTTCGGGGTGTCGTCGTTGAACCAGTGGACGACGTCGCCGTCGATCGAGATGCCGTTGTCGTCCCACAGCGCGATCAGCTTGTTCAGCTTGAGCGTGCCGGCCAGCGAGCAGGCTTCGTGGCTGATGCCTTCCATCAGGCAGCCGTCGCCCAGGAAGACGTAGGTGTGGTGGTTGACGATGTCAAAGCCGGGGCGGTTGAACTCCTGGCCCAGGAGGCGCTCGGCCAGTGCCATGCCGACGGCGTTGGTGATGCCCTGGCCCAGCGGGCCGGTCGTCGTCTCGACGCCCGGGGTGATGCCGTATTCGGGGTGGCCGGCGGTCTTGCTGTGCAACTGGCGGAAGTTCTTCAGTTCCGACATCGGCAGGTCATAGCCGGTCAGGTGCAGCAGCGCGTAGATCAGCATCGAGCCGTGGCCGTTGGACAGCACGAAGCGGTCGCGATCGGGCCAGCGCGGGTTCAGCGGGTTGTGCCGCAGGTGGCGACTCCACAGTGCCACGGCGATGTCAGCCATGCCCATCGGCGCGCCGGGGTGGCCAGAGTTGGCCTGCTGGACGGCGTCCATGGCAAGCACGCGGATGGCATTGGCCATCAGCTGGGTGGGCTGGGTCGTATTCGAGTGGAGTGCGGGGGCGGTCATGCGAACCTGCGGGCGGAAAGACGGTAGGCGGGAAAACCGCGATTTTACCAGACCGACACGGCCCGGCTGGGGCCGTTTTGGCGATCTTCGGCCCGCCCGCTGCCCTCCCCCGCCCGGCTTACCACTCCGCGACGGAGCCGTCTGCGTGTCGCCACACGGGGTTGCGCCAGTCGGGGGCTTCCTTGCTGCGTTCGATGACCAGCGCCTCGTCGATGTCCACGCCCAGGCCGGGCAGGCGCGGCGGGCGGATATAGCCGCCTTCCAGCGCGAAGTCGGCCTTGTTCCGCACGTAATCGAGCAGTTCGGCGCCCTTGTTGTAATGGATCCCCATGCTCTGTTCCTGCAACGTGGCGTTCCAGCTGACGAAATCCACGTGCAGGCAGGCCGCCAGCGCGATGGGGCCAAGCGGACAATGCGGCGCCAACGCCACATCGTAAGCCTCGGCCATGGCGGCGATCTTCACGCATTCGGTAATGCCGCCCGCGTGAGACAGGTCCGGCTGCAGGATCGACACCCCGCCTGCCTCCAGCACCCGCTTGAAGTCGAAGCGCGAGAACATGCGCTCGCCAGCGGCGATGGGCAGATGGGTGTGGGCGGCCAGGCGGGCATAGGTTTCGGCCTGCTCGGCCAGCACGGGCTCTTCGATAAAGAGCGGGCGATACGGCTCCAGCTCCTTGATGAGCACCCTGGCCATCGGCGCAGACACACGACCGTGAAAATCCAGCCCGAATTCGACAGTGTTGCCAAACGCCGAGCGGATCTCGGCAACCTTGGCCACCGCCGCGTCCACCGCGCGGGACGTGTCGATGATGCCCATCTCTTCGCAGCCGTTGAGCTTGAAGTGATCGAAGCCGCCGGCCTGCAGCGCCTTCATGCCGGCAATCACGTCGGCCGGGCGGTCGCCGCCGACCCAGCTGTAGGTGCGCATCTTGTCGCGCACGAGGCCGCCGAGCAGTTCGTACACCGGCACGCCCAGCACCTTGCCCTTGATGTCCCACAGCGCCTGGTCGATGCCGGCGATGGCACTCATCAGGATCGGCCCGCCGCGGTAGAAGCCGGCGCGGTACATGGTCTGCCAGAGGTCGTTGATGCGGCTCGGGTCCTGGCCGACGAGGTAGTCGGACAGCTCGTGCACCGCCGCTTCCACCGTGCGCGCACGGCCTTCGATGACGGGCTCGCCCCAGCCGGTGACGCCCTCGTCGGTCTCGACTTTCAGGAACATCCAGCGCGGAGGCAGGCGGTAGGTGGTCAGGCGGGTGATTTTCATGGATCGAATCGAAGGTGCGTTCAGGTGCGGACAGATTGGACGGCGCGGTAGGCCGCGACAAAGGCGCGCGCGCGTTCGGCGGTGCGCTCGGCGGGCTGGCCGGGGCGATACAGGTCGCTGCCGAGCCCGGCGCCGATGCAGCCGGCGGCAAGGTAATCGGCAAGGTTCTCCGGCGTGATGCCGCCGACGGCAAATACCGGCACGTCAGCGGGCAGCACGGCCTTGAGCGCCCGGACATAACCGGTCCCGAGATTGCCGGCCGGGAAGATCTTCAGCGCCTGCGCGCCTGCGTCGAGCGCGGCAAAAGCCTCGGTGGCGGTCATGCAGCCGATACAGGTGACGAGGCCGGCGTGGACGGCAGCGCGGATCACCGGCGTATGCGTGTTGGGCGTGACGACCAGCTTGCCGCCGGCCGCGACCATCAGGTCAACGTCTTCGGGGCGCAGCACGGTGCCCGCGCCGATCAGCGCGCGGTCGCCAAAGGCACGCGCGGCGAGCTGCACGCTCTGCGCCCAGTCCGGCGAGTTCAGCGGAATTTCGATGGCGTCGAAACCGGCATCGACCAGCGCCTGCGTGTGCGCGAGCACCTCGTCAGGCCGGATGCCGCGCAGGATGGCGATCAGCGGAAGGTGGGTTGTCCAGGTCATTCGTGATAGAGCTGCGAGCGGCCGCCATCGATGAGGATGTCGGTCGCGTTGATGAAGCGCGCCTCGTCGGAGGCGAGGAACAGCGCGGTGTAGGCCACTTCTTCGGGCTCGCCAATGCGCTTGCACGGCAACAGCTCGGCCTGGCGGCGGCGTTCGGCTTCCGGATCGGGGGCAGCGGCAAAGCCGGCCTCGGCAATCGGCGTGAGGATCAGTCCCGGCGAAATCGAATTGACGCGGATACCGCGCGCTGCATATTCGATACCCAGCGCACGCGTGAGCCCGATCAGCCCATGCTTGGCCACCGGATACGGAAACGCGCCCGGAATGATCTTGTGCCCGTGCACCGACGCGATGTTGACCATGCTGCCCGCCCCGCGCGCCAGCATGTGCGGCAGCACGGCGCGCGCGCAATGCCACGCACCTTCCAGATCGACGGAAAGGCAGCGCGCCCAGTCGTCCTCGCTCAACTCGAGCGGATCGGCAAACACGTTGATGCCGGCGTTGTTGACCAGCACATCGATGCCGCCGAAGCGCTCGACGCCCGCGGCGACCATTGCGTCGATCTGGGCGCGGTCGCGCACGTCGGCTTGCACGAGGAGGATGTTGTCGTTGCCAACGCTGTTGCCAATTTCGGCGGCAAAGGCTTCGGCGCGCGCGTCACGCACCAGCGCGTTGACGATCACGCGCGCGCCGTGCTGCGCGAACAGCTTGGCAATCGCGCCGCCAATGCCTTGCGTGGCGCCCGTGACCAAGGCGACCTTGCCGGCAAGACGCGGCGGAAAAGACATCGGAGAAACAGTCATGCGTCAGTTCGGTTCACGGTGAATTGATAGCTGCGCTGCAGGCTCTGGCCCGTGCCGAGAACCGTCAGCCCGTGGTCTTGCGCCAGGCCGGGCAAGTTGTGCGCGTTGATGGCGTGGTCGACCGGCTCGAAGCAGAAGAAGTCGTACCCGGCTGGGGTGTACAGCACATAGCGCGACGTGTCGGCCGTGATCTGCACAGACACGCGGCGGCTGGGCCAGTCGATCTCGGCGTGGCCATCCCAGCCTTCAAAGCTGTGATTGATGGCGGCGTTGGCTTCGAGCTTCCGGAGCTTGCGAAAGTCTGCATCTGCATGTGGCGCCTGCAGAACCGTCGGCAGATGGTCCGATGCGGATTCCCACATGGCCGTGGCGCTGGCGAGCAACCGAACATCGGGCGTGCGCGGAAAGAACGGATGCACGCCCAGCCCGAACGGCAGCGGCGCGCCTTCGTTGCGTACCGTCAGCGAGATTTCCAGCGTGTTGCCCGCGAGCGTGTAGCGCTGCGTCGTCAGGTAGCGGAAGGGGCGGCCGTGGTGGACCGTTGCGGCGAGTTCGACTGACGTGTCCGTTTGTGAGACCACCTCCCACGGCATCAGCCAGCCGTGGCCGTGCAGCGGATACGCTTCGTCGTCACGCGTGCCCGGCACGTCGATGGTCCGCCCCTCGAACTGGAAGCGCCCACCGCCGATGCGGTTGGACCACGGCACGAGCGGAAAACAGGCGAGCGCTCTCGGATCGTGCAGCGCGGCTTCTGATGTCCCCGGCCGGAAGATCGGCGCGACATCGCCGTCACGCAGCAGATCGAAACGTAGCAAGCCGCCACCGGCTTCGGGCAATACCTCGGCGCGCAGCGTGCCGTTTTCAAGCTGCAATGTAGGCATGGCCGAACCGGCCCTCCGGCAATCCCCGTACGCCCGGCACGGCAAGCTGCAACGTCGCGCCGGCATGCACGTCTTCTGCCAGGCGGCGCGCCGACAAACCGTCGCGCGCCGTCGTCAGATACAGCGTGTCGAGCGCCTCGCCGCCAAATGCCGGGCATGTGGGCTGCGAAGCCGGCACGGACACGCGCGCCAGCACGCGGCCGTCCGGTGCGTAGCGCGTCAGTCGGTTGCCGCCCCACTCGGCATTCCACAGGCAGCCGTCTGCGTCGACGGTGGAGCCATCCGGCGAGCCCTTGTGGGCGCCATCGGCATCCTGGTCACGCAGATCGGCGAAGACGCGAATATTGGCGACTGCGCCGGTCTGCCCGTCGTAGTCGCACGCGTGGATGCGGCGGCTGAGCGTATCGCACCAGTACATCGTCCCGCCGTCGGGGCTGAAGGCAATGCTGTTGGCAATCGCGATGGAGGGCAGCGCCAGGCGTTGCAGCACGCCCATCGGCGTGAAGCGGTAGAAGCTGCCAGTCGGTTCGGGGCCGCCTTCATGCAAGGTGCCGAAGACGTAATTGCCGGTGCGGTCTGCGCGACCGTCATTGATGCGCGTGGTCGGGTTGTCGGATTCGACGTCGGCCAGCAGCGTGAGCGCGCCGGTGCGCGTGTCGAAGCGGGCGATGTTCTTGGCAAGGCCGAGGATCAGCACGCCGGGCTCGTCCGTCAGCACGAAAGAGCCCACGCGTTGCGGCAGCGGCCATTGACGCTCCTGCCCCGTCGCCGGATCGTGCTGCCACAGCAGCGATTCCTGGATGTCAGTCCACCAGAGCACGCGCAGGGCGTCGTCCCAGACGATGCCTTCGCCCAGCGTGCAGCGCAGATCGGACAGCGTGGTTGCGGTTGTCATCTGCACGGCCTCACTCACGGCCGCCACGGTTCTTCAACTGGTCGACCAGCACCGCTGCCAGCAGGATCGCGCCGCGCACGAGGTACTGATAGAACGCGTCGATGTTCAGCAGGTTCATCGCGTTCTGCACGGTGCCCATGATGAGCACGCCGACCAGCACCCCGCTGATGGTTGCGCGGCCGCCGAGCAGCGACACGCCGCCCAGCACGCAGGCCGAAATCACGTTCAGCTCAAAGCCTTGCGCCGCATTCGGCTGGCCGCTGGTGATGCGCGCCGCCAGGATCACGCCGGCCAGCGCGGCAATCACGCCCTGGATCAGGAAGATCACGATGCGCGTCATGTTGACGTTCACGCCGGCCAGCCGCGCGGCTTCCGGGTTGCCGCCAATCGCCAGCGTATTGCGGCCGTAGATCGTCTTGTTGAGCAGCACACCAAACACGACAAAGCACAGCGCCGCGACCCACACCGGCGTCGGCACACCAAAAAAGATCGTGTTGCCGAGGTCGAAGAAATCCATGTCGGACACGCCCACCGCCTGCCCGTGCGAGGCGATGAATGCGAGGCCCCGCACGATTTCCATCGTGGCCAGCGTTGTGATCAGCGCATTGATCTTCAGCTTGGCGATCACGAAACCATTGATGCCGCCGATGATCGCGCCCGCCACCAGGCTCGCGCCAATGCCGAGTGCAATGCTGCCGGTGGCGTTGATGATCATGGCGCACAGCACGCCGGCAAACGCGACCGTGGAGCCGATCGACAGATCGAAATCACGCGACGCCAGGCAGAACATCATCGTGCAGGCAACCATGCCGATCTGCGAGACGGACAACGCAAGGCCGACCATGTTCTGCCACGAGAAGAAATACTCGACGGAGAACGACAGCGCGGCAAAGAGAATGGCGAAGATCAGCGGCAGGCTGAAATCGTCCAGCAGGCGAAGCAGGCGCGTCTTGTTCATGGCAGAGCGTGCCGATGCGGCAAGCGCATCGGAATGTTGCAGGGGTTGAGACTGGGACATCTTGGACTCCGGGGTTCTCATGCCGCCAGCGGCGGCAAAGGTGCGGACGGCAACGGCGCGGACTCTGGCCGCAGCGCGAGCTTGAGCACGGCCTGCTCGCTGGCCTGTTCGCGCGGCAATTCGCCGGCGATGCGGCCTTCGCTCATCACGAGCACGCGGTCGGCCACACCGAGGATTTCCGGCAGCTCGCTGGAAATCATCAGCACGGCCACGCCGCGTTCGGCCAGCTCGTACAGCACCTGGTAGATCTCGTTCTTGGCACCGACATCGATGCCGCGCGTGGGCTCGTCGATGATCAGCACGCGCATGTCGTCTTCGGCCAGCCAGCGCGCCAGAATCGCCTTCTGCTGATTGCCGCCCGACAGCAGGCGGATCGGCTGCTCGCGGTTGGGCGTCTTGATGCGCAGGCGCGTGATGTAGTGATCGGCCGTCTTCGCTTCCTGCCGGTCGTTGACGAACAGGCCGAAGCGGCGCTGGTTGCGCCGGCAGCTGATGTTGATGTTTTCCGACACCGAGCGGCAGCCGATGATGCCCTCTTCCTTGCGGTCTTCCGGGCACAGCACGATGCCTTGGCGGATGGCATCGGCCACATCCCGGATGCGGATCGGCGCGCCATCGAGCGTGATGCTGCCCGCCGTCTTGCGATCGGCCCCGTAGATCAATCGCGCCAGTTCCGAGCGCCCTGCGCCCACCAGCCCGAACAAGCCGACAATCTCGCCGCGGCGTACGGACAGGCTTGCCGGCTCAGCCAGCTTCGGGCCCATCAGGCCATCCACCCGCAAGCGCACCTCGCCCAGCGGCCGCGCGCGGTAATCGAAGATGTCGTCGATCTGGCGGCCGACCATCTGCGCCACCAGCTCGTCGCGCGTGACGTTGGTCATCGATGGGAAATCCGCCACCTTGCGGCCGTCGCGGAAGATCGTGCAGCCATCGCACAGCTCGAAAATCTCATCGAGCCGGTGCGAGATGTAGATCAGCGCACGGCCCTGCGCGCGCAGGTCTTTCACGAGGCGGAACAGGATGTCGGTCTCCCGGATCGACAGCGAACTCGTCGGCTCGTCCAGCGCAATCACCCGCGCATCGCGCAGGATCGCCTTGCAGATCTCGACCATCTGGCGCTGGCCGATCGACAGGTGCTTCAGCTTGGCGCGCGGGTCCAGGTCGACGCCGATGCGGCCGAGCTGCTCGCGCGTCCACGCCATCGCCTCGCGCTGACGGATGAACCCGCCGCTGGCCGGCAGGTGGCCGAGCAGCAGGTTGTCCATCACCGTCAGCTCGGGCACCGTCTGCAGCTCCTGATGGATGACCGCAATGCCGGCATCCAGCGCCGCGCGCGTGGTCGGAAATGCGGTCGGCTTTCCCTCGACGACGATCTGCCCACCATCGGGCTGATAGTCGCCGCCCAGGATCTTCAGCAGCGTCGACTTGCCCGCGCCGTTCTCGCCCAGCAAGCCGTGCACGCGACCGCATTCGATGCCGAACGACACATCGGACAGCGCCCGCACACCCGGAAACACCTTGCTGATGCCACGAAACTCAAGAAACGCCGACATGGCAAGTCTCCTTCAACAACGTCGTCCGCAGGATCACAGACCCATCTCCTGGCGGACCTGCTTCTCGTTCTCGCGCGTCATCAGGCGGCCGCTGGTCAGGATGAGCGGGTCCGGCGCCTTGTTGTTCTTGATCCACTCGTACATGTTGACCGAGGTCTCGTAGCCGTGACGCTTCGGGCTGATGAGCACGGTACCGAAGAAGCCGGTCTTCTCGGGCTTGGCAAATTCGTTGAGCGCCGACTGGCTGCCGCCGATGCCCACCCCGATGATGTCTGCCGGCTTCACGCCATGGCCTTCCGCCGCACGCACGGCGCCCAGCACGGCTTCGTCATTCAAGCCGAAGGCAATCCAGTGCTTGAACTTCGGGTTCTTGGTCAGGGTGATGTTGGCGGCGTTGAACGCGGCCTCGGTATCCGTCTTGGCCTGCGGGCTGGTCAGCACGTTGGCGGCCGGAAAGCCTGCCTTGGTGAGCGCGGCGACGGCGCCGTCGGTGCGTTCCTTGGCGGTCGGCAGCTGGTCATAGGCGATGCGGATGGCGCCAACCTCTGACAGGTTCCAGCCGCGCTTCTTCATCTCCTGCGCGATGGCATCGCCCACCTGTTCGCCGATCTTCGTGGCCGAGATGCCCATGTGCGGCACGGCTTCGATCGGCTTGCCTGCGCCGTCGACCAACCGGTCATCCACCGTCATCAGCTTGAGGTTGTTCTGCTTGGCCTTGGCGACGACCGCCGGTCCGAGCTTCACGTCGGGCACGCAGATCACGAAACCCTGCGCGTGCTGCGCGCCCAGGTTGTCGATGGCGGTCAGCACTTCGCCGCCGCTGGGCACGCCGATCTTCACCAGCTTGAAGCCTTTCTCCTTGGCAGCCTGGTCTGCGAACTTCCATTCGTCCTGGAACCACGGCTCTTCGGGCTGCTTGACCAGGAAGCCGATCTTCACGTCATCGGCTGCGTGGGCAAAGACCGAAAGGCCGCCTGCCATGGCGAACAGTGTGGCGGCCGCAATGGCCTTGAATGTCCCGCGTCGTTGTTGTTGCATGTTGTCTCCTTGCGATGCCGTCCTGGCGGCACCTGTCTTGCGTTGGATGAAAGTCTGGCGGTGCGGAGCGCTAGCCCTGCGCCACCTTCAATGTCTTCACCAGGCCACGCTCGCGGGCGACGGCGATTGCGCCGCTGCCGGCCAGGTGTTCCTGCTGTTCAGTGCTCGTCACCGTGACCTTGCCGGAGAAGAAGTCGTCCTCCGACACCAGCACGGCCAGCGCTTCGCGCAGCAGCGGCTTGCCCGTGATGACGAACTGCGTGCCCGGGTTCATGCGGATCGCGCTGCTGTTCTTGAGCGTGAGCAGATCCGCGCCCAGTACCGCGCCCAGCAGGAAGTTCGCCCGCGCATTGCGCTCGTAGATCGTGAACTGGCCCAGCGTGCGCACCATGAAGCAGGCACGCCCGAGGCCGATGCTGCTGGCGCTGCGCGCGCCGGCGAGCAGCATCTCCGGATCGACCTCGCTGGCGAAGTCGGAATCCAGCGCATCGGCCAGGATGGTGTTGTGCGTGATCACGTGCAGCAGCTCGCCGGCGAGCGTCGTCACGCAACCGGTGATGCGCTGGTCGGCGTCCAGGTGTACGAACTTCGAGTGGGAGCCCGGCAGCACGATCACCGCCGGTTCGTTGATCCCGAGGCGCGAGACCAGGCCCATGGTCTCGACCTCTTCGCCACGCATCATGTCCATCGACTCGATGTTGTGCAGGCCGAGGTTGTCCACCGGATTGCGCACGCCGGGCACAAACCAGATCGGCTTGGCGCACACCTCGGGGATGCTGGCCTGCACCATCCCCGCTGCCAGGTCGCGCAGCCCGGCTGGCGCCACCAGGTGCGGCACCTCGTGCAGGCCGACGTTGGAGGTGATCATGCCGGAGGCCAGCACGAGGTCGACCTGGCCGATGCCGAAGCCGGCCCTCTGCAGCGCGGCTTCGATGGTGTCCTGCACGCCGCGCTGCAGCGTCGTCCGGTTGCCGGTGATGGCGGTGTCGCGCACCCCCACCTGGCGCGCGGCCTGGCAGAGTGCAACGTCATCACGCCACACCGTGACGCGCGTGTTGGTGGTACCTGTATCGATGGTGAGGATGTTCATGCGTGGCATTGCTAGGGGAGTGGGCCGCGGGTTTAGAACGAGTGAACGATACCCGTATAGGCACCCAGCTGGTTCTTGCCCGGCGCCGGGTTGTTGTTGGTCGCTTCCACCGAGAAGTTGGCGTTGGCGCTGTTCTGCACCGTGCCGACGCTCGCGTACAGCATCGTGCGCTTCGAGAGGTTGTAGTTCGCGCCGGCCATGAACAGGTTCGCGTTGCCGCCGCCATGGTTCACATTCACGCGGTATGCCGCGCCGATCAGCGTCAGTGCCGGCGTCACCTCGTAGTTCACACCAAGCCAGTAGTGGTGCGCCTTGGTGGGGGCACCGGCCACGGCATCGGGCGCAGACAGGTTTTCATACACGGCAAACAGCTTCGCCTTGCCGATGGTGTACGTGCCGCCGATCGTCGCTTCCTTCGAGAAGTTGAAGATGTCGCTGAACTTGCCGTTGCCGTCGCGGATCACGTCGTAGATCGCGCGCACCTCCACGGGGCCGGTCTTGTAGACGGCCGATACGCCATCGCGGCGGCCGTTGCTGAACGAGCCCGGTTGTTCGCCCAGCCCGGTCTGCAGGCCGATCTGGAAGCCACCCCAGGTCGGGCTCTGGTACTCAACGATGTTGTTCGCGCCCGGCCAGTTGCGCCCGCGCACGAGCGTGGCCGAGCCGATGAACTGCTGGCCGGTCGGGTCGAGGAACCAGACGTCGTTGCTGATGAAGAGGTTCTTGCCGGCCGTCAGCGTGCCCCAGGTCGGACTGGACAGGCCGACGTACGAACGGCGGTTGAAGAGCGCATCGCCGTTCGTGCGCCCCTTGCTCGCGCCAAAACCGGATTCGAGCCGGAACACCGCCTGCAGGCCGCCGCCCAGGTCTTCCTTGCCCATGAGGCCGAACATGCTGGTTCCCCACTGGTTGTCGGCGCCGCGCCAGAGGCTGCCGCCCGGCGACGTGGACGTGGGGGCCACGTTGTTCTGGTAGTCGATGCCGGCAGCCACGCGGCCGTACAGCGTGACGTTGGTTTGGGCGAAGGTGGGAGCGGTCCAGCCTGCCAGCGCAATCGCGCACGCAAGCATCCCGCGAACAGCGGTGGTTCGATTCATGACGTCTCCTGAAATGTTTTTGTAGGACGGGGTCCGGCGCGCCGCGCGGTTCGAGATCGCTGGAGGCACACACCAGGCATCGTCGCCGTCCCCGGGCGTATTTGTAGTGGGCGTGCCCGAAGCGTGGCAAACTACAAATTCTTCGCGAGACGTTAAATTTTTCTTAACGAGAACGCATGCCACGGCGCCTCCCTCCCCTCAATGCATTGCGTGTCTTTGAAGTCGCGGGCCGTCACCTGAGTTTCAGCCGGGCCGCCGACGAGCTTTGCGTCACCAATGCCGCCGTCAGCCACCAGATCAAGCAGCTCGAAGATCATCTGGGGAAAAAGCTGTTCGCCCGCCGCAACAACCAGCTCACGCTGACAGACGCCGGCGAGAACTACCTGCCCCGTGTGCGCGATGCCCTGCGCGCACTCGAGCAGGCCACCGACCTGCTGATGGACACCGCCGATGCGCCCCTGCGCGTGGCCGTCCCGCCGACCTTCGGCGCCAAGTGGCTGGTTCCGCGGCTGTATCGCTTCTTCAACCAGCATCCGCATGTGCGCGTCGAGGTCTCCACCGCCGACGTGCAGGACCACGGCCAGTTCGACCTGTGCATCGACGACCGCCAGGTCAATGCGCCGAACCTGCGCGTGGAATGGTTCACCTCCACCGACTTCTTTCCCGTCTGCAACGCTGCGCTGCAGGCGGCCATCCGCATGCCGCAGGACCTGGCCGCCCATACGCTGCTGCACGAACGCGGCGGACGCCACCTCGCGCACCACCCCACCTGGCAGCAATGGCTCGACGAGGTGGGCGTGCGCCAGATCGACGCGACGCGCGGCCCGGCATTCTCCGAAGCGCTGATGGCACTGCAGGCCGCGATCGACGGCCACGGCGTGGCGCTGGGCCAGGGCATCCTCGTCGAATACGACATCGCCGCCGGCCGGCTCACGCGCCCGCTGGCGACCGAGGCGTCGCTGCGCCTGTCGTACTACCTGATCCACCCGCACCAGGCTGCCGAACACCCCGGCTTTGCGCTGTTCCGCCAATGGCTCATCGATGAAGTCGCACGCAGCGGCGGGCGCGCGCGCAACGTGCCGCCCACCAGCGAGGTGTTTTGATTTCTTTTTGATTGTGTCGTGGCGGGCGCTCTACACTAGTCGTCCCTGGTTGCCCTGAGCCGAACAAGGAGCCCGCCATGAGCATCCCCCGCCCCGCCAACACACCGTGGCTCGTGCCCTACCTGACCGTGCGCGACGCGTCGGCCGCCATCAGCTTCTATCGCAACGCGTTCGGTTTCGATGTGCAGGACGAAGTTCATGACCATGGCAGGCCGATCCACGTCGAGATGACCTACCACGGTGAACTGACGCTGATGTTCGCCCCCGAGGGCGCCTTCGGCTCCACCGCCAAGGCGCCGGCCAGCGCGGGCTTTGAATGCCCGCAGAACTTCCACCTGTATTGCGAAGACGTCGATGCCGTCTACCAGCGCGCGCTGAACCAGGGCGCCACGTCGGTCATGGCCCCGCACGACGCCTTCTGGGGCGAACGCTACGCCGCCGTGCGCGACCCCGACGGCTACCGCTGGGGCCTGGCCTGCCGCCCCGCCGCAGCCGCCTGATTGCCTGATCGCCTGACCGGATTCACCACAAGGACCGCTTCAAATGGGGCTTCCCCGCTTTTACGTCGACACCCCGCTCGCCCCGGACACCACCGTCGCGCTGCCTGAACCGGTGACGCGCCATATCCATGTGCTGCGCCTGGCCGTGGGCGATGACGTCTGCCTGTTCGACGGCTCCGGCCAGGAATTCCGGGCGCGGCTCGACGCCATCAACAAGCGCGATGCCACCGCCACCCTCGCAGAGGCGACGCAACCCGATACCGAAGCACGCTATCACCTGACGCTCGCCCAGGGCATCGCCGGCGGCGACAAGATGGACTGGCTGATCGAAAAAGCCGTCGAGCTTGGCGTGCACGCCATCGCCCCGCTGCAGACCGAGCGCGGCGTGGTGCGGCTCTCCGGCGAGCGCGCCGTCAAACGCGTGCAGCACTGGCAGGCGCTCGTACAGGCCGCATGCGAGCAATGCGGCCGTGCGCGCGTGCCAAGCGTCGCACCCATCGCCACGCTGCGTGAGTGGCTGGCTGCCGCCCGCTCGACCGACACACCGCGCGTGTTGCTGTCGCCGCGCGGCACGCAATCGCTCACGCAGTGGGCGGCGCAATCCCGCGCACGCATCGAAGCTGCGGGCATCGTTGTGCTGATCGGCCCCGAAGGCGGCCTTTCCCCCGACGAAGAAGCGCTTGTCCAGGCTGCCGGTTTCTTACCACTGACACTTGGACGACGTATTCTCAGAACGGAATCGGCTGCGCTGGTGGCCGTGTCCGCGCTGCACGCCGTACTTGGCGAGTTTTGAGCTCTGACGACAACACCTTGACCGTTTGATCTCACCCCGGCGGGCTTTCCCCCTTTGCCCGCCACTGACCAAAGGAGCTTCATCATGGGTCTACTCGATTCCATCCTCGGCGGCACTGACGCCAATGGCGCGCCATCGTCCCTGCTCGGCAACAAGAAGCTATTGCTCGCCGTGGGCGTGCTGGCGTACCTGGCGATGAAGCACCGGTCCCAAGGTGCCGACGACGCTGCGCCGCAGGCCCAGGCGGACCAGGGCGGCGGCCTGTTCGGTTCGCTCGGCGGCCTGCTCGGTGCAGCCGGTGGCGCGGGGCCCTTGGCAGCCTGCTCGGCGGGGCCGGCGCAGGTGGCCTGGGCGGCCTGCTAGGCGGGCTGCTTGGCGGTGGCAACGCCGACCATGCGGCTGCCGTCGATGCGGCAGCCCCGGCCGGCATCGGCCCGCTGCAGCAGATCCTGGAGCAGGCCGGCCTGGGCGAACAGGTGAAGTCGTGGATCGGCAACGGGCAAAACCTGCCGGTGTCCGGCGAACAGATCGCACAGGCGCTGGGCGGCACGGGCGCCCTGTCGCAACTCGCGTCGAGCTTCGGAATCAACGAAAGCGATCTTGCCGACCAGCTCGCGGAAGGCCTGCCCGAGGCGGTAAACCACCTGACGCCGCAAGGCACGCTGCCCAACGCCTGAGCGGCAAGCCCCCAACAGCAGAAAGCCCGCAAGCGCGGGCTTTTCTTGTCTTCAGGCCGAGGCTGCATCACGCCGCGCCGTACGCCGCCCGCCCAGCCGCGCGCAAGGCTTCCACCACGTGCAGCGCGGCGGGCGACAGCAACCGGTCCGTGCGCGTGATGATGCCGAAGTCGTCCATCTGGCACGGCATCGGCAGCGGCAGGATCTCCACCATGCGATACGACGCGTAGTACTGCGCGACGTCGACGCCAATCACGGCCAGCATGTCGCTCTGCTCGAGGATGCGCGTGAGGAACAGCAGCGCGGAGGTCTCCACCACGCTCGTCGGTGCGGTCAGGCTGGCGCGCTGGAACATGAGATCGAACCGATGGCGCAGCACGCTGCCGATGGGCGGCACCACCCATGTGGCCGATTGCACATCGTTCAGCGTCAGGCTCGGCTCGGCCAGCAGCGGATGCCCCGGGCGGGCGACTGCCACCACCGGCTCGTCGGCCAGGGGCTCGTAGCGCAGGTGCAGCTTGTCGTGCTCGGCAAACAGCCGGCCGACGACAAGGTCGAGCTTGTCTTGCGCCAAGCGCTCCAGCAGCACGTTGCTGTTCTCGATCTCGAGCGACACCCGCAGCCCCGGGTGCTCGCGCGTGACCTGCGCCACCACCGGCGGCAGCAGCCGCACGCCCGGCGACGTGATCGTGCCCACCGCCACATGACCAAGGTGGCCGGCCTTGAGGCCCAGCACTTCCTCCTGCGCCTGGTCCAGGCTGCCGACCACCGCGCGTGCGTGGCGGATCAACGCTTCGCCATAGCGCGTCGGCCGCATGCCGCGCGGCATGCGCTCGAACAGCGGCACGTCGAGCATCGCCTCGAGCTCGCGCAGCAGCTTGGAGGCGGCCGGCTGCGTCATGTTGAGCACCGCGGCGGCGCGGTGGATGTTGCCTTCCTCAGCCAGCGCAATAAGCAGCAGGAGTTGCCGCGTCTTCAGGCGCGCACGCACGTACCACGGACTGGTGTTCGACATCGGAGTGTTCCTGGGATATCGGATTCGATATCGGTAGGGGCCAATATTTCATTGGAAGGATATCAGGGCCCTCCGTACACTCGGGGCGATCAAAACCACAACCACACCGGAGACAACGGACGCCCCGCGGCTTCTGCATGCTGCGCCGCCAGTATTGCGCGCGTCCGTCCCACACGCACCCATGGCGGAAACAAAACCCAAGCTGCGCTCGGCCCAATGGTTCGGCACTGCCGACAAGAACGGCTTCATGTACCGGAGCTGGATGAAGAACCAGGGCATTCCCGATCATGAGTTCGACGGCCGCCCGGTCATCGGCATCTGCAACACTTGGTCGGAGCTCACGCCGTGCAACGCGCATTTCCGCAAGCTGGCGGAGCACGTCAAGCGTGGCATCTACGAAGCGGGCGGATTTCCGGTGGAGTTTCCGGTGTTCTCCAATGGCGAATCGAACCTGCGCCCGACCGCCATGCTCACACGCAACCTCGCGGCCATGGACGTCGAAGAGGCGATTCGCGGCAACCCGATCGACGCGGTGGTGTTGCTCACCGGCTGCGACAAGACCACGCCGGCCCTGCTGATGGGCGCGGCAAGCTGCGACGTGCCGGCCATCGTGGTGACCGGCGGGCCGATGCTCAACGGCAAGCTCGACGGCAAGAACATCGGCTCGGGCACCGCCGTGTGGCAACTGCACGAAGCGCTCAAGGCCGGCGAGATCGAGCTGCATCACTTCCTCTCGGCCGAAGCGGGGATGTCGCGCTCGGCCGGCACGTGCAACACGATGGGCACGGCGTCCACCATGGCGTGCATGGCGGAGGCGCTGGGCACCTCGCTGCCGCACAACGCGGCCATCCCGGCGGTGGATGCGCGGCGCTACGTGCTGGCGCACATGTCGGGCATCCGCATCGTCGAGATGGCCCTGGAAGGGCTGACGCTGTCGAAGGTCCTCACGCGCGAAGCGTTCGAGAACGCCATCCGCGTGAACGCAGCGATCGGCGGCTCGACCAATGCGGTCATCCACCTCAAGGCGATTGCCGGGCGCATCGGCGTGCCGCTCGAGCTCGAAGACTGGACGCGCATCGGGCGCAACACGCCGACCATCGTTGACCTGATGCCCTCGGGCCGCTTCCTGATGGAGGAGTTCTATTACGCCGGCGGCCTGCCAGCCGTGCTGCGCCGCCTGGGCGAGGCCAAGCTGCTGCCGCATCCCGACGCGCTGACGGTCAACGGCAAGACCCTGTGGGAGAACGTCAAGGACGCGCCCATCACCGACGACGAAGTCATCCGCCCGCTCAGCAAGCCGCTGATCGCCGACGGCGGCATCCGCGTGCTGCGTGGCAACCTGGCGCCGCGCGGTGCGGTGCTCAAACCCTCCGCGGCGAGTCCGGAGCTGCTCAAGCATCGCGGCCGCGCCGTCGTGTTCGAAAATCTCGAGCACTACAAGGAGCGCATCGTCGACGAAACCCTGGAGGTGGATGCCAGCTCCGTGCTCGTGATGAAGAACTGCGGACCGAAGGGCTATCCGGGCATGGCCGAGGTCGGCAACATGGGCCTGCCGCCCAAGCTGCTGCGTCAGGGCGTGAAGGACATGGTGCGCATCTCCGACGCCCGCATGAGCGGTACCGCCTACGGCACGGTGGTGCTGCACGTGGCGCCCGAAGCCGCCGCCGGTGGACCGCTCGCGGCCGTGCAGGACGGCGACTGGATCGAACTCGACTGCGAGGCCGGCACGCTGCACCTCGACATCTCGCCTGAAGAACTCGCCAGCCGCCTGGCGGCCTACCCGCACCAGCGCTCGCACGGCGAAGCGGGAGGTTACCAGCGCCTGTACGTCAACCACGTGCTGCAGGCCGACGAAGGCTGCGACCTCGATTTCCTGGTCGGCTGCCGGGGCGCGGCCGTGCCGCGCCACTCCCACTGAGCCGAGGGCACACATGGCGACCACTCAAACCGTCAGCACGCCGACTTCGGCCCGCACCGCCCACACCAACCCGGCCGACGCCTCGCAGGAGCAGCGCATCATCGGCATGCTCACGCGCAAGCTGATGCCGTTTCTCGCGCTCATCTACGTGGTGGCGTATATCGACCGCTCGGTGGTCGGATTTGCGAAGCTGCACATGAATGCGGCGGTCGGTATCGGCGATGCGGCCTACGGGTTGGGCGCAGGGTTGTTCTTTGTCGGCTATTTCCTGTGTGAAGTGCCGAGCAACCTGGCGCTGGAACGCTTTGGCGCGCGCCGCTGGTTCGCGCGCATCCTGTTCACCTGGGGCGTGATCACCATGGCCATGGCGCTCGTGAGCGGGCCCGTCAGCTTCTACGTGCTGCGCTTTCTGCTCGGTGCGGCCGAAGCCGGCCTGTACCCCGGCATCCTCTACTTCCTGACCAAGTGGTTTCCGATGCGCCATCGCGCACGCGTCGTCGGCCTGCTGGTGCTGGCGCAGCCCATCGCGCTCATCATCACGGGGCCGGTGGCAGGGTGGCTGCTGTCGGTGCCCGGCGCGTTCGGGCTGTCGAGCTGGCAGATGCTGTTCGTGTGGAGCGGCTTGCCGGCTGTGCTGCTGTGCCTGCCCACGCTGCGCGTGCTGCCGGAATCCCCGGCGCATGCACGGTGGCTGCCCGCCGCCGACCGCGCGTGGATCGAGCACGAGCTGGCCGCAGACCACGCCGCCTATGCGCTGAAGTCGCACGGCAATCCGCTCAAGGCGCTCAAGGATGTGCGCGTCCTGGCGCTGGCGCTGCTGTTCCTGCCGTTTCCCCTGAGCATCTACGGCCTCTCGCTGTGGCTGCCGACCATCATCAAGCAGTTTGGCGTGAGCGATGCCACCACGGGCGTGCTGTCGGCGGTGCCATATCTGTTTGCCGTGGTGGGCCTGCTCCTGGTGCCGCGCCATTCGGACCGCACGGGCGAGCGGTACTGGCATATCGCCGCCCTGTCGGCGCTGGCTGCGGTGGGCATGGCGGCCAGCGCGTGGGCGCAAACGCCCGCGCTGCAACTGGCCTGCCTGTGCCTCTTCGGGTTTGCGGCCTATGCGATCCAGGCCGTGGTGTGGGCGCTCCCGGGGCAGTTCCTGACAGGCGCGAGCGCCGCGGTCGGCATCGCCACCATCAATTCGCTGGCCAATCTGGGCGGCTACTTCGGCCCTTACGGCATCGGCGTCATCAAGAACGCCACGGGCAGCCTGTCCGCCGGCCTGTACTTCCTCGCCGCCGCGCTCGTGTTTGCCGTGATGATGACGTTTGTCGTGCGCGCCCTGCTGACGGCGCGGCCTGCACGCTGATCGCAACACGTTCGCTGACTTCCTCCCATTCCAGATTCCATGACCCGCAAGCCGCGCTATCAGGGCATCTTTCCGGTGGTGCCCACCACGTTCACAGAAGCCGGCGAGCTCGACCTCGCCAGCCAGAAACGTGCCATCGACTTCATGATCGACGCGGGCTCGGACGGCCTGTGCATCCTGGCCAACTTTTCGGAGCAGTTCTCGCTGTCCGACGACGAGCGCGAAGTGCTCACCCGCACGGCGCTCGAGCACGTGGCGGGCCGCGTGCCGGTGATTGTCACCACGTCGCACTACAGCAGCCAGGTGTGCGCACAGCGCAGCCGCCGCGCCCAGGACATGGGCGCCGCCATGCTGATGATGATGCCGCCGTACCACGGCGCCACCTTCCGCGTGCCAGAGGCGCAGATCTACGAATTCTTCGCGCGCGTGTCCGACGCGGTGGACATTCCGATCATGATCCAGGATGCGCCGGCCAGCGGCACGGTGCTGTCGCCCGCCTTCCTCGCGCGCATGGCCCGCGAGATCGAGCAAGTGGCCTACTTCAAGATCGAAACGCCCGGGGCTGCGGCCAAGCTGCGCGAACTGATCCGCCTCGGCGGTGACGCGGTGGAAGGCCCCTGGGACGGCGAAGAAGCCATCACGCTGCTGGCCGATCTCGACGCCGGCGCCACGGGCAGCATGACCGGCGGCGCGTATCCCGACGGCATCCGGCCGATCATCGAGGCGCACGCCCAAGGGCAGCTCGACCTAGCCTTCGAGCGCTATCAGCGCTGGTTGCCGCTCATCAATCACGAGAACCGCCAGGCCGGCCTCCTCGCCGCCAAGGCGCTGATGAAGGAAGGCGGCGTGATCGCGTGCGAGGCGCCGCGCCACCCGTTGCCGCCGATGCATCCGGAAACGCGGCGCGGCCTGATCGACATTGCGCGGCGGCTCGATCCGCTCGTGCTGCGCTGGGGGCGATAGACCATGCACCGAGAACTCACGCAGGTGTCGATCGGCATCGTCGGTGTGGGCAAGATCGCGCGCGATCAGCACCTGCCGGCGTTGGCCGCAGAACCGGGGTTCAGCCTGGCAGCGTGTGCGAGCCCGCATTCGCGTGTGGAGGGGCTGCGGCACTACACGTCGCTCGAGGCCATGCTGGCCGCCGAGCAGGAGTTGCAGGCCGTATCGCTGTGCACGCCGCCGCAGGTGCGCTTTGCGCAAGCCCGCACGGCACTGGCCGCCGGCAAGCACGTGATGCTGGAGAAGCCGCCCGGCGCCAGCGTGTCCGAAGTCGGCCTCCTCGCCCAGATGGCACGCGAACGTGGCCGCACGCTGTTCGCGTCCTGGCATTCGCGCCACGCCCCGGGGGTCGAGGCGGCACGCGCGTGGCTTGCTGAGCGGGCCATCTTCTCGGTCGACGTGCAATGGAAGGAAGACGTGCGCCGTTGGCACCCGAACCAGCAGTGGATCTGGGAACCAGGCGGGCTGGGCGTGTTCGACCCCGGCATCAACGCGCTGTCGATCCTGACGCGCATCCTGCCGCGCGCGTTCTTCCTGGAGTCCGCCGAGCTGTGGGTACCCGCCAACCAGCAAACGCCGATTGCCGCGAACCTCAACTTTACGGATGCGCGCGGCACGCCCATCCACGCGGAGTTCGACTGGCGCCACGATGCCGGCGAGCTCTGGCAGATCGAAGTCGCCACGCGTGACGGCACGCTGCGGCTCGCGCATGGCGGCAAGGAACTGACCATCGACCGGGTCGGTATCGAGATCGGCCCGGAGCGCGAATACCCCAGCCTGTACGCCCGCTTTCTTGAGCTGATCCACGCCGGCCAGAGCGACGTGGACGTCCGCCCGCTGCAGCACGTGGCCGACGCCATGCTGCTCGGCCGGCGCCACCTGGTCGAACCGTTCGAGCCCTGAAGTCACACCGCAGTACGTCGTGCCACTAGAGCCATACCAACGAGGAGACAAACCATGCAACACAAACTTCGCCGGCTGACCCTGTCCGCCCTGGCCGCTGCCCTGTGCCTGGGGTCGCTGGCCGCCAGCCTGCCCGCCCATGCAGACGAGCCGCTCAAGATCGGCTTCCTGGTCAAGATGCCCGAGCAGGCCTGGTTCATCAACGAGCAGAAGGCCGCCACGGATCTCGGCAAGAAGGAAGGCTTCACGGTCGTGAACATCGGTACGCCCGATGGCGAGAAGGTGCTGTCCGCCATCGACAACCTCGGCGCGCAAGGCGCCAAGGGCTTTGTCATCTGTGCGCCCGACGTGCGCCTGGGCCCGGCCATCAAGGCGCGCGCCAAGCGCTATGACATGAAGTTCGTCACCGTGGACGATCAACTCGTGGATTCGTCCGGCAAGCCGCTGGCCGACGTGCCGCACCTCGGCATGTCCGCCTTCAAGATCGGCAACCAGGTCGGCCAGGCCATCTCCGACGAGATGAAGCGCCGCGGCTGGAAACCCGAAGAGGTCGGCGCGCTGCGCATCACCAACTACGAGTTGCCGACCGCCAAGCTGCGCACCGACGGCGCCACGCAGACGCTGCTGGCCGGCGGCTTCAAGAAAGAGAACATCTTCGACGCGCCGCAGAAGACCACCGATGACGCAGGCGGCTTCAATGCGGCGTCGCCGGTGCTGGCGCAGCATCCGAACATCAAGAAGTGGGTGATCTTCGCGCTCAACGAAGAAACCGTGCTGGGCGGCGTGCGGGCGACGGAGCAATTGCACATTCCCGCGGCCGATGTGATCGGCGTCGGCATCAACGGCGCGGGGGAGGCGTTTGCCGAGTTCCAGCGCAAGGAACCGACAGGCTTCTTCGGCACGATCGCCGTGAGTTCGACGAGCCACGGCAAGGACAGCGCCGCCAACCTCGTCCAGTGGATCAAGACCGGCAAGCAGCCGCCCGCCGATACGCAGACCACCGGCAAGCTGATGACGCGCAGCAACTGGCAGGAGGTGCGCAAGGAACTGGGCATTTGATGCAACGCGCGGCGCGGGCCTGCTCCGCGCCCCACGCGCATCCGCAAAGAGCAATCGATGACAGTCCAATCACTTGATGCGAGCGGTCCGGCCGACGCTTCCGCTGGCGCCTATCTGAAGCTCGACGGCATCACCGTGCGCTTTCCTGGCGTGCTGGCGCTCGACCACGTATCGCTCGACATCCGTCGCGGCGAGGTGCACGGCCTGATGGGCGAGAACGGCGCCGGCAAATCGACGCTGCTCAAGGTGCTGTCGGGCGTCAACCAACCGGAGGACGGCACGCTGTCGCTCGGCGGCGTGCCGCAGCAGTTCACGAACACGCGCGCGGCCATCGCGGCGGGCATTGCGATCATCTACCAGGAACTGCACCTCGTGCCGGAGCTGACGGTGGCCGAAAACCTGATGCTCGGCGCGCTGCCCAACCGCCTCGGCGTGCTCGACGAGAAAACGCTCATGGCGCGTGCGCTGCGCGAGCTCGAACGCCTCGGCGAGAAGCTGGACCCGAACCAGCCGGTCAAGCACCTGTCGATCGGCCAGCGCCAGATGATCGAGATCGGCAAGGCGCTGATGCGCGATGCGCGCGTCATCGCATTTGACGAGCCGACGAGTTCGCTGTCCTCGCGCGAGACGCAGCAGCTGTTCCGCATCATCCGCGCGCTGCGGGCCGAAGGCCGCGCCGTCATCTACGTGACGCACCGCATGGAAGAGGTGTACGAGCTGTGCGACCGCGTCACCGTGTTCCGGGACGGCCGGCGCATCGACACGTTCGACGCCGGCGCGGGCCTCGACCGCGAACGGCTGATCCGCGGCATGGTCGGCCGCGACATCCAGGACGTCTACGGCTACCGGCCACGCCAGCTCGGCGAGGTGCAGGTCGACGTGCGCGGCCTGATGGGCCCGGGCCTGCGCGAACCCGCCTCGTTCACGGCACGCGCCGGCGAGATCGTGGGCTTCTTCGGGCTGGTCGGCGCGGGGCGCTCGGAATTGATGAAGCTGCTGTACGGCGCAGTCAAGCCGACCGCAGGCGAGGTGCACCTCAAAGGCAGGCGCGTACAGTTCAGCACGCCGCGCGATGCCGTGCGCGCCGGCGTCGCCCTCTGTCCGGAAGACCGCAAGCAGGAAGGCATCGTCGCCATCGCCTCGGTGTCGGACAACCTCAACATCAGCTGCCGGCGCCACTTCAGCCGCTTCAACGTGCTGAACAACCGGCAGGAGGCGCGGACCACGAAGGCGTTCATCGACAAGCTTGCCATCAAGACGCGCAACGGCGACACGCCGATCGGCAAGCTCTCGGGCGGCAACCAGCAGAAGGTGATCCTGTCGCGCTGGCTGGCCGAAGACATCGACGTCTTCCTGATGGACGAGCCCACGCGCGGCATCGACGTCGGCGCCCGCAGCGAGATCTACAGCCTGCTCTACGGCCTGGCCGAGGCCGGGCGCACCGTCATCGTCGTGTCGAGCGACCTGGCCGAAGTCATCGGCGTGGCCGACCGCGTGCTCGTCATGAAGGAAGGCCGCATCGTCGGCGATCTGCCGAGGCAGCACGCCACGCCCGACGCACTGATCAAACTCGCGCTGCCGCGCTGAAGGCGCGCCACTCACGGGCCGCGCAACGACCATGGAAACCGAACCTATGCAAACGCCATCCACCGAACCTGTGCCGGGCGCGCCATCGCTGGCACCTCCGCGCCTCGGCAACCGCGCCACCCTGGCGTGGGAACTCGTCAACCGATCGGGCATCGTCGTGGTGTTCCTGCTGCTGTTTGCGACCCTCGCCTTCACCGTGCCGGGCTTCGTGAGCAGCCGCAACATCCAGGGCCTGCTGCTGTCGGTCACCCTCATCGGCTCGATCTCGGTGACGATGATGTTCGTGCTCGCGCTCGGCGAGGTCGACCTGTCCGTCGCGTCCATCGTCGCGTTCGCGGGCGTGGTCGCCTCCACGCTCATCACCGCCACGCACAGCGTGATGCTGGGCGTGGCGGCGGGCGTGCTGGCCGGCGGCCTGGTCGGGCTGGTCAACGGGGTGCTCGTGGCGCGGTACCAGATCAACTCGCTGATCGTCACGCTGGCCATGATGGAAGTCGTACGCGGCCTCGCCTACATCACCTCCAACGGCGACGCGGTGATGATTTCCGAAGAGCGTTTCTTCGATCTCGGCGGCGGCGCGTTCCTGGGCATCTCCTACCCGATCTGGAGCAACATCGTCGGCTTCGCGCTGTTCGGCTTCCTGCTCAAGAAGACCGTCTTCGGCAAGAACGTGCTGGCCGTGGGCGGCAATGAGGAGGCGGCCCTGCTGGCCGGCCTGCCGGTCATGCGCATCAAGATCGCCGTGTTCGTGCTGCAGGGCCTGGTGACGGGCTTTGCCGGCGTGATGCTCGCCTCGCGCATGAGCCTGGGCGACCCGAAGACGTCGGTCGGGCTGGAGCTCGGCGTGATTTCCGCTTGCGTGCTGGGCGGCGTCTCGCTGACGGGCGGCGTGGCGACGGTCTCGGGCGTCCTCGTCGGTGTGCTCATCATGGGATCCGTGCAGAACGCGATGAGCCTGATGAACGTCCCGACGTTCTATCAGTACCTGATCCGCGGCGGAATACTGCTGCTCGCGGTCTGGTTCGACCGCATCCGCCGCAACAAGCGCGCGGCCTGAGCCGCAGCGTTCACCAGACGCAAAAAAGCCCGCAGTTGCGGGCTTTTTCATCGCTACGCCGAGGAACCGGCCGGCCGCCTCAGGCGAAAGAGTAGAACACGCGGAACTGCACCTTCCGCTCCGCCCAGAACTCGGCCGCATCGCGAAACACATCCAGCAGCGTCTCGCGCGCTTCCTTGTCGAACTTGGGCTGGCACGGCAGGCCCTCGAGCACGATCACGAAACCCGGTTGCGGGCCGGCCTTGTAGATCATGTCGGTCAGACAATCGGCCAGCGCATCGAAGTTCTTCCCGAAATGCTTGGGAAAGAGGAATTCGCGCGCGATGACGTCCAGCACTTCGCTCTTCGTGGTGGCCGCCGAACAGTTGGCGTACAGGAAGTGCTGGCCCAGGCTTGCCGCCGATTCGGCCAGGTCCGCCACGCGAAACGCACGAATCGACTGCACGATGTTCGGACGCACGGTCTTGAACAGGTTCATGGCGTCTTCGCGGCCTCCGTCGTCCGTCTTGGTAATGTCCTGCGTCATGCTCGTCTGCGGCGGTTTTGCCGTCGCACCCCCAAGGCGTGCGCCGAGGGATTGCATCCCGACCACGCCGTCGTACAGATTTTGCGCCTTGTGCCACGCTTCGCGGGCCACGCGCTCATCGCGTGCGGTGAGCGAGTCGTCCAGCCCAAACATGTTGGTCGTCATCGCTGTATCCGTTGAAAACTGTTGTAGTGATCTTCCGTGTAATAGCAGTCGTTGGCCGCCTGCTGATCGCCGCCGCAGATAATGCGCCTGGCGCCCCGGTTGCGGGCACCGCGCGTCTTGACGGTGTATTCGCGGTAGTAGCCGCGCCGTTGCGCCGGCAACCGTCGCTCATAATTGCCGAAGGTGGTGCCATCTTTCGCATACGGAAAGGGGCCGCCCTGCTCAATCAACGCGAGCGTGCGCTGCGCCTCGTTGGGCAAATCTGCGACGCGAATGGTTCCCAGCCCGGCGTTGAGATTCGTGGTATCTCGCGCAATCGCGCTGGCCGGCACTCCCGCCAGCAAGAACGCCAGCGTCGCCGCTACCGCGCCGCGCACCGCCACCTGGCAAACGGAGCGCCTGATCCACGCTCCAAGTCGCTTTGTCATCAGCAAGGCCCTAACGGGAGAATCGCGCCGACAGGACAGCCCGGCGCAGGTTACAAGCGCAGGCGGCCGTCTCGTGAATCCAGACGACCGGTTTGCAGCTGAAAGCGAAGCGGCTCAATCAAGAGGCCTTGCGGGGAGAATGACAAGTCGGGCGAGCGCCGAAGACGACTTGGGGAATCCTTCCGCTTGCAACACCGATTGCGTGCACAGAACAAGGCAAACCGAACGCGTACAAAACACCGCTTTTTTGACTGCGCCCAGGCGATTACCGGCCTCGTGTGCTCAGAAGCACCCCTTCAGGCCGTAAGGGTACGCTCATCGATGACAACAATCAACCGGCGGCCGATGTTGGAGCGGTTTTTTGTTGCCAGTCTTAACGCTGTCGCAATGTGAGCGCACACACACTTGGCGAGCCAAAAAAGAAGAGCGCAGCATCGTGCGCCCCCTTCTTGTGCAATGCCAATCAGCGCTGCACTTGCGCGGCCGCATCCACAACGGTCAGCGCCGTCATGTTAAGGATACGACGCACGGTGGCCGACGGCGTGAGGATGTGCACCGGCTTCTTCGCCCCGAGCAGGATCGGCCCAATGGCGATGTTGTTGCCGGCGGCCGTCTTGAGCAGGTTGTACGCGATGTTGGCGGCATCGATGTTCGGCATCACCAGCAGGTTCGCTTCACCTGCGAGGGTGGAGTCCGGCACCAGCGAGTTGCGCAGCTTTTCGTCCAGTGCGGCGTCCCCGTGCATTTCGCCGTCGACCTCGAGTTGCGGGGCACGTTCGCGCAAGATGGCGAGCGTTTCGCGCATCTTGACCGCCGACGGCGCCTCTGACGAGCCAAAGTTCGAGTGCGACACTAGCGCGACCTTCGGTTTGATGCCAAAGCGGCACAGCTCCTCGGCGGCCATGATGGTGATCTCCGCCAACTGCTCCGCCGTCGGGTCGATATTGACGTGGGTGTCGGCCAGGAAGATCTGACGCCCCGGCAGCACCAGACCATTCATTGCGGCGTATACGCTGTTCGTGCCACCCAGGACTTGGTCGATGTAACGGAGGTGCGCGGCCGTGTTGCTGACCGTGCCGCAGATCATGCCATCGGCTTCGCCCTTGTGGATCATGACCGCGCCGATGAGCGTCGAGCGGCGGCGCAGTTCGAGCTTGGCGTACTGTGGCGTCACGCCCTTGCGCGCCATGAGCTTGTAATAGGTTTCCCAGTACTCGCGGAAGCGCTGGTCGTGTTCGGGGTTGACCACGGTGAAATCCACGCCTTCGCGCAGGCGCAGGCCGAAGCGCTCGATGCGGTGTGCGATCACGCCCGGGCGGCCGATCAGGATCGGGCTGGCGAGCTTTTCGTCCACGACGATCTGGACGGCGCGCAGCACGCGCTCTTCCTCGCCCTCGGCAAAGATGATGCGCTTGTGCTCCATCGGCACCTTGCGGGCCGCCGAGAAGATCGGCTTCATCAGCGTGCCCGAGTGGTAGACGAACTGCTGCAGGTGCTGGCGATAGGCGTCCATGTCTTCGATCGGACGCTGCGCCACGCCCGAAAGCATGGCCGCCTGCGCCACGGCCGGCGCGATCTTGACGATCAGACGCGGGTCGAAGGGCTTCGGGATCAGGTATTCGGGGCCGAACGACAGATCCTGGATGCCGTAGGCGGAGGCGACGATGTCGCTCTGCTCCTGGCGGGCCAGCTCGGCCACGGCGTGCACGGCGGCAATTTCCATCTCACGCGTGATGGTCGTCGCGCCCACATCGAGCGCGCCGCGGAAGATGAACGGGAAGCACAGGACGTTGTTGACCTGGTTCGGGTAGTCCGTGCGACCCGTGCCCATGATGACGTCGGGGCGCACTTCCTTGGCCAGTTCCGGCAGGATTTCCGGGTTCGGGTTGGCCAGCGCGAAGATGATCGGCTTGTCGGCCATGCGCTTGACCATGTCCGGCTTGAGCACGCCCGCGGCCGACAGGCCCAGGAAGATGTCAGCGTCGTCAATGACTTCGGCCAGCGTGCGCTTGTCGGTCTTCTGCGCAAAGTGGGCCTTGTCCGGGTCCATCAGCTCGGTACGGCCTTCGTAGACGACACCGGCCAGGTCCGTCACCCAGATGTTCTCGCGCGGCAGGCCGAGGTCGACCAGCAGGTCCAGGCACGCCAGCGCTGCGGCGCCCGCGCCGGACGCAACCAGCTTGACCTTCTTGATGTCTTTGCCGACCACCTTGAGGGCATTGGTGATGCCCGCGCCCACGACGATCGCGGTGCCGTGCTGGTCGTCGTGGAAGACGGGAATCTTCATGCGCTTGCGCAACTCGCGCTCGACGAAGAAGCACTCGGGTGCCTTGATGTCTTCGAGGTTGATGCCGCCGAAGGTCGGCTCCAGCGAAGCGATGATGTCGACCAGCTTCTGCGGGTCTTTTTCGTTGATCTCGATGTCAAACACATCGATACCGGCGAATTTCTTGAACAAGCCCGCCTTGCCCTCCATCACCGGCTTGGAGGCTTCCGGGCCGATGTCGCCCAGGCCCAGCACGGCGGTGCCGTTGGTCACCACGCCCACCAGATTGCCGCGCGCGGTGTAGCGGAACGAATTGGCGACGTCTTCGACGATCTCTTCGCAGGCTGCGGCCACACCCGGCGAATAGGCCAGGGCCAGATCGCGCTGGTTCGACAGCGGCTTGGTCGGCGTGACCGAAATCTTGCCCGGCGTCGGAAACTCGTGGTACTCCAGCGCGGCCTTGCGCAAGGCGGCGCGTTGCTGCGCCTTGAGTTCTTCATCCGTGCGGGCGGGCTGCTGAGGCTGGGTATCCACCGTGGTCATGGGTCTCTCGTATCGGGTGGCCAGCGCGCACGCCGGCCGTCGCATCTAGCGGGCCGCCGGGAAACCCTCACGAGCGTCTCGGGATAGGCCGATATCCGGCCCTAGGTCCGCCTCCTTGGGCCCGTCATTTTATATAGTGAAAACTGATCTCACAACGGGATTTTGGGTAGGACTGCTGTGCGCATTCGCTACAATATTCCACCGCCTTGCCACGGCACCATCGGGCTTGCCCCACTTCCTTCCAACACCGCTGCCGTGCCCACATCCGCCGCGCCCTCCAACTCCGCCGATCTGACCGCAGAATTGTCGGAATTCGGGCTGATCCGCCGTTATTTCACGCGCCCCGCGCGCCGTGCCACGCTGGGGGTGGGCGACGACTGCGCCCTGCTCGGGCCGCGCCCCGGGCATGAACTCGCCATTTCGACCGATATGCTGGTCGCCGGCCGCCATTTCTTCGCGGATGCGCAGCCACGCGCACTTGGACACAAGGCGCTGGCTGTGAATCTGTCGGACCTGGCCGCCATGGGCGCGGAGCCTCGTGCGTTTACGCTGGCATTGGCGCTGCCCGACGCGAATCCCGCGTGGCTCGGCCCATTCTCGGAAGGGTTGCTGGCATTGGCGGACGCGCTCCATTGCGAGCTGATCGGCGGTGACACCACGCGCGGTCCGCTCACGCTCAGCCTGACCGTCTTTGGCGATGTCCCGGCCGACGTCGCACTGCGCCGCGATGCTGCCCGCCCAGGCGACGATGTGTGGCTTTCGGGCACCGTCGGGGATGCGAGGCTCGCACTGGGCGCGCTGCGCAACGAATGGCCGCTGCCACCCGGGGCGCTGGCCCAGGTGCAGCCGCGCATGGACATGCCGACGCCGCGCGTTGCACTGGGCCTCGCGCTGCGGGGCATCGCCCGGGCGGCGCTCGATGTTTCCGATGGGCTGCTCGGCGACCTGGGCCACATCCTGGCGCAATCGCGCGTCGGGGCGACGATCGACGTGGCGCGCGTGCCGCGCTCGGCGACGCTGTCTGCGCAACCGGCGGCGCTGCAGTTGCAATGCACGCTCGCCGGCGGGGACGACTACGAGCTTTGCTTCACCGCGCCGGCTGAGGCGCGCGGTGCCGTGGTGGCTGCCGGCCGGCAGGCAGGCGTGGCCGTCACGCGCATCGGCCGCATCGAAGCCGAAGCCGGGCTGCGCCTGGTGGACGCGCACGGGGCGCCGGTCACTTTCACGCACGGCAGCTTTGACCATTTTTCTTCCGCATCATGATGTCTTCTGCACCGTTTCCTCCCTCCAACCCGCCGGGCCAGCCCGAAGCCGTGATCCTCGAGGCAGGACAGACCGCGCAGGTCCGCCGCCCCACCGCCCGCTTCATGTTCGGCCATCCGGCGCGCATCCTGGCGCTCGGTTTTGGCTCGGGCCTCTCGCCGGTGCTGCCGGGCACGATGGGGACGCTGTATGCCTGGCTCATCTACGTGGTCTTGGCGCGCTGGATCAGCGGGCCGGCCTGGCTCGCGATTGCCGCCGTGGGCTTCGTGGTCGGCATCTGGGCCTGCGCCCGTACCGCGCGCGACCTGGGTGTGGCGGACCACGGTGCCATGGTGTGGGATGAAATGGTGGCGTTCTGGCTCGTCCTCGCCTTCGTGACGCCGACCACGCTGGGCGGGCAGTTTGCCGCGTTCCTGTGGTTCCGCTTCTTCGACATGGCCAAGCCCGCGCCCATCCGCCATTACGACCGCACGCTCAAGGGCTTTGGCCTGCGCGGTGGCTACGGCGTGATGGTCGACGACATTCTGGCGGCCTTCTACACGCTGCTCGTATTTGCGCTCTGGCGCTCGATCTGAAGTCTTTGAAGTCCGAAGTCCGGAAGGTATTGCAATGGCTGAATCCCGCGCACTGGCTCAACTGGCCGAACTGGTTGGCGACACACTCCACAAGCGCAGCCTGATGATGGCGACGGCCGAGTCGTGCACCGGCGGCCTCGTGTCGGCCGCGATCACAGATGTGTCAGGCTCGTCGGGATGGCTCGAGCGAGGCTTCGTGGTGTATTCCAACGAGGCCAAATCGCAGATGCTGGGAGTGCCGGCGGCGCTGATCCGCGAGCACGGCGCGGTGAGCGAGGCCGTCGCGCGCGCCATGGCCGAAGGCGCTGTGCTCAATAGCCGCGCCCAGATGGCGGTGGCGATTACCGGCGTGGCCGGCCCGACCGGCGGCACGCCCGACAAGCCGGTCGGCATGGTCTGCTTCGGCTGGAGCAACCGGCTGCAGACACGCGTGGAGACACGTCACTTCAAAGGCGATCGCAAGCAGGTGCGGCTGCAAGCGGCGGAGCACGCCCTGCGCGGCCTGCTCGACTTCCTGGACGCAGCCGAGTCCTGACCGCTTCAGTCGGTTGGATGATCGGGCCGTCGATGCGGCGCGTGGTCGTGTTCCGGCTGGTGTTCGTGATCGTGCTCGTGGCGACGGTCGCGATCGTGATCGCGGCGCGTCGTCTCATGCTCGTGGGTGTCGTCGCGCTCTTTCTCGAGCTTGCGGTCCGGATCCTTGCCCGTCTCGTCCCGGTGGGTACCGGCCACAGGCGGATGTGGATGCGTGGTCATGGCGTCCTCGCTCTCACAGCAACCGGGCCGGGAACCCGGCTCAGTTGCGGAACTGGTTGATCTGGTCGCGGGTGTGTTCCGCGACGCGCCGGGCGGCATCGGCGAAATCGCTGTCGCTGCTCGCGTACAGGATCGCGCGCGACGAGTTGATCATCATGCCGGTCCCGTCGGCAGTGCGGCCAGCGCGCACGGTGGCCTCGATATCGCCGCCCTGGGCGCCGATGCCCGGAATCAGCAGCGGCATGTCGCCGACGATCTCCCGCACCTTGGCGATCTCCTGCGGAAACGTCGCGCCCACCACCAGGCCCATCTGGCCGCTGGTGTTCCACACATCGCGCGCGCGTTCGGCCACGACCTGGTAGACGGGGCGGCCGCCCGTTTCCAGGAACTGCACATCGCTGCCGCCCGCATTGGACGTGCGGCACAGCACGATCACGCCCTTGTCGGCGTGCGCCAGGTACGGCTGCATGGAGTCGAAGCCCATGTAAGGGCTCACGGTGATGGCATCGGCGTGATAGCGCTCGAAGGCTTCCTTCGCGTAGTGTTCGGCCGTCGAGCCGATGTCGCCGCGCTTGGCATCGAGGATGACCGGAATGCCCGGATAGGCCTCATGGATGTAATTGATGAGCTGCTCGAGCTGGTCTTCCGCGCGCTGCGATGCGAAGTACGCAATCTGCGGCTTGAATGCGCAGACGAGGTCGGCGGTGGCATCGACGATGGCACGGCAGAACGAGAAGATCGCGCCGCCCGTGCTGGTGAGCGACGCCGGCAGGCGCGCCGGATCGGGATCGAGCCCGACGCACAGCAAGGAGTTGTTGCGCTGCCAGGCGGCAGCCAGTTGTTCGGTAAATCGCATGGTGTCGGGAAGGTGAGGACGCGGCCGGGCTGCCGCATGACTTCGCTCCATTTTACCCGCGGGGCGGCCAGATGGCGGCATCATCCTGGCGTCGCATCCATCCCACGCGTGCGGGCCGAGTCACGGTTTCTGGCTGATTCCGCCGTGTCTTTACGCTACACTCGGCGCGATTTTTCGCCCCGCTGTTCAACGCCCCGCTCCAAGGAAGCTCCGCATGATCAACCTGTTCGTCGTGCAAAAAGGCCGTCTCGCGCAGGAACAGGTCGAAGACCGCAGCGAGTTGCTGCAGCACAAGCCGATCTGGATCGACGTGATCGACCCGGATGACGAAGAACTCGCCTGGATCAAGGAAGCCTACGGCGTCGTGCTGCCCGAACTCGAGCAATTGGGCGACCTGGAGGCTTCCGCCCGCTACTTTGAAGGCGAAGACGGCCACATCCACATCCGCACCGATTTCCTGCTCGACGAGGAGACCACGTCCCGCAACGTGCGCGTGGCGTTCGTGCTGACCAAGGATGTGCTGTTCTCCATCCACGACGAAGACCTGCCCGCGTTCCGCCTCGTGCGCATGCGGGCGCGGCTGCGCCCGGGGTCGGTACGCAACGCGAAAGACGTGCTGATGGATCTCTACGCCACCGACGCGGAATATTCGGCGGACTCCATCGAGGAAGTCTACGAACGGCTGGAGGACGCCAGCAAACGCGTGCTGGCCGATGAGGTGACGGACGCCGCCGCCGCCGACGTGCTGGAGATCATCGCCCGCGTGGAAGACCTGAACGGCCGCATCCGCCGGAACGTGATGGATACGCGTCGCGCCGTGTCGTTCCTGCTGCGCAGCCAGCTGCTGTCGACCGATCAGCAGGACGAGGCGCGCCAGGTGCTGCGCGACATCGACTCCATCGAGAACCACACGGCGTTCCTGTCGGACAAGGTCAACTTCCTGATGGACGCCACGGTCGGTTTCATCAACATCAACCAGAACAAGATCATCAAGCTGTTCTCGGTGGTGTCGGTGGCGCTGATGCCGCCCACGCTGATCGCCTCGATCTACGGCATGAATTTCAAGGTGATGCCGGAGCTGGAGTGGGCTGAGGGCTACCCGTATGCAATCGGGCTGATGATCGTGTCGGCAGCGATTCCGCTGATCTACTTCCGGCGCAAGGGCTGGCTCAACTGAACCGGCGCGTCAGTCCGGCAGCGTGGCCGAGCCCATCCGGTTGGCAATGATGGTCGCCTTGCGCGTGAAGTTCACGTGCACATTGGCGCAGTAGCTCTTCTTGTCGAAGCACTTGGGCGCCGGCAGCGCCGCGGCGAGGCGAGCCGCCTGGCCCACCGTCAACTGCGAGGCAGGGCGCTTGAAGTAATGCTGGGCAGCGGCCTCGGCGCCGAATACGCCCTCGCCCCACTCGACCGAGTTCAGATAGATCTCGAGGATGCGCTCCTTGTCGAGCCAGAATTCGAGCATCCACGTGATGAGCAGCTCCTCGCCCTTGCGCAGGTAGTGGCGCTCGCCCGAGAGGAACAGGTTCTTGGCCAGTTGCTGCGTGATGGTCGAGCCGCCCGCGACGACACGGCCGCGCTTCTTGTTCTTCTCCCAGGCGTCGAGCATGGCGTCGACTTCCCAGCCGCTGTGCGAGACGAAATCCGCGTCTTCGCTGGCGATGACGGCCCGCTTGAGGTTGCGCGAAATCTGGTCGTAGTTCACCCAGCGATGGTCGATCCTGCAGGTGAAGACGTTGGCGCCGCACAGGCGCATGCGCTCCGCACGCATGAACGAGGTGGACGAGGGATTGAACACCTGCCAGCTCGCGATGGCAGCGAAGAAGTACAGGTTGAGCGCGACCACGCCCGCCACGAAACAGCCGATCACGTAGCCGAACCAACGCATCATCGCGGGTCTTCGCTAGGGGGCGGTTCAGCGTTGCGTGCGCGCGGCCACCGCGGCTTCGCCCTGCAGGCCTTCACGCATGGCGTGCAGCACCGGCGCGGTTTCCGGGCGCACGCCGCGCCAGACGAGAAACGACTCCGCGGCCTGCTCGACCAGCATGCCCAGTCCGTCCCACGCACGCGTGCCGTTGCGCTTGGCGAACTCCATGAATACCGTCGGCCGCGGCCCGTACATCATGTCGTACGCCAGCGCGTTGGGCCCGAACACGGTGGTCGGGATCGGCGGCACCTCGGCCTGCAGGCTGCTGGCGGTAGCGTTGATGATGACGTCGAACACGTCGTCGACACCGAGCTGGTCATAGCCGCTGCCGATGAGTTCGACTTCGTGGAGCTTGGCGGCCGCCTCGAAGCGCTCCGCCAGCATGACTGCGCGGTCAGCGGTGCGATTGGCAACGAACACCCGTGACGGCTTGTGCTCCAGCAGCGGCAGCAGCACGCCGCGCGCCGCGCCTCCGGCGCCGAGCAGCAGCACGCGCTCGCCTTCCAGGCTGTTGCCGATGTTGTGCGTGATGTCACGCACCAGGCCCACGCCGTCGGTGTTGTCGCCGAAGATCTCCTCGCCGTCGAACTTCAGTGTGTTGACCGCGCCTGCGGATTGCGCCCGCAGCGACAGCGACGTCGCCATCCCATATGCATCGAGCTTGAACGGCACGGTCACATTCAGCCCGCGTCCGCCTTCGCGTACGAAGTTCTGCACGGTCTCTTCGAATGCGATGAGCTCGGCATAGATGCGTTCGTAGCGGATGTGCTGGCCGGTCTGCTGCGCAAACGCGGCGTGGATGGTGGGCGACTTGCTGTGCGAGATCGGGTTGCCGATCACGCCATAGCGATCCGTGGGCGGCGCGCTCGCGGCGGCGAGAATCGCGTCTTGGAACGAAGACTTGGACGACGACATCAGCGGGTCTGCAGGTGCGTTTCGAGCCCTGCCCGGGTGAACTTGAACGTGGCGACCACATCCTGGATGTCGACGCGCTTGCGCATCTCGGCCGGGAAGCTGCCGAACGGGGCCGACGAACGGACGATGGCGATGGCCTGGCGATCGAGCGCCGGGTTGCCGGAGCTCTTGGCAATCTCGATGCCCTCGATCTTGTAGCCGTCCTGGTTGTAGCCAAGCTGGCCATCTCGGTTGATGCTGATCACGACAATCAGTTCGCCGTACAGCGGGTGGCCGTTCTGGCTCGGAAAGTTGGCGGTGCCGCGCGTCTCGATCTTGCGGCGCACGGCATCGTAGTAGCGGGCGTAGTCGACCTGGCGGGCGCTGGCGGCGGTCAGCACGTTGCGGCGCGGGCGCTTGGCGTAGTGCTCGAGATTGCGGTCGATCTCGGCCTGCAAGCGGGCGATTTCGTCTTGAGTGGTGCGGTCGTCGGTGCCGTTGGTGGGCGATGGCTGCGGACGCTCGCCCGGTTTGACCTGGCGGTCATTGACCAGCGGCGCGCGCTCCTTCGATTGCGTCAGCAGGCGGCGCTGCTCCTGCTCCAGATACTCAAGGCGGCGCTGCGTAAGCTTGATGGCATCGCCGGTCTGTTCGTTGGTATCGGCCGGCAGCGGCGTGGTGGCGCGCTGCTGGTCGAACTCACCGCCGCCGTTGAGGTTGACCTGCGCCACGGCCGTCGCCTTGGCCGGCGCCGTGGATGACTTGGCATTGACCAGCACCACGTCCAGCCCCGGATCGTCGCGCTTGATGTCGAATGCCTCCGGCGCTACCACGCGCACGAACAGCAACAGAACGTGCACGGCCAGCGACACCACCAGCGCCTTGGTGAGCGTACTGCTGCCGGACCAGTCCGGGCGGTTTGCAAGGGCGGCCATGTCGAGGCGGTTCCTGAGCGATGCGCGAAGAAAAAAGCTGACTGCGATTGTAGTTATGCGGCCGCGGGCGTTCCACCGGTCTCGCCATCCTGCGGCGGCGGCGCCACAGCTGTCTCGGCTTCGGCATGCGCCTCTTCCCCATCGGCGCCAGGTTGTGGTTCGGCCGGGGCTTCGGCCAGTTCTTCTTCCATCGCCTCGGCTTCGGCTTCGGCGTCCGCGGCAGGCGCAAGGATTTCCACCACGCGGCACGACACCTCCAGGCCGATCTCATCGGTGTCCAGGATGTCGAGCACGACGTGCGTGCCGCGCGCGGCCTGTGCCAGTTCCGGCACCTTGGTCACCAGCGGAATCTCGGCGAAGCGCACGGCGCCGTCCTTGAGCACCACAGCCGGCATGCGCGTGCGGTTTTCCTGCTTCAGCCAGCGCAGGCACCAGTAGCGCTCCATGGTCGACTGATGATCGGCGTAAGCGGCGTAGGTCGCTTCGAAATCGGCCACGGCGGCCAGCAGGTCGGCGTCTTTGGGCTTGAAGGGCGCAACCAGCTTGGCCGTGACGCCATGCTGCGCCACCGCAGCAATCTGCCACTGATTCACGAGGTCGACGTAGCGGCGCAGCGGCGACGTGCTCCACGCGTATTGCGCCACGCCCAGGCCCTCGTGCGGCGCGGGATACGTCTGCATGCGCGTGCGGTGCATGCCCCACGCCTTCTGCGTGCGATAGATGCCAGGCACGCCGGCGTCCGCCAGCATGCGACCCCACGTGCTGTTGGCCAGGATCATCAGCTCGGCGACGATCTTGTCCAGCGGCGAGCCGCGCTTGCGCTGCTCGATGCGTACGCGCTCGCCGCCGCCTTCGGCCTCGGGGATCGGGTCGATGTAGAACGAGTAATCGCCCCGCTGCGCACCCTCGGGTTTCAGGCCACTGGCAATGCGTGCCTGCTGACGCGCGTCGTACAACGCGCAGGCAAACGGCCACAGCACAGCCAGCTCCGCCTTGAACGGGTACTCGCCCGAGCCTGCGGCCAGGGCCTCGGCGGTGATGACCTCCTCGAGCAGGTTGTGGCGCAGGTTGGCCGCCACCGTCACAGATTCGCAGCGCGTCTCGCTGGCGGTCACCGTCCACGTGGTACGGTCGACCGTCACATACAGCGACAGCGCCGGGCACGCGCGCCCTTCCTGCAGCGTGTAGCGATCGACCACCGATTCCGGCAGCATCGTGATCTTGTCGCCGGGGAAGTACACGGTCGACAGGCGCTGGCGGGCGATCGCATCGAGCGCATCGCCGCGCTGGATGCCGAAGCCCGGCGCGGCGATGTGGATGCCGATGCGCACCGTCGTGTCGTCAATCGGCGTGACCGAGATGGCGTCGTCGATCTCGGTGGTGGTCACGTCGTCAATGGAGAACGCGCGCACATCGGCCGCCGGCAACTCCAACGCCGGTTCCGGCACGGCTACCTCCGGAAAGCCGGTGCCCTTCGGGAAGCACTCCGAGAGGAAGCGCGCTTCGTGCAGCGCGCGCGCATTGGCAATGCCGCCGACCGCCACCATCAGGCGCATCGGCGACAGGCCCAGCGCCGTGCATGCCGCATCGAGCGCCTTGTATTCGAGGCTGTTCTTGTCCGGCTTGAACAGCAGCTGCAGCGTCTTGCCGCGGAACGCTTCAGGCAGGCGCATGGCCTTGAGCTCGGCCTCGTATTCGGCCTGCAGCGCGGCTTGCTGCTTCTTGCGCTCGAGGCCGGCCAGCGCGGCCTTCAGCTGATCTTCCGGCGCACGCTGGTACCGGCCGCGGCCCTTGCGGCGGAAGTAGATGGGTGCGCCATGCAGCGCGAGGGCCAGCGCCGCTTGCTGGGTGGCATCTGCCCCGGCGCCGAAATACTCGGCCGCCAGATCGGTAAAGCCAAACTCATCGGCGGGGGCGCACTCCCACAGGAAATCCAGATCGATCTCTGTCGACAGCGCCTGCGCAGCCTGCGACAGCTCGCCCGCCGACGGCTGGGCGAACTGCAGCAACACGTCCCGGGATTTGACCTTGGTGCGCTTGGCACTCGGCAACTCGACCTGGTAGGCCTCGCCCTGTTGGGACAAGACGGTGCCCGCGCGGATCTCGCCGCCTTCTTCGAACAGCAACTGCATGGATTTGTCTGGATCGCGGCACGAACGCAATGTCTGGCCGCTCTGAATGAGGTGGAATCGCCACACCCGAAGCGTGTGCGGCAACGAAAAGTTGGGGCCGATGATACCGCACTGACCGGGCCCCGCGCCCGCGAAATGCGCCTACCGCGGCGGGTGAAAAGCCGCCAGCGCCGGCAGGAAAACTTCCGTCACCAGCATCGCACTGGCGCCGCGCCGGAACACCGACCGCCGCGCCGGCAGACGCCCACTCCTAGCGACCGGCGCGTCTCCCAGGGCATCGTCTGCGCGACGTACCAGCGGATGCCGCGCGTCAAGCAGCGCAAACTCGAACGCGCCGCGCTCGACCCGCGGATCGGCAAACAGCGAATGGCCGAGCGGCTGCGTGCCAAGCGCCTTCAGGAACGGCCAGTCGAGCGCCACGCTGCGGGGATGCACGACGGTGTGCGCATAGACGACCGGGATGCCGTTGCAGGCGAGCAGTACCTCGCGCACCAGGGTCTCTGCGGGCCCGGTCATGCCGAGACACCGCCATTCGTCCCGCAACGGCATCGCGCGCTTCTGGCCAAGCAGCCGCACCTCGAACGTGGACGAGGCCGCACGCAGCCGTGCCGTCAGCGAACTGGCGCCGACTGCCCAACGCGCCCAGTGCCGGGCATACACGACGGCGGGAGGCAACGCGCGACGCCAGGCGCTACGCGGGTACAACGGGGTCCCGGTCATGTGCCGTCGAAGGGATGCGTCGCCAAGATGTCGGCCGGAACGCCGCAGAAGACGAGCACTTCGTCCATGTAGCGCGCGAAATCGCTGATCCCGTGGTCGCCGCCTTCGATGATGCGCGTGGCCGCGCCGGGGAAGTGGGCCAGCATTTCACGGTAATCCAGCACCTCGTCGCCCGTGGCAGCCAGCAGGTAATAGCGCTCCGGCTGCGTGACGGCCGGCACGGCCAGCGCCCGCAGCTCGTCGAGGTGATGCGGCTCGACGCGAATCGTGCCGCCACCGTGCCACAACGGCTGCTCGCCGACGTACTTGGCAAGATCGCGGTCAGGGCGGGTGGCGGGATTCAGCATCGCCGCACGCAAGCCGTGTCGCTCCGCGAGCCATGTGGCGTAGTAGCCACCCAGCGAGGAACCGATGAGGGCCGGCTTGACGCCGTCACGCGCTTCAAGTTCAGCGATCAACGCCTCGACCTCTTCCAGGGCATGGCGCGGCGAGACAGGCAGCGCGGGGCACACGTAGCGGCCGGCCAGCCCGACAGACGCCATCCGCTTACCAAGCAACTGCGCCTTGAAGGAGCGCGGCGACGAGCGAAATCCGTGCAGATAGACGATGGATGCCAGCATATGCGCTCAGTGCGCCGCGCCGACGCGGGCGGCCAAGGCGTCGAGCAGCTTCTGATGCACCCCACCGAAACCGCCGTTGCTCATCACAAGCACGTGGTCGCCCGGGCGGGCGGCAGCCGTGACCGCCGCCACCAGCGTCGGCAAATCGGAAAACGCAGCGGCGCGCTTGCCCAGAGGCGCCAGCGCGCCGGCGAGGTCCCAGCCGATGGCGTCCCGGCCATCGGCGGCGCCGAACGCGAACACCTGGTCCGCGCCGGCGAGGCTATCCGGCAGCTGCTGCTTCATCACTCCCAGCTTCATGGTGTTCGAGCGCGGCTCCAGCACAGCGAGGATGCGGGCATCGCCCACGCGCCGGCGCAGGCCTTCCAGCGTCGTTCGGATGGCGGTGGGGTGATGCGCGAAGTCGTCGTAGACCGTCACGCCGTCCACGGTACCGCGCACCTCCATCCGCCGCTTCACGTTTTCGAAGCGCCCCAGGCTTTCAATGGCCTGCGCGGGCGGCACGCCGACGTGGCGGGCTGCAGCAATGGCAGCCAGGGCGTTCATGCGGTTGTGGTCGCCTTGCAGCGCCCAGCGTACCCGGCCCTGCGGTTGACCGTGGAACACCACGTCGAAGCTGTCGTCGGCGCCAAGGTCGGAGATGTTCCACCCTGCTACGTCTTCTGCGCCGAAATGCTCGACTTCCGACCAACATCCGCGCTCAAGTACGCGCTTCAGGCTATCCTCGCGGCTATTGACAAGGAGTCGCCCCTGGCCCGGCACCGTGCGCACGAGGTGGTGGAACTGCGTCTCGATCGCGCCAAGATCGGGGAAGATGTCAGCGTGATCGAACTCCAGATTGTTGAGGATGGCCGTGCGGGGACGGTAGTGGACGAACTTGCTGCGCTTGTCGAAGAACGCCGTATCGTATTCGTCCGCCTCGATGACGAAAAAGTCGGATTCGGTCAGCCGCGCAGACACACCGAAATTGCGCGGCACGCCGCCCACCAGGAAACCGGGCTGGTAGCCGGCGTCTTCCAGGATCCACGCCAGCATCGAGGTCGTCGTGGTCTTGCCGTGCGTGCCGGCCACCGCCAGCACCCACTTTTGCCGCAGCACGTTGTCGCCCAGCCATTGCGGGCCCGACACGTAAGGCAGGTTGCGGTCGAGGATGGCCTCCATCAGCGGGTTGCCGCGCGAAACCACGTTGCCGATCACGTACAGATCGGCGCCGACCGACAGCTGCCCGGGGTCGAACCCCTCGATGAGTTCAATGCCCTGCGCCTCGAGCTGGGTGCTCATCGGCGGATAGACGTTGGCGTCGCAACCCGTGACGCGGTGGCCGGCCTGACGGGCGATCAGGGCAATACCGCCCATGAAGGTGCCGCAGATTCCAAGGATGTGGATATGCATGGGAGACGTCTCGACTTCGTTGCGCGGCATTGTACCCGCTGGTTTCGGGGCGGCTCCCCCCGCTTCAGTAAAATAGAGCCATGTCAAAACGCCCTACCCTCGACCCCGTCCGCGTGCGGGAGGAAATCGCCGCCGTTGCCGCCCGCATGATCGCGGAGGACGGTGCCGACTACGCCACTGCCAAGCGCAAGGCCGCACGCCAGGTGCTCGGCACGGAAGCGCGCGCAGTCGGCGAGTGGCTTCCGGATAACGAGCAGGTCGAAACCGAAGTCCGTGAATACCAGGCGCTGTTTCAGGCGGATTCCCAGCCGCGCGTGCTTGCGCTGCTACGCCGTATCGCGCTGGTCTTGATGGAGGGCCTCGAGGTCTACAACCCGTATCTGGCCGGCGCAGTGTTCAACGGCACCGCCAGCGAGCACTCCGACATCCACCTGCAGGTCTTCTGTGACAGTCCGAAGGACGTCGCGATCTTCCTGCTCAACGCCGGCGTGGATTTCGACACGACAGAGAGTGCTCACTTCGCTGGCCGCGACGAAGTGGAAACGCTCAGCTTCCTGTGGCGCGGTCAATGGCCGGCGGGGCCCGAATCGCGCGATCTCGCCCGGGAGCTGCGCGCGCAGACGGGCACCCCCGTCGGCGTCCACATCGCCCTGTATGACCTGGACGACGTGCGTGGCGCCCGCCGCCCCGACGCCACCGGCAAGACCCAGCGCGGCGATGCCGAGGCGGTGCGCAGCCTGCTGTCCGGGGGGTGAGGGCCGACAGGAGTACAATCCCGCACGCCATCGCGCTGTATACAATAGGGGCCCACGCCGACCATGTCCCGCCGCACCACTTTGATCGCCCTGCTGGTTGCCGGCACGGCCGCCGCCGCGCTGGGCGTCTACATCGGGCATCGCCACACCGAACCGAAGCCGCCGGCCAATGCGGCCGTCGCCACGTTCTACGGCACCAAACTGCCGGACGCGAGCGGCGCAACCCTGGACCTGGCGGCGTTCCGTGGCCAGACGGTCGTGGTCAATTTCTGGGCGCCGTGGTGCGGCCCTTGCGTCGAGGAAATGCCGGAGCTATCCGCGCTGGCCAACGAGCAGAAGGGCAAGGTCCGCTTCGTGGGCATCGGCATCGACTCCGCTGCCAACATCCAGGCGTTTCTGAGTAAGGTGCGCGTCACCTATCCGGTTGCGGTGGCCGGTTTTGGGGGCACGGAACTCGGGCGCCAGTTCGGAAACGAGGTAGGGGGCCTCCCGTTTACGGTGATCCTGAACCCTCAGGGTGATATCACCTTCCGGAAGATGGGCCGAGTGCATGCGGAGGAATTGCGCGTCGCGTTGCAACGCATATGAAACTTGCAAAAACGTCATATGACGTTCATGTGCAGGCAACTCCCCTTCTTTTTGCCGGAAACTGCCGTCGAAAGCGCCAAGATCCGTGAAAACACCGATTTGTCGATACTTTTTCAGCAAAAACTAGACAAAGCATTCTAAGTTGCTGTAAATTGCGCCCAACTTCGCTCAACCGGTCAAATCGTGGCTGACAAACCGACCACCAAAGCGCTTCACAGCGTGCTCGTCTTGCACGGGCCCAACCTCAATTTATTGGGAACGCGTGAACCGGAAGTCTATGGGGCGACCACCCTGGCCGACATCAATGCCGCCCTGGTGGAACGCGCCCAGGCGCGCGGCGTGACGTTGGCGCACTTTCAGTCGAACCACGAAGGCGCGCTGGTCGACCGCATCCACGCCGCCAAGGGTGAAGGCGTCGAATTCATCATCATCAACCCGGCCGCCTACACGCATACCAGTGTGGCGCTGCGCGACGCGCTGGCCGGCGTGGCGATTCCGTACATCGAAGTCCACCTGTCCAACGTGCACCGCCGCGAGCCGTTCCGTCACCACTCGTATCTGGCGGACCAGGCAGTCGGCGTCATCTGCGGGCTCGGCTGGCGCGGCTACCTGGCGGCGCTGGACTACGCAATCGATCAACACGGCGGCTGAACGGCCGTCTCTTTCCTTCATTCAACCTACTTTAACCAACGCAACCACGCCAGCGCCTGGAGCACCTGGACCGATGTGCGGCCGAAAAGCCATTCCCGCACATCCCCTGACCCAGACGCCGACGCTGCAGGAGAACGTTCATGGATTTGCGCAAGCTGAAAACGCTGATCGACCTCGTGGCCGAATCGGGCATTTCGGAACTCGAAGTGACCGAGGGCGAAGGCAAGGTCCGCATCGTCAAGTCGGCCCCGCAGCAAGTGGTGGCTGCGCCGATGCAGTATGCGCCGATGCCCGCTGCCCCGGCTGCCCCCGCCGTGACGGCGACCCCGGCGCCCGCCGCCGGCGCTGAAGCCTCGACCCCGGCGCTGCCTGCGGGCCACATCGTGACGTCGCCGATGGTCGGTACGTTCTACCGTTCGCCGTCGCCCGGCGCGGCCGAGTTCGTCAAGGTGGGCGACACGGTCAAGGAAGGCCAGACGCTGTGCATCATCGAAGCGATGAAGCTGCTCAACGAAATCGAAGCAGACAAGGCCGGCGTCATCAAGGAAATCCTGATCGAGAACGGCCAGGCTGTGGAGTACGGCCAACCGCTGTTCGTCATCGGCTGATCTCCAGGCATCCGACCCTCATCGTGCGGCGCGCAGCGTGCCGCATCCGAGCGCGAGCCGGCGCACAAGGGCTGCCACTGAGTGCAGCCCGGCCACAGCGCCCTCGCCTCTCCTTTTTGTAGCGAGAACACGATGTTCGACAAGATCCTGATCGCGAATCGCGGCGAGATCGCTCTTCGCATCCAGCGCGCCTGCCGCGAGCTCGGCATCAAGACCGTGGTGGTCTATTCCGAGGCGGACAAGGAAGCCAAATACGTCAAATTGGCCGACGAAGCCGTGTGTATCGGCCCGGCACCGTCGCCGCTGTCGTACCTGAACATGCCGGCCATCATCTCGGCCGCCGAGGTGACCGACGCCCAGGCCATCCACCCCGGCTACGGCTTCCTGTCGGAAAACGCCGACTTTGCCGAGCGCGTTGAGCAATCCGGCTTCACCTTCATCGGCCCGACGCCCGAATGTATTCGCCTCATGGGCGACAAGGTGTCGGCCAAGCAGGCGATGCTCAAGTCCGGCGTGCCGTGCGTGCCGGGCTCCGACGGCGCCCTGCCCGATGACCCGAAGGAGATCCTGGCGATCGCCCGCAAGGTCGGCTACCCCGTGATCATCAAGGCCGCCGGCGGCGGTGGCGGCCGCGGCATGCGCGTGGTCCACACCGAGGCCGCGCTGATCAACGCCGTCAACATGACGCGCGAAGAAGCCGGCCGTGCCTTCGGCAACCCCGAGGTCTACATGGAGAAGTTCCTGGAGCATCCGCGCCATGTGGAAATCCAGGTTCTGGCCGACCAGCACCGCAACGCCATCTGGCTCGGCGAGCGTGATTGCTCGATGCAGCGCCGCCACCAGAAGGTGATCGAGGAAGCGCCGGCACCGCACATCGCCCGCCGACTGATCGAGCGCATCGGTGACCGCTGCGCCGAGGCATGCAAGAAGATCGGCTACCGTGGCGCGGGCACGTTCGAGTTCCTGTACGAAAACGGCGAGTTCTACTTCATCGAGATGAACACGCGCGTGCAGGTCGAGCACCCCGTCACCGAGATGATCACAGGCGTCGACATCGTGCAGGAGCAGATCCGCGTGGCCGCCGGCGAGAAGCTGCGCCTGCGCCAGAAGGACATCCAGCTGCGCGGCCACGCCATCGAGTGCCGCATCAACGCGGAAGACCCGTTCAAGTTCACGCCGTCCCCGGGCCGCATCACCGCGTGGCATACGCCGGG